>OGDN01000182.1_pt1 | contig 127221 bp, 108 predicted proteins | sample 1570271 | NCBI WGS metagenome assembly OGDN01 (sample SAMEA4384481, study PRJEB24528) | human gut metagenome
CGCCAGCATTTTTGAAAAATTGCTGGATCAAAAAACTTTTATTTGCCTGCGGCTTGGAATTGGAAACTTTTTATTTTCAGCAGCGTTTTCCGCCAACTCTTTACAAAATCCAGAATCTGTGCTAAAATGAAAACAATTGAAAAAAATCGGAGGCAAAAAACATGAAGATTTTAATTGTAGGGATGGGGCTCATCGGCGGTTCTGTCTGCAAAGCCTTGAAAAACAAGACCCAATATGAAGTATACGGCTGTGATGTCGATGAAACCGTTTTACAGCAAGCATTACAAGACCATGCCATTGACGGTACCGGAAAAATGGAAGATGGGATTTATGATGTTTGCATTGTCTGCCTGCATCACCGGATTGCTCAGCCTTGCATCAAGCAGGCTCTGCCGTTCCTGAAAAAAGGCTCGATTCTCATGGATATGTGTGGCTTAAAGGGACAAATGGTATTGGAATTTACAAACGCTTGCCGGATGGCAGGGCTGTATTATGTCGGAACACACCCCATGGCAGGCAGAGAAAAAAGCGGTTACTACGCCAGCATTCCAAACCTGTTCGATGGAGCAAATTTCATCATTACACCAACCTATGGCACAAGCAATGAAGCAGTGGAACGGGTTTCCGCTCTGGCAAAGGAAATTGGATTCGGGAAACTGGTTCTGACCACGCCGCATCGGCATGATGATATGATTGCCTACACCTCACAGCTTGCCCATATCGTATCGAGTGCCTATGTCAAAGATGACTGTATGGATGATGCAGTGTCATTTTCCGGCGGTAGCTTTCAGGATATGACCCGTGTTGCAACCATGGACGAAAAAATGTGGGCATCCTTGTTTATGGATAACCGTTTGTTGTTGCTGCATCACTTGGAACTGCTGATTGCTCATCTGTCTGAATACCGGACAGCATTGGAATTGCAGGATGAATCTGCGTTGCAGCTGTTGATTGCAGACGGCAGAAGAGTACAGGAAGAGAATGTACGGAAGCGGAAACGGGCACTCGAAGAACGTGCACAGCTGTTAAACGAAGCAGCAAAAGAAGAAACCAAAAAGGAGCAGAACGCATGAACTGGACACAAGTAGATATTTATACCACCACGGACGGCATTGATTTGCTGTGCAGTGATTTGATGGATTTGGGCATTCGGGGCTTTTCCATTCAGGATGCCGAAGATTTCAACGAATTTTTGCAGAATAAAGATGGCAAGTGGGATTACATTGACGAAGATTTAATGGGATTGTCGCACTGCGAAAGCTGCGTGACCATCTATCTGCCGGAAGATGCACAGGGTGCAGAAACGCTGCAAATGGTGCAGGAACTGTTGAAGCGGAAAAAGGCAGCCGATACCGAAGGCAAGTTTGGCAGACTGGAAGCCGTTCTGACGGGTGTCAAGGAAGAGGACTGGGCGAACAACTGGAAACAGTATTTCAAGCCGTTTCCGGTCGGCGAAAAGCTGTATATCCGTCCAAGCTGGGAGCATGACGAACCAGAAGCAGGCAGAACCGTGCTGGAAATCGACCCGGAAAGCAGCTTTGGAACGGGACAGCATCATACTACCCGTCTGTGTCTGGAACTGATGGAATCGGAAGCAGCTGGCAGCAAGATGCTGGATATGGGCTGCGGCAGTGGCATTCTGTTCATCGGCGGAATGCTGCTCGGTGCAAAGGAAGTATTTGCTGTGGACATCGAAGAAAACGCTGTTCGCATTGCAAAGAAAAATGCAGCGGAAAACCACCTGCCGGAAGGAAGCTATACAGTACGTTGCGGAAACGTACTCTCAGATGAAGCGTTGCGGGCAGAAATCGGCAGCGGTTATGACTTGATTACTGCTAACATTGTGGCAGATGTCTTGAAAGCGATGGCACCGCTGTTCCCACAGTTTCTGAAAAAGACAGGCACGCTGATTATTTCTGGCATTATCGTAGAACGAAAAGACGAAGTCATTGCAGCAATGGAAGCACAGGGCTTTGTGGTAACCGACTGTCGGGAAAAAGAAGGCTGGGCAGCCGTCAAGCTGAAACAGGCAGAATAAACCGTTCGTCGGAACTGGAAGAACAAAAAAGGAGCGTCCGATTTGGCAAAGAAAAGAACAACCACCCCAAAAATCAAACCAATTCCCAACGCCTATATCGAAAAGGCTGGAATTGTAGAAGAAGAACGGATTACCGATACCCTCGAAAAAAACTATATGCCCTATGCAATGAGCGTCATCATCAGCCGTGCTCTGCCGGAGATTGACGGGTTTAAGCCCTCTCACCGGAAGCTGTTGTATACGATGTATAAAATGGGCTTGCTGAACGGCGGACGTACCAAATCCGCAAACGTGGTCGGGCAGACCATGCGGCTGAATCCGCACGGCGATAGTGCGATTTATGACACCATGGTGCGGCTGGCACGGGGCAATGAATCGCTATTGTATCCCTATGTGGATTCCAAGGGCAACTTCGGCAAGGCGTATTCCAGAGATATGGCATACGCTGCCAGCCGATACACGGAAGTCAAGTTAGAGCCGATTTGCAACGAGTTATTCCGGGATATTGACAAGAATACCGTGGATTTTGTCCCGAACTATGACAATACCATGATGGAGCCGACCCTGTTCCCGACGACATTCCCATCGGTTCTGGTGAATGCCAACGTGGGCATTGCGGTTTCGATGGCAAGCAATGTCTGTCCGTTTAATCTGACAGAAGTCTGTGATACGACGATTGCTCTGCTGAAAAATCCAGAGGCAGATGTCACCGAAACGCTGCTTGGCCCAGACTTTCCGGGCGGCGGATTTCTGCTGAAAGATGCAGACGAGTTCCGGAAAATCTGCGAAACCGGACGGGGCAGCGTCAAGGTACGGGCAAAGTGGAACTATGACAAAGCCGGCGGCTGTATTGAAGTCACAGAAATTCCGTACAGCACCACGATTGAAGCCATTATGGATAAAATCGTAGACGGCATTAAACAGGGAAAATTGCGGGAAATCTCCTATGTGCGGGATGAAACCGACCTTTCCGGTCTGAAGATTGCCATCGACTTGAAGCGAGGAGCAGACCCGGAAAAAGTCATGCAGAAACTGTTCCGCATGACACCATTACAAGATAGCTATTCCTGCAATTTCAACATTCTGATTCATGGGCAGCCTCGTGTTATGGGCGTGAAAGAAATCCTGACCGAATGGATTGCATTTCGGGAGGAATGCGTTCGGCGGAGAATCGTCTATGACCTGCAACGGAAACGGGAAAAGCTGCATCTTTTGGAGGGCTTAGAGCGGATTCTGCTGGATATTGACGAGGCAATCCGCATTGTTCGGGAAACAAAAGAAGAATCCGAAGTTGTTCCGAACCTCATGCAGGGCTTTTCGATGGATGAAATTCAGGCGGAATATGTGGCAGAAATCAAGCTGCGGCATTTGAATCGGGAGTATATTCTCCGCCGGACACAGGAAATGGAGCAGCTGCGGACGGATATTGACAGCTTACAGCAGACCCTCGAAAGCCCGAAGAAGATTCGGGCAGTGATTGCCAAGGAACTGAAAGAAACTGCAAAGAAATACGGACAGCCGAGAAAAACCCAGTTCTGCGAGGTGGATTTGCAGGCAGAATCTGACCCGACCATGGACATTCCAGATTATCCGGTACATTTGTTCCTGTCTGAGAGCGGATATTTCAAGAAGATTTCTCCGGCATCGCTGCGAATGAATGCAGAACAGAAGCTGAAAGAGGATGACTGCATCATCGCCCACTGGGAAACCACCAACCGGACAGAACTGCTGTTTTTCACGAATCAGCAGCAGGTTTATAAGACGAAAGCGAGTGCGTTCGAGGACAGCAAAGCCAGCCTGTTGGGCGACTATATTCCAGCAAAGCTGGGCTTTGACGAAGGGGAATTTGTCGTTTCTGTGATTCTCACGAATGACTACAGCGGCATGCTGCTGTTCGTCTATGAGAACGGGAAAGTGGCGAAAGTACCGCTGCAATCCTATGCAACCAAGACCAACCGGAAAAAGCTGGCGAATGCATACAGTGATAAGTCACCGCTTGTGACAGCGTTGCCGCTTCCAGAAGAACAGAATGTATTGTTGCGTTCGAGCGGCAATCGGGCATTGCTGTTCCAGACGGAAGAGCTGCTGCCGAAAACCGCCCGTAATACGCAAGGCGTTCAGGTGATGACGCTCAAGGGCAAGCAAGTGGTTCTCTCGGCGGAATTGCTGACTGCGGAGCAGGCAGAAGAACGAAAGCGGTATCAGGCGAAAACCTTGCCGGCACTGGGAGCACTGGCAAAGGATTTGCCGGATGTCGGGCAGATGACGTTGGCGTAAAAATTCTGCATGTTCACTAAAAAAGCAGGGGAAAAGCTGTGCATTTTGTGGAAAACGGAATGTAAAACTTGCTTTTACAGCAAAAATATGTTATCATGGTGGTAAGTTTTATGGGAACGCCTGTTCAAGAAAACAGGCATGGATATTTAGATGGGAGGAATACAAGATGCATACATGGGTAAGAAAAGGAATCGCACTGGCAGTCAGTGGCGTTCTGACTGTTGGCATGGCAGCTTCTCTGCCGTTCAGCAGCTTAGCAGATGCAGCCGATGAGGACATTATTTTTCAGGCAGAAGGCGAAGATTTGGACGGTGCAACCACTTGGACGGATATTTATGGGCAGCAATTTCCGGGGTATTCCGGCAGCGGTTTCTGCTACCTGACTGGTGAAACATTGACTTTTGAGGTGGAAGCACCGGAAGAGGGAATGTATGAAATTACCACCCGTTCTGCACAGATTTTGGACAAAGACGGACGGGAACAGACCATCTCCATCAATGGTTCAGAATTTATGATGAAGATGCCGTATTCCGACACTTGGACAGATTTCAGCTTTGGCATTCACCGCCTGAAAAAAGGGACGAATAAGATTCAGATTCTACCGAGATATGGTTATGGTGCTTATGATACCATTACAGTAAAGAAGGCGGATCTGCCAGCATTGAATGTTTCCCCGACGCTGAGCGACTCGAAGGCAACTTCCGAAACACAGGGCTTGATGAATTACCTCTGTGATGTTTACGGAAAGCATATGCTCTCCGGTCAGCAGGAAATCTATGGCGGCGGTCATACCGAAAGCAGCCCGAACGGCTACAGCGGTGCAGATTTGCAGGGCTATGAAACCGAATTTGAATACATCAAGAAGAATTTCGGCGACTATCCGGCAATCCGTGGTTTCGACTATATGAACTATAACCCGCTCTATGGCTGGGATGACCAGACAACCGAACGAATCATTGAATGGGGTACGGAACGGAACGGCATTCCGACGGTTTGCTGGCACATCAATGTTCCGAAGGATTTTGCAAGTTATGAACTGGGCGATGCAGTCGACTGGCAGAAATGCACCTACAAGCCGGATGAAACTGATTTCGATACCTCTAAGGCAATTGTAGAGGGTACAAAGGAATATGAATATGTCATGCTGACCATCAAGACCTTGGCAGAAGAACTGAAAAAGGTACAGGATGCAGGCGTGCCGATTATTTTCCGTCCGTATCACGAAGCAGAGGGCAACACCAATACCAACGGTTCTGGTTCTTGGTTCTGGTGGGGCAAGAGCGGTGCAGAAGTTTACAAGAAACTCTGGAAGCAGCTGTATACGACCCTGACCGAAGAATATGGTATTCACAACCTGATTTGGGAATACAACAGCTATGACTACTCGACTTCGCCGCAGTGGTATCCGGGCGATGACTGCGTGGATATTGTCGGCTATGACAAGTACAACTGCGTTTATAACCGTCACGATGGAAAGACCAGTGGCCCGAATGAAGATGCCATCTCCAGCACGTTCTATACACTCGTAAACCTGACCAACGGCAAAAAGCTGGTTTCCATGCCAGAAAACGACACCGTTCCGAGTCTGGAAAATATCGAGATTGAAAAGGCAAACTGGCTGTATTTCTGCATCTGGTATGACAACGGTTCGGATAACTTCCTGTCTGGTACAGACAAGAACGATCCGGAAACACTGAAAGAAATGTATCAGAGTGATTATTGCATCACCTTGAGCGAATTGCCGGATTGGAAGAACTATAAGAACGGCGGAGATACCCCGACCACCACAACTGCAACGACCGATTCTGGCTCTGAAACCACAACCACTGTTACTACAACCACCGGAACAACAGAAGTTGTGATTGGCGATGTCAACGGTGATGGCGTGATCAATGTTGTCGATGCAATGCTGTTAAAGCGGTATCTTTTGGCTGAAAATGCAGAGAATGCAACTTATAACACCGTTTGGGACTGGAATCAGGATGAAACCTGCGATGTTCTCGATGTAGTAGGACTGACGAAGTTCCTGCTGCGGAAAGACTGATTCTTTTTAAAACAATTGTAACAAAGAAACAACCGCCCTGTGATGCGAATTGGCACACAGGGCGGTTTTTGTGAGAATCCATCTGAAATTTTCTGAACATTCTCCATAAAGGCTTGTAAAACAGCTGTAATCCGTGTATAATGAATTTTGTCGAATAGCTGCGAGCGAGAGCAGCCATTTTTATTTGATTTTGGGCGGGTTCTTTTTTCCGCCATTTTGGAGGTTGACATTTTTTATGAAGCATACCATTGGTTTGATGCTCAGCGGACTGGCAGCAACGATTTTATTTTGTGCCTGCACAGCCTCGCCGGAATCTGTTGCCGTGAAAATTAGTCAGGACGAATCCGAAGAACTTTCCATTTTAGCGGAAACAACTGTGACCATGACCCAGCAGACCATCCAAACAACCACCACCACAGAACGCAAGCCGGATTTGGTCAAAGAAGTACCAGCAGAACACGTTTTAGATGTCGATGTCATTTACCAGCGTCCGGAGTTGCCGACCGGCTGCGAAGTCACTTCGCTGACAGCTCTGCTGCAATATCTGGGATTCGATGTGGATAAGACCACCATGGCGGAAGATTTTCTGCCGTGCAGTTATGACACTGCCAAGAACACATTGGATGATGCCTACATTGGCTTGCCGCAGGCGAGCGATGGATTTGGCTGTTATGCTCCGGTTCTGGTCAAGACAGCGGATGCTTATTTAAAGACACAGGATAGCGAGAAGCAAGGTCTGGACTTGACGGGCAGCAGCGAAGAAACCATTTGCCGTTACATTGCAAGCGGTTATCCCGTTGTGATGTGGATTACAATTGGTCTATATGATGTATATGAGGAAGAGGGCTGGACGACGGAGGACGGCAGAACCGTCATGTGGTGCGATTTGGAGCACTGCGTTTTGTTGCATGGATATGATAAGGAAAATGATTTGGTTTATGTGTGCGACCCGTTGAACGGCGATGTGACCTATTCCATGGAACGATATTTTCAGATTTACGAAGATATGCACAAGCGAGCAATGACAATTTATTGAGATGATGGAAATTTAGGAATGCGATGCCCTTTTTCTGCGGAGAGATGGAACGAGCAACAGCAGCACACCGCAGATGGCAAGGGCAAGGCTGATCCATTCAGACGTTGCCAAGCCAAAATAAATGCCCCGTTCGGAATCATAGCGGAATCGCTCCGTGAAAAGACGAATGCCTGCATAGCCGATGCAATAGAACGGAATGACATCGGTCTTTCTGGTTCGTTTCCGGAAGCAAAGCTGTAACAATCCAGCAAGGAGAAAATCCAGTCCGCTTTCCAGCAGCTGCACCGGAAAAAGCGGAATGTCTGTCGGGGCTGTCCCGATGGCGTTTTTCAGGCAGATGCCAATCGGTGGGTCATAGGGAATGCCGTAGCAGCAGCCTGCAAAGAAACAGCCGATTCGCCCGAATGCATGAGCAAGCGGAACGGCAGGCGTGATGCTGCTGAGATAGACCCCATAGGGCAGCTGAAAATGATGCAGATAGAGCAGCAAGGCAGCCAGACCACCCAGCAATCCGCCATAGAATACAAATCCGCCCTCTAACAGGGAGGAAATCGTGTTCCAGTTAAAACCGGAAGTTTGGAACATCTCCACGATGTCGGAGAACGAAACCAGAAGATAGAGCAGTTTTGCCCCCAGAAATCCGCCAATGAGTGCCCAGACACAAGCCTCCAGCATGGCGAACCGGTCTTGCTGAAAGCGTTTTCCGTTGCGAATGGCAAGCCAGATGGCAAATGCTCCGCCAATCACGCAGCAGATTCCATAAGTTCCGAACGAAAATCCAAAGAGAGAAAGAATTGGATACATGGTCAGCTCCTTTGCTGTCGAAAAAAACGCAGTTCCCGGAAATGCTGCAATGCATGCAGACCGTGGACTGCGTTTTTTAAAAGATCTTAAAAATGCTTAAAGGGTTGAATCCTCATAGTATTCGTAGTTGCTGGAAAATTCATTGACAAAGTCCTGAAGACCATCCTCCGAGAGGAAAATTATCATGTAAATCAGCCATACAACATTGAGTAAAATGCCAATGATACCAAGGACGATGCCAGCGGTTGCAATGCCGTTGGCATTTTTCTTATTCTGAAGAATGCCCAGAATCAAGCCGATGATGGCTGGAATCGCACCAACACCATAGCAGCAGCAAATGGCAATGGAACAGATGCCAAGAATCAAAGAGGCGATCCCCATACCATTGTTGTTGTTGGTCAATGGTGTATTCGGGGTCGAGTAGGGATCATTGTAGGTGTAAGGGGATTGACCAGCAGTTGACTGCTGATAAGATTGTCCCGAAAAATTTGGTTGCTGCTGATTAGCAGTGTTTCCGTTCGGGATGTTGTTGTTGCGGATGCCATAAGCAGAAAAATCCGGTGCAGCGTTGGTTTCCGCCGTTGTATTCTGTGTGGCGGAAGTGTTTGGCTGCGGAACTTCTCTCGGAATATCGTTCGCAACGGGAGTATCTGCTTGAGCGTTGTTCTGATAAGCAGCGACATGGTCATAATTATCCGGTTGCGAAACTTCTCTTGGAATCTCAGGGGCAACCGCAGTATCTGCCGGTTGAGCGGTAGCGTTGGAATCGCTCTGTTCCGGATGGAGATTTGGTTCTGTTGGGGTGTCTGGTGTTGGGGCAGTCGGTTCTTGGTTGATAGAATCCGGCTTTGGAATGGCATTTGGTCGAATTTCGCCGCAGTTCGGGCAAGTAAGGTCAGTATCCGATAACGGATGACCGCAGTTTCCACAAAAAGGCATGGGAAAAACTCCTTTCAAAAATAAACAGTTCTGATATGATTGTAGCATATCTTTCCGGAAATGTCAAATAATGTGCATGGTTTTCACTGGGAGAGTGCATTCAGCATGGTGCGTGCGATGTTGTTGGTATTGACGGTGTCCACGTCTTGATTCCAGTCTTCGATTTCGATACAAAAGGCAATCGGGAGGTTGCTGTCATCGCAGAAACCGACTAACAGAGAATTGTCTGTACCATCGCCCTGTTCAGCTGTTCCAGTCTTTAAGCCGACTGGATAATTGATGACGCTATAACGAGCCAAATCGCCGTTTTCCCGCATGATTGCTCGTACCTGCTGGGCAGTTTCCGCAGAGAAAATTTCATCCGAATAGGTAGTCTTTGCTTTGTCCTTGACCGTTCCGAATAAATCTTGCCGATAGGAAATCAAGTATGGCTGGGTGACTTGTCCCGTGCCGTTGGCAATGGCACTTTCCCACATCATCAGTTGAAGTGGGCTGATGACCGTTTCGCCTTGTCCAATGCAGCCCCATTGGGTGATGCTGTCGTTGGTATCCTCTAAGGTTGTGGAGGCGGTGAAAACAGAAATGCCATCTAAATCCATTTGTGCATTGCCTTCGCCGTTGACCCGATAGCCCATTTTGCGGAACGCAGTCTGTAAACCATCTAGCGGTAAATCCTCTACCAGCTGAGCAAACCATGGGTTGCAGCTGTGCTGAAACGCTTGCGAGATATTCTGCCAGCCGTGCACACTACCGTGATAGCAGCGAATCGGAGAGCCATAATTGTTGTAATAAGTGCCCTGACAGTCATAGCTTTTCTGCATGAGAGCGTCATAGCCGATGGTTTCAATGGCAGCGGCAGTGGTGCAGACTTTTTGAGTAGAACCAGGAATGGTCTGATAAAATGCCCTGCAGAGCAGGCTTCCTGTTTCCAGCGTGCTGACATCGACATCACTTAAAATGTTGACACTGGGCTTGCTGACACAGACGAGAATTTCTCCGGTCTGGTAGTTGTAGGCGATGGCAGTTCCGTTTTTATTGCCGAATTCCTGATAAACCTGTTGGTTTGCATCGTGGTCGAGCGTGGTATAAATCGCACTTTTTCCGTTCTGTACTGCACCGAAGAGCAGGTTATAATTTTGCAAGTCCTTCAGATTTTCGGAAACGAGTGTGTTCGTCATGCGTCCGCTGTTGTCGCCGATGAGGTTTCCAACATCCAGAAAATAATCTGCTCCATATTTTTCCGCAGTTGCATCTTCATCGAACAGAACTTCTCCGTTTCGGTCGTAGATATAGCCCAGTTTCACGTTGTGAGAATGGGACATATAGAAAGTTGCCTGTGATACAATTCTTGCGACCAAAAGCACCATGCCCAACAGAAAGAGGACAATCAGCAGGATGGTGAGCCGTTCTCCACGTTTAATACTTTTCATTGTGTGACCCTCCTTGTTCGCTGCTGTTTCGGTACATTCTGGTCTGTTCATTCTGGCTGCTGCCGGAATGCTGGATGGTGTTCGGGCGAGCATATGGGTTGTTGGAACGGCTCGGCGGAGCAGTTCTGTTTACTGGCTGCCCGTATGGGTTCGGCTGTGTCGGTCGAGCCTGCTGCCGAGGTGTGCCATTGGTGGGAATGGTACGGGTTTGATTCAGTGGCTGCCCGTATGGGTTCGGCTGCGTGGGTCGAGCCTGCTGCCGAGGTGTGCCATTGGTCGGAATGGTACGGGTTTGACTGATTGGCTGCCCGTATGGGTTCGGCTGCGTGGGTCGTGCTTGCTGCCGAAGTGTGCCGTTGGTCGGAATGGTACGGGTTTGACTCACTGGCTGCCCGTATGGGTTCGGCTGCGTGGGTCGAGCCTGCTGCCGGGGAGCACCGCCCTGCATCGGAGTGGTGCGATTCTGGCTGGCAGGCTGCTGCGGTGTTCGAGTAGTGGAACGCTGCGGAGCTTGCGGTTTGTTTGTGTTCGGAGCAGGGGCATGTTTCGACAACAGTTCGTCTGCTTCTTTCTCCTTGCGGAACGGCAGCTTGAACGAAAGCGTATTTTCTGAAACAACATTTGGTTTTCGGAACGTCGGCGATTGCCCTGCTTTGAGCATACCGGCAAGCAGTCCGCAGGTAATCATAGACGTACCACCCTGTGAAATAAAGGGAATCGTAACACCAGTGAACGGAATCAGGTTGCAAGAACCGAAGATGTTCAAGCCCATCTGTACGACAAAGACCGCTGCAACGCCTAGAATCATCGTTGTGTGGTAGTAGCTTCTCGGCTTGTTAATCATTGGCAATATTAACAGACTTGCAATGAAGAAGATGACCAGCAGGGCAACCAAAAAGCCCCATTCTTCACAGATGGTGGAGAATACAATGTCTGTATCTGCGGCAGCGATTTCAATGAGGTTGCCGTATCCTGGACCTTTTCCGAATAAGCCGCCCTCAGCAATTGCCATCAGTGCACGGCACTGCTGATAGCCGTTTCCGTACATGTCATTCCAGATGTCCACAGAAAGACGGTCTTGTACATAGCCCGGTGCAAATTTCGCAGCGGCAATGACCACCAGCACGCCAACTGCACACAGGAAAATCAAGGTCGTTTTTGAGAATTTTGCCTTTGGGTAACAGATCCGGCAGATGACTGCACAGCCATAGGCTGCGGCAAAGGTTGGCAAACTGCCCAAGTCCCGACACCACCATTGCAGCACAAAGATGGCGAGGAATGAGCCGGTTAAAAATAAAGCTTCTTTGGAAACATAAAAGAAAAGTACCTTGGTCTTTTCGTGCTGTTCCATGATGGAGGTGGCACAGAGCAGAACAAATACGGGCTTCATAAATTCAGAAGGTTGCAAGCTGATTGGTCCAATCTGAATCCACATGCTCCGGCTGCCCGTCAGGAGCAGGATTGCCAGCATAATCACGCCCAGCACAATATACAGATATTTTTTGATTGCCATCAGGCGGATGTGGTTGCGAGTGAGCAGGAACATGATTTGACAGCAGATTAACGCCATGATGCAGGTGATATAATGCTTGGCAGCAAATCCAATGCCCCCGAAACAGGATTGAAAAATCACGCTGATGTTGAGAATCAGAAGCAGTAGAAAGTCTGTGGTGTAGGTCATCTGCTTATAGAAGAACCGCAGCACGATGATATAGACCACATCCAGCCCTAGGACTGCAATGGTCAACGGGGCTAAATCTTGAATTGTTTCATAGTTTCCCCGAAACAGCACCGCCAGCAGCATGACAATATGCGTGAACAGAACTAGTGCTGCAATGCGTCCGTAGCGTAAGCCATTATGATACATTTGCATCTCTCCTTTGCTGTAGGATGACGGCTTGCGTGCCGAATCGAATTTCATCCATGGGTTTTAGAATGGCTTGGTGGTCGATTTTCGTGCCGTTGACGAACGTGCCGGATTTGGAATGCAAGTCCACGACACGCCAGACCCCGTTGGAAACATAGAGCACCGCATGATAACGGGAAATACTCATATCCGGCAGGCGAATATCCGCCGAGCCATGCCGCCCGACTAGAATTTCATCGGCTTCTAAGGGAATCCATTCATTGGTCTGAACATCTCGCAGCATCATGTGATTGCTGACTTTGTTCCACCGCAGCTGTTCAATGCGTTTTTCTCGCTTTGCAAAGGAAAAGATGACAAAGACACAGAGAAATACCACAAAGATGACCACGGCACTGACAATGATGGAAAAGGGAGTAAAGTCCCGCAGGGTCTTTAACAGTTCTTCGTACATTTCAGATTGCCTCCTAAAGTATAATGGGGCGGAATCGTATGCCCCGAACATGGTTACAGATTGGTAGAAAAGAAGATATTCCTATTATAATACAAGCCTGTGAAAAAATCAAGCAAATGATAGGGGCTTTCACAGAAATTCGGGTTTTCTTTTGTTTTTTGCAATCTGTACAAAATCACACGGCAGCTTTTATTCAAGTTGCATGAAGAAGAAAAAAATTACAGAAAAATTACTTGCAATTTGCCGGAAACTATGGTATAATAAACAAAATCAACCGTGAAATCATCCATCATTTTTGGATGGTTTGCAATTTCGTTTCCAAAATTTATAAAAATAGAAAGTAGGCGTATGACACAACATGAAAGAACGTGTTTCCCTCAGACGAATGACCGCATTTTTTACCAGCATCCTGCTGGTTGTTTTTTGCCTGCCGACTTTGGCACTTCCGGCAAAGGCAGAAACAACCGTCCGACAGGTGAATAATATCGTCTTATTTGCCCAGTTCGACCCGTTGACGGAAAAAAACTTTATGAGTGGAGATGCAACCAATACCGTGCTTTCGATGTGCAACGATACCACTACGTATCGTTCCCTGACGAAATACATTGATACTATTTCTTATGGACAAATGCACGTGGATTCTTATTTTCCGCAGCTGAAAGATGGTGTGATTGAACCGTATGTGCTGAGTCAGAGTCGGGAATCTTACACGGACTATAACCAATATGCAGTTGAAATGATTCAAAATATTGCAATTCCGGCAGATATTCCGCTGGATGGGGACAACGATGGTTATATTGACAACATTGTCTGCGTGGTAGATGGAAAAGTTACATCTGCTGCCGATCCGCTGTGGTCAAAAGCATTTTATCTGGATGGCGGTTTGCAGGTGAACGGGCTTACCGTGGGACAAGTCAATCTGCACAGCGGCTATTCCGTGATCGGTTCTACGCTATTCAACGGCATTGGAACAGTCTGCCATGAATTTTTGCACAGCATGGGTTATCCGGATCTGTACCACCGCAGCGATGTTCCCGGTGATCCGGTCGGGCAGTGGGATATTATGGCAACCACTTCTATTTTCTTGCAGTATCCGCTTGCTTATCAGCGGTATTCTGTTTCCGGCTGGATGGGAGCAGAAACGATTACAACAGCGGGGACATATGCACTTGCTCCAGCATCTTCCTCCGAGGGCAGCCGGCTCTACTTATTAAAAACACCGCTTTCCGACACGGAATTTTTTGCGGTGGAATATCGAAAGCAGGGTGCGAAATATTCGGATGAACTGGATGGAAAAATTTATGGCGATGGCATGGTAGTCTATCGGGTGAATACCAGCGTGGTCGGAAACTATCGGGGCGATACTGACCAGATTTATATTTTCCGTCCAGGGGAAACCGCATTGAACGGCGGAGCAGGCGACTTGACAAAATCTTGCTATGGCGGGGAAGGTGCTCCGAATCACATCGGAACAACAGACCTGCAAAAGAAGTTTTCTGATGGGGCATTGGTCTATGCAGACGGAACAAACAGCGGCATTGCACTGGATAACATTCAGATTCAGGACAATGGAACATTGACATTCTCAGTATCGTTTGCAGATCTTTCCGGTCAGAAACTCTGGGAAACCAGCAACAATAGTTCATTCTCTGCGGATACCATGGCGTATGACCTGGCAACTGCCGCAGATGGAACGATGTATCTGCTTTCGACCACTGCCTATTCTGCAACCCTGTATCGGGTGGAAGAGGACGAAACCCTGACCGCAGTCAGCAAGCCGTTTTCCGGCAGTATGTACAATCCAAAGCTGGTCATTTGTGATGGAACAGCATATGTGCTCTATCAGGATTATGATTATATCTCGCATCTCTGCAAGTGGAATGAAAACGGGCAGCTCTGGGAAGAATGCTATGTGGGGACAAAACTCGCACAGTATCAAGACCTTGCAACAGATGGCGAACAGCTTTATTTTACCTGTACCACGGGTTCATTTCCGTATGCGTTGCAGGCATATTGCTACAATCCGAACACCGGACAAGCAACGCAAATTGGAACGGATCTCTCTGGAAACGCTTGCAATATGGAGATTGCTGCCGCAGATGGAACGGTTGTCATTGGCTATCGGGATTTGACTGCAAACAGCGTTCCCAAAGCAGCGATTTATAACGGAGCAACTTGGAATATTATTACATTGTCCGAGCAGGAATGCGGCATGGTTTCCGTTCTGGCAGATGCGGACGGGAAGTTCTGGGTGTTGCCGAGTGGCGGAAAGAATCCAATTTTCAGCGTGACCTCTGATGGAACTGCAACTGCCTATGAATTGCCAGCGGCATTGCAAGAAAACGTCTTTCAGATGGTGCCGGTTCTGTCCGGTGGAAATTTGTATGTGGCTGTAAATTCTCAGAATCCAAATGCATTTGATTTGTATCGGCTGAATCAGGAAACTGCATCATGGGAAACAGTCGGAAATACCATTGCCAATGAAATTGTAAACCAGCCTGTTTTGTCTGCACGAAATGGAACGATTTATTGTATGTACAATGCTTCGGAACAAATTTTGCTGAAAAAATTAGTTATTTCCAAGAACGAAGAAACGATTTTAAAGGGTGATTTGAACTTAGACGGCAGACGAAATTTAGCGGATACCGTGCTGTTTCATCGGTATTTGCTGCGAACGGTTACCTTGACAGAAGAGCAGGGCAAACGTGCAGAAACCGTAGAAGATGGCACGATTAATATCATTGATCTGATTTGGCTGAAGCAAGCCATTCATTTAGTAGACGTAGTAGACGCATAACCGCCGAAGGCGAACTGCGGTCGAGCTGGCTCAGCTCGGCGAGGTGGTTTGTTAAGGAGGGCAAGCTGCCCTCCTTAACAGAGGTATTGATGAGAACACATTGAAATCTAAGAGAGAATCGCAGAAACCGCAATTGCCTTTTGAAATAAAAAGGCTGTAATGAGATGCAAGGTTTCAGGGGCAATTGCGGTTTCCCAGGCAAGCTGGGGATGTGCCCCAGCCTTGCCGAACCGGATTCGGGTGGTATCCCTAAGAGCAATTTGCATACTCTGGCAAAGAGCGAAGCGATTTTGCCGAACCACACGCAATCAGTTTCCCAAGAATCAAACAACAATAAACATACAAAAGAGGATTCCCACAACAGGAATCCCCTTTTTTTGCATCTTTACTTTGTCAGAACTGGTTTCTGTGAGAGAACCCGTTCATGGTTATATACATCTTTTAGCCGCTGTTTGGTGTTGTATGTTTCCCCTATGCAAAATTCTTTCGACCATGTCATAAAATATGCCCACGGAATCTTGCTTTTTGCCAATAATGCTGCATCTGGTAAAAATCCAACTTCTGCCAACGCTGCAACTTTGTTGGCACTGGATGCCGCAATCAACGCCTGATAATCGGCTGCATAGTCCGTTGCTTCATAGTGTGGCAGGTAGACATCCACGGAAACAACATCCACAAAATCATCCCCCGGATACCCCTCCGGCAGCCGACTGTTCCAGACCCAGAGCAAATGGTCGAAATGATAATGGTGCACATAGTATTCATACATCAATAAATATAGCTGCTTTGCAACTTCTGCACCCTTTGCCCCCCACCAGAACCAAGTACCTTCTGCCTCGTGGAACGGTCGCCACAGAACCGGAATCTTTGCGTCCTGAAAGCGTTGCAGCTGTACTGCAATTGCATCTAAATCATGGAAAAACGCTGCCCGTTCCGGCGTGCCGTCATGCAGAACTCGTTCTGCATCGAAATCCGTGTGTTCGGTATAAAAGCTCTTGTCGTGTCCGCCGAGCGGAGAAAACCAGTGAAACGTCAGCGTGACAATGCCGCCCGTTTCGTTTGCCCAGCGGAGTGCAGTGTCCATGGTGTTGCGGTTTTCTTCTACTTCTACCCGACAGGCTTCCGAAGCACCTTCCATGCGGATGTTGGGCGAGTAGGCGAGCAACTCAAATCCGCAGAGTTTCGGGGACTTTCCCGTTACGGTTTCAATATAAGCAACCTCTTCCATCGGGTTGGTCTGGGTGTGCTGCCCAGCAAGGATATTTGTTCCCGCAATGTCGTGTAGATATTGCAGCAGAGCCGTTGCCTCTGGGGTTGCGTTGGGATTGACTGGTGTTGTGTGTATCATAAAAACCTCCTTTTTAGCCTAATTATAACCCTAATTTATGATAAAGTCAATGGAAATTTGCGTGAATTTTGAAAAAATCGGTTGCAATTTCAAAATGGGTATGCTATAATAAAAACCAAAGCAGAAATTAGCTGCAATTAGGTGCAAATTTATGAAGAAAGGAATTTGTTGGAAAAATGCAAAAACGTGTACGAATGGTGGATATTGCAGAAAAAATGGGCGTTAGTACCTTTACCGTTTCCAAAGCACTTTCCGGAAAAGAGGGTGTCAGTGAAGAACTGCGGGCAGAAGTGCGGCGGGTTGCAGAGCAGATGGGCTATCAGGCAAAGAATAAATCTCGGCAGGAAACTGTTTCCAAAAGCATGAAGTTCGGGATTTTGACCCGCAGCCGATATATTGAACAGGGACAGTCGTTTTATTGGAGTTTATACGAGCGGATGCTGTTTCACCTCAATGCAGGCGGAAATATTGGGATTTTAGAGTTTGTATCCACTGAAGAAGAGGAGGCTCTACGGCTGCCGAAATTCATGCAGACAGAGCTGATTAACGGGCTTGTCTTAATGGGAAAGTTCAGCAAAGCCTACCGCAATATGCTGACCGCTGCAAAGATTCCGTTTGTCTGTCTGGATATGTTCGATGCGGACTGTGAACAGGATACTGTGATTTCAGACGGCTATTATGGAATGTATTTTGTGACTCGTCATCTGCTGCAAATGGGGCATCGGGATATTGTCTTTTTAGGGCGATTAGGGGCAACTTATAGCATTACCGACCGCTATTTTGGCTTCTGTAAGGCGATGCAGGAGGCAGGCATTTCCGTAACGCCGGAGATGGTTCTGTCTGACCGAGATGAAAACGATACCGTTCGTGTTTCACTGGAGCAACTGCACCACATGCCGACTGCATTCGCCTGCAATTGCGACGTGTCCGCCTATTATTTGATGCAGACGTTGCAGGCAAGAGGTTACCGGATTCCGGAAGATATTTCCATTGTTGGTTTCGATAACTATATTTTGTCGGAGATGACCACGCCAAAACTGACAACATATGCAGTGGATTTGGATAAAATGGCGATGGCAAGCATTGAACAGCTGCAACAGCGGCTCGAACAGCCAAGCCGCCCCTGCGAGCAGCGGATTATCAGCGGACATTTTATTCCGAGAAACAGCGTTCGGAAAATAAATTAGGTTGATTATTTAGGCGAAACAAAAGCGAAAAGCCAAACAGCAAAGGGGCAATTGGAAGCAACAAATTGTCCCTTTTTTCTATATCTATTCCTGATTTTCAGAAAAAATCAGTGAAAACTGCAAAAAGAAGATTCTTGGATTGTGCATTCTGCATAAATAAACGACAATCAATTTATGCGTTTCGTTGAAATTGCGTGTAAAACTAATTTAGCATATTGACAAAACTAAAAAACGTGCTATAATAAAGCTAAAGAAACCTAATCGGGACGGACAAACAAACTTCCCGAACATCCGAATGTTACATAAAAAACGAAAAATTTGGAGGAACACATTATGAAAAAGCAAATCATCGCCATCGCATTGGCAGCCGTTATGGCAGCAGGTATGACAGGCTGCGGCAGCAGCAACGGCAGCAACAGCTCCGACACCGCAAACAAAGATGCTTCCTTGGATTACAAGAGCATCGACTTGGAAACCGGTGATTCTAACCTGAAGGCAGACCTGAAAGTCATCACCCACCGGACAGACTTGGTAGACACTACCTTTGAAGAATATGCACAGGAATTCCAGAAGCTGTATCCAAATGTCACCATCAGCTTTGAAGGCATTACCAACTATGCAGACGATATGACCACACGGCTGACCAGTGGCGACTGGGGCGACATCTGCATGATTCCGACCACTGTCAACAAGAGTGAATTCAGCACGTATTTTGAACCAATCTGCAATTACGATGATATGAAGGATTCTTACGAATTCCTCGGCGACAAGATGTTTGACGGCAAGGTTTACGGCATTGCCTCCATGGGCAATGCAATGGGCATTGTTTATAATAAGAGTGTCTTTGAAGAAGCTGGCATTTCCGAACTGCCGACTACACCAGATGCATTCTTGGATGACTTGAAGCAGATTAAAGATAAGACCGATGCCATTCCGCTGTATACCAACTATGCAGCTGGCTGGACACTGACCGCATGGGATTCTTACATTGGCGGAACAGCAACCGGTGATGCTGATTTCATGAACAACACCATTGTACATCAGGCAAATCCGTTCTCGAAGCGTTCCGATGAAACAGGTCCGTACGCTGTTTATAATACCCTGTATGAAGCAGTTTCTGAGGGCTTGACCGAAGACGACCCGACTACAACCGACTGGGAAGGCTGCAAGAGCCAAATCAACAACGGTAAAATCGGCTGCATGGTTCTGGGCAGCTGGGCAATCATTCAGATGCAGGAAGCTGGCGACCATGCCGATGATATTGGCTATATGCCTTTCCCGATTACCGTGGACGGCAAGCAGTATGCAAGTGCCAGTGCAGACTATGCATATGGTATCAATGTAAACTCTACCGCCGATGAAAAGAAAGCATCTGCTGCTTTCATCAAGTGGCTGACAGAAAAGTCCGGCTATGCATATGACCAGGGCGGTATCCCGATTGTAAAGGGTGAAACCTATCCGGAAACACTGAGTGCATTCACCAATGTTACTTTGGTCATGGATAACCCGACACCGACCGGCGAAGAAGACTTGTATGCAAACATCAACAACGGTTCGGAATTGTCCTTGAATTCAGACCCTACCCACGTTGCAAGAGTCATTGAAAGTGCCATTGACCACAGCGAAACCATGGATGAAATTGCGGACAGCTGGAACGAAGCATGGACTTCCGCACAGGAATCCAACGGTGTAACACCGCAATAACGCACAGAGAGGGGAAATTCAAATGGCTGGTTCTGGAAAAACAGGCAGCACATCACTCCGGAATAAACTGCACAAGATGCAGACACAAAAAGTGATTGTTTCGATTCTGTTCTTATGTGTGCCGTTGCTGCTGTTGTTCACGTTTACCTACCTGCCATTCTTTAAGATGGTACAGTTCAGCTTTTACGATATGAAATACATCGGGAAGCGAACTTGGGTAGGACTTCAAAATTATATCTCCGTATTCACCAGAGAAGATTGTCTGAATGCATTGAAGCTGAGCCTTTTCTATTTGGTTGGCTCGTTTGTACAAATCGCCATCGCACTGCTATTTGCCAGCATTTTGAGTTTCCCGACAAAAGGCGGAAAATTCTTCCGTGGTGCATTGTATTTCCCAAGCCTGATTGGCGGGATTGCCGTGGGCTTTATCTTTAAGTTCTTCTTTACCCACGGATTTGTATTGGACACCCTGCTGACTTGGGTCGGCATGGATGCGGACAGCCTGCCATTCTGGCTGAAAGATAAAAGCATTAACAACTGGGTTCTGGCAGCAACGTCCATCTGGCGGTACATGGGACAAAACATGGTACTGTTCATCGGAGCGATTGCCAGCGTTGATACGACCCAATATGAAGCGGCAGCGATTGACGGAGCAAACGCATGGCAGCGGTTCCGGTATATCATTCTGCCATCCATCAAAACGATTGTAACCTTGAACCTGATTTTAGCGGTTTCCGGTGCATTGTCTGCCTTTGAAATGCCTTATGTTATCACAGACGGCGGCTTCGGAACATCCACCTATTTTGTATTGATGAACAAGATTGCCCATACCAACCAGAAGGTCGGTCTGGCATCTGCAATGGCAGTGGTTCTGCTGGCATTGATTCTGCTGGTAACGGCAGTGCAGAAAATTGTCGAACGGCGAATGGATAGCGACACGCCAAGAAGACGGAAACGGAGGGTGCAAAAATGAGAGCAGCAAGTAATCCTGTTCGGCTGGGAAAATACAGCCTCGGTAAGATTTTTTTCACCATCTGCAAGTATGTCCTCCTGATTTTTGCCGCATTCTGTGCATTAGTTCCGCTGGTCAGCTGTGTCATCACTGCCTTTAAAACCAAAGCGGAATACAACAACACCAACGTCATGACCCTGCCGGAAAGCTGGCTGTATTTCGACAACTTTGTTACCGCATGGAAACAAGCAAACATGGGCAAAGCATTCCTGAACAGCTTTTTGGTTCTGCTCTTCGTTCTGTTGGGCAGCACCCTGTTCTCGGCAATGCTCGCATATGTGCTGAACCGCTTCCAGTTCCGTGGCAATAAGCTGATTCGCAACTTGTTTATGATTTCCACCCTGATTCCGGGGATTGCCACACAGGTTACGATTTACCAGATTATGTATACCCTCGGCTTAGTTAATACGCTTTACGGTTACATCATCCTGATGCTGGGAACAGATGTCATCTCGATTTACATCTTCCTGCAGTATTTCGATAACCTGCCAAAGACACTGGATGAAGCAGCAATTTTGGACGGCTGCACCTATGTTGGTGTATTCTTTAAGATTCTGCTGCCGCTGCTGAAGCCGGCAATCGTCACCAGTGCCATCCTGAAGGGTGTTAGCACCTACAACGAATACTACATGGCAAACCTGTACTTACAGGATAAAAAAGCCTTTCCAGTGGTTTCCACCTCTCTGTTTACCTTTACAGGGCCGATGGGAAGCCAATATAACTACATCTGTGCCGGCGTTTTGATTACCGTCATTCCGATGCTGATTCTGTTCATCTGCTGTCAGAAGCAGATTTACAGCGGCATGGCACAAGGTGCAGTGAAAGAATAATGATTTCCCTCTTTTTCTTCTAACATCCCATCCTGTTTCCGCAGCTTGCAGTTCCTGTTTCTGTTATTTTGTAAAGATGCTGCAAGTTGCGGCAGGGTGGCCGTTCCAAGATAACAATTGCAAATCGCAGTTTGAAAGTTTACTTCGGGCTTCTGTTGGAATGCCGTTTTCCTCCTCAAAAGAGCAAGCCAGCAGAAGCCATATTTGTCGAACTACTCCCTTGAAATTTTAAATATTTTAATTACTTGAATACAATGGAGGTTTCTATCATGAATCCGATTACTTTAAAAACAGACGTTTTGAACAATCTTCCGTGGCAGGCTCGCCCGACCGACTGCACCGCACCGCTTTGGCGGTATCAGGAAAACCCGATTATTCGCCGGAATCCGATTCCGGGGGTTGCCCGTATTTTTAATAGTGCAGTCCTGCCATATGAAGGAGCTTATATCGGTGTATTCCGTGGTGAACAGACCAACGGCATCCCGTTCATCTATCTGGGACGCAGCAAGGACGGCATCCACTGGGAATTTGAGCCGGAAAAGATTGCATTTGTCAATGAAGCCGGCAAGCCGTTTATGCCGAAATATGCATATGACCCTCGTTTAGTCAAGGTCGAAGATACCTATTATATTATCTGGTGTCAGGATGCTTACGGTGCAGCCATTGGCATGGCAAAGACCACCGATTTCAAGACCTTTGTTCGGGTCGAAAATCCATTCTTACCGTTTAACCGGAATGCTGTTCTGTTCCCACGCAAGGTGGACGGAAAGTTCCTGATGCTGTCCCGTCCGAGCGACAGCGGACACACCCCATTCGGAGATATTTTCCTGAGCGAAAGCAAAGATTTGGAATACTGGGGACATCATCGCCATGTTATGGGCAAGAGCGGCAGATGGTGGGAAAATGTAAAAATCGGCGGCGGTGCTGCTCCGATTGAAACCAGCGAAGGCTGGCTGCTGTTCTACCACGGCGTAACGAATACCTGCAACGGCTTTGTGTATAGCATTGGCGGTGCATTGCTGGATTTGGAAGAACCGTCCAAGGTGCTGTATCGTTGTTCCGATTTCCTGCTTACACCGGAAATGCCGTATGAAGAAAGCGGATTTGTACCGAATGTTTGCTTCCCGTGTGCAGCTCTTTGCGATGCGGAAACCGGACGGATTGCGATTTACTATGGCTGTGCCGATAGCTATGTTGGACTTGCCTTTACGACAGCAGAAACCGTGATTTCTTACATCAAGGAACACGATGCTGCAGAAGCAGATGACCGGGAATTAGGCAGAAGATAAAACAGCGAAAAAGCAGCAAAAAGGAGTGTTCCAGTCATGAATATTTTATTGGAAAAAGCCAGACGGATGCTGGAAGAGAATATTATTCCGTTCTGGCAGGGGCTGCGGGATGATGAATACGGCGGCTATGTTGGGCATGTGGACTTCTCTATGCATTCCGATCACAAGGCGGAAAAAGGCTGCATTCTGCACAGCCGGATTCTGTGGTTCTTTTCCGAGGCAGCGTTGCTGCTGAACCGGATGGATTTGGCAGCCGATGCCGAACACGTGTACTCGTTCTTCACGCAACACTGCATGGACAGAGAGCAGGGCGGTGTTTACTGGTCGGTCAGCTATGACGGCACACCGATGGACACCACAAAGCATACCTATAATCAGGCATTTGCCCTGTATGCGTTATCTTCTTACTATCGCCTGACCAAGAATCCGAATGCCAAACAGCTGGCGTATCAGTTGTTTGATTTGATTCAGGAAAAGGCATTTGATGGAGCAGGCTATCTGGAGGCGTTCGACCGAAACTGGAAACCAGCCTCGAACGAAAAGCTGTCGGAAAATGGTGTTATGGCAAGCCGCACGATGAATACCTTGTTGCACGTCTTTGAGGCATACAGCGGCTTTTATCGGGCAACCAAGGACGAACGGGTCGCTGAGGCAATGCGTACCATCTTGCAGATTTACCAAGAAAAAGTATTCAATCCGGAACGCAACCGGCAGGAAGTATTCTTTGATTTGGACTACAACAGCCTGATTGATTTGCACAGTTACGGGCATGATATTGAAAGCTCGTGGCTGATTGATGATGGATGCAGCTTGCTGGGCGATGCTGCGTTGAATCAGACCATTTTCGCCATGGATGACCGCCTTGCAGAGGGCATTTATCAGACTGCCTACCGGAACCATTCGGTTCTGAATGAATGCGAAAACGGCGTGGACGATGAAACCCGTGTCTGGTGGGTACAGGCGGAATCGGTGTTAGGGTTCTACCATATGTATGAAAAACATGGGGACTGTCAGTATTTACAGGCGGCACAGGATATTTTTTCCTACATTGAACAATATTTTCTGGTATCCGACCACAAGAGCGAATGGTTTTGGGCAGTGGACAAGGATGGAAAGCCGATGCAGAATCTGGATATTGTCAACGGTTGGAAGTGCCCCTACCACAACGGCAGAATGTGCTTAGAATTGATTCGGAGGAATGGAATATGATGCAGGAACGATATGAACAGCAGCTGCGGAAGCAGGAAGCCTTGCTGAACCGAAAGAATGAAAAGACCGATTTCTATAATGGAATCTATGACCGCTGGAAGTATCCGGTACTGACTAGAGAACACGTGCCGCTGTACTGGCGGTATGACCTGAATCCGGAAACCAACCCGTATTTCATGGAACGGCTGGGCATTAATGCGGTGTTCAACGCTGGAGCAATTGAGCTGGATGGAAAGATTTGTCTGGTTGCCCGTGTGGAGGGCAGCGACCGGAAGAGTTTCTTTGCCGTTGCAGAGAGCACAACGGGTGTAGACCAGTTTGTCTTTCGGGAAAAGCCGGTACAGCTGCCGGACTGCGACCCGAACGAAACCAATGTCTATGATATGCGGTTGACCAAGCACGAAGATGGCTGGATTTATGGCGTATTCTGTTCGGAATCCAGTGCCAACGACCCGAAAGACTTGTCCGCAGCCGTTGCACAGGCTGGCATTGTTCGGACAAAGGATTTAAATACATGGGAACGGCTGCCAAATCTGATTACCAAGCAGAGTCCGCAGCAGCGGAATGTCTGCCTGCTCCCGAAGTTTGTCGATGGAAAGTATGCGTTCTATACCCGCCCGATGGATGGCTTTATTGATACCGGTTCTGGCGGTGGTATCGGTTATGGACTGGTGGATGACATTCTGCACCCCGTCATTGAAACCGAAAAAATGACCAGTATGCGGAAGTATCACACCATTACCGAGGCGAAGAACGGCAGCGGTGCAACCCCGATTGCAACAGAAAAGGGCTGGCTGCACATTGCCCACGGTGTCCGGAATACCGCAGCCGGATTGCGGTACGTGATTTATGTATTTGTCACCGATTTGGAAGACCCGTCCCGTGTGATTGCAGAACCGTCCGGTTATCTGATTGCACCGTTCGGAGCAGAACGGGTCGGCGATGTTTCCAACGTGGTCTTCACGAATGGGGCAGTGGTACGGGAAGACGGCACGGTTTATATTTACTATGCGTCTGCGGATACACGGTTGCACGTTGCCACTTCTACCATTGACCAGCTGCTCGATTATGCATTCCATACTCCGACCGACCCACTCCGCAGTGTCGATTGTGTCAAGCAGCGGTGCGAACTGATTGACCGGAATCTTGCATTTTTGCAGAAGGAGCAGGGAAAATGAGTTTGAAATTAGCAGCAATTTTCAAGGATTTCATGGTTGTGCAGCGAAATCGTCCGATTACAGTTTTCGGGACAGGTGTTCCAAAGACGGTAGTCACAGTTTCTCTGCATACCAGTTTCAGCAAGACGGTAGTTGCAGCAGATGGAACATGGTGTGCAACGCTGCCGCCGCTCGCTGCCGGAACAGACTATGTATTGACAGTGTCAGACGGCACGACCGAAGAACAGCGGAAACAAGTTGCGGTCGGGGAGGTTTGGCTTGCCGGCGGACAAAGCAACATGGAACTGGCTCTGCGAGATAGTGCAGATGGCGTTGCTGTGAGCAAGGCTTACACGGGCACACAGATTCGATTCTATCAAGTGCCAAAGCGTGCGGTTTTGGATGAAACCCATCAGCAATTAGAAGCACAGTCTGCATGGAAGATTGCCGCTGCGGAGAACGTGGGCGATTTGTCAGCGGTTGCATTTTATTTTGCAAAACGGCTTGCACAAAAAATGGATTGTGTGATTGGCATTGTCGATTGCTATTGGGGCGGTACTTCTATTGCGTGCTGGATGAGCGAGTCCATGATGCAGAGCGTTGCAGCCGGACAAAAACAGCTGGCAGATTACAAAGCAGAAGTTGGAGCAAAGACACCGGAACAGTATGCGGCAGAAATGCGGGAATATGAGGCGGATTATCAGAAGTGGCAGGCAAATATTGACGCTTGTCGGGCAGAAAATCCCAACGTGACATGGAAAGAACTGCACGAACGCTGCGGAGAATGCCCGTGGCCGCAGCCGACCGGCTGGCAGTCGCCGTTCTGCCCGAACAACCTGCATCGGACGATGATGCAGCGAGTTGCACCGTATACCCTGCGAGGATTCCTGTATTATCAGGGCGAAGAAGATGTTGCCCGTTATGAGGGATACAGCGATATGATGATTGCATTGGTGAAACAATGGCGGATGGATTGGAATGACTGGTCATTGCCGTTCCTGTTCGTTCAGCTGCCGATGTATCTTGCAATTGATACCGAGGACGACAAGAAGTGGGCGATGCAGCGGGAACAGCAGGCGATTGCAGCAGCCATGCTGAAACGGGTCGGTATGATTTCCATGACCGATTGCGGCGAATTTGACAACATTCATCCGCTGGACAAGGAAACACCGGGTACACGGCTTGCCCTGCTGGCAGAGCAGATGGTCTATGGAACGGGCGAAGAATGGACACCAACGGTGCAGCAGATGTATTCCGATGGAACAGCGTTGTATCTGGTCTTTGACCATGTGGCAGATGGGTTGGTGATTCATGCATCTCAGCCGGAAACCTGCCAGATTGCCGGAGCAGATGGCGTTTATTATCCGGCAAAGGCAGAGGTGCTGCATGCCAATACCATTCGGGTTTCAGCAGATGCAGTGGATTGTCCGCAGAGCGTACAATATGCGTGGTATAACTATGGGGAAGCGACTTGGTTCACGCAATCCCGGATACCCGTGCCGTCTTTCCGGTATGCGTTGGCAAGCAGAGAGGGGCAGACAAGATGAAGCATATTCCATTTTTATTGCGTCCCGTGGGGAAAGATTACCTCTGGGGCGGAGAACGATTGAAAACAGCGTATCATAAACAGATTGATTTGACCCCGTTGGCGGAAACGTGGGAGTGCTCCACACATCCGGATGGGTGCAGTATCGTGGATTCCGGTGCAGCAGCAGGGAAACCGTTGCGGACGGTGTTGCAGGAACATCCGGAATATTTGGGAATATATGCCAATCCGGAGGGAGAACTTCCGATTCTCATCAAGCTGATTGATGCGAAAAAGGACTTGTCCGTGCAGGTGCATCCGGATGATGCCTATGCAAAGCAATATGAAAACGGACAGAACGGAAAAACGGAAATGTGGTATGTGTTGGAAGCAGAGCCGGATGCCAGTCTGGTCTATGGATTCCGGCACACCATGACACCGGAACGGCTGCGGCAGTCGCTGGCAGAGGGAACACTGGAAGCGGATTTGCAGAGCGTTCCCGTTTCCAAGAACGATGCGTTCCTGATTCCAGCCGGAACGGTGCATGCCATTGGAGCAGGCATTTTGCTGGCAGAGATTCAGCAGAGTTCCAACCTGACTTATCGCTTGTATGACTATAACCGCACGGATGCAAATGGGAACAAGCGTCCGCTGCACATCGAAAAGGCAGTTGCAACGGTGGACTATCAGCAAAAGCCACTGCCGGAACAGAACCGGACAGTCGAACAGAAAGACGGATATACGGAAGAAGTTCTGTGTGCGTGTCCCTATTTTCAGGTATTCCGATTGCACTTGCAGGCAGCAACGCCAGCAGTTGCAGCAGCGGTTTCTACTACGAATGCATTTGCTGTGCTGCTCTGTATTTCCGGCAGTGGAACGATGACCGCTGAAACGGGCGAAACACTGGCATTCCAGAAAGGGCAGTGTGTGTTCCTGCCAGCAGATACGACCGTGAAAGAGCTTTCCGGAACAGCGGATTTGCTTTGGATTATCGCTTGAAGTAGAATTGATAGAACTTGATGGAAGATAAAAAGATGTCGTTTTTCGGATAGATTCCGAGGAACGGCATTTTTTTCAAGCTGTAAAACTACCCTGTACTTTTCGCTGGCAACTTGACAATTAAAAGCCCGTTTGCTATAATGAAGAGCAGAACAAAACGCCTTTCGGGAGCACGACTCTGTGAAAGGTTGTGTAGAAGAGAAAGGTTGTGACATACGATGATTTGTCCTGCTTGTGGAAGTGAATTTCCGGATGAAATGCCGGTCTGCCCGTACTGCCAAACGCATGTTCCGGAGCACACACCGGATGTGCATGCATACGATGCCTATTATTGTGCCGATACGGTTTCCCTGCGAAAAAATCATTGGATTGATTTCTTCATTGGGTTGCTGTTTGTGATTGCGTTGACGGTGTTGGCAATCTTTTTCCAGCTGCAAAAGCCCTCGCTCAGTACGCAGATTCGTCGGGCAGATGCCGCAGAACTGGCGGAAATCTGCACGGAATATCCGGCAGAAACGGCGGATGATGCCTATACACAGACGTTATTGAATGCCATTGCAGATTTGCAACAGACCTATTTGCTGCACAACGACCAGGAATCCGAAGTGCTGGCAAACCTGCAAAAACTGGCAGCTACAGAAAATATACTGGTACGGGAGCAGGCTTGCGATGCCGCAGCAGAGATGGAATCGAACCGCTTACTGCAAGAGATGAATCGGGTTCGCACACAGCGGCAAAAGCGAATGCTGACTGAAACGGACACCCTGACAGAAACCGCAAAGCTGCTGGTAGATACTTATCAGGAATCGCCGGATACCTATGAGGCAGAAGCTCCAAAGGCAGTGAAAGAATCGCTCGGCGAACAGGCAGAGCAGGCATATCAGGTCATGTTAGTGAACTGCAATTCCTATACCGATGCCATTGCACAATACAATGAAGAACGGAAAGATGTGACCGTCAATTTCCTGACGACACAGGATTATACACAAGTCGGAATTTCCAGTATTTATGACCCCGTTGGAAAACAGTTTTCGTTTATTATTTTGCTGTTGCCGTAAGGAATCCGCAAAAATTTCACGCAGAAAGGAATTTCACTATGCATCTACCATTTTCCACAGATTCCCTGCAAACGCCCTGCTATGTCACCGATGTTGCAGCCCTGAAGCGAAACGGGGAGATTTTAAAGTCCGTGCAGCAGGAAACTGGCTGCAAAATTCTCTTGGCACAAAAAGCTTTCTCCATGTTTGCAGCCTATCCGATTTTAAAACCCTACCTCGCCGGAACAACCGCCAGCGGACTCTATGAAGCCAAATTGGGACGGGAAGAAATGGGCGGAGAAGTGCATATTTTCTCCCCAGCCTATCCGGAACAGGATTTTCCGGAAATCTGTGCTATCAGCGACCATATTGTATTCAATTCGTTTCATCAGTGGCAGCTGCACAAGAAGTTCGTGCAGTCCTGCGGCAGACCGATTTCCTGCGGCATCCGCATCAATCCGGAGTATGCAGAAGTGGAAACCGATTTGTATAATCCTTGCATTCCGGGTTCTCGGATGGGGACAACCATTTCCCAGTTTTCCGAGGAGGCATTTGACGGCTTGGATGGCATTCACTTCCACACGATGTGTGAACAGGATGCACCAGTCTTGGAACGGACATTGGAACACGTCATGGAAAAGTTTGACCCGTATTTGAAACGCTGCAAATGGGTGAACTTTGGCGGCGGACATCACATCACCCGCCCCGGTTATGACCTGCCCTGCCTGATTCGCTGTATTCGGAAGATTCAGGAACGCTATGGCGTTCAGGTTTATCTAGAGCCGGGCGAAGCAGTGGCATTGAATGCTGGCTATCTGGTCGCAACAGTGTTAGACTTTGTGCAAAACGGTATGGAAATTGCCCTCTTGGATGCTTCTGCTGCCTGCCATATGCCGGATGTGCTGGAAATGCCATATCGTCCGGAAATCATCGGAGCAGGAAAACCGCAGGAAAAGAAATACACCTATCGCCTTGCTGGAAATACCTGTCTGGCTGGGGATGTCATCGGCGATTACAGCTTTGATGAACCGCTGAAGGCAGGCGACAAGCTGATTTTCTGTGATATGGCGATTTATTCCATGGTCAAGAATAATACATTCAACGGCATGCCGTTGCCGGATTTGGTGCTGCGGCAGGAGGACGGCTCGTTTACACTCGTGAAGCGGTTCTCGTATTCTGATTTCAAAGGCAGGCTTTCCTAAATGACATTACAGCATTGCACCCTATGTCCCAGAGCCTGCGGAGCAGACCGCACCCGAACTGCCGGATGGTGTGGCGGCGGTGCAGAGATGCGAGCCGCACGGGCAGCCCTGCACTTCTGGGAAGAACCCTGCATCAGCGGAAAAGGTGGTGCAGGAGCAGTCTTTTTCTCCGGCTGTGCCTTGCGTTGCTGTTTCTGCCAGAATCGGCAGATTAGTCAGGAGTGGTTCGGCAAGGCGATTTCGGTTTCTCAGCTATCTGAAATTCTTCTCCGCCTGCAGGAGCAGGGAGCGGAAACACTGGATTTGGTGACGGGTTCGCATTACGCTCCATGGATTGCAGAGAGTTTGCAGCAGGTAAAACCGCAGCTGCACATTCCAGTGGTCTGGAACAGCAGCGGCTATGATTCGCCGGAAATTCTATCCCTGCTGGATGGGTTGGTGGATGTCTATTTGCCGGACTGGAAGTATTTGGACAACGCAACCGCCGAGCAGTACAGCGGCATTCCGGACTATTGCACCGTAACCGAGCAGGCAATTTCGGAGATGGTACGGCAGGTGGGAACGCCCGTTTTGAACCATGGCATTTTGCAGCACGGTGTTTTGATTCGGCATCTGATTCTTCCCGGACAGCGGCATGCCTCCATGGCATTGCTGCGAAAGATTGCTGCAACTTTTCCGGATGGGCAAGTCTGGGTAAGCCTGATGGGGCAGTATACGCCGCCGGAAACACCGCTCCCTGACCGTCATTTGAACCGTCGACTGACCACAATGGAATATCAGAGCGTTTTAAAGGTCGCACAGGAATTGGAGTTAGAGGGTTTCTCGCAGGATTTGACTTCTGCCCGAAAAACTTACATTCCGTCTTTTTCTCTGGAGGGGCTGGACGAAACAACGGAGAAAACTTGAAAAAAATGGGATTTCTGTCGTATTTTTGGTGGGTTGCTGTCGGAAAGTGTTAAATTTCTGGGAATCCCCTTGACAAACGCTCCAAAGTGAGTATAATAAAGATTGTATATGGTGTTACAAATCGTAATACAAAATTTCCTTTTTGGTTGAAAATATTTGCCAATTGGCAGAATGGAGTAGAAAATTATGATCAAAACGATTGGTGTATTGACAAGCGGCGGGGACGCACCGGGTATGAATGCTGCTGTTCGTGCAGTTGTACGGGCTGCTTTGAAGAAGGGCATCAAGGTATACGGCATCCGCAGAGGGTATTGCGGTCTGATTGATGGTGACATCTTTGAAATGAACGAAATGAGCGTATCCAATATTATTCATAAAGGCGGTACGATTCTCTACACAGCAAGAAGTGCAGAATTCCGGACAGAAGCAGGCGTGGAAATCGCAAAGAAGACTTGCCAAAAGCTGGGTCTGGAAGGTCTGGTTGTCATCGGCGGTGACGGTTCGTTCCGTGGTGCAGCAGATTTGTCCGCAAAGGGCATTGCTTGCGTTGGCCTGCCGGGTACAATCGATAACGACATTGCTTGTACCGAATATACCATCGGTTATGATACCGCAATGAATACTTGCGTGGAAATGATTGACAAGCTGCAGGATACCTGCCAGTCGCATGACCGTTGCAGCGTTGTAGAAGTTATGGGTAGAGGTGCTGGCTTTATCGCAGTCAATACCGGTCTGGCAAGCGGTGCAGTGGAAATCATCACTAAGGAAGTACCGTATGACCTCGATGAACTGGCAAGAAAAATGCTGGAATGCAAGAAGAACGGCAAGCAGAACTTCATCGTTGTTGTTGCAGAAAACATCGGCAACGCAGAAGGCATTGCAAGAGCCATTCAGGAAAAGACCGGCATCGAATCCAGAGCAACCGTTCTGGGTCACGTACAGCGTGGCGGTTCTCCGACGGTTCGTGACCGTGTCGTTGCAAGCGAAATGGGCTATTATGCTGTTGAACTGCTGGAAAAGGGTGCAAGCAACCGTGTTGTTGGTATGCAGAACAACAAGATTGTAGACTTCGACATTCAGGAAGCACTTTCCATGAAGAAGCCGTATGAAGAACACCTGCACCAGATTGCACAGGATATTGCATTCTTCTAAAAAGAAGGATGGTTGGATAGGGGGCACATCCGAAATCAATCGGGTGTGCTCTTTTTCGTATCAAACAAGAACACAAAAAGGGAGGATTCCATCATGGAACAAGTAAAAATTGGATTTTTGGGTGCTGGCAATATGGGCAGTGCCATTATGCGGGGCATTGCTGGCAGCAAGCTGTCTGAACAGGTCGCTTTGTATGCCTATGACCATATGCCGGAAAAGACTGCTGCTCTGGCAGAAATCGGCGTCACTGCCTGTACCTCAGAAGCAGAAATCGTAAAGCAGTGCAAGTATGTATTCCTCGCCATCAAGCCGCAGCAGTTTGAAGCAACCCTGCCGAAGCTGGCAGACGGCATTACTGAAGATACCGTCATTGTTTCGATTGCAGCAGGGATGACACCGGACTACATCCGCAGCCAGACTAAACCAAATGCAAAGGTCATTCAGGTCATGCCGAATACCCCGCTGCTGTTGGGCAAGGGGGCAACAGCACTTTCTCGGATTGATGCTGTCACCGATGAAGAATTTGCATTTGTAGAGCAGCTGTTTGCTCTGTGCGGTGTGACGGCTGTTCTGCCGCTGAATAAGATGGCGGAAGTCATTGCCATCAACGGCAGCAGTCCGGCATTTATCTATCTGTTTGCCAAGGGCTTTCTGGACTATGCCAAGGAAGTTGGCATTTCCGAAGAGGCAGCCAAGCAGCTGTTTGCACAGAGCCTGATTGGTTCGGCAGCGATGCTGACCGATTCCGGCTATGATGTGGATACGCTCATCCAGCAGGTCAGCTCGCCGGGCGGCACAACCCTGGCAGGGCTGGACGCTCTGTATGAAGGCAAGTTAGAGGATACGGTAAAGGATGCCTGCCGCCGCTGCACCAAGCGTGCATACGAGCTTTCCAAGTAAAAAGAAACAGAGAAACCGTTCTGATTTTCGGGTTGTCCGCATAGGCTTGTAACAACATACAGGACAAACCGGAAAGGAGCGGATGAAAAAATGCATCCATTATCCAGAAGCCGACTCGAACAGGGCAGCTTATGTTGTTTGCTTTTATTGGGCTGTATCGTGGGGGTTTGGCTGTCTTTGCGGCAGATGCTGCCGGAAGTGCTGCAAACGGCACTGCTCCGGCAGCAATTGTTTCCGTGGCTGCTGCTGGAAATGGCAGGGTTTCTGCTGTGCAGCGGATTGGCGGGATTTTCTGCCGTGGGGCAGCCGGTCGCCTGTGCAGCCCTTTTTCTGCATGGTATGTGGTTCGGCTGGAGCATTTTGCAGCAGATGACCACCCATGCGGTTCGGGTGCTGCTCTGGCTGATGCCATACGGGATTGGAGCATCGTTTTTGCTGCTGCTGGCAGCAAGGGAAACGCTGTGGCTCTCGAACCTGTTCTTCTGCTATGCGTTTCATCGGCAGTGGGAAGAAAATATGCCGCATTGCCGGCGGCTGTATCTGGTGCGGTATGCAGTGATACTGGGATTATTTAGCGGATTGTCATTGCTCTGTCTGGGGCTGCAAAAATTGCAGGCTCTATGGATATAAACAAGGGGACACTCGAATATTGGACAACGTGAATAGAAAAGGAAGTTTAGAGATGGGTCTTTTCGGAAAAGGATTTACACACGCTGGAAGCGGCATTTCCAAGACAGCACCGAAGAAAAAGGGATTTTTCCGGTACTGGGAACTGTTTCGGGAAAAGTTTTGGAAGCTGATTGAATTAAATATTTTTTACACTTTGTTTTTTATCCCGCTGATTGCAGCAGCAGTGGGATTGATTTTGATGCTCAGCGGTTCGCTGTCGGTCAATGTGGGTTTGATATTGGTCATTGGCGGAACGCTGCTGTTTATGATTTTATTTGGCCCTGCCACCGCAGGTATGATGAAAATCATGCGAAACTTTTTCGTAGAAAAACCAACCTTTTTGGTGCATGATTTTCTGAAGACCTTCCGTTCCGAATTTGGGCATAGTGCGATTTTTGGCTTTTTGGATTGCCTGCTGGTGTGCTGCGTGGCAGCCTCGTTCTATGTCTATCCGAAACTGGCAGAACAGACCGGAAGCAAGATTTATTATGTCATGTTGATTGTCACGCTCAGCATTTCGCTGGTTGCCATCCTGATGAACTTTTATTTATTCCTGATGATGGTTTCCACGAATCTGTCCATGAAGAATATCTTCCGGAACTCGTTCTATCTGGGCATCGTCTGCATGAAGCAGAATCTCTTCTCGCTGGGCATTCTGGCGGTTGTTGTGGGCGGCATCCTCCTGCTGGCACTGAAAACGAACATGATGGTGCTGATGATTATTCTGACGCTGCTGCCGTTTATTCCAGGCACATGGCTGGCATTGATGGTGACGGTCAACAGTTATCCATCCATTCAAAAGTATATCATCAACCCGTATTATGAAAAACGGGGCGAGGTAAATCCGGAAATAGAATTGACGAAACCAGCATCGGCAGATGAGGCAGTCTTTTCTGATATGGGCGGCATGGAAAAACCAGTTGACCTGAAAGTACAGCCCGTCAAAACTTCTAAAAATCCGGCAAAGGAGCACAAGGGCAAAATTATTTCTTGATTTTTTGATTGTTTACAAAAAAGTTACTTTACAAATTGCCTGCGTTGTGGTATAATAATACAGTCATGTACTTGGATTAGGGATTTTGCCACGCTGTGGAATGCCTTTACCTGCCCTATTCTATGTTCATGAGAAATTTTTAATGAGGTGAAGAAACATGCTGCGGAAAGAAGAAAAAGATCAGATTATCGAAGCAAATCGTACCCACGAACACGACACCGGTTCTCCGGAAGTTCAGATTGCCATTCTCACAAAGAGAATCAACGACCTGACTGGTCACCTGAAGACCCACAAGAAGGATCATCACTCCAGACGGGGTCTGCTGAAGATGGTTGGTCACAGAAGAAACCTGCTGAACTACCTGAAGAAGAAGGATGTAGAACGGTATCGTGCTTGCATCGAAAAGCTTGGTATTCGTAAGTAAGAAACACAGCGGAAAGGCGGCCGGTGGAATTTTGCCAGTCGCTTTTCCGTGTTTGTTTTTTCAGGAGCAAATACACTTGTGACACGTTCCATTGTGCAGCGGTTTGTTTAGCAATGAATCGTGTATCTGCGGCGAAATGCATGGCAGGTGCAGGATTATTTGCTAAACCTGCTGCCAAAAACGGATTTTTAAAGTAGAAAGGAAAAAGGCAGATGTTTGAAAAGTATAGAAAGTTTGAAACCACCTTTGCAGGTCGTCCGCTCGTTGTAGAAACCGGAAAAACCTGCGAATTGTCCAATGGTTCTTGTTGGGTTCGCTACGGAGAAACCGTTGTCATGGCAAATGTAACTGCCAGTGCAAAGCCGAGAGAAGGCGTGGATTTCTTCCCGCTGTCTGTGGACTATGAAGAACGGATGTATGCCGTTGGCAGAATTCCAGGCTCGTTCACTAAGAGAGAGGGAAAGCCGTCTGAAAAGGCAATCCTGACTTCCCGTATGGTAGACCGTCCGATTCGTCCGCTGTTCCCGAAGGATATGCGGAACGATGTTTCGGTTGTCATGACTGTTCTGGCGGTTGACCCGGATTGCTCGCCGGAAATCACTGGCATGCTGGCAACTTCCATTGCCATTTCCATTTCGGATATTCCGTGGAATGGTCCGATTGCTGGCATCAGCGTTGGTCTGGTAGACGGCGAAATCGTCCTGAACCCGACCCTCGAACAGCGTGCACACAATGACCTGCGGCTGACCGTTGCCGGCACAATGGAAAAAATCGTTATGATTGAAGCCGGTGCGAACGAAATTCCGGAACAGCAGATGCTGGATGCGATTCTGGCTGGTCACGCAGAAATCAAGAAGATGGTTGCATTTATCAACGACATCAAGAGCGAAATCGGCAAGCCGAAGTTTGAATTCCAGTCGATGGAACTTGACCACGATTTGTTTGCTGCCATCGAAGCAATGGTTGGCGAACAGGTAAAGGTTGCTCTGGATACCAACGACAAGAACGAACGGGATGCAAGAATGCAGCCGATTATTGATGCAGTTCATGAAAAGTATGACCCAGAATATCCGGAACAGGGTGCAATGCTGGATGAATGCCTGTACAAGCTGCAGAAGAAGATTGTCCGGAACTGGCTCTATGAAGGCAAGCGTGTTGACGGCAGAGGCATTGATGAAATCCGTCCGCTGGCTGCGGAAGTGGGTCTGCTGCCGAGAGTCCACGGAAGCGGTCTGTTCACCAGAGGACAGACACAGGTTCTGACCATTGCAACACTGGGTCCGTTGAGTGACAGCCAGAAGATTGACGGTCTGGATGAAGAAACCACCAAGCGGTATATGCACCAGTATAATTTCCCGTCTTATTCTGTCGGCGAAACCAAGCCGAGCAGAGGTCCGGGACGGAGAGAAATCGGTCACGGTGCTCTGGCAGAAAAGGCACTCGTTCCGGTGCTGCCGTCTGTTGAAGAATTCCCGTATGCAATGCGGTTGGTTTCGGAAGTGCTCTCCTCGAACGGCTCGACCTCGCAGGGCTCGATCTGCGGTTCGACACTGGCTCTGATGGATGCAGGCGTTCCGCTGAAAGCACCGGTTGCCGGTATTTCCTGCGGTCTGATTACCAAGCCGGACAGCGATGAATTCATGACCATGGTTGATATTCAGGGTCTGGAAGACTTCTTCGGCGATATGGACTTTAAGGTCGGCGGTACAAAGAACGGTATCACTGCCATTCAGGTGGATATCAAGGTAGACGGTCTGACGCCGGCAATCATTGCAGAAGCATTTGAAAAGACCAGAAAGGCAAGATTGTACATTCTGGATGAAATCATGCTGAAGGCAATCCCAGAACCGAGAAAGGCTGTCAATGAATACGCTCCGAAGATGTTCCAGATTTCCATTCCGGTGGACAAGATTCGGGAAGTCATCGGTCAGGGCGGTAAGGTGATTCAGAAGATTACCGCAGAATGCGAAGTTAAGATTGACATCAATGAAGACGGCTCTGTATTTGTCAGCGGTATGAAGCTGGAAAACTGCCAGAAGGCATTACAGATTATCAATACCATTGCACACGACCCAGAAGTCGGAGCAATCTATAAGGGCAAGGTCGTTTCTATCAAGCCATTTGGTGCATTTGTTGAAATCGCACCGGGCAAGGATGGTCTGGTACACATTTCCAAGCTGGACAACAGCCGGGTAGAAAATGTGGAAGACGTGGTTTCCATGGGCGATGAAATCGTGGTAAAGGTTATGGAAGTCAAGGACGGCAAGATTAGCCTTTCCCGCAAGGATGCACTGGCAGAATTGCAGGCAAAGAAGTAAGCAAGGGTTCTCTTTTTGAAACATACACGGCGGTTGAAACAAATGCGTTCAACCGCCGTTTTTGCAAAGATTTGTTGGTTCAGAATGGTTTACAAACCGCATTCTTTGTGGTATAATAAAAGCGGAAACCAGTTTGAAACCAATTGCGGAAATGCCGCAGAAAGGGCAGCGTATGAAAAAACAACTTCTGCATACTTATCGCTTTGTATTTCTCTGTATGCTGATTGCCGTGGTCGGATTATGCCTGGTTGCTGGGTACAGCGTACGGGTGTTAGACCAGAATCAGGTGATTCAGCAAGTAGATACCAATATGGAGGCTGCAAAAGTGCGGTTAGACCGAGATGCAGAAGCCTCCGCCACTATGATGGAAGACTTGCGGAATGAGTACGCTTCAAAGACAAGAGTCGTGGCGATGCTGTTAGAGGAGCAGAAAGACTGGTCATCCGAGAATGAAACCATCTTGGAAGAGCTGCGAGTCGTCATTGATGCCGACCAAATCAGCGTATCCAATGAAACGGGCATTCTGATTGCCAGCACGGATTTTTCCAGCACCGGAAAACGGGCATACCGTGCCTTTTTATCGCATACCACAGACCCTGTTTTCACAGATGTGGTCTTTACCATGCAGAATGACAAGCCGATGATTCTGGCAGCCTCGGCGTTGGGGTCTGGAAAGGGTTTGATTCAGGTGCAGTATCCAGCAGAATCCATGCTCACACAGTCACAGGAAAACGATGTTTCTGCGATTGTGGCAGATATGCCATTTTCCGATATGGGTATTTCGGCAATTATTGATACCGATACCGGAAAATATGTCAGCCACACGCAGGTGGAACGCTGCGGAACAGACAGTGATTATGATGAAAGTTTATTTTCTGGGAAAAAGGGAAAAGTGGATTTGTTGCGGCAGCATCAACGCTATATGATTCGCTATCAGACACATGAAAATTATATTCTGCTGGTGGACATCCCTTATCGGGAGATGGATAATGCTCGTGGCATGGTCATCAAGTGGGTGTTTGCGTCTGGGTTGATTCTGTTGCTGGTGGCAACGCTCTCCATGCGGATGGGCTATTTCTACTTGAAAAAGAAATCACCGGAACTGTTTCCGAAAGAGCCGTCAGACTGGGCAGAACAGCAGAAACAGAAGAAATAAAAATCATAGCAGCCGAAATGCAGATGTGTGCAAATTGGGCTGCCGTGTTCATTGGTTGCTGGGATGGGGTATTTCTACTTGAAAGAAATCACCGGAATTGTTTCCGAAAGAGCGTCAGACTGGGCGGAGCAGCAAAAACAGAAAAATAAAGAATACGGCAGCCGAAATGCAGATACATGCAAGTTTGGCTGCCGTGTTTTAGAAATTAAGCGGGCAAGAAAACATCAATTTCAATCAGAGGAAGTAGCTTGGTTACTGGTGACGGCAGTTGTTTTCGGCAAGACCTGCTGCCCATTTACAAATACCATGCCATTATTTGCATTTGTGTAAGGGAAATCACTTTCGTTACTCTGTGTAATCCGAACCATACTATTTGCACCAGAATAAATGCTTTTTGTAGTACTATTGGTACAGCTGTAAATTTTTGCGTCACCTTGTCCGGTTACATAAACAGCATACTGTGCATTGCCTTTAAATTCCGTACCAGAACAGCAAATGTTCGACATATCAGAGACACCAACTGCATTTTTAGAGTTGGCATTCACCACACAATCAGAAATCCGAACCGTTCCATTATACTGTGCAAGGATTGCGGTTGTGGATGTGTTTGCAGTATCGCTGTCGGTGTTGTCAATGGTGACTTTGGATAGATGCAAAAATCCATTTTCACAGACAAAATTCCCTTGAATGGTTGTTGTCGCTGCGGCATTGCCATAAATCCGAACATCTCGACCAAGCAGGGTTAATGTTTTGTTTGGAATGGGATAAGTTCCAGCTGCCAAATAAATGACAGCTTTCTTTGCGTATTGCGTGAACTGTAAGGCTCTGCTCATCGTTAGCAGGGCTTTTGCCTGTGAAGTGCCATCCCGTGCGTCTGAGCCGGTGGCAGCGTTCACATAAACGGTCTTTGTTTCAATGCTGCCCTCTGCAATGTTCTTTGTTTTCTGTAACTTTTCCGGAATGGCGTCAATGGTCAGCACGGAACAGCCATCATTTCCGTAAGAGCCGATTCCAAATCCGCTGTAATCGACTCTCGCCCCCTGATTTACCTGAATGCCGCCGATATGGTGATACAGGCTCTCTGCGTTGGAGATGACGGAAAAGCCGCCGTACTGTACCCATTCTCGCTGAATGTCGCACAACCGTACCTGTGCAAAGCTGTTGTGGGATTCCACCCAGTAGAACGCACAGCCTTCAAAGCTGGAAATCGTGTTGTACATCGTGAATACACTGTTGTTTCCGGTGAGGTCAATGTCTTTCCATTCAAAATTGCAGTTATAGGCGAAAATCGCATTCTGAATCTTTGGCTTGTTGCTTGCTGTGCCGTAGGCTTCAAAGCGGAGCGTTTTGTGATACAGCTGAATGCCCATGCCGTATTCATTGCTCTTGTCCGTGGCGGTGTAGGTCTGCCCACGCTTTAGGCAGATAATCGCCTGCTGGAAGGCATTCGCCAGTACAAGGGCACGGTCGATGGTCTGCACAGCAGTGGTGGTCGCCTTTCCGTTGTTGGTGTCTGAGCCGGCTTCTGCGTCCACATACAGCCGTACTCGGTCGCCAATGGTCAGCCCCTGCATGGATTGCAGCAGGGCTTCTGCACGGCTGACACAGCTTTCTGCTCGGTCGGCATCGGCTTTTACGGTTTCGCTCTTCTTGGTGACATCCTGCTGAATGTCCCGCATGGTGTTCAAGTACTCGTCATATTTGGTGATGAGTTCTTCCGGCGTGGGAAGTGCCGAGGTGTCGCCCTGAATGGACGGCTTTACAATCGAGGGAATCAGCTGAGATTTTGCAATGACAGACCCCGTGGAATTCTTGGCAATCCACTGAATCGGAACAATGCCAGCGTATCCGGTCACAGATGCCGGAAGAACGACGGTATTCTCCGTGATGGGCAGGTCATAGATGAGGGATTCCGGCAGCTGTACCCGTAGAAAATACTGTTCTGCACCGGAAACCGCAGGGTAGGTGAAGTGGACAGAGCGAGTGTTTGCCTCGCCTTGGATGGCGAGGATGCGGCAGTCTGTCACAGCGTAATAGGTTGCTTCTTCAATGGTAATCTGCATGAATCGTCAACACTCCTTTACATGGTTTTTGTGTGCGAAAGAAACCCCTTTCACTATACAGCGATTTTCGGGAAAAACTTGTACGCAAACGTACAAGTTTTTTTGGAATTTACAAAACGTCCATGTTGTTTGGAATTTCTCACAAATTGGAATGCTGATTTTTGTGCAGAATTGTGGCGGCTGATTGATGATAAAATACACAGAACCATAAAATAAGAGGACAGCGGAAACCGCCATCCTCCCATCTCATTCCGATTTATGGATACGAAATCGCATCAGCCTAAAATTTTCTCTGCAAGTTCTTCTGGCTGGGAAACAATTGTTTTTGCTCCATGTTCCAGCAGGAACGCTCTCGACCGGAAACCCCAGTCTACAAAAATACCGTCCATCTTGGCATTCTTGGCGGTTTCGACATCCACATCCGAATCGCCGATATAAACCGCCTGCGAGCGGTCAGTCTGCAACTGCTGCAACACCTCGTTGACAGCGTCCGGAGCAGGCTTTTTCAGAATGTTCTTCCGTTCGCCCACGGCAAAATCAAACATCCCGTCAAAATACTGCTTGCAAAGCTCCTGCACAGCATAGTCCGCCTTATTGGAAACGACAGCCGTCTTGCAGCCAGCGTTCCGCAGCTGCTGCAACAGTTCCGGAATCCCTGCATAGGGCTGCGTGGTGTCCGCACAGTGTACCCGATAGTGTTCCGTGAAATCCTGATGCACCTTGTCAATCTGTGCAACGGGTGTCCCAGCTGGAACGCCTCGTTCAATCAGTTTCCGGATGCCGTTTCCGACAAAGAACCGGACTTCTTCCAGTGTATGTTGCGGATAGCCCGACAGCTGCAACGCTGCATTCAGACTGTTGGTCAAGTCCTGTAAGGTATTCAAAATCGTGCCATCCATATCAAAAATCGCAAGTTGATAACGCATACTATCACCCTTTTTTCATTGGTGCTTTTATTATAATGCGAATTGTATTTCCTTTTCAATTGTTTTTTGTGAACACAGAAAAATTGATGGATTTGCAGCCTAGAACATCTAGCGAAAAACGCAAACAAGGACTTCCGAAAGGAAGCCCTTGTTTGCATATGATTGAGAAAAATAAATAGGATGGTTCAAAGGAACAGTGGCGAAGAACCACTGTTCCCTATATGAGGATTACAAAATGAAGATTCCTACACTTGGGGAAGCGCGAAATTCTGTAGTTTATTATAGCAGAGAAAAGCAGGACTGTATAGCAGATTTGTTCTATAATTATCAGAATTGTACGGAAAAAAGAAAAAATTTTTGGAACGATTTGCGAGAATCCCTTGTAAAAAGTTACAAAAGCAGCGTTGTATCTCGGCGGTTTTTATGGTATAATGGAAAAAAATTGCAGAAAAGAGGGTGCATTTTTACCATGAAATTTTTTTCAAAAAAGCGTTGGATGGCAGGGATGCTGAGCGTTGTTCTGTGCAGTTCCGTGCTGACTGCGAATGCTTGGGCGGCAAACGTGGAGGAAACTCCCGGTTTACAGCTGCAAACGATTCTCATTGACAATGACGGGAAAAACTGGACAACGGAAAGCTGGGGCGGTGCAACCATGACCCCAAACACCAACTGGACAACACTGAATATGCAAGACTATTACGAACACGGTATGTTGCACTTTGCGGTGAAAAACAACGGTACGGGAACGACGACGTTCCGGATTGGTTTGGTTTCTCATCACCACAACCAGACCATTAAAATTGAGTGGTCGAGTCTGGAACAATACGGGAAACTGAACGCAGAAACCAACTGGACAACCTACAGCTTACCGATTAAAACGCTGGTGGATGCCTATCCGGATTCCGATTTCCGGCTAGATAACTTCTGGTATGTGTATGTAGGCGGTGTGTCGAGCGATACCACGCTTTCGTTCCAAAATGTCAAGATTACCTCCACGGATGACGAGCGGCAATATCCCATGATTAAGGTGAATCAGGTCGGCTATTTCTCCAACGGAGCAAAAACTGCACGGGTCAGCTATTTTGAAAAGTTCGGCTCACTGGATGGAAAAACCTATGAAATTGTAGATGCGGAGCAGGGCGATGTTGTTGCAACCGGAACATTGCCCACAGCACAGAAAGAAGAAACGCTTTCCGGCGAAATGGTACATACGATTTCCTTTGATGCGGTGACAGAATCCGGCTCGTATTATATCCGCATTCCGGATGCTGGATTGGATGCGTCTGCTCGTTCGCCGCAGGATGTTGCGGATGGATTGGATACCGACACGATTTTATCGCCGACATTTTCCATTGAAAATCATGTCTATGATGCACTGTTCAGTGACATGACGAAATATTTCTACTATCAGCGGCAGGGCATCGACTTGGAAGAAACCTATGCTGGTGTATTTGCCCGTGAGAACCTGCATCCCAATGATGTAACCGTCAAGAAGTGGTCAGACCGAGAGAACCCAAACGCTGAAACCTATGACGTTTCCGGCGGCTGGTATGATGCGGGGGACTACGGGAAATATGTTTCTCCGGCAGCCGGAACGGTGGAAGATTTGCTGCTGGCATACGAACTATTTCCGGACACCTTCAACAACATGGATTTGAACATTCCAGAAACTGACCCGAACAATGCCCGTTATGTGGATGCTCCGGGGGTGCTGAGCGAATTGAAGTGGGAACTGGACATGCTGCTGAAGCTGGAACACAGCGACAAGGACGGCTCATTCTATGTGGCAGCGAACTATAAAGACGACGTGATTTATCTGGAAGATACGCTGCGTTCGACCGATACGTATCAGTCAGACGATTCTGCAAAGGACTTGCGTTCGCACCTTGCAACTGCCGATGCAGCGGCAATTTTTGCACATGCTTACCTGGTTTATCGGGAGATTCCAGCATATGCCGACTTTGCAGATACCTGTCTGGAAACCGCACTGCGTGCATGGAACTGGGTGACAGACCCATCCAACCCAAAGCATATGTCGATTGGAGCAGCGAACCGGACTTATACCTTTACGCAGGAAGAATTTGACCGAGATTTATTCTGGGCAGCTGGCTCGCTCTATCGGGCAGTGAAAACCGCTGGCGGAGATGTCAGCCCGTATGAAAATTACCTGCTGGCGAACTGCAACACCGATGCCGTACAGAACTGTTTCAAGAACATCTCGCTGAGCTATAACCATGCCGGAGAATCGTTCTTAGGCTTTTTCCACTATCTGTATCAGAACGAGCAGCCAAATGCAGCCATGACGGAGGCGTTTTCCAACTTCACCCCGTGGCGAACAAATATGTTGCAGCATAACAACTGGGGCATGGTGTTCCCGAACTGGGGCTATTGGTGGGGCTCGAACCGCAATGTTGCACAGAATGCCATGACCTTGCTGCTGGGCAGCGTCATCCTTGAGGGGCAAGACAACATTCCAACGGCTGTTTCTGAGGCAGCAGACCACGCTTTTGATTATCTGTTAGGGGATAATCCAATTTCGTTCAGCTATGTTTCTGGATACGGGGAACGCAGCGTGGAAAATATCTATAGCAAGATTTACTCGGTTGATGCAGCCTTGACTCCGTATCAAGTGCCGAAGGGCTATGTGACAGAGGGGACGAACTACCACAACAACCGCCATCTTTCCAAGTTTGATGGGAAGTGCTACATGGACAGCGACACGGAATATACCACCAATGAAAATACGATTTACGGGAATGCATCGGCACTGTTCCTGACCGCTGCAGTGATTGCAGGGCATACCGAACCCGAACCAGACACCGTGCAGGGTGATGTGAATGCAGATGGCACATTTGACCTCGCAGATGTGGCGATGTTGCAGAAGTGGCTAATCCGTGCCGGAACGCTGACCGACTGGACAGCAGGCGACTGGAACGCCGATGAAACCATCACCGTGGTTGACCTCTGCCTGATGAAACGGGCGTTGCAGCAAGCCTGAAATCCTGCAACCGGAATAGATGCCCAAACAAAAAAGATGTGCGAGCGTTCCGCACATCTTTTTTCTTTTTAATCAAATTCACACAGATACCCAATCCGTTCCGGCTTGTAATATTTCAAGATGTCGTTGCTGGTGTCGTTCAAGCTCCAGTAATCGTCTACATACCACAGCAAAATATAAGGCTCTAGGGAGTGTTCCGGAGAGGAGTTGTCCCAGCCGGAAGGCTCATTTGGATACCAATGGCGTGCATTATCGATGTAGTTTAAGTTGCTGCCGTTCAGCCAGCTTGCGGTGATGGTAGAACCATCGTTGGAAATATAAGTTGAGCCGCCTAGCCATACATACCGCAGCCCCGTTCCGGACAAAACAGAAATTGCCTGATTCCAGTCTTCATCGCTGGTGATGTAAGCGAGATGACCGCCGGCAGCCTCGCATTTTTGTTTGGCATCTGCCCAAGTGCAGGCATCTACAAACGCCTGATACGTTTTTCCGGCAGGCTGTGGGTCTGGTTCTGGAGCCGGAACGGCATAGACAGAAGGCGAGTCGGTCTGTGGCACGGTGACTTGTTCAATGACCGTTACCACCGAAACAACGGTTTCTTTTTCTGTTTCCGGAGCAGCTGTTTCCGCAGCCATTTCCGTGGTTTCTGTCTGGGCAACCGCTGCAAGTTCAGAGGGGTCAGAGTGGTTCTGATTCAATTGATGAATGAGAAAGAATCCCAATACAATCATTGCTGCCAAAACAAGAAGAATGGCAACCAGCAGACCAATCAGTACGCCTGTTTTTTTCGGCTTTTCCGCATAGACTGTGGTGGTTTGTGCTGGCGGCTGCTGGGTTGGCAGCACAAAGGGTTGCTGGGGTGGTTGTGCCTGTTCTGGAGCAATCAAATCAAGCTGACAGCCGCAGTTATCACAAAAAATATCTGTGACTGGAAATTGTCGTCCGCAGTTGGGACACTGCTTATAGGGATTCATGGACGTTCCTCCTTTGGTACATGGGTTAGAAATTCATGTTTTTTCTATGAAATACTGTTTTTATTGTACCAAAAAATCATAGATTCGTCAAGGCGAATCCTGTAAAAAATCCCATATCTAGAAAAAACCGACAGAGAGAACCCTGCTCTCTGTCGGTTTTGAGAAACTGTCGAATGAATTTCCGGTTATGCGGTCTGTGCGAACTGCGAGCGGTACAAATCCGCATAGAAGCCGTTCTGTGCAAGCAGTTCATCGTGTGAGCCTTGCTCGATGATGTCGCCATCTTTCATGACCAGAATCAAATCTGCATTTCGGATGGTCGAAAGACGATGGGCAATGATGAAGCTGGTTCTGCCCTCCATGAGGTGATCCATTGCCTTTTGAATCTGGATTTCGGTTCGGGTATCGACGGAGGAGGTCGCCTCGTCCAGAATCATGACCCGATTGTCTGCCAGAATTGCACGGGCAATGGTGAGCAGCTGTTTCTGTCCTTGGGAAACATTGCTGGCATCTTCGTTCAATTCCATCTGGTAGCCGTCCGGCAGCTGGCGGATAAAGCTGTCCGCATGGGCTGCCTTTGCCGCAGCAATGACTTCTTCATCTGTTGCATCCAGTCTGCCATAGCGGATATTTTCCATAATCGTCCCCTGGAATAGCCATGTATCCTGCAAGACCATGCCGAACGCTTTCCGCAGGTCGTGCCGTTCAAAGTCCTTGACGTTGTGTCCGTCTAACAGAATCGCTCCGCTGTTGACATCATAGAACCGCATCAGCAGTTTGACCATGGTCGTCTTTCCGGCACCCGTTGGGCCTACAATTGCAATCTTCTGTCCGGATTGAACATCTGCACTGAAATCGTGGATAATCTGCTGCTCCGGCTGATAGCCAAAGGAAACGTGCTGGAACGAAACAGTTCCGGCAATCTGTTCCGGCAGAGCAATCGGATGTTCAGTCGGCACTTCTTCTTCCTCTTCCAGGAATGCAAAGACCCGTTCGGAGGCAGCCGCCATGGACTGCACCTGATTCAAAACCTGTGCAATCTGCTGCATCGGCTGGGTGAAGTTCTTGACATACTGAATGAATGCCTGAATATCACCGATGGTAATTGTTCCCCGAATGGCGAGCAGTCCGCCAGAGAGGGCAACGGCTGCATAGCCCAGGTTTCCGACAAACATCATGATTGGCTGCATCAAGCCGGAGAGAAACTGCGACTTCCAAGCGGAATGGTAAAGGGTATCATTGGTTTCAGAGAATTGCTGAATGGTGTCTTGTTCCTTGTTGTATGCCTGAATGACAGTGTGACCGGCATAGGTTTCTTCTACTTGCCCGTTGATGTGTCCCAAGTATTCTTGCTGCTGCTTGAAGTATTTCTGGGACTTCTTGACCACGAAAGAAATCATTGTAACCGAAATCGGCAGGATGACAACTGCAATCAGCGTCATCAGTGGAGAGATTCGCAGCATCATGACCAGAACGCCGACCATCGTTGCAACCGATGTGATAATCTGGGTAATGCTCTGGTTCAGGCTCTGTCCGAGGGTGTCGACATCGTTGGTAATGCGGGAGAGCACTTCGCCATAGGTACGGCTTTCAAAGTATGCCATGGGCATCCGGTTGATTTTTTCGGAGATGTCTTTTCGCATCCGGTAACAGATTTTCTGCGTGACACCGCTCATAATCCAGCCCTGTACAAAGCTGAACAGCGAGCTGAGCAGGTATAAGCCGAGGACAAACAAGAGAATCTGTCCGATTTTTGTGAAGTTGATGCTGCCTGTGCCTTGAATCTTCGCCAGCAGACCGTTAGAAAGTTCGGTGGTCGCTTTCCCCAAGATGTCTGGGCCAATGACACTGAACACCGTAGAGGCAACCGCACACAGCATGACAATCAGCACGGCTGCATGATATTGTTTCATGTAGGCGAACAGCTTGCCGATTGAGCCTTTAAAGTCCTTTGGCTTTTCGACTGTCATTCTGCCGCCCATCCGGCGACCCATTCCACGCCGTTGTTCATTCGCCATCGTTCATCGCTCCTTCCTCTGTATCGGATTCAGAGAGTCCGAGTTCTTCCGCAGAAAGCTGTGATTTTGCAATCTGTTGGTAAACGGTACAGTTGTGTAACAGTTCTTCGTGTGTGCCCTTGCCGACAATGCTGCCGTTTTCCAGTACTAAAATCTGGTCAGCGTGCAGAATTGTGCTGATTCGCTGTGCTACGATAATCATCGTGCTGTTCTGTACCTGTTCCTGTAATGCCTTTCGGAGGGCTGCATCGGTTTTCAGGTCGAGGGCTGAGAAACTGTCGTCAAATACAAAGATTTTCGGATGTTTTGCAATCGCTCTTGCAATTGTCAGACGCTGTTTCTGACCGCCGGACACGTTTGAACCGCCCTGTGCAATCGTGCTTTCATATCGGTCATGTTTTTCTTCGATAAAGTCGGAAGCCTGTGCGATTTCCGCAGCCTGCTGAATTTCAGCATCGGTTGCCGTTGGGTTTCCGAACCGCAAGTTGCTGGCAATCGTTCCGGAGAACAGCACGCCCTTTTGCGGAACAAAGCCGATTTGCTGCCGGAGTTCTTCCAGCGGTAAATCTTGAATTTCCACGCCGTCCAGCGTGATTTTACCGGAGGTTGCATCATAAAGCCGAGGAATCAGGTTGACCAGCGTGGACTTGCCGCAACCCGTGCTGCCGATGATGGCAGTGGTTTTGCCCGGCTCTGCGGTAAAGCTCAGGTCGGAGAGGGCATCTTCTTCCGCATGCGGATAGCGGAACGAAACGTGGTCGAATGTCAGAACGCCAGCCGGCTGTGTGAGGTGCTGCGGAGCAGTCGGTTCTTGAACAGAAGTTTTGGTCTGCAATACTTCGTCAATTCTGCCAGCTGCAACAGAGGCACGGGGCAGCATCACCGACATCATGGTGAGCATCAGGAACGACATGACAATCATCATTGCATAGGTGATGAATGCGGTCATCGAACCAACCTGCATCGAACCACCGTCAATGCGGTGGGCAGCAACCCAGACAATCAGAATCGTCAGGCTGTACATAATCAGCATCATAACAGGCATCATGAACGTCATGACCCGATTGACAAACAGGTTGGTTTTGGTGAGGTTCTGGTTGGCAGTGTCGAACCGTTTTTCTTCGGTTTTTTCTCTGCCGAATGCCCGAATCACAGATAATCCCGTCAGAATTTCACGGGAAACCAAGTTCACACGGTCAACCAAGGTTTGCATCTTCTGGAACTTCGGCATGGCGATGGACATCAGAACGCCGACAATGCCCAGAATGACCAGCACGGCTAAGACAATGACCCAGCCCATGCCAGCACCGGTATTGACAACTTTCAGAATACCGCCAATACCTAAAATCGGAGCGTACAGCAGCATCCGCAGGAAGATTGCGGTGACCATCTGTACTTGCTGGATGTCGTTGGTGCTTCGGGTAATCAGGGAAGCGGTGGAGAACTGATCCATTTCCGCATTGGAGAACTGCATGACACGGGAGAAGACCTTTTTCCGCAAATCTCTGCCGACCCCTGCACCAACCCGTGCAGCCACATAGCTGACGCAAATCGTCACTGCCATCATGGCGAATGCGATAGCGATCATCTTTCCGCCGGCTGCCCAGAGGTAATTCGTTTGAATTTTGTCGGTATCCAGTCCGGCTGCCTGGTCGCACTGCACGGCATAGGCAATACCCATGGACTGCACAAGAGATTCGCCCATGGTATCAAGCATGGTTTCAAGCTGACTCCGCATTTCAGAGCGGGTTTCTTCAGTGAACTGTCCAGCCTCCTGCATCGCTGCAAAGAGCGGACGAACGTCCACGCAAGTGACAGTGGTTTTGTTGCCGTCGTCGTCCTCTTCGATGCGTTCAAACGGCGTGAGGGTTACGCCCATGCTCTTCCCGATGTCGGCAATGGACATGGTTTTCAGCTGTTCGGCTACCTGCGGATTGCCCTGCTGCTGTTGCATGAGCATTTCCCGAAAGCTGTCTTCGGACATCATGGACATCTGGTAATTCAGCAGGATGGGAACGATGAGGTCGCTGTCGAACTGTTCCAAGTCTTTTTTGGAGAAGTCATTGCGGTCTAGGATGTCGCCATCGCCGCTGTAGGCATTCTGCCATGTTTTCTGTTCGTCTGCTGTCATGAAAAGCTGGGCGTTCTGGAACTCTTCCGCCGTGATTTTTTCTGGTAGGATGTGTTCCACACCGCTGTTCTGGATGCCCGTGTCAATGATGTCTGAGGTATACTGCGGGAGGGACAGGTCGCAAAATGCCTGCACCACAAGCAGTACCACAATCACCAGCACGGATTTCCAGTATGGTTTGAGGTTTTTAAAGAGTTTTCCCATCTGGTTTCTGTGCTCCTTCCTTCATTTCTGCCAACTGCTCCGCAGCCGCTGCATAGAGCCGCTGGAGCAGTGCCATGAGTTGTTCGGCTTCCTCTTTGGTGAACCGCTTTTGGATGCCTTCATGGAACGTAGCAAGCGTCTGGTCGGCTTCCTGCACGGCAGCCTTTCCGGCATCGGTCAATGATACATAGGTATTCCGGCGGTCGGAACGGCAGACTTCCCGCTGTAAATAGCCGCCGTTTTCCAGACTCCGCAGGGTACGGGACACCGCTGGCTGCGGAATCTGCATCTTCTTGGCAATCATCGAAACGGTGCAGGAATCGGGATGTTCCTTTTGCAGGCAGCTGATTGCATAAAGCACCATGTAATCCTGTCGGGGCAGCGGCAGCGTTGCCAGCAGGTTCAGGCTGCGGAATTGCTGCATCATTTCAAAGAATGCGTGATGTTCCGGATGCATCATCATGGTATGCACCTCCCTTCAATTCATAACAATGTTATGTATTAACATTGTTCTATTATAACGTGCAGTATAAAATTTGTCAAGGGGGGCTGGAGCAGATTTCACCAGACTTTCACAAAAAAGGCTGACCGGACGATTCCAGTCAGCCTTTGTGCATTACTTTTGTTCAACTTGTCAAATAGACACATAGTCGGGGTCGGTATTCTCTGCTTTCAGGTGTGCGTCTAACGCTGCTCGGTTCAGCTGGTCGCCGATGACAATCAAGACGCTCTGCCCGTTGGAAACGGTCTGCAATTCCGCCTTTTTCTGGGTCAGATTGATGCTGAGCCAGCGGTTCTGCTCCAGCGGCAACGCCCCCTTGATGCGGTAAATCGTCCCGCAGTTCGGGTCATTGAGCATTGCTTGCAGAATCTCCGGAATTCGTTCATCCGGCAGGTGGATATGCATGGAATCATGCACCACGCTGTGGCTCTGGATGTCGTCTGCACCTTGTCAAATAGACACATATTCGGGGTCGGTATTCTCTGCTTTCAAATGTGCATCCAGAGCATCCCGATGCAGCTGGTCGCCGATGACAATCAAGACACTTTGCCCATTGGAAACGGTCTGCAATTCCGCCTTTTTCTGGGTCAGGTTGATGCTAAGCCAGCGGTTCTGTTTCAGCGGCAACGCCCCCTTGATGCGGTAAATCGTCCCGCAGTTCGGGTCGTTGAGCATCGCTTGCAAAATCTCCGGAATTCGTTCATCCGGCAAGTGGATATGCATGAAATAATGCACCTCGCTGTGGCTCTGGATGTCGTCGGCATCGTACTGCTTCACATAGCTGCTGTTGCGGTATCCGGCAGCTTGCAGCTCCTGAAAGTCGGCATCCGTCATGCTGTCCCAGTCCTTAATGAAGAGGTCTTGCGGCTGGAACTGGCGGCTGCACTGAATCGCAGCAAGCGAGCGGTTCAGATGGCGAAGCGTGCGGTCGGTCAATTCCGCCTCTGAGCAGTCCGGCAGCAGAGAACGCTTGCTGAGTACCAATTTTCCGCAGCAGGCAGCCTCGGAGGCGAGCAGGTATTCCATTTGTGCAGACAACACCTCGTCCATGGTTGCATCCACAATGGTCAGAATGCTGCCGATGGAGAACCAGCGGTCGAGGGGGGATTCATACAGCGTGTCGAAAAATTCGTCCATGTCGAAGATTCCGGAGGGTTCTAGGATGACACGGTCAAACTGCTGCATCCCAAGGGCAATCAGCTGCGTTTTAAAGCGGCGTTTGTGGCAGGTCGGGTCATTGCAGCCGGATATCATCTCCACCTTGCAGCGGTCGCTCTGGAGGTCTTGCAGCATCATCCGGTCAACATTGACTGCCCCGAAGTCGTTTTCGAGGATGGCAATCTTCTTGCCCTGTGCGAGCAGATTTGTGGCATACTTGCGGATGAAGGTGGTTTTCCCAGCCCCAAGAATGCCAGTAATGAGGTCGATTGTGGTCATAGAGCATCTTCCTTTCTAAGGCTTATTATAACAAAAAACTGGCGAAAATGCAACGCCAAAAATCAGAAATAAAACAGAAATGTGAAAGGGGATTGTCGAATCCAAACACGCAATAAAAACAATTGGTTTACAGTTTCTTATGATATGTAAAATCTCTGAAAAGCAGCCATGCTGGCTTGCTTTTTGCCTGTTTTTATGCTATGATGAAGGGTACGAAGGGGGAAGATTATGATACAAATTGCGATTGTGGATGATGAAAGTAGACAAATTAGATTTATCCAGCAAAGCATTCAGAATTTTTTTCGACAAAAAAATCGAGAAGATGACTATCGCATTGATACCTTTCACAGTGGAGAATCCCTGCTTTCGTGCAGTCGTGCTTATGACTTGATTTTTCTGGATATTCAGATGAACGGCATGGACGGCATTGAAACCGCGAAAAAAATTCGGACGTGGGATAGAAAGGTATGTGTGATTTATGTCAGTAATTATACGGAGAAAATGGCTGCATCGTTTACCGTACATCCATTTTCTTTTTTACCAAAACCGATTCGACAATCGGACATTTACAAGAATTTAGAGGACTTCTTGCTTTATACCCAGCCGGAAGAACCAAAGACCAGACTCGTGTTTCAGACGTTAGAGGAACAGATTTCCGTCAACATGGAGGACATTTTCTATTTTGAATATGGGCAGAACCGCCGTGTGAAGTTGGTGGCAACAACGGGAACTTGGTATCTTTCCAGCAGCATGAAAAGCTTGGAAAAGCAGATGGAGTCGTATGGCTTTTTAGTGCCGCACAAAAGTTTTCTGGTAAATCCCAGACAAATCCTTTCCTTTGGTGCAGAGATTCAGATGAAAAATCATGAAATGATTCCGATTGCGAAGAATCGCCGGAAGCAGGTTCATGAACAAATCAGTACCTATTTACACAATAGTTTGAATATCAATTGGAGGGATTAAACGATGGTAACACAATTTTTAGGAAATACGATTGTCAGCATTGCAACGGTATTTTCTGGCATGTGGGTCTTGTTTCAAATTCTGGAACGGCGGTCTCATTTTTTCTTGCGATTACTGGGCGTATTGGGAATTGCAATTGTGCAAGGTGCAATTGGACTATTGCAAATACCCGTTCTCAATATGACATCTGCGATGCTTATGATTGTGGGGTCAACGTTGCTTTGCTATCGATGTAAAAAACTTTATTTTTTGGTCTATGATATTTTGATTGCTTTTTGTGGATTTCTGACGGATGTTTTCTCTGTCTTGTTGCTTTCTACTTTTTATGATAGTAGTATTTCTTCTACATTGCAAGAAAGCAACATTTGGGTTCGAAATGCATTTGCAAGTTTAACAGCGTTTTTACTTTGTCAACTCTTATTTACGTTGATACGAAAAAAACATGCAATTTTTTCTTGGTATGAGGCGATTTTTTATACGATGCTGGCAGCAGGAGAGATTGCGGTATTTGCTTATGTTTGCAAATATATTCAATCGTATTCCTCTGGTATGTTTTTAATTTTATTTTTGTTGGGTTGTTTGGTGTTGGATGTCTATATTGTTGCTGTATTTTACCGGATTTCGATTGTTCGGAAGACAGAAAAAGAAAATGCACTGTTACAACAGCAATCAGAAATGCAGCTGGAAGTATACTCTGATTTGCAGCAGCGGTATCAAAATTCAATGGAAACCATTCATGATGCGAAACGGCATGTGCGAGCGTTGGAATCTTTAATTCAATCCGACCATCTCGCAGAGGCACAGCAATACAAGGAATCCCTGTTTCAAAAGCTGAATGAATTACAGCCATCGATTCACTGTGACAATCCACTGCTCTCTGCCATCTTGAATCATGTTTTTTTGAAAGCAGAACAGCGGCATATCGCTTTGAAAATGGACTTACAGGGAGAAGAACAGCTGTCAATGTTGGCTGGTGTAGACTTGACTACAATTGCCTCCAATCTTTTGGATAATGCCGTGGATGCGGTTTCAGAATTGCCGGAGGAACAGCGATATATTCATTTTGCAGTGGCGTTTCAAATGGGAGAAATCATGATTCATGTGGAAAATCCAACAAAAAATGATTTGAAGCGAGAGGGAAACACTGTTGTTTCTACCAAAGAGGGACATTTTGGATTAGGCTTGAAGAATGTAGAAATGGTTGTGAAAAAATACAAAGGCGATTTTAAAACCGATGTAGAAGATGGAATATTCACTGCTGCGATTACGATTCCAACAGCAACGAATTTTTAAATGAACTTTTTGTGAAAATCAACCTGAAAATCCCGTTTCATGCAAAAGAATCCCGTTTGATGCAAAAAAATTGACATCTTATGATGCTTGTGATACGCTGAATTCACAAGATATCTTGAATTTGTTTTTAAAAAGGGCGTATTTCAATGAAACAGGCTTCCAAAAAGGTACTACAAGTAGCAGCTTCCATTGCAAAAAAAACAGCTTCCTTTTCGGCAAATCTTCCTTGTTTTTGGTGGGATTATCAGCCGAAGATGCCGAAATCCGTGAAGAAGATGCGGAAATTCTGATGCTGCAAACATTCTCGGAAAAATTTGCAAAGAAATTGATACAGGCGGAAATCATTCCCGAATCCGATGCAGATATTTATGTGTTCGGATGCTATCAGTTTGGAATGATGCTCTTAAACATTGTGACGACAATTGGTTTGGGCATTCTGTTTCGACTTTTTTTGCCATGCGTGCTGTTAAATCTGTCGTTTATTCCCATTCGCATTTCTGCGGGCGGACACCATGCGGATTCCCCCGTGAAGTGCTATGTGTTATCGACACTTTTGATTGCAGCATTGCTGGCAATTCTGAAGTGGGTTTCTGTTTCGCTGCTTGCCGCTTGGATTTTGATTCTGGCTGCAAGTGCGGTGCTGCTCTGGCTTGCACCAATCGAAACAGAAAACAATCCATTGGATGAAACAGAAGTTCGGGTTTATCGCAGAAGAACCAGAATCGTCTTAGGCATTGAGCTGCTTGCGGCTCTGCTGGCGACACTGCTGCACCGGAACTTTCTGGTAACCATTATCGGATTTGGATTACTCACCGCATCGTTCATGCTGGTGGTTGGAGCGTGTGCGAATCTGAAACAGCATTGGAAACGCTGTGTTTAAGCGAGGGAAGAACGCTTTTTCACAGGGAATCCCGTGTTGCTTTGGTGCAGATGTCGGCACGAAGATGCGGAAATTTTTCAAGAAAAAAGCGGTAACAGGGACAAGTGTGTCCTGTGTTACCGCTTTCTTTTTTATTCGGTTGGTTCTTTTGGTTCAGAAATGGCATGGATGAATGCATGAATCATGGTCAGCAAGTCATCCTGATGGTTAGGCGGACACTTTTGGATGAGTGCATCCATCATTTCCAGTTCTGCGGTGTGGTCGGGCTGCTCGTCGCCGAAGAGAATATAATCTGTCCGCAGGCAGAGCAAATCCGAAAGCTTTGCCAGCGTCTGAATGGAGATGCCCTTGATGCCCAGTTCAATATCGGAGCAGAATTTTGTCGAAACATCTAATTTTTCCGCAAGCTGCTCTCTGGTGTATCCCAGGCGTTCCCGCTGTGCACGGATACGAGCACCCATGTCTTTATACTGAATCGTTTTCATGAGAAAACCCTCCTTGTTGGTTGTTCCATTTCTCTTATTATTGTACAGGAATTTTGGAAACATGAAAACAAACTGCCGGTGTTTCAGAAAGCGTGCTTTTAGATGTTTCAGAATGGAAAAATCCACAGGCAAAAGGTTGTCTGTGGATTTTTATGGAAATGCGTCAGACGAGCATTAGTAGTTCAGGGTAACAGCCTGCAAGCTGCCCAGTCCGTAATAGTTATAGATGGTCATGACATCCTGCGGATTCTGAATCTGGAAGGTAATCGTCCCGTTCTGCAAGTCGGAATATGCAATCGGATGCTGTTCGTTCCAGCAGTTTCCCAATACGAGGCAGCCGCCGGAATTTGGAATACTGTCCTTGAATTGCAGCGTGATGGAGCGAATGTTCTGGTAATTATATGAGGTCAGGTCAAACGCTGTTCTGTATGAAACATTTTTCAGAACGACTTTTTTGCCGGAGTTTGGCTTTGTGGTGGTAGTCGTGGTTTTTGTGGTTGTCGTTGTCTTTTTGGTGGTTGCAGTTGTTTTCTTTGTGGTGGTTGCTTTTTTTGGGTGCTTTCATGTTGCTTCTCCTTTTGTGTTGGTTTGTGTACGCAACTACTCCCAGTATAATCCGGAATTTGTGCAAGGTCAATCGCTTTTTAAACATTTTCAGAGAATTCACACAAAAACAGATGATTTTATGAAAACACAAGGCAGCCGGCGGAATTTTTCTTTCTGTACCTTACAAAAATGTCACATTCCTCCGGCAAAATGTCACACAAATCAATGGCGGAGCGATGGGATTTCTGATACAATAAAGACAACAACACAGAAGGGGGCAATTGCAAATGGCAATGCTACAAGTAGAATGTTTGAAGAAAATCTATACCACTCGCTTTGGCGGGAATCAGGTGCAGGCACTTTCGGACGTTTCGTTTTCCGTCGAAACGGGCGAATATGTGGCAATCATGGGGGAATCGGGTTCGGGGAAGACCACGCTGCTGAATATACTCGCAGCCCTCGACCAGCCAACCAGCGGAAAAGTCTTTCTGGATGGAAAAGATTTGACGATGGTCAAGGAACGGGAAATTGCAGCGTTCCGGCGGGATAATCTGGGCTTTGTATTTCAGGATTTCAACTTGCTCGATACGTTTTCCCTGAAAGATAATATTTTTCTGCCGTTGGTGCTGGCTGGGAAGTCGCCGAAAGAGATGGAGTTGCGGTTGAAGCCGATTGCGGAACAGCTGGGCATTACGCACCTGCTGGAGAAATACCCCTATGAAGTTTCCGGCGGACAGAAACAGCGTGCAGCGGTTGCCAGAGCGTTGATTTCCAAGCCGAAGCTGATTCTGGCGGACGAACCGACCGGAGCACTGGATTCCAAGTCCACAGATGGATTGCTGGATGTCTTTTCCGCAATTCATGCGACCGGACAGACAATTTTAATGGTAACACACTCCACCAAGGCGGCAAGCCGTGCAGACCGGATTCTGTTCATCAAGGACGGCGTGCTGTTCCATCAGATTTATCGGGGCGGCTGCACGAATGAACAGTTGTATCAGAAGATTTCCGATACCTTGACGATGTTGGCAACAGGAGGGGAACAGGCATGAAAACGCTCTATTGGAAACTGGCGTGGCACGGCATTTATAAGAACCAGAAAATCTATCTGCCGTTTCTGCTGACCAGTATCGGCATTACCATGATGTATTACATCGTATCCTATCTGACGTATAGCAAAGCCATTTATGAAATGCACGGCGGGCAGGAGATGCAAATGATTCTCTCGTGGGGAACGGGTGTGGTTGCCATCTTTGCAGCGATTTTTCTATTCTACATGAACTCGTTTTTGATGCGGCGGCGAAAAACAGAATTCGGGCTGTATAATATCCTCGGCATGGGAAAATGGAACATCGCCCGGATTTTGTGCTGGCAAAATGGCATGCTGTTTGGAACATCCATGGTTGGCGGTCTGGGGCTGGGCATTCTGCTGTCGAAGCTCTCGGAACTGATGGCAGCGAAGATGCTGGGCAACAGCAGCCCGATGGGCTTCCGGATTGAACCAAATGCTGTGCGGAATACGATTTTGCTGACAGCGGTTTCCTATGGCATCATCCTGCTGTATTCGCTCGGACAGATTCACGTTTCCAAGCCGATTGCCCTGCTGCGAGGGGAAAAACAGGGCGAAAAGCCTCCGAAAGCCCGTTGGCTGCTGACGCTCTGCGGATTGGTGATGCTGGGCATTGCCTATTATTTATCCGTGACGATTCAACAGCCGATTGCCGCCTTTTCGATGTTCTTTCTGGCGGTGGTGCTGGTTATCTTAGCAACGTATCTGCTTTTCATCTGCGGTTCTGTGGCTCTGTGCAAGCTGTTGCAGAAGAATAAGCGGTATTATTACAAGTTACAGCATTTCATCTCGGTTTCGTCCATGCGGTATCGGATGAAGCGGAACGGTTCGAGTCTGGCTTCCATCTGTGTGCTGTCGACAATGGTTCTGGTGATGATTTCCAGCACGCTTTGTTTGTATCTGGGTTTGGAAGACAGCTTATATCAGCGATACCCAAGGGATATTTCAGTCACAGCCTATTCCGATTTTGACGAACAAGCATTGGAAGAAAAAATTGCAGAAGTCGTATCCCGTTATTCTCTGCAGGAAAAAAACGAAATACACGAAACCACGCTGCAAATCAGTGGGGTGCTGAATGGAAATCGGTTACAGTTTGAACGGGATTTGGTTGTGGATTATGATGACATTGCAACTGTGAAGATATTCACCTTGGAAGAATACAATCGTTTAGCCGGAACGTCGGAAACATTGCAGGATGGCGAAGTATTGCTTTCCGTGGTGCATGGTTCGTATGCTGGCGATACGATTCAAATCGGAACGATGCAGCCGTTTCAGATTCAGAAACAAGTTCCGCAGTTTGTGGATGATGGCGATGCTTTCGCCAGCATCAGCCAGACGCTGTATCTGGTCGTACCGGATATGGCGATGATGCAGGAACTCAATGAACGACAGGCAGAAGCCTATAATGGGTATGCTTCCGTCATTCAGTTCTACAAAGGATTTGATTTGGATGCGGACGCAGACACACAGCTTGCCATTCAAGCAGCGTTGCAGCAGCAGCTTTCGGAAGAAGGATGTGTTTGTGAGAGTCGGGAAGGTGGGCGTTCGAGCTTTTATGCTCTGTATGGCGGACTGTTGTTCCTGGGCATTCTGCTGAGCGTGGTATTCCTGTTCGGAACGGTGCTGATTATGTATTACAAGCAGATTTCAGAGGGCTATGAAGATGCCGGACGGTTTGAGATTCTGCAAAAAGTCGGTATGACGAAAAAAGAAATCAAGCGAAGCATCAACTCGCAGATTTTAACGGTCTTTACTGCTCCGCTGCTCATGGCTGGGGTGCATCTGGCATTTGCCTTTCCGATGCTGTACCGGTTGCTGGCGGTGATGGGTCTGATCAATATTTCTCTGTTTGCAATCATAACCGTTGGCGGTTTTCTTGTGTTTGCTGCCTTGTATGCGTTGATGTATAAGTTGACCTCGCATAGCTATTATCAGTTGGTGAAATCATAAATGAAAGAAAAACTTGTTATGGGAATTGGGATTGGCTGCCTGCTGATACTGGCGATTCCAATCGGCATGCTGATTTTGTTGGCAAAGCTGATTTGGAACGGCATGGATGTACTTTTTCGGTTTTGGAGCAGGCGAAAATGAGAGAGAAACACATCATGGGTGGATTGCTGTGCAGTTGTCTACTTCTCGGCAGCCTGACGGGATGCGGAGCGAATTGGAAAAGCAAGCTGCTGTATGGATACGAAAAGACACGATCCAGCTTAGGCGGCTTTCAGCGAACCAGCAAGCAGCAGCTGTATGGAATGCGGTTGGATGGAGAAGATGCCTATACGGGAACGTATCAGGCAGATTGTCGGAACGTACGGGGGAAAGATGTGGTATTTGGTGGCTGTTCGATTCAGACAAGAACGCTGTGGCTAACCGGAACGGTTGGAGCAAGAAACGGTATTGTAGAAATCTATGTGCTAAACGGCGATAAAGAGAAAGAATATCTGACCCCGAACGAGCAGGGCATGTTCTCTAAAATTATACAGAATCAGGGCGGGAATTGCTATGTGGTGGTAGATTACGCAGATTATACCGGAACGGTGACGCTCACGAGCGAGTATCCGGCATAGCAGGGAAACAGAATAGAAGAGAGAAAACAAAAACAAGAAAAGGACGGGTGAACGTCATGCAAGCAGAAGTAAGACGGAAACAAAAAACAACATCCAAAACAAAAAGCTACATTTGCCGTATACTGTTGCTGCTGGGCGTGCTTCTGCTTGCCATGGGGCTTTGGTATGGCGTACAGGGCTATCAGATGTACCGGAACGCCCTTGCAGAAATCCCGATTGCCGAGAAAACCGCTGCGATTGAACAACAGGAATCATTTGTCCCCTATGATGCCCTGCCGCAAATTTATGTGGATGCAGTCATTTCCGTGGAAGACCAGCGGTTTTTCTCCCATTCCGGCGTAGATATTTCGGCGATGATACGGGCACTGTGGAACGATTTGCGAACAAGGTCGTTTGCAGAGGGCGGCAGTACCATTTCCCAGCAGCTGGCGAAGAACCAGTATTTCACGCAGGAGAAAACCTTGCAGCGGAAACTTGCAGAGATGTTCCTTGCTCACGCTTGGGAGCAGGTCTGTGAGAAGCAGGAGCTGTTCGCCCTGTATGTCAACACGATTTACTTTGGAGATGGCTATACGGGCATTTCTGAGGCAGCAGAGGGCTATTTCCACACGACCCCGCAGCAGCTGACGGATTATGAAGCCGTGATGCTTGCCGGACTGCCGAACGCCCCCTCCGCCTATGCGTTGCAGGAGCATGCAGATTTAGCAGAACAGCGGATGCAGCAGGTCTTGCAAGCGATGGTTGCGAATCAGAAGTTGACCCAATCGGAAGCCAACGAGATTTTACAGGAGAAATCGTAAATTTTTTTGAACAGATAGACGAATGTTCCACTTTTGATGGATAATAGAGAGAAATCACAAGATGAGGAGTGGAATGAAGATGCGTATTTGTAGTTTCCCGTTGGATGATGCAGCCATCCAGACGATCCATCCAAAAGATGTCTATCTCATAAAGATGGCGGACGAACAATCTATGGAACTGTTCGTGATGCAAGAAGATTTGCTCACGACTTATTACACCTGCCACATGAGCCCGTATTTATGGAAGAGAATCAAACGGGCGTTCTCCATCTCCAAAAACACAAGCAATGATTTGTGGGAATGGAAATCGAGTGGCAGGGGCGATGATTGGTACTGGAAACGGTCGATTCCGACCCAATATCAAAAAAAACTGGAACGCTTGATTCTGTTAGACCAGTTCTGGGCAAAACAATGGATGTTGCAGCCGGCATTCTGCCCCTCCGTCCTGCGGCTGCTGCATAAATTGGCAAGGAAAAAGAATCCCTGTGCACCGTTCTACAAAGTCTATCGGACATAACAACTCTTTTACACCCCCTCAACAAAACCCCCGTTTGGAAAAGAATCGGAAAAGAACAGAATCCGAAAAACGGAAAATGTTACCGCAGATTTTCGCACTGTTCATAGAATCCCGTTGACAAAATGCAGAAAAAATGATACAATTATAACAATCATTTGCATGTTCCGGCAAAATCCGGACATGCTTTCTGTAAGAAAATTTCTGATGGGAGGTTCTGTTTCATGAAACGGAGAATTGGAATTTTGACCAGCGGCGGCGATTGCCCGGGACTGAATGCAACCATTCGTGGCGTTGCAAAGGCATGTTACCAGATGCTGGGGACGGAAAATGTGGAAATCGTTGGCATTTCAGACGGCTACTATGGACTGATTCACAATATTTGCAAGGAAATGAAACCGGATGACTTTTCTGGGATTCTGACCCGTGGCGGTACGATTCTGGGAACAAAACGGCAGCCGTTCAAGATGATGAAAGTCATTGGCGATGACAATATCGATAAAGTAAAAAATATGAAGAAAACCTACCAGAGCCAGAAGCTGGACTGCCTGCTGACACTGGGCGGAAACGGCACGCACAAGACCTCGCAGCTGCTCTCAGAAGAGGGGCTGAACGTCATCGGCTTGCCAAAGACCATTGACAACGACATCTACGGGACAGACGTTACCTTTGGATTCCATACGGCAGTGGACATTGCAACGGATGCAATTGACCGCCTGCACACGACTGCAAACAGCCACTCCCGGATTCTGCTCTGTGAAATCATGGGCAACAAAGCCGGCTGGCTGACCCTGAATGCCGGAATTGCCGGCGGTGCAGACATCATTCTGATTCCGGAGATTCCGTATGACATTGACAAGGTTTGCAAGTCGGTTCTGAAGCGGAGCGAAAGCGGCAAGAACTTTTCGATTATTGCCGTTGCAGAGGGCTGCTTTGACAAGGAAGAAGCCAAGCTGAAAAAGAAAGAACGGGCAAGACTCCGTGCAGAAGCGGGCGTGATTACCGCAACCAACCGCATCGCTGCACAGATTCAGCAGAAGACACAATTGGAAGCACGGGTTTGTGTGCCGGGGCATATGCTGCGGGGCGGCAGCCCGAGTGCATACGACCGGATTCTTGCAACCCAATTCGGCGTATACGCTGCACAGCTGATTAAAGAAGAGCACTATGGCATGACAGTTGCCAAGGTGGGCGGAACGATTACCGCCAATCCGCTGGCAGAGATTGCCGGAAAGACGAAGTTCGTCACACCGGATGACCAGCTGGTCGCAACGGCTCGGAATCTGGGCATTTCGTTCGGCGACTAATTTTTCATACAAGCATATCATGAACAAAAAGACTGGAGGATACAGAAGTCTGCTCCAGTCTTTTTTTGTCGTTCCGGAAACTTTTTTACAGAACAGCGTGACCCAATCAGAGCCAATCCGGTCTATGGAGATGAAAGGTGGTGGATACCATGCAGGAAGAAACGCTATTAGATTTATATTTCTCCCGTTCGGAAACGGCACTGGAGCAGACGAAACAGCAATACGGAACATACTGCTATGCGATTGCCTACCGCATTCTCGCACAGCCGCAGGATGCAGAGGAGTGCGAAAATGAAACCTACTGGAAAGCATGGCAGGTGATTCCGCCCAATCGTCCGCACTCTCTGAAAGCATTTCTCGGAAAAATCACCCGAAACCTCGCCTTGCATTTCTGGGAGCGAAACCACGCCGCAAAGCGTGGCGGAAACGCTGTGGATTTGGCACTGGACGAACTGACAGAATGCATTCCGGCGAGCGACTCCGTGGAGCAGGCAGCCGATGCAGTGGCTCTACAGGCATGCTTGCAATCGTTTTTGCAGCAGCTGCCAAGAGCAACCAGAATCGTATTTGTGCAGCGGTATTGGTATTTGAACTCGATTGCAGAGATTGCCCAGAAAAACGGCATGGGAGAGAGCAAAGTGAAAATGCTGCTGCTGCGGACAAGAAAAAAACTGAAAGCAGCACTCGAAACGGAGGGGATTTCGATATGAGGAAAGACAGAGAAGCAGCCAAACGGCTTTTGCACGCCATCGAGGACATTGACGACCAGTATTTATTAGAAGCGGAGGAACAGCCTATGAAACAGACGAAGAAGCAGATTTCCAACCGTTGGATGAAATACGTTGCCGTGGCAGCCTGTGCAGGAATTGTGTTCACGGCGGCATTGCTACAGTACGAGCGGAGCAAGTCGCAGTCGCCACTCACCCCCTCTGCCACGCAGACAGAGCCAGCCACGACCGAAGAAAGCGTACAGATTCCCAACCCATTCATCCCCTGTGCCACGCTACAGGCAGCGGCGGACATCGCTGGTTTTTCGTTGGATGCTCCGGATGCCTATGAGGCATATGACCACACGACCATTCAGGCAATCGAAGGGGAAATGATTGAGGTGATTTATGAAGATACAAGCGAAACCGAGGGCTTGCGAATTCGGAAAGGCATTGGAACAGACCCCATCAGCGGTGACTATAACCGTTATGACAGCGAGGAAACACAGACGATTGCAGGCGTTTCGGTTTCCGTCCGGAAAAACGGCGACTTGATTTTCGTGGCAGAATGGACGGATGGCGGATATGCCCATTCGATTACTTCAGAGAATGGCTTGACGGCGGACGAACTGGAAACGCTGATTTCACAAATCCATTGATACAGAAAAGGGGGAGCAGATTGAAAATTGACCGACTGATTGGGATTCTCTCCGTGCTGCTGCAACGGGAGCAGGTCACAGCGTTTGAACTGGCGGAGAAGTTCGAGGTATCCCACCGCACGATTTTACGGGATATGGATGCCCTGTGCTGTGCAGGAATTCCCATCGTAACCGAAAAAGGGCGAAACGGCGGCATTCGCATTATGGAGGGCTACAAGCTGGATAAAACCGTCCTGCTGCAAAGCGAGATGCAGGCGATTCTTGCAGGGCTGCAAAGTCTGGACAGCATCAGCGGCACGCATCGCTATCGACAGCTGATGGAGAAACTCTCTGTATCAACCGCCAAGACGATTCCGGCAGAGCATCCGGTTTTGATTGACCTCTCTGCATGGGATTCCGGAGCGATTTCCCAGAAAATCGAACAGATTCAGGCGGCAATGGAGCAGAATTGCAAGATTTCGTTTTCTTACTTCGCCCCAAGCGGCACGACCTCCCGTGAAATCGAACCCTATCACTTGATTTTTCAGTGGGGGCACTGGTATGTCTGGGGCTATTGCGACCTGCGGCAGGATTACCGGCTGTTTAAGCTGACACGGATCACGGATTTGCAGATCGAGCCGGAGCAGCGAGCCGCTCGCAGCGTGCCAGCGTATACCCCCGACCCCATGCCGCCGGAAGAGCCAGCTGTTCCCGTGTTGGTGCGGTTCTCCGCAGCGGTGAAATGGCGAGTGATGGATGATTTCGGAACAGAAGCCCTCCAGACAGAGCCGGACGGTAGCCTGTTGGTGTCGGTCTGCTGGCAGGATCTGCAGGCACTATATTGGCGATTATTGGCATACGGCGAACAAGTGGAAATTTTAGAGCCACCAGAAGCACGGGCAGACTTTGCAGAAATGCTGCGAAAAATCTTGAAAAAGTATGCGGAAACATCAGGCGGTTTTTGATGGCAACACGGGCAAATTTTACAGAAATATTGTGAAAAATTCTGAATATTCAGATTTTATTCAAAGAATAAATCCGCATTGGAAATGAAATTCTGGTATCCTATCAATAGTGTGATGCGTCAATGTCTTAGAAAGGATGCATTGACTATTATGGTACTCTATTTGTTATTTCTCATTTTCTGCAATCTCATTTGTTATGTGATTGCTTATTTTGTAAGGGGGGATGAAGAAAAACCGATTCCTTCTCATTGGGTCAAGTGCGGAATCACAACGGTTTTGGAAATCGTCCTGCTGTTCATCCTGCGGGGGATTGCAACGGCGTTTTTCGATGCGGACAACCAGCCGTTTGCAGTCGCTCCGCTGCTCGTCACGCTGCTGCTCGTTGGCTTGGGAACGGCGTTTTCCAGACGGAACACCACCTCCAACCTGCGGAACTATCTGCGGAAAGCGGCATGGATTGCCGGTGTCGTGTTTGTGCTGGAGAGCTTTGTGTTTCATTACACCAGCTTCACCACCCATCCGGAAACAACGGATTTGGTGCTGTCACAGGCGGAAATTAACGATACTTCGGCAGCACAGATTGTCGATGATACCATTCAGATTTCCGGAAACTGTACGCTGACGTTTTCCAACTTGGAACAAAATCCGGATTTTCGCTATTTGATTCTCAATATTGACGGAGAAGATCATTATTATAATGTAAGTTGCTCCATCAAGGACGACAACTTGAGCAATCGGTTTGAACAGGCAGGGAAGTCGCAGGGAACTGGAACGTATTCGAGCATCCGGTTTTCGATGCTGCCGTATCAGACCTTACATACGGTGCAGCTGCAGTTTAACGATGTAAACGCTGCACTGGTGCTGCACAACGGGACGTTCCACACCGCTGTTCCGTATCAGTTTTCCGCTGCACGATTCTTTTTGATTGTCATCATTGCACTGGTGCTGACAGCCTGCAAGCAGTTCCGCATCTGGAACATTCGCTATCGGGCACACAGCTGGAAGCACAACCTTGTCGTACTGGCAACGCTGTTCGGCTGCATGGCAAGCGTGTTAGCGTTCCGTGTGCCGGATTTGGAGGCGACCACGTTAAATGACCCAATTGACATCAACAACGTCTATGCGATGACGCTGGATGCGTGGGAAAAGGGACAGACCAATATGGACTTAACGCCCTCGGAAGAGTTGCTGCAATCGGAAACACCATATGACAACTCGAACCGAGAGGGCGTTTATTACAACTGGGACTATGCTTTTTATAATGGGAAATATTATTGTTACTTTGGCTGTGCACCGGTTGCCCTGCTGTATGTGCCGTATTACGAGCTAACAGGAAACGTATTGCCGTTGAACTGGGCGTACTGCATCATGACAGAAGCCGTCATTGTGACACTGTTCGGCTTGATTCTGACGCTGGTGCGAAAGTTCTGTAAGCGACCGCCACTGATTTTGTTATTGTTGGGGCTGGTTTCTGCCGTGGCGGGAAGTGGTGTGCTGTTTGGCTTGAACTACAGTGACCGCTATCATCTCTGCATTTTAACGGGGATGTTCGGGCTGTTCCTGTCGCTCTGGATGGGCTTTGCAGCGATGGATTCCAGTTATGCCGTCCGGACAACCAAACAGCTGCGAAAATTGTCGCTGCAACGTGCCAAGAAGGACAACGGGGAACATCTGGAACAGGAAGAAATCCCGATGCCAGTTTCTCCGTACACCGTAAAGAAACGGGGGAACTGGAAGCGGTTTGTCCTGCTGGCAGTCAGTGCAATTGGAACGGTGATTACCGCCGCCTCCCGTCCGAATATGCTGCTTTATGTCCTGATTTTAGTGCCGGTATTTCTGCACCTGCTGTTCCGGAAAGACCTCAAACTTTCCGCAAAAATCACCAGTGCCGCTTGCTATCTGATTCCGGTTGCAGCCGGAGCAGCAGCAATCATGTGGTACAACAAAATCCGGTTTGACGACCCGTTCCAGTTTGGGTCGATTTATCAGATGACGGTAGACAACACTGCCGCCAATAAGATTACGCTTTCCCGACTGCCGGCGGCAATTGCCGTTTATTTCTTCGGCGGACTCGACCAGCTGAATGATTTCCCATTCCTGCGGACAAAGTATTCCAACATTGCAAACCGACAGATGTATTTGTATGTCGAGGGAACGATTGGAGCATTCACACTGCCATCGGTTCTGCTGGGGGCATTGAGTTTCCCGTTTGTTTGGAAGCGTTGGAAGCGGAAGCATTCCGGTTTCGTTCGCCGTGTGATTCTTGCAATGATTGCAGTGTTAGCGGTTGCGTTGGCGTGGGTCGATTTCAGCATGGCAGGAGTGATTCTGCGGTATGCACTGGACATCTTAGTGATTTTGAGTGTCCTCTCCACGATTCTGCTGTTGCAAGTGCCATCCTTGCTGAAAACCTATCATGCCAGCTTGGCACGGGTCAGCGAAAAGGTGATTGCAGCGGCAATGGTGGGAACAGTTGTCGTGTGCCTGTGCATTTTGATTGCCTCTGGAGAGAGCGTTTCTCTGTTCAAGGCACATCCGACCATCTGGAACACCTGGAAAGAAATTTTTGTATTTTGGAGATAAGAAAAGACTTACATTGACGACGAATCACACAGTTTGATATGTGAACAAAAAACAGCAGGGACATCCAACCGATGTACCCTGCTGTTTTTGTTTTTGTAAAGCCTTCCCGGAAAGGGGAGGTGGGCAGCGAAGCTGCTCGGAGAGGTGACCCCTCTGTCATTCTGTGACAGTGCCCTTTTTCAGGGGAGACAGCGTTCCTTAGTTCTTCTTTTCTTCGTGATATTCCTTTTCGGTGTTGACTGACCAGATGTTCTTCTTGTCCTTCTTGCCGGAAATGATGTTGTCGACTGCTTCAAAGGAAGTTGCCATGGAGTGATCCATGTTGTTGTAACGGTGCTGACCGTTTCTGCCGACACAGTAGAGGTTTTCAAACTGATTCAGATAGGCAATCAGGTCATCAATCTGTGCATAGGTATCGAAGTAAGCCGGATATGCCTTCTTGACCTTTTCTCTGTGGGAGTCCTTGACATCCGACGGCGAGCTGATAACACCCATGGAAACAAGTTCCTTGATTGCCATGTTGATGCAAGCCTTGTCATCCATGTTCCAGAAGCTGTCGCCCTCTGCACAGAAGTATTCCAGACCAATCCAAACGGTGTGTTCTGGGTCTTCAACCATGTACGGTGACCAGTTGTTGAAAATCTGAATCCGTCCGAGTTTCACGCCGACATCTTGTACATAAATCCAGCAGTCCGGAACGATGTTGCCGAGGGTTGGGATATTGGTTTCGTTTTTCAGGTTCAGCTTGTCGACCAGCAACCCAACGGTGACGAAATCCCGATACGGCAGACCCTTTGCAATGGCTGCGATGTTGTTCGGAACGTCATTCATCCCAGCCACCAAATCCTTCAGCGGCATGGAGGAGATGAACAAGTCGCCTGCAATTTCCTGTTCCTTGCCGTCCTGCTTGTAAGTCAGGGAGAGAACCTTTCCGGTCTTGTCGGTGTGAATCTGGGTGACTTCGCTGTTCATGAGAATCTTACCGCCCATTTTTTCGATTTCGGAAGCGGTGATTTCCCAGAGCTGACCCGGACCATACTTCGGGTAATAGAATTCTTCAATCAGGGAAGTTTCCACCTTGCGGTTGGTCTTATTCGGATTCAGCTTGGAGAACATATCCTTGATAACCGCAGTGATGGACAAGCCCTTGACACGCTGCGAGCCCCAGTCTGCGGAGATTTCTCTTGGATGGCGACCCCACAGCTTTTCGGTGTAGCCCTCGAAGAACATGGAATACAGCTTTTTGCCGAAGCGATTGATATAGAAGTTTTCCAGAGAGGATTCTTCCTTTTTGCCGATGGTGCTCTTCAAGTAGCTGCATCCGGCTGCAACGGTGGTGGCGAAGCCCATGTTCTTGATGGTATCCCACTTCAGGGAAACCGGATAGTCAAAGAACTTATGCTTATAATAAATTCTGGATACTCGATTCCGTACCAGCATGACACGGTCGGTTTTTTCCGGGTCTGGACCGCCGGCAGCGAGCTTCTTTTCCCGATGCAGCTTGATGTCATCGAACGACGGCTTGCCCTGACGTGGCATCATCTTTTGCCACCAGTCCATAACCTGCTGGTCTTTGGAGAAGAACCGGTGTCCGCCAATGTCCATGCGGTTGTTTTTATATTTTACGGTTTTCGAGATACCGCCGATGGCATTGCTTTCTTCTAAGATGGTGATGGAATACTCCTTTGGGGCACGCTGGAGCAGCTCATAGGCTGCGGTCAACCCTGCCGGCCCTGCACCAATAATCACTACGTTTTTCATGATGATAATACCTTCCTTAATTTGATAGACGTTTTTTAATTTTGGGCTTGCTCCACAAAAAAACTGTAAATCTCGGTTGATTTTTTGTGGATTGCCAAACAAATTTATTATATCATATTTTCAGAACGCTGTCAACAAAATGAGCGGTTTTTAAATCTTTTTTCTTTTTTTACAAGATTTCCGGTTTGGTTTGTGGTAGAATCAGAGATAGAAAAAGGAGGAATGCGAGATGCAAAAATCATATCAGAAAAACGAGCATGAAATTTATCTGGAGAACGAAGCCGGCGAGCGAATCGCAGAAATTTTGTTTCCGGAGGTAGAACCGAAGGTCTATTGCATTCAGCGGACGTTTGTGGACGACAGTCTGCGGGGGCAGGGGGTTGCCGGAACGCTGATGGAGCTTGCAGTGCAGGCGATTCAGGAGCAGGGCGGAACGGTCACGGCAACTTGTTCGTATGCTCAACATTGGCTGGAGAAGCACGCCAAATAAACGAAACCGCAGAAGAACCGGACGTTTGTGGGCGGAGCAGGGTGGAACGGTTACAGCGACTTGTTCGTATGCCCAGCACTGGCTGGAGAAGCATGCCAAGAAAACGAAACCGTAAAAAATCCGCATCGGAGCAGGTGACGTTCCGGTGCGGATGATTTTATATTGCATTCAAAGAAGCACCCGTCCAATCAGGCTTTCGTAGATGTCAGCATTTTCAGAGCGTGGTTCTTCTTGTTTTGTTTTTTTGTGGGGTGTTCCCTCGGACTGATTCCAATAGAGCAGGGTGCTTTTCCAGTTGGTAATGGGCTGCTGATTTTTCGTCATCCAGCCCGTTTCCGTATAGTAATCATAAAACTTCTGGACATCCACGCAAAGCCCCTCTTGTTCTGCAAACGTCTGAATCTCTATCAGCGTTGGAATCTTTTTACTGGTTGCATCTAAGATAGATAGATTTCTTTCTTCTTTTTCTTCTTGTTCTTCTATCTTCTTATTCTGTTGCCCGTTGCTTGCCGTTGGCTTGTCCATGGTTTGCCCCTCGTTTGACCGCAGGCTTGCCCCTGCCTGAAACAAATCGAAGTTTTTAATCGCAAATACGGTACAATTTGGGTATGCAGTCTTTGCCACACACCCTGCCGCTTCAAGGTGTTTGATGGCAGTCCGCACCTTTTTGACAGATAGTCCGGTTTTCTCCGCCAGCCGTGTGTAACTGGAAACCATACCGCCCCTTGGAACAGGAATTCCGTGCCAGCTGTTCGGGACAATATCCGCTTCAATGAGCAGTCGTACAAAGACTGCCACGGTGTTTGCATCGTCAGACCATTCCCAGTTCCGAAAAAAGAGCCGTGGTAATGTTACATAGCCGTTTTCTAGCATCGCTTCTCACCGCCTAATATTTTGCATGAAATATTGCTGGTTTGTAGGTGAATGGATAATATCATCAAAAATTCCTCCCTTTCTTGTATGACTGGAGGTTGCCGAGATGGACAGCCCCCTTCATATTACAGGGATTTTCGGGAAAAACTTGTATGCAAACGTACAAGTTTCGAAACGAATTTACAGCTTTGTCAAAAAAATTGGAGGATGCGACAAAAATAAATCTAAAAACTTGTATGAAATGCCGAACGGATGGGAGCAACTTTGTGAATAAAATCAGAATGCAGTGTATATTTTTGCTTCATAAATCGCACGCCGATACAAAAACAGGTAGAAAAAAACCGTCAGTTCACTTTTGTTCGGTTGTCCTTTTGGCATAAAAATGCCCCCTTTCGTTAGTTTTTTATTGGTATATTTCTATTATACCACATTGTCTAACAAAAGGGGAGCATTTCATGGCATCCGATAGGGCGGTTTTTATTATGTACTTTTTTCGTCAATTTTTCGTCAGATTGCTTTTTGCAAAAAACAAAAACCCACGCAATTCCGAAAAAGCCTCGAAACTGCGTGGGTTTTCTCTGGTCTGAGTGACCGGACTTGAACCGGCGGCCTCTACCACCCCAAGGTAGCACGCTACCAACTGCGCCACACCCAGATAAACGGGGAAGCGTGCCACTGCACGCAGTTCCCCCAATTGCATGTAAAAAACTTAGTGATTCAAGCCGTTCCGCAGAGCATCCGCACAATCATCGCCAACTTCTGCACTGACGATTTCCAGTGCATTGCAGTCATACTGGAACCGCAGAACAAAGGCAACCATGCCCGGGTTATCTGCAATCCGGAACGATACGGTTACTTCATCGCCCTGCTTTGCAGTAACAGAATCCGCAGTCAGAACAAAGTCGCTTGCATTGGTTGCAGTTTGTGCTTCTGGTGTTGCATCGCCGACCGTAATGCAGCCGTTGGTGACAGACGGAACGAGTGTCTTTGCATCCCAGTTTGCAAATTCAGAATTATACTGCGAGTCAGACAGGTGGATGACATAGTTGCCGTCCGGAGTGGTTTCCTTTACCTTAAAGGTAACGTTGATCATATCGCCATTGAATACGATATCCTGCGACTTGGTCATATCCATCCAGTAAGCCTGGAACGTATCCAGCTTTTCGGTGTAAGAGGAAGCAGCATTCTGGTTCGGGTCAACCACTGCACCGCCGTTGCTGCTCGGTGTGGTAACAACTTCGGTGACAACCTTGCCGTTGTCGTCTACGACCTTGTTGCCGCTGTCATCGGTTACTACTGCATAAGAGGTAACGACTTCGCTGTTGCCATTAGAAGCACTGTTACCGTTGGAAGCAGTGTTGCCGTTGCCATTGGAAGCGTTGCCGTTTGCCGGTGTTGCGGAATTGGAAGAGCCGCCTGCTGCGGTAGTAACAGCATTGCCGTTGCTGTCGGTTGCTTCGGTAGCATCCTGACTGCTGTCGCTAGAACCATTCTGATTGCCCCATGTAAATTCAATTTCTTTTACCATGAAATCAGTCGCACCGGATGCCAGAACTTCATTTCCGCTTGCATCGGTCACAGCTTCGCCCTGTGCATCGGTTTCAACCGGCAGGGTTGCTGCGGAAACTTCTGCGGCATCGCTGTTCTTGCTGCTGGAATCGTTATCCCCTGAGCATCCAACTGCGGCCATGCCCAAAAAGCAAGCCAGAAGAACTGCAATCCCTTTTGTTGTTTTTGATTTCATATAAATCTTCCTTTCTATTTTTCAATCCGAACAGTCCACAGATGGGACGGGATTCACTTTCAAAGACGGTATTGCAAAAATTACAACGACCTCTATTATACTGCATTTTGTTCCGTTCGTCAAGTATTTTTTCGCTTTTTCTGTGGAACGTGTTTATTATACTGCATTTTTTTTGGTTCGTCAAGTCCTTTTGAGAAAATATCATGCAGCTTTCACACAAATTGCACAGTATTTTCGTGTGGAATTGCAGAACTGCTGTGAAACCATACAAGCTAGCGGAAATTTCCGTTCTTTTTTCCAAATTATCACAAAACCATTTGCAATTCAACGCAAAAAAGGGTATACTAAAAGAAAAAAGAAAAAAACGGACAAAAAGGGGAAGTGGAACATATGAAAGAAAAAGAAACCACAAATGCAATGTCTTGTCCAACCAAATCGCCGGAGGCATCCGCCCGCTGGAAAATGATTCTGTCCGGAGTCGTGTTTCTGGTGCTGATGGCTGCCATCACCATCCTGATGATACCCGTGATGCGTCTGATGATGCAGGAGGGCGGAAAAGAGCAGCTGATTGAAAAAATCCAGTCCTATGGCATTTTTGCACCGCTGTTGTTTGTCCTGTTGCAGGTGATTCAGATTGTCGTTGCGTTTATTCCGGGCGGGCCAATTCCGATGATTGGCGGAGCGGTGTTCGGCATGGTGCCGGGGATTCTGCTCAGTCTGGCAGGGTCATTTCTGGGAACAGCAATTGTCTATTATCTGGTGCAGTGGATTGGACGACCGCTTTTGAATCTCTTTGTAAAAGAAGAGCACCTCGAACGGTTTTCCTTTTTGAAGAACCGGCGGAAGATGGAACGCATTGTGTTTCTATTATTTTTGTGTCCGGGCTTGCCGAAAGATGCCCTGACGTACATTGTCGCCTTTAATAAGACGATTCCGCCGCTGCCGTTGTTTTTCCTGACAACGATTGCCCGATTTCCGGCGATGGCATTGACGGTGAAGATGGGCAGCAGCTTATGGGAAGGCAACTGGAAGATGACAGCGTTGGTCGTTGGCATTCTGATTTTGATTGCAGTGGCTGGCGGCTTGATTCGCTGGCATCATAAAAAGAAACATGGAAAAAGCCTTTGATGGCTCAAACATTCCCAAGCAGGCAGGCGAAAGAATCGTGCTGCCTGTTTTTGTATGCAGTTTTCTGATTGATTCTTGTTGATTTTTCGCTTTTCAATCGAAGCTGTGCAGCGTTGGCACTCGATTCACTGGTATTACAAACAGAAACATGAAAAACGTCTTTGACGGCTCGAACATATCAAAGCAGGCAGGCGAAAGAATCGTGCTGCCTGTTTTTGTGCAGTTTTCTGATTGATTCTTGTTGATTTTGGCATCTTAATCGGAACTGTGCAGCGTTGGCACTCGATTCACTGGTATCACAAACAGAAACATGAAAAACGTCTTTGATGGCTCAAACATTCCCAAAACAGGCAGGCGAAAGAATCGTGCTGCCTGTTTTTTGTGCAGTTTTCTGGATGATTCTTGCTGTTTTTTCTCTTTTCAACAGAATTTTGCGGAACAAATCGCAAAAACCAATCAAAATCCTGTGCAATCCTGCAAGTTCTTTCAAAAAGCATCAAAAATCAGTCGTCCTGCTCGCAATTAGAATGGAATTGTGGAAAAATAATTGTGCAATCTGCATAAAACTGAAAACGATTTCTTATGCAAATGACTGATTTTCGGCGTTTTTGAATTTTTTTGACCGAAAAGGCTTGCATTTTCGTTAGAACTGTGTTAGAATAAAACCATCGAAAGAACAGAACGAAATCAAACGAAAAAGGAGATGACCAAACGTGCTTGCAGAAGAACGACACGCTTTGATTTTGGATTTGGTCAATCAGCAGGGAAATGTAAAATTAACCGAATTATGCAGTCGGTTGCACGCATCCCAGTCCACCATTCGGCGGGATTTGCTGGAGCTTTCCGAACAAGGTCTGCTGACCAAAGTCCACGGCGGAGCAATTTCCAGGAATGAACGCTTCTTTCCGGTGGAACACAATATGGAGGAGAAAGCAAATCTCTATATTGCAGAAAAAACTGCGATTGCCCGCTATGCAGCATCGCTGCTCGAAGAAGGCGACTTTGTTTATCTGGATGCCGGAACGACCACAGAAAAGGTGATTGATTTCATCCCACTGAAAAAAATCACGTTTGTGACCAACGGCTTCCTGCACGCCAAGCGGCTGGCACAGCGTGGCTTTCAGGTCTACATCCCAGCCGGAGCAGTCAAAGCTGCCACCGAGGCAATCATCGGAGCAGAATGTGTGCTGAGCCTGCAAAGCTATAACTTCACCAAGTGTCTGATGGGCGTGAATGGAATCTCGCTCACGGCTGGCTTATCCACACCGGATAAGGGCGAGGCAAGCGTGAAAAAAGCTGCGATTCACCAATCCAAGCAAGTTTATTTTCTGGCAGACCACTCCAAATTCGACCAGATTTCAGCCATTACCTTTGCACACCTGAACGGCGTGCAGATTATTACAGACCGGCTTCCCGACCAGAAATACCGTTCGGAAGCCACGATTCGGGAGGTTTTGTAAATGATTTATACCGTTACTTTTAATCCGGCAATTGATTATATCGTCCACACCGGAACGATGCAAGTGGGACAGGTCAACCGCTCGCAGGGCGAGGAACTGTATTTCGGCGGAAAGGGCATCAATGTTTCGTTCGTCCTGCACGAACTGGGCTTGCCCTCCAAGGCACTGGGCTTTGTGGCAGGGTTTACGGGAGCAGCCATTGAAGCAGGCATTCAGGAGCAGGGCATTGCAACCGATTTTGTGCATCTGGACAGCGGTTTTTCCAGAATCAACGTCAAAATTAAGTCTGGCGAGGAAACCGAGCTGAACGGACAAGGCCCGAACATCTCAGAAGCAGCCGTTGCAGAATTGTTTGAAAAGCTGAACCAGCTGCAAGACGGCGACATCCTGATTCTGGCAGGCAGCATTCCAAACACCATGCCGGCAGACAGCTATGAAAAGATTCTGGCACATCTTTCCGATAAGAAGATTAAGGTTGTCGTGGATGCCACGAAAGACCTGCTGCTGAAAGTGTTGCCGTATCATCCATTCCTGATTAAGCCAAACAATCACGAGTTGGGCGAGCTGTTCGGCGTGACACTCCACAGCATCGAAGAAATTGCAACCTATGCGAAGAAGCTGCAGGAAATGGGTGCACAGAATGTTCTGATTTCCATGGCAGGCGATGGAGCACTCTTGATTGACGAAACCGGAAAACAGCACGTTTGCGGCGTATGTAAGGGCACGGTGAAAAATTCCGTTGGTGCAGGTGATTCCATGGTTGCCGGATTTGTGGCAGGTTCGATGCACGGTGATTACGAAGCAGCCTTGAAACTGGGAACGGCTGCCGGCGGTGCAACTGCCTTTTCCGAAGGTTTGGCACAGCGAGCAGAAATTGAACGGTTGTTGCAGCAGCTGTAAAAATCAGAAACAGATAGGAGGAACGCATTATGCGGATTGTTGATTTATTGAGCAAAGACAGTATCTTATTAAACGCCAGCCCGAAAAACAAGGCAGAAGCCATTGATCTGCTGGTGGATTTACAGGTCAAGGGCGGAAAGATTACCGATCGGGAGGCTTACAAGCAAGGCATCCTTGCAAGAGAAGAAAACGGCTCGACCGCCGTTGGCGAAGGCATTGCCATCCCGCACGCAAAGAATGCAGCCGTGAAAGCCCCCTCTCTGGCAGCGATGACCGTTCCGGAGGGTGTGGACTATGAAGCACTGGACGACGAACCATCCAACCTGTTATTTATGATTGCAGCTCCGAGTGATGGCGGAGATGTGCATTTGGAAGTGCTCTCCCGTCTGATGGTCATTCTGATGGATGAAGATTTCCGTGCAAAGCTGTTAGCAGCCGAAAGCAAAGAAGCATTCTTGCAGGTCATTGATGAGATGGAACGGGAAAAATATCCGGATGAACCGCAGGAAGCCCCGAAAGCTGCACCGGAAGCAGACGGCAGAATCAAGGTACTGGCAGTCACCGCTTGCCCGACCGGGATCGCCCATACTTACATGGCAGCGGAAGCCCTCGAAAAGGCTGGCAAGAAGCTGGGCATTTCGATTAAAGTAGAAACGAATGGTTCTGGCGGTGCAAAGAACATCCTCACCAAGGAAGAAATCGAACAGTGTGATGGTATCATTGTTGCAGCCGATAAGAACGTCGAAATGGCACGGTTTAACGGGAAAAAGGTCTGGAAGACCAAAGTTTCCGATGGTATTAAGATTCCGGAAGAACTGATTCAGAAGATTGAATCCGGAGATGTTCCGGTTTACCACCACGCAGGCGGAGCAGGCGAATCGCAGGATTCCGGCGACAACGAAAGCTTCGGCAGAAAGATGTACAAACATCTGATGAACGGCGTTTCCAATATGTTGCCGTTCACGATTGCCGGCGGTATCTTCATTGCAATTGCATTTTTGATTGATACGATTGCCGGAGCACCGCAGGACAGCAACTTCGGTACGTATACCGCAGCAGCAGCTTTCTTCAAGACCATCGGCGGATATGCTTTCAACTTCATGGTGCCGATTCTGGCAGCCTATATCGGCAAATCCATTGCAGACCGCCCCGGCTTCTTAGTCGGTCTGGTCGGCGGTTATCTGGCAACCACAGGTTCAACCTTTGCAGCGATTAGCGGTGATGTTCCATCCGGTTTCTTGGGTGCGTTGCTGGCTGGTTTCGCTGGCGGTTTCCTGATGCTGGGTGTCGAAAAGCTCTGTGACCATATGCCAAAGGCTCTGAACGGCATCAAGCCGGTTCTGATTTATCCGCTGGTTGGATTGGGAATGATTGCCATTGTGATGTGTGCCGTCAACCCGTTCATGGGTATGATTAACACCGGACTTTCCAACCTGCTGAACAGCATGGGCAGTTCCAGCAAAATCCTGCTGGGTTGTGTGCTGGGCGGTATGATGTCGATTGATATGGGTGGCCCATTCAACAAGGCAGCGTATGTATTCGGTACGATGGCAATCGCCTCCGGCAGCTATGATATTATGGCAGCCGTTATGATTGGCGGTATGGTTCCGCCGATTGCAATCGCCCTCTCGACCACCTTCTTCAAGAATCGCTGGACAGAAGACGAACGGAAAAATGGTCCTGTCAACTATATCATGGGTCTGAGTTTCGTCACAGAAGGTGCAATCCCGTATGCAGCCGCAGACCCGCTGAGAGTCATTCCGGCTTGTGTGATTGGTGCTGCAACCGCAGGCGGTTTGTCGATGGCATTTGACTGCACCCTGATGGCACCGCACGGCGGTATTTTCGTATTCGCAGTAGTTGGCAACTGGCCATTCTACCTGCTCTCGCTGGCGATTGGTTCTCTGGTTGGAATGCTGATGCTGGCAGTTCTCAAGAAGAAAAAAGTGCCGGCAACCGCAGAATCATGAAAATTATTATCTAAAATAAAATAAAATTTGTTGACAAATGTTGTGAAATCTGCTATCATATAGACAGATTCCACACAAAATCCGAAAAAAAGGCGAACTTGCCTTCTAATAAAAAATGAGAAAATCAAAAGGAGCGATTTATTATGGTAAGCAAAACTGTAACAGTCATCAACGAACAGGGACTGCATATGCGTCCGGCAGGCATTCTGGCAAAGGCAGTTGCCGCACACAAAGATTGTAAAGTCACCCTGCACGCAAACGGCAAGACGATTGCTGCAAAGGCAGTGATGCAGATTATGGCAGCTTGTATGAAGAAGGGCTGCGAAGTGGAAATCGTCTGTGACGGTGCGAACGAACAAGCGGTTTTGGATGAGATTTCCAAACTGTTTGAAGACGGCTTCGGCGAATAATGCCAACGAAAAAATGAGAGGCTCAGCATGCAGGATGGACGGGAAACGTGACATCCTGCATTGTATATCAAAAGGAAGTGTCAGCATGAAAGAATTTTGTTATACCATAAAGAATACAGTCGGCGTGCATGCCAGACCCGCAGGAGCACTGGCAAGAATGGCAGAAAAATATGATAGCACCATTCTGATTGAAAAAGATGGCACAGCTGTCAACCTCGAAAAGCTGCTTGCTGTCATGAAGCTGAACATCCAGTATCAGGAAACCGTAAAAGTCACCATTGAGGGTTCGGACGAAGCAGCTGCATTGGAACAAATTCAGACTTTTTTTGAAGAGAATCTATAAGAATCGGACAGAAGGAGGAAGCACCCATGAATATTTGGCACGATATTGAACCAGAACGCATTTATCCAACAGATTTTACCGCAGTGGTAGAAATCTCCAAGGGCAGCAACATGAAATATGAACTGGACAAGAAAACCGGTATGCTGTCTTTGGACAGAGTGTTGTTTACTGCAACGTATTATCCCATGAATTACGGCTTTATTCCCAGAACATATGGCAACGACAACGACCCTTTGGACGTGCTGATTCTCTGTTCTGCTCCGATTCAGCCGATGACATTGGTTCGGTGTTATCCGATTGGGGTCATGACGATGGAAGATAGCGGAATGGGCGATGAAAAAATCATTGCGATTCCCTATAGCGACCCAACGTATATGAGTTACACCAGCGTGGACGAACTGCCGAAGCATATCTTTCAGGAACTGAAACATTTCTTTTCGGTGTATAAGCAGCTCGAAGGAAAAAAGACAGAAGTCAATGACATTGGAGGCCCGACAGAAGCCATTGCGATTATTCAAGAGGCAATGGACAGCTATCAGAAAAAGTTTGGTTCTGCTCAGAATCAGGAGGTGTGAAAGATGACTGTATTTTCAGGAAAAGGTGTTTATGGAGCGATTGCCATCGGAAAACTCTCCATTTTTAAGAAGAACGATACCACCATTAAGCGGATGCATATAGAAGATACCGAGGCGGAAAAGGCAAGAGTCGAAGCTGCAAAGACGGCTGCCTGTGAACAATTGCAGGCAATCTATGAAAAGGCATTGAAAGAAGTTGGCGAAACCAACGCTCAGATTTTCGAGATTCACATGATGATGCTCGAAGATGAGGATTACAACGAAAGCATTGCCAACATCATTGAAACCCAGAAAGTCAACGCAGAATATGCGGTTGCCGTGACCGCAGACAACTTTGCAGAGATGTTTTCTTCTATGGACGATGCATATATGCAGGCAAGAGCAACAGATGTGAAAGACATTTCGAACCGCATCATTGCAAACCTGACCGGAAACATCTCCGGTGCAGACGCATTCGAAGAAAGCATGATTATTTGTGCAGACGACCTTGCCCCGAGTGAAACCGTTTCGTTGGATAAAGATAAAGTGCTGGCGTTTGTCACCGCACACGGTTCTTCCAACTCGCACACGGCAATTCTTGCAAGAAACATGAATATTCCGGCAGTTATCGGCGTGGGCGATGCATTCTTGCAGGCAATTCAAAACGGTATGGAAGCCATTGTAGACGGCTTTACGGGAGAAATTTTCGTAGACCCAGACGAAGAAACAAAGGCTCGGCTGCTCGAAAAGCAGCAAAAAGATTTGGAACAAAAACGTCTGCTGCAAGAACTCAAGGGCAAGAAAAACATCACCAAAGACGGTACAGAAATTCAGATTTATGCCAACATCGGCGGCGTTGACCATATCGGTGCAGTGCTGATGAACGATGCTGGCGGAATTGGGCTGTTCCGGAGTGAGTTCCTGTATTTGGAAAACAGCGATTACCCGACCGAAGAACAGCAGTTCTTAGCATACAAGCGAGTACTGGAAAGCATGGCTGGAAAGAAAGTCATCATCCGGACGCTGGACATCGGAGCAGATAAGCAGGTGGATTATTTCAACCTGAAAAAAGAAGATAATCCAGCAATGGGCTATCGGGCAATTCGGATTTGCCTGACTCGTCCGGACATCTTTAAGACCCAGCTGCGTGCCCTCTATCGGGCATCGGTTTACGGTAATCTAGGCATTATGTTCCCGATGATTACGAGCGTTTCCGAAGTGCAAAAGGTTCTGGAGATTTGCAAGACGGTTCGGGAAGAATTGCAGGCAGAGCAAATTCCATATGCCGAAAAGATGGAACTTGGTATTATGATTGAAACACCAGCTGCTGCGATTATCAGCGACCAGCTTGCACCGCTGGTGGACTTCTTCAGCGTTGGAACGAACGATTTGACCCAGTATACCTTAGCGTGTGACCGGCAGAATCCAGATATTGAATCGTTCTGCGATACTCATCACGAAGCGATTTTACGCTTGATTGCATGGAGTGCGAAGAATGCTCATGAACATGGGGCATGGATTGGCATTTGCGGCGAACTGGCAGCAGATACGTCCTTGACCGAGCGGTTCTTGCGGATGGGAATTGATGAACTTTCCGTTTCGCCAACCTTTGTCTTAAAGGTACGGGATGCCGTGCGAAAGGTTGACTTGCGTACAAAAGAAAATTGATGATAAGCACCCTGCTAAAAGCCGATTTTAGCAGGGTGTTTTTTATGTTCGGAGAAGTTATCCGGATACGAGCCGCAGGCAAAAGCGGTCGAGCTGGCTCAGCTCGGCGGAGAGGGATTGTTAAGGGGGACAAGCTGTCCCCCTTAACAGACGTATTGATGAGAGAAAAGAAAAATCGAAGAGCAGGAAGAAACTGCGGTTCGCCATTCTAAGAAACAAAAATAATTCCAGAAAACAGGAATCGGAGAGCGATTCATAGACAATTCGGACAACGCAGCCACCGGCGAACCGCACAGAGGCAAAAGAGCGGAGCGATTTTTGCCGGATGCGAAAGACCGTTTTCCCAAGAGCAGATTCTTCTTAGGAAAACCGCTTGCATCCGGTTCGGCAAGGCTGGGGCACATCCCCAGCTTGCCTTGGGAATCGCAATTGCCCCTGAAACCTTGTGTTCTCATTGCAACCTTCTGATTCTGATGGCAATTGCGATTCTTTGCGATTCTCTCTTAGATTTTTGTTTGCGATTTTCAATCCGATTTTATTTGCTTCGCAAATGTGGGCTGCTCGCCCACACCTCGCCAGCATTTTTGAAAAATTGCTGGATCAAAAAACTTTTCGTTTGCCTGCGGCTCGCAATTTTCCCCTCGTTGACAACTCCCCAAAAATCCGCTATAATAAGAAACGAATTTGATTCAGAAACCACAACAGAAAGGGCGAATCTCATGCAATTTTTCAAAAAACATATGAAGCAACTCGGTACTATCGTCACGCTCTTGGCACTCTTTTTTGTCGTCTGGAAAATGGTGACGATGGACGTCGATTATGGAGCATTTGCAACCCCACGTGCCATGGTGATTTTGGTGCTGAGTATTCTTCTACAGGCACTGATTTTTTGTTACATGACCTTCCCGTGGCTGCACTTGGTGCGGATTTTATCCGGAAAGAAAATTTCCGGCAAACAGGCATTGCCCGTTTATACGAAAGCCAACCTCATGAAATACATCCCCGGCAATGTCTTTCAGTATGTTGCCCGCAACAAGCTTGCCAGCGAAGCCAACATCAGCCATGTGGATGTTGCTCTGGCGACTGTGCTGGATATTGGAATGAGTATGCTTGCTCCGTTTCTCATCTCGCTATTGTTGATGCGGCGGCAGATTTTCACCGTTCTGGCAGCCTATCAGAAAACCTTTTTGCTGGTTCTGATGATTGGCATTGCAGCAGTCTGTTTGTTTCTTGTATTGGTTCGCTGGAAGTTTCGGGACAAGCTGCACGCTTACTTTGAAAAGTATCGCCGTCTTTTGCGGAAAAAAACACTCGGACAACTGGTACTGGCATTTCTGCTCTACCTGCTGCAAAGCGTTCTGTGTGTGGGCTTGTATGCCTTGCCGTTGCTGGGCGTGGTGAGCGTTCCAGCAGAAAAAATTCCGCAGTTTTTAGGGGCATATCTGTTCTCTTGGATTGTGGGCTTTATTACGCCCGGCTCTCCGGGAGGAATTGGCATTCGGGAAGCCGTGATGATGCTGATTTGCGGCACGTTTTTGGATACGCCATCCATTGTCCTGTATGCGGTCATGATGCGGCTGGCATCCACTTGTGCGGATGTTGTCGCCTTTGGAATCGGGGCAGGCTATCAGCGAATCCAGCAGAAAAAGGCAAGGTGAACGAGCATGTATCGGATTTTCATTGTGGAAGATGACAGCACCATGGCAGCAGTGATGAAAAAGCAAATCGAATCTTGGGGGCATTCTGTCCATGTGGCGACGCAGTTTTCCGATATCCTGTCGGAGTTTACCGCTTATGACCCGCATATGGTGTTGATGGACGTGATGCTGCCATTTTTCAATGGCTATCACTGGTGCAGCGAGATTCGGAAAATCTCCAATGTTCCTGTGATGTTCATTTCCTCTGTTTCGGATAATATGAATATTGTCATGGCAATGAACATGGGCGGAGATGATTTCATTGCAAAGCCAGTGGATTTAACCGTCATGATGGCGAAAATACAAGCAATGCTCCGGAGAACGTATGATATGGGCGGAAAGATTCCGGTGCTGGAACATCAGGGGGCAGTTTTGAACCTGAACGATGCGGTTTTGACGTATCAGGGCAAGCAGCTGGAATTGACGAAAAACGAGTTTCGGATTTTGCAGACGCTGTTAGAGCAGAAAGGCAAGATTGTCAGTCGGGAAACGCTGATGATGAAGCTGTGGCAAGTGGATTCCTATGTGGAGGAGAACACCTTGACCGTCAATGTGACCCGTCTGCGGAAAAAGCTGGAGCAAATCGGCTTGGGCGGATGGATTCGGACGAAAGTCGGCAGCGGATACTTGATTGAATAACACAAAAAATCGGAATGGACAAGCATACCATTCCGATTTTTTCCAATTTTTCAGCTTGAAAGGAGCATACAATATGCAGCACAAGAAACGGGCACGCATCCTGCTACAGTTTTTCTGGGAGCAGCGAATCATGGGATTGTTTTTGGTTTTGGCAATTTCGATTTTTGCACTGGTCTTTTCCATGTATGATATAAAGTTAGAGGCGATTCTCTACGCATCGATGCTCTGCTTGACAGCAGGTTTGCTGTTTGAGGGGGTGCATCTGGTATTTTATCTCCGCCGACATACAGAACAGCAGAAACGCTTGCAGGGACTGCCGTTTTTCTATTCGGAACTGCCGTCGCCTCGCACGCTTGCCGAGCAGGATTTGCAAGAGATGGTGCAGAAACTGGGGGAGCAATACACCGCCGTTACTACCGACTGGCAGCGACAGCAAAAAGAGAGTCTGGACTATTACAGTGCATGGGTGCACCAAATCAAAACGCCGATTTCCAGCATGAAAATGATTCTACAGCAGGAGGACACCGAGGAAAACCATCTGCTTTCGGCGGAGCTGTTCCGGATTGAACAGTATACCGAGATGGCATTGCAGTATTTACGGCTGGACAGCAAGACGAATGATTTTGTCTTTCAGCAGTACGATTTAGACAGCATCATCCGGCAAGCCATCCGAAAATATGCACCGCAGTTCATTCTGCGGAAAATCCGGCTCATCTACGAACCCGTTTCCATGACGATTTTGACGGATGAAAAATGGATGCTGTTTCTGTTGGAGCAGTTGCTCTCGAATGCCATCAAGTATACACCGCATGGCAGCGTGACCATCTCCGTGACACCGGAAAAAGTCTTGCAGGTTGCTGATACCGGCATTGGCATTGCACCGGAGGACTTGCCCCGCATTTTTGAAAAGGGCTTTACCGGATACAATGGCAGAGCCGACAAAAAGTCAACGGGTTTAGGGCTGTATCTGTGCCAGCAGGCAGCGAAAAAGATATCTGTTTCGCTTTCGGTCACATCTGAGGTCGGGAAAGGGTCGGTCTTTTCCGTGCATCTCGATATTCCACCCTTGCAAGTAGAATAAAACTTGATTCAGATAGAGCAGCGAAAGCGTTTTCGTTCATCTGGCAGGCAGTGAATCCGCTCGGCAAAGTTGGAACGAGTCCGTTTTTCCGTGCATCTCGATATTCCATCCTTGCAGGTAGAATGAAATCTTTACTCAGAGGGCAGCGAAAGCGTTTTCGTTTATCCGGCAGGCAGTGAATTTGCTCGGCAAAGTTGGAACAAGTCCGTTTTTTCGTGCATCTCGATATTCCGTCCTTGCAGGCAGAATGAAATCTTTATTCAGAGGGCAGCGAAAGCGTTTTCGTTCATCTGGCAGGCAGTGAATCCGCTCGGCAAAGTTGGAACGAATCCGTTTTTCCGTGCATCTCGATATTCCGTCCTTGCAAGTAGAATAAAACCTTATTTAGATAGAGCAGCCTGAAAGCGTTCCAGAATCTGGCATTCCAGTTCATCCGGCAGGCAAAGGCGATTGTTTCGCCCCGTACCAAGGGCAATGTCTGGCTTGATGATTTCGCCATGAAAGTCAGAACCGCAGGTGCAGAACAAGCCATGCTGAGCGGCAACCGCTGCATACCACGCCATTTCTTCCGGAGAATGCGTGCTGTAATAGGCTTCGATGCCCCACAAGCCAGCCTCGCAGAGCGTGGACAGCAGCTGTAAAAAATCCGGCTGCGAGAGGTTCAGCTTAGCCGGATGTGCGAGAACGGCAATGCCACCGGCTGCCTGAATCAGGTGAATGCTTTCTACAGCGGTTGGTTTGGGACGTTCTACCTTCTCCAGAAATTCCGGTGTGCCAAGATAGCGGTCAAACGCTTCGGAAACGCTGGACACATAGCCCTTTAAAAGCATGGTTTTTGCAAAATGCGGTCTGCCCGTGGTGCAGCCGTTGTTGGCAGCAGCGACTTCTTCGATGGTAACGGGAACACCTTTTTCCGCCAAAAATGCCAGCATCCGTTCCCGTCTGCCCTGCCGGAGCGTGCGGTTGCGAGTGATATAGGCTTGCAGGTCTGCGTTTTCGCCATCAATGCCGTATCCCAAAATATGCAGCTGCGGATTTTCTTTTGCACTGATTTCAATGCCGGGGAAAATTTGCAGCTGCGGAAATGCTTTGGCAGCCTGTTTGCCCCGTGCAATGCCGGAAACTGCATCGTGGTCGGTGATTGCCAGAGCACAGATTCCAGCAGCAGCGGCTTTCTGTACCAGTTCTTCTGGCGTGTATTGTCCGTCCGAGCAGGTGGTATGGGTGTGGAAATCAATTCGCATCGTGGAAACTCCTTTCTGATAGAAAAAGAAAAAAGGACAGAATAATGCCCTTTTTTCATGGTTATGTGGTCAGTAAATTTGCAAATGCTTCGGTTTCTGTGTAGGTGTCTGTGTGGCAGAGAAACAGCACTTGCTGATAGTCTGCAGCAGCTGGAAGCGTTGTGCTGTGGTGCAAGTCAATCAGATAGATGGTTTCATAGTGCTGTGCCAAGAAGGGAATCATGCAGTCTGCCCATTCATCCTTGATGACCAGCAATTTCTTCCCGTTCTGGACGTTGGTAGTTACAACTTGCAGCGGAGCAGGTTCTCCCAGATAAAATTGATAGGGGTTTTCGGTCTGCAAGGCATCGGCATCATAGAGCGAATCACGTTCTTTTTTTGAGCTGTCTTGCAGCGTAGTTGTAACCGTGCAGGTAAGCGGATTGCTGTTGTTTTCATAGACATCAATCAAATCCGGCATAACAGCATCCGTCTGTGTTGCCTGATACAACGCTCCTCTTGCATCGCTTTTCACATGGGAAACGGTGTAGTGGTCGTATGAAATCGGCACAAAGCCCAGCTTTTGAATGACACTGCGATAAACGCTATATGCTCCGTAACTTGTCCAGTAGGGGAATGTGCGGTAATAGATATAGTCGTTGGACTCTGCCTCCAGAATATAATAGGCATCTGTTTTTCGGATATGCAGGTCAATGGCGTTGTAAAACTGCTTGATGGCAGGTTTTTGCTCCACATAGGGCATACCATCCGGAAAGGCATCGCTGTAAAAAGAAGCAGCGTCTGGAATGGCAGTTACGCAGATGGGGAGTTCTGTTTCCTGATAAAATTGATTGATGATGTCAGCGGTGTCGGAGAGTGCCGTTTCAGAGAGTGGCTGCGGCAGGGCATACAATGCCGTTTCCCCGATGTAAACGCCGTTTCGCTGGCGGTTGCCCAGCTGCATTTGTAGGGCAGTATACCACTTCTGGACAAACGTGGGCTGCGAGCTGGTTTTCAGGGAGGCAGTCAAGGGATGTTCGAGCATATTTTTTCCGCAAAGCAACATCATGCCGACAAAACAGGGCAGCAGCAGCCAAAAAGACAGTCGATTTTTCTTCATGAGCACGCCTCCTTTCAAACGATTCAAGAAACAGTTACCAACGGAAAAACAGTGGCGGAATGGCATTGCTTGCCATTGCAAGCACGCTCAGCCCCAGAAAGAGCACATCGCCCACGGGAACAATAATCGTCGGAATCCAAGCAGTCAGCGTTCGCTTTTTCAACCACTTCTGAATGGAACGATGCCAGCCACTTGTACAGAATCCGGCAATCAGCAGCAACAGCAAGCTGCTTTGCAGGAAATACAGGTCTTGATAGCTGACCGCATCTTTGCTCAGTCCAAGCAAGTTGCCCCATGTTTGAACGGCTTCGGTCAGGGTGTCCGAACAGAACAAACTCCATGCAAACATGCTGCAAATAATGGATAAGAACCAATGAATTGCCGTTGGAAATCGCCACTTTTTCTGGACATCCTCGAACCATGCCAGAATTACACCAATCAGCAGACCGCCAAGGAATCCGGTCAGCGTTCCCCGACAAAACCAGCCCAGAACACTATAGGTGAACAGCATTTGCAGCCAAAGAGATGTCGCTGTTTGTTTTGGAGAAGAAAACGCACGGGAAAACCAACGCAGAACGGTTCGATTCCAGTTCTGGAGAAAGACAGAAAGCTGCTTGTTCCAGAGCGGAAGGCGGCTGCTCTTTGGCAGGGCGTAGCCATAGCAGGCAGCAATGCCCCGTGCCATATCGGTATATCCGGTGATTTGAAAATAGACATACAGGAAGAAGAGCAGCTGATACAGCCACGAGAAAAAGAGTGTGTTGTGTTCCTTGCTGGCAGCCTGCATTTGTTGAATAATCAAGTAAAACTGTCCGCTGAGCAGCACAGCTTTTGCCAATCCGCAGACCAGTTGATGCAAGCCGTTTCCCACCTGTTCTACCTGACAGCGGCGGTCTGGCTGGATGCGGTGAAACGTGGAAACGGAGCAATAAGGGCCAAATAAGAGTTTGGGATAGAAACAGAAATAAAATGCAAAGGAACTGCGATGCCGTTCCGGCAGAATCGCACGCCGGAAAATCAGATGCACATAGGAAATGCTTTGCAGTGCCAGAATCGAGATGCCGACTGGATAGAGTGCCATCCTGAACAAGTGTCCTTCATGCGGTGGACGGAGAAAGAATAGGGCAGCGATATAAATGGCATCGTGAAACAGCAACAGCAGCCGAGCCGGAAGCGTTCGGGGTGAGAGATGGGCAAGCAGCCGGCTGAACAGCCCCGTCAGGAAAATCAACCCGAAGAAGAGCAGGCTGCATTCTGCCTGCCAGAGCACCAGAAACAGAATGCTTGTGCCAAGCAAAACGGGCTGTTGCCAACGCTGCGGAACACAGTGATAAACCAGTAACGAGAGGGGAAACAGGATCAATAAAAACAGGAAATTCAGAAACAATTCTGCACCTCCTTCCAATATAGATGGAAAATGCTTATGTCAGCTGTTCCATCATCTGAAAAAATGCGTCTTTGGTATACATGGTGTTGAGGACTTCGAGCAGGGATGTGGTAGACATCCGAGCCGGCAGAGCCAATTGTTTCTGCAAGGCTCTGCGGCGGTCGCTGCTGTCTGCCTGTCCGTTTAGTCCGACCGTGTAAAGGTCATAGGCAGTAATCTGTTCTTCCGGATTTTTGGGAGCGGCTTCTTCTGCCAGAACTCCAGCCCGTTCGAGGGCTGCCAGCAGCAATTCTTTCCGGATGCCCTCCACGCCGAGTTTGCCCTCTGCGGAGGGTTTTTCTTTGCGGTGTTCTTTTCCATAGACATCCGGTGTGTAGACCTGATAGACCGTTCCCTGTTGAATTGCCCCCTTGAGGTAGTTCCGAATCTGAAACCCTGCACGGTCGGCATCGGTCATGAGAATCACGCCCGTGGTACGGGCATAGTAGCGAATCAAGTCCAGCTGTTCCGGATTCTTGTAGATTTGAAAGCCATTGGTCACCAAGATGACGGCATCCACAATGGAAGAGAGTTTGATTTTGTCATATTTGCCCTCCACCACAATGGCTTGTTTGATATGAATCATAGGGAATCCTCCTGTTTTTCCGGCATGGTCAACATCTTGACGATTGCCGTTTCGATGGCAGTCCGTTCCGGAATGGCAGTGCTGTTGCAGGTCTGTTCCAAGTCCCTGAGAATTGCAAGACATGCCCGAATGCGAGCGATGGGAATCCGGCTGCAATCCCGATAGGCGTTCCGCACCTGAAAGTCAAAGCGGTAGCCGAAATCCTGCTTCATGTCTGCCTGTGGGATATGATTGCGAACGGCAGCAGCTGCCCGATATAAATCCAAAAAGGCGGAGTTAAGAGCCGCCAGCAGCACCGGACGTTCCACCCGCATGGTGAACAGCTGTTCGAGTGCCTGCATGGCAGCGGTTGCACGCTGCTGAACGACTGCTCCGGCGAGGGAAAAGGTTGTGGCGGAAACGGTCGGCAATACCAAATCCTGAATCATCTCTCTGGTAATCGTTCCGCCGTCTGCACAGGCACAGAGTTTCTCCAGTTCGGAACGCAGCAAGAGCGTGTCCCCGTTGCAGCGGCTGACGATTTCTTCCGCATCGGATTCGGCGAGGGTGCAGCCGGTTTGTTTTGCCTGACTGCAAAGCTGCCGTACGAGTTCAGAAAGACTGGCAGGAACTGCCTCACAGACCGTTCCATGCTTGGCAATCCAGTCAATCAGCTTTTTATTTTTTCCGGAAACGCTGCGTCTGCCGTCTTTAACGTCGAATCCGGTAATTTGAAAGATGAGAACGGTCACGCCGGAGATGGTTTTCAACAGTTCCATCAGCTGTTGAAAAGCAGGTTCTCGCAGGCTCTCTGCATTCAAATCGTGGATGAGAATGCAGTTATACGGGGCGAATAGCGAGAACATCTGTGCAGCGTCTTCGAGTTCCCGTAAATCGAGTTTTTTGCCGTCTAATTTTGTCAGAGCAGATTCTGGCTGTTGATTGGTTGCGATTTGAACCAGCTGGTCGGTCAGTTCTGCAACCTGTACCAAATCCGCACCATATAAATAATAGAAATTTTGCAGCGGTTCTTTTCGCAGAGCCGTGCGAAACGCTTTTGCGGTCTGAACTGCCATGGCATTCCCTCCTTTTTATAGGGCTTTCGCCCGAATTTGCCCCTGTGGCGAAAGAGCAACTTGTATATCATCGCTTTGCAGCAGGGCAGCCAATTCTGTGCCCCTCTGTTCGGTCAACATCCACTCCTGATGTACAGATAGCAAAGTAAAATCTGCCTGCTGAGCCTCCCGAATGGCGGTATCATATGCCTTGAGCGAAACCGTAATGGTTCGTCCGGCACAAGTTACTTGCAAGGCGGATGAATCCCACACAATTTCATAGGCGTTTCGGGTGTTGGCAGACACTTTGAACCGTTCTGCCTGCTGGGGATGCTGTCCGCAAACGGTATCCTCTGCCCGACAAAAGCTGCCCGTTGGAATCAGAACTGCCGAACAGGAAACAGAAGAAAGTGTTGTATCATAAGCCGCTTCCATCTGTGGCACATTCTGGAGCAGGAACAGCGTTTCCATGTGCGAAATGCCATGCTTTTGCAAGTAGGTCTGTACATACTGCGGATTTTTTGCGTGTCCGGTAAGGTCGAACACATCCACCATGTTTCCGTACTGAACAATCACAACCGCCTCGGCACGCCTGCCAAGCACAGAGAGAAACAGCGTGTTTCGCTGGAGTCCGAGCATACCAACTTGTACCACAGTCAAAACGGCGAGCTGTCCGCAGAGCAGGCCGCATAGCAGCTTTTTTCGTGGTAGATAGCACCAAATCAAAAAGACGACCAGCGACAGCCCCAGCAGCAGCATCGGGAAGGTGTTCCCCGAATTGGAGAACCGCAACGGCAAAGATTTCTCCAGCCAAAGCACGGCTTTCGTCACCCATTCACAACAGACCATTGCCATTCCGGCGAAAAAGGTTGCCAGCACACCGCCTGTGAGAACGGTCAGAACCGTGCAAATTAAAATCAGCGAGCAGAACGGCATGAGAAAGACATTGGTCAGCGGAGAAAGCAGGGAGGTTTCCGAGAAGAACCAGCTGCTGACAGGCAGCGTGCAGCAGAAAACCAGTGCCATCGAGAGAATTTGTTTTCCAAGCCGTCCGAAGATGGTCTTTGGATGCAGGGGACGGGTGAGATAGGGAGCGAACACGCCCACACCAAACGTACCGCTGACCGAGAGCAGAAACGAAACATCCCGAATCAAATAGGGCTGCGGAAGAGCCAGCACCAGAAATGCAATGGCAAGGGCGTTGCCCGTGCTGGATTTGCGGTAGAAAATCGTTCCGCTCTGAGCCAGCAAGACCATCAGCCCTGCACGCAAAATGGAAATGGGCGATTCCGTCAGCAACGCAAACAACCCAATCAATCCGCCTGTGAGCAGCAGCCGTAGAAAGCGAGTCAGCCGGTATCTGCCAAGATATGCCAGTGGTATTAAGAGAACGACCATGTGAAATCCGGAAACAGAAAGCACATGCCCGATGCCGCTTCTTAAAAATGCCTGTTTGATTTGGTTGTTGAGGAGCTGTTTTTGCCCGAACAGCATTGCAATCATGATGCTGCCGTCTGTTGTTCCGGCGAAGTGAAGAATCTTTTTCTGAAGCCGTTCCCGCAGCTGTTCCGTGAAGCGGTGCAGTGGGTAACCTGCCGTTGGCGTATGCGTTACCGCCACATCGGAACTTGTTTGCAGAAAAATCGACTTTGCCTTGTAATATGCCGTCCCGTCAAATAAATAGTTGGAACTGGGAATTTCCATTGTGCCGGATAGGGTTAGGATGTCCCCATAGTTGCAGCCGTAGTCATTGGTATAACAAAGAATCGTAGCCGACGTTCCATCCGGAAACGTGCCCTTTACCTGATAGCTTGCCTTGTCATTGTTGAAAATGGTTTGATGCGTGACAATTCCGGTGAAGGTGGTTTTCTGTCCGGCATAGGAAATCACAGGGTCATAGACCAATTTGGTATAGCCATAATACCAGCTGCCGCTGAGGGTAAATGCTGCAAGCAGTACGATGACTGCACAGCGAGAGAGCCGATGCTTTCCATACAGCAGCCAGAGAAATCCGCCCACGAACAGCAAGCCGCACCAGAAAAACCGCAATGGAAAAGAAGAAGCAAAAAATAGTCCTGCTGCGGCTGCAACACTCAGGTATCCCATTTTTTGCTTCATTTTCTTTTTATTGGTCGAAATCATTCCACCTCGAAGAGGGGCAGCGGTGCTAATGCAATGATGTCTGGGCGGTCGATGGCATCGCCTTCCGCCAGAACGGTTGCCTTTCCGGCAACAATACCGCCAGCTTCACGGGTGAGGGCTTCGAGGGCGGCAATGGATTCTCCGGTGCTGATGACATCATCTACTAGGAGAATGCGTTTGCCCTGAAACCATGCTGCTTTTTCGCCGTCCAGATACAAGGTCTGCGGAGCAGCAGTTGTAATGGAGTGAACAGAAACAGAAATGCAGTCGGTCATATAACCCTTGATGGATTTTCTGGCAACGACATACGGCTTTCCAGTCTGTCGGGAGAGTTCATAGGCAAGCGGAATGCCTTTGGATTCTGCGGTCATGATGTAATCATAGTTGCAGTCCGCACATTTTTCCGCCAATTCTTTGGCACAAGCCACGGTCAATTCCACATCGGAAAAGAGAATAAATGCAGCGATTTCCAACTTATCGGAAATGCGGCAGCGTTTCAGTTTCCGGGTCAGTCCGGCAACTTGTAAGGTATAATATTCTGCCATAGGTTGAAAGACTCCTTTCTAATTCAAAGACCATCGAGTTTTTCAGAGGGAAACATGATTCTGCAACTGGGCAAGAAAATCCTCTGCACCAAGGTAAAGTTCTTTTTCCAGCCGAAGATTTCCTTGTTTGGTGCGGAGCAGAAAACTGTCTTCTTTGCATGCAATGGCTTCCACGTCTGCGAACGAGTACGTTTGCGGTTTCCGGAACAGCGTCCGAACCGTAAAGCCGGTTTCGTCATAGGTGATTTGAAACCGTTTGGTATACAGGAACAGAAATACAGCCGTCAGCAGAAAGGCGGCTGCCAGCACAACAAACAAGGGACTTTGGTCTTCTGTTTTGGCGAATCGTTTCAGAGCCAGAAAAAAGATGCCCACCACCAAAGCGACTCCTGTAAAGATGGAAAACGATTTGGAGGGTTTCACAATGCCATGTGCAATGGTTGCAGATTCAGCAGATTTGAAATGTCCCATCGGGAGATTCCTTTCTAAGGGTGAGAACAAGGCGAGGGAACTGCTTTCCAAAAACCAGTTCCCATCGTTGCCCCTGTGTGATGATTATTCCGCTGCCTGAACAGATTCCTTGCCCCAGCCCATCTTGACACCAGCCAGCATATGGAAATGCAGGTGGTGAACAGTCTGACCGGCATTTTCTCCGCAGTTGGTAATGATGCGGAATCCGTCAGAGATGCCTTCCTTTGCTGCAATCTTGGCAGCCACTTCATAGATGTGAGCGACCACACCGGAATTTTCCGGTGTAATGTCGGCTGCACAAGCAATGTGCTGCTTCGGAATCAGCAGATAGTGAATCGGTGCAATTGGTGCAATGTCCTTGAAGACATAGACCGTATCATCTTCATAAACCTTTGTGCTTGGGATTTTTCCAGCAGCAATGCTGCAAAACAGACAATCTTCCATGTTTTAACCCTCCGAAATCAAGTTGCGAATAATGTTTTCTGCTGCCATGAGGGCTTCGTCAATCATATAAGTCTGACCAACACCAGCCATCGCCTGTTCTGCCTTACCGCCGCCCTTGCCGCCGGTATAAGCAGCAACACGCTGAACGATTTGACCGGCATGTGCACCGTGTGCAATGGCTGCCTTGGAGCAAGCACAGAGCAGGCTGCCCTTACCATCCTGAACACCAGCCAGTACGGCAATGTATGGTTCATCCATTGCCTTAATGCGGTCGCCCATCTTCCGGAGCATCTGCGGATTTACGCCGTTGAGCATGGCAGAAATCACTTTCACGCCCTTTACTTCATTGACGTTGTTGAAGGCAGCTTCAATCTGTGCATCGGAAATCTTCTGGTTCAGGGATTCGAGTGCACGGTCTTTTTCTTTCAGTTCTGCCATAACGCTGGTGCAGCGTTCTGCCAGTTCGGAAACATTGCCCAGCTTCAGAGCCTGTGCAGCCTGCTGCATTTCGAGCTGTGCAGCATCCAGCAGACGAAGAACGCCTGTACCCGTAACAGCTTCGATTCGGCGAACACCCGATGCAACGGAGTTTTCCGAAACGATGCGGAACAAGCCCAGCTTTGCAGTGTTATCAACGTGCGTACCGCCGCAGAATTCAACGGAGAAATCCGAAACGCTGACAACCCGAACAACATCGCCGTACTTTTCGCCGAAGAGTGCCATCGCACCCCGTTTTCTTGCCTCTGCAATCGGCAGGGATTCGGTCACAACCGGAATGGCTGCCAGAATCTTTTCGTTGACCAGCTGTTCCACTTTCTGGATTTCTTCCTTGGTCATAGCGGAGAAGTGTGAGAAATCGAACCGGCAGGACTGCGGGGTTACCAGCTGACCAGCCTGATGAACGTGGTCGCCCAGAACTTCCCGCAGAGCAGCCTGCAACAGGTGAGCAGCGGTGTGATTCCGCATGGTTGCACGGCGAACCTCTTCTGCGACAGCAGCCGTTACAACGTCACCAACGTGCAAATCGCCGTCTTCCACGGTTGCGATGTGCAGGTAATGACCATCTTCATTCTTGCTGGTGCTGCTGACGGTTGCGGTGCAAGATGCGGTTGAAATTGTACCGCAGTCGCCAACCTGTCCGCCGCTTTCTGCATAGAACGGGGTCTTGTCCAGAACGATGACAACGGTGTCGCCCTCAACGGCAACATCTACAGCATCCTGTTCTTTATAAATTGCAATGATTTTTGCATCGGTTTCAGTGAGGTGTTCATAGCCGGTGAATACCGTCTTTTCTCCGGCAATGCGGATGCTGTTGCCAGCCCAGGAAGAGCCAGCCTTTGCGAGGTGGTCAGCCTGTGACTTTTCCCGCTGTGCCTTTACCAGAGCATCAAAGCCTTCCCGGTCAACAGAAACGCCCTGTTCTGCAGCGATTTCCATCGTCAAATCAATCGGGAATCCGTAGGTATCGCTCAGCTTGAACGCATCTTCGCCGGAGATTTCCTTCTGGTCAATCTGGTCGAGAATCTGATTCAGCATTGCCATGCCGTTATCAACAGTCTTTGCAAAGGTTTCTTCTTCCACCTGTACAATCTTGCGGATGTAGGCTTTCTTTTCTTCCAGTTCCGGATAAGCCACCCGATTTTCTGCAATGACAGTATCGCAAACTTCATACAGGAACGGCTTTTCGATGCCAATCAATCTGCCGTACCGAGCAGCACGCCGCAGCAATCTCCGCAATACATAGCCTCTGCCAGCGTTGGACGGCATAACGCCATCGCCAATCATAAAGGTGGTGCTGCGGATGTGGTCGGTGATGACACGCAGAGCCACATCTGTCTTGTCATCGGTATGGTAAGCAACGTTTGCAATCTTGCAGACATGCTTCATGATGTTCTGAACGGTGTCAACTTCAAAGAGGTTGTCCACGCCCTGCATGATGCAAGCCAGACGTTCCAGACCCATACCGGTATCAATGTTCTTGTGTTCCATTTCGGTGTAGTGTCCGTTGCCGTCGCTGTTGAACTGGCTGAATACCAAGTTCCAGACTTCGACATAACGGTCGCAGTCACAGCCAACGCCGCAAGTTGGCTTTCCGCAGCCCTTTTCCTCGCCACGGTCGAAATAGATTTCCGAACACGGACCGCATGGGCCAGAGCCGTGTTCCCAGAAGTTATCTTCTCTGCCCAGCCGCTTCATGTGAGATGGTTCGACACCGATGTGCTTTGTCCAGAGGTCATATGCTTCATCATCGTTTTCAAAGACGGAAACATACAGCTTATCGACTGGCATTTCCAGTTCTTTGGTGAAAAATTCCCATGCCCATTCGATTGCCTGCTTCTTGAAGTAGTCGCCGAAAGAGAAGTTGCCCAGCATTTCAAAATACGTGCCGTGACGGGCAGTCTGTCCAACCCGTTCAATATCCGGTGTCCGGATGCACTTCTGACAGGTGGTGACCCGTACATTCGGCGGAACAGCCTGTCCCAGGAAGTACTTTTTCAGCGGTGCCATACCGGAGTTGATGAGCAGCAAGCTCTTGTCGCCCTGCGGAATCAGGGAAAAGCTTGGCAGCCGGGTATGGTTCTTGCTTTCAAAGAAAGAAAGGTATTTTTCTCTCAGTTCGTTTAATCCTTGCCATTTCATGGTGAAAATGCTCCTTTTTGATTGGTCAATTTTGGATTTTCACAGAAAAAAGCCCTCGCCGCCAAATGGGACGAAGGCATTCGTGTTACCACCCAAGTTCAAATGCAGTCTGTACCTGCATTCCTCGTTGTTCTTTAACGCAGAACATACGTTTCCGTTTCCGGAAACAGCTCCGGAGTAGCACCCGTTTCTTCGCTGCATACATTCCACCAGCAGTATGCTCTCTGTGGGGCGAAGGGAGGACGGTCAGTTCCATCGTTGCCATATAGGAGTAGTATAGCAGATTTTTTGCGACTTGTCAACGCTTTTTTACAAAAAATGGGGGAAAAAGATTGTAACCAGACGGGTTTTGTCGATTTGTTCCGGGAACTGGAAATTTTCGAACAGACCGCTTGAAAACCAAGAAAAATTATGGTATAATAACAGGGCACAGAAAACAGATGTCCTGTCTTTGGAAAAAGAATCGGATATCCGGTTGAATTTTCAATCGTTGTGTGGTATAATGAAAAACGGCAGAATCGACAACAGGAAGGAACGAAGAACCATGGAACTTGCAGCAGCCAAAAAACGGATTGCGGAGCTTTCCAAAGAATTGGAAGCCCATAATTATCGGTATTATGTATTGAATGACCCGACCGTTTCGGATTTTTCTTATGATGAGATGATGCGGGAGCTGCGGGAACTGGAAGCAGCGTTTCCCTCGTTGCAGCTGCCGACCTCGCCGACCCAACGGGTAGGCGGTGTGGCATCCAGTACCTTTCAAAAGGTGCAGCATGCCGTCCAGATGATGAGCTTGCAGGATGTCTTTTCGTTTGCAGAAGTATCGGCGTTTCTGACTCGCTGCAAAGAGCAGTTTTCCAATCCGGAATTTGTGGTAGAACCAAAAATCGACGGGCTTTCTGTTTCGCTGGAATATACCAACGGTGTCTTCACCCGTGGCTCGACCCGTGGTGACGGGTTTGTCGGGGAAGATGTCACCGAAAACCTGAAAACGATTCGTTCGATTCCGCTGCACTTGGAAGATGCTCCGGCATTTTTAGAAGTGCGTGGAGAAGTCTATATGCCGAGAGAGCGGTTTTTGTCGCTGACGGAAGAGCAGGAACAGAACGGGGAAACGCCGTTCAAGAACCCACGAAATGCCGCTTCTGGTTCGCTGCGGCAGAAAGATGCGTCTGTGACGGCAAAGCGTGGCTTGGATATCCTGATTTTCAACGTCCAGCAGATTGACGGCGAAACGCTGACCTCGCATCGGCAGTCTTTGGACTACCTGCGGCAGCTGGGCATGAAAACCGTACAGGCGACCGAACCGCTCACAACAGAATCGGAAGTTCTGGATGCCCTGCAGGCAGTCGGAGCAGAACGAACCGACTTGCCCTATGACATTGATGGCGTTGTGGTCAAAGTCAATGACTTTGCACAGCGGGAAGAGATGGGAGCGACGGCAAAAGTGCCGAAGTGGGCAGTTGCCTATAAATTCCCGCCGGAAGAAAAAGAAACCAAGCTATTAGAAATTCTCAACAGCGTTGGTAGAACGGGTGTCATCACGCCAGTTGCCGTATTTGAACCGATTCGGCTGGCAGGCACAGACGTTTCCCGTGCAACGCTGCACAATCAGGATTTCATTACAGAAAAGGGCATTTGTCTGGGCGATACGATTATTGTGCGGAAAGCTGGGGAAATCATTCCGGAAGTGGTTCGCTCCGCCTCGCATTTGCCGGATGCTGTGCCGTATGAAATGCCGGAAGTCTGTCCGGTCTGCGGAACGAAAGCCGTTCGGGATGCGGAAGAAAGTGCCTTGCGTTGTCCGAATCCGGATTGTCCGGCACAGCTGCTGAAGCGGATGATTCACTTCGCCTCGAAAGATGCGATGAACATTGAAGGGCTGGGGGCACAGAATGTGCTTGCCCTCCAGACAGCCGGTTATCTGCACTCGGTTGCAGATTTATATAGATTGACCAAGGAACAGTTGCTGCAATTGGATCGGTTTGCGGAGAAATCCGCAGAAAATCTCTTGCAGGCAATTGCAAAATCCAAGCAAAATCCGCTGCCCCGTCTGATTTTCGGGCTGGGCATCCGCAACATCGGCTTGCAGGCAGCCAAGTTATTGTGCGATGCGTTCCCGTCCATGGATGCCATCATGCAGGCGACCGCAGAACAGATTGCGGAAATCGAAGGATTTGGAATGGTCATGGCGGAAAGTGTCGTGGCGGCTTTTCAAGAACCGCATATGCAACATCTGATTGCAGAGCTGCAAGCGTATGGCGTTCAGATGCAGCATACCAAAGCGGTGCAGACTGACCAGCGGTTTGCAAATCAGACCTTTGTCCTGACGGGCACGCTGCCAACGATGAAACGTGCCGAAGCAAAGGCATTGATTGAGCAGTTCGGCGGAAAAGTCAGCGGCAGCGTTTCCAAAAAGACCGCCTGTGTGGTTGCCGGAGCAGAAGCCGGCAGTAAGTTGCAAAAAGCAGAGGAACTCGGAATTCCAATTTGGACAGAGCAAGACCTGCTTGCACATACAAAAGAAGAACCGGAAGCGTAAGTTTCCGGTTGGAAAGAAAGGACGTTTTATCCCATGAAAATTGATATTGCACACATTGCAAAGCTGTCACGGCTGCATTTTGAGCCGGAACAGATTGCAAAATTTGAAAAGGACATGGAGTCCATCGTGGCAATGGTGGATCATCTGCCGGATGTGAGCGATACCCTGACCGTAGACCCGAACAATGCAATGCGGCTGCGGGAAGATGTTGCAAAAGACCACAAGTTCAAGCGGGAAGAGATGCTTGCCAATGCCCCAGAGGTACAGGCAGGTTGTCTGGTCGTTCCGAAGACGGTAGAATAAAAACAAGGAGGCAAACGAAACCATGGAACTTTATGAACAGACAGCCGCCAAGCTGTCAGAAATGCTGCAAAACAAGGAATGCAGTGCAGTGGAACTCTGCCAATCGGTACAGGGACGCATTGCCGCAGTCGAAGACAAAGTTGGGGCTTATGTGACACAGTGTGAAGATGCACTGGCACAGGCAGAAGCCGTTGACCAGGCAAGAGCCGCAGGCGAAACCCTGCACCCGTTGGCTGGGATTCCAATCGGTATTAAAGACAATATTTCCACAAAGGGGTTACGGACAACGTGTGCATCCAAGATGCTGGCAGACTATGTTCCGCCGTTTGATGCAACCGTGATGCAGCCGATTCGGGCATCCAAGATGGTTATCACCGGCAAACTCAACATGGATGAATTTGCAATGGGTTCTTCGACAGAAACCTCTTACATCAAAAAGACCCACAATCCGCACAATCTGGACTGTGTACCGGGCGGTTCTTCCGGCGGTTCTGCAGCTGCGGTTGCAGCAGGCGAAGCCATTGTCACACTGGGTTCTGATACAGGCGGGTCGATTCGGCAGCCGTCCTCGTTCTGCGGAACGGTTGGTCTGAAGCCGACCTACGGCAGCGTTTCCCGATATGGTCTGGTTGCATTCGCATCTTCTCTCGACCAGATTGGGCCTATCGGCAAATCCGTCAAGGATGTGGCAATGCTGTACAGCCTGATTTGCGGACATGACAACATGGATGCAACATCTGCTTATCGGGATTATCCGGACTTTGCCGCTGCTTTGCAGGGCAGCAGTGTTGCAGGCTTGAAAATTGGTCTGCCGAAGGAATATTTCGGTGCTGGCATTGACGACACCGTAAAGGCTGCTGTGATGGATGCGGTTCATCAGCTGGAAGCAAACGGTGCAACCGTACAGGAAATTTCCCTGCCGAGCACGGAATATGCAGTCAATACCTATTATATCATTGCCTCTGCGGAAGCCTCTTCCAACCTGGCACGGTTTGACGGCGTGAAGTATGGCTATCGGGCAAAGAATTACGATGGCTTGACCGATATGTATGAACGCACCAGAAGCGAAGGCTTCGGCGATGAAGTAAAACGTCGGATTATGCTGGGCACATTCGTACTGAGTTCTGGTTTCTATGATGCTTATTATAAGAAGGCAAAGCTGGTGCAGCGGCAGATTGCACAGGAATTTGCAGCCGCATTCCAGCAGTGTGATATTATCATCACCCCGACCTATCCGACACCGGCATTCCGGCTGGGCGAACAGGTAGACGATCCTTTAAAGATGTACAGCGGCGATGTCTGCACCGTTCCGGTGAACATTGCAGGTTTGCCGGCAATCAGCGTTCCGTGTGGAAAGACTGCAAGCGGTCTGCCGATTGGCATGCAGATGATTGGTGCAAAGTTTGCAGAACAGACGCTGCTGCGGGCAGCAGATGCATATGAACAGCTGTGCGGTGGGTTTGCGTGCATCCCACAGACACTTTAAAGGACAATCGAAAGGAGAACAAACATCCATGCAGGATTATGAAATGGTTGTCGGACTGGAAGTCCATGCGGAATTGAACACCGCCTCAAAGATTTATTGTAACTGCCGGAACGCATTCGGTCTGGAAGTCAATACACAGGTTTGCCCTGTTTGTATGGGTATGCCGGGCACATTGCCAACCTTGAATGAAAAGGTTGTAGAATATGCAATTAAGATGGGTCATGCTATGAACTGCAAAATCAATGCAGTCAGCAAGCAGGACAGAAAGAATTATTTCTATCCAGACCTCCCGAAAGCATACCAGATTTCACAGGCAGAAGTTCCGCTCTGTGAAAACGGATACTTAGATATTATGGTAGACGGCGAAGAAAAGCGAATCGGCGTGACCAGAATCCACATTGAAGAAGATGCCGGAAAGCTGCTGCACGATGCCTCATTCTCAGGTTCTCTGGTAGACCTGAACCGTTGCGGCGTTCCGCTGATTGAAATCGTTTCCGAACCGGATATCCGGAGCAGTGCCGAAGCAAAGGCATATCTGGAAACCATCAAGTCCATTTTGCAGTATCTGAACATCTCTGACTGTAAGATGCAGGAAGGTTCAATTCGTTGCGACGTAAACGTATCGGTTCGGAAGAAGGGCAGCACAGAATTTGGAACACGCTGCGAAATGAAGAACGTCAACAGCTTTAGTGCTGCGGTTCGTGGGATTGAATACGAAGCAAAGCGGCAGATTGAAGTGCTGGAAGCAGGCGGAACGATTGCACAGGAAACCCGTCGGTGGGACGATGCCAAGGGCATGAACTACACCATGAGAAGCAAGGAAGATGCACAGGATTACCGGTATTTCCCAGAACCGGATTTGCTTTCCATCGTTGTGCCGGAAGAAAAGATTGCTGCCCTGAAGGCATCCATTCCGGAACTGCCGAACGCAAAGATTCGCCGATATGTCAAGGACTTTGGACTTTCTCAGGTAGATGCAACCTTGATTGCAGAAGATTTGGAACGGTCTGCAATGTTTGATGCTTGCATTGACATTGGAACGTGCAAGCCGAAGAGCATCAGCAACTGGATTTTGTCGGATATTGCGAAGTTCACCAACGATACGGGCAAGAAAATCAGTGAAACCCCGCTGACCCCGCAGCGTCTGACAGAATTGATTGTGCAGGTGGAAAAGGGTGTCATTTCCAACTCGTCTGCAAAGAAAGTTTTCCAGATCGTATTGGAAACGGGCAAAGAACCGCTTGCCATCATTGAAGAAAAGGGCATGGCACAGAATTCCGATACGGGATTTTTGGAACAGCTGGCAAAGGATGTTCTGGCAAACAATGAAAAGTCGGTCAACGACTATAAGAACGGCAAGACCAATGCACTGGGCTATCTGGTTGGTCAGTGCATGAAGGCATCCAAGGGCAAGGCAAATCCGGGCATTGTCAAGGAAATTGTCACCAAGATGCTGAGCGAATAAATCAAATAGCAACGCAACAAAAAAGCACCCGTCTGGCTGTCACACAGAACCAGATGGATGCTTTTGCTTATTTTCTGTTTTTGCTGGAAAATGTCGGAAAGAATCGGGATACAAAATCCGGCAGGGGAGCAGTCACCGTTTTCCCGTTCAGATAGGCAAGGCAGGAATCCGCCTCCGGATGGAATTGCAGCTGATAGGCACAAAGCAATTGATGTTTAAGGTGCAGCGATTCCTTTTTACGGTGGTTGCCATATTTGGAGTCACCAGCGAGCGGAGCACCAATATGTGCCATATGGGCACGGATTTGATGGGTGCGTCCGGTATGCAGGGTAATTTTCGCCAGACAAAGCCCGTTTTGCTGCTGCAACACCCGATATTCCGTGATGATTTCCCGATAGCCTGCTTTGGGATGGTCGGAAATGGTAACCGTATTGGTCTTTGCATCTTTCCAGTGGTAAGCGTGTAGGATGTCGGTTTGCTTCGGCGGTGTTGCAGTCAAAACACAGAGATAGGTCTTTTGGATACGGTTTTCCCGAATCAGGCGGTTCAGTTCCCGTAAGGTCGCAGCATCTTTCGCAGCCAGTACCAAGCCCTCTGTGTTGCGGTCTAAGCGGTTGCAGATAGCAGGGGCAAAGCTCTGCTCCTGTTCGGGGTGGTAGTCGCCTTTCTGCTGTAAGTAGGCGTGTAAGTTGTCCACTAAGCAGTGGTCAGCGTGTCCGGCATCACTGTGCACCAGCATTCCAATGGGCTTATACAACACTAAAAGATGGGCATCCTCATAGCAGACGGAAAGCGATTCTGCATTGCCCTGCACGGACTTTTTCTCTGCTGCTGGGGCAGCTGGCTGTAGGCAGTCATCCGGCAGAAAAATCGCAATTTCATCGCCGGTTTGCAGGCGAGTTTCTCCGGTACAGCGTTTCCGGTTGACTTTGATTTGCTTTTTCCGGATGGCTTTATAGAGCAGGCTATTTGGCAAAGATGGCAGCATTTTTTTCAGAAAGCGGTCAAGTCGTTGGTCGCTGTCGTTGGGTTGAATCAGAAATGTTTTCATATACGATGATTTCGCAGCATTGCGAACTCCCTTCTAAAACTTCTATTTGAGTATACCATAAATTCAGGAAAAAGAAAAGGATTTTTTCGTATTTTTTAAAGAGGTGAGGACAAAATGACAGAAAAGGAAGAAACAGATGCCAAGCAAGCACCAAAGAAAAATTTCAATCAGGGACACCGCAGCCGCATGCGGAAACGCTACTTAACCTGCGGATTTTCGGGCTTTCAGGAGCATGAAATTTTAGAATTGCTGTTGTTTTATGCCCTGCCTCGTGTGAATACTAATCCCATTGCACACCAGCTACTGAAAGAGTTTCACTCACTGGCAGGTGTTCTGGATGCAGACCCCGTGGAACTGCAAAAAATTCCCGGGGTTCGGGAGCAGGCAGCCGTATTTCTGAACATGCTGCCGGAATTGTTTCGCTATTATCAGCTGAGCAAAGAAACCGAACAGGAAAACCGCAAACAATTGGAACTTGACCGAGTGTCATTCATGGCAACGCACTTGCAGCATCTGTACACAGGCGTTCAACGGGAACAAGTCGCTGTGTTGTTGCTGGACAACAGCCTGCAAATCATACAGGAGTGTTTTTTGTCGGAGGGTTCTGTGACCATATCCACGCTTTCCATCCGGAGCATTGCAGAACTGGCGTTCAAGTATCAAGCAGCCTGCGTGATTCTGGCACACAATCACCCCGGCGGTTCTGCATCACCCTCGCAGGAAGATTGTTATGTGACCAAGCAAGTCTACACAGGCTTGCAATACTTGAATGTTACATTGGAAGACCACTATATTATTGGAAAAAATGCTGTGATTTCCATGCGAGAGCACGGATTCTGGGAAACGCTGTTATAAGCAGATTTCCGGAATGCCTTTATAAAAATAGGACAGACTTATGTCTGATTTTTTGTGGTATGCTAAGAGGCATGCAGCACAGGTTTTACAGGAGGTGGAACAGGATGTCCGAATTTCGATTACACGCACCCTATCAGCCAACGGGTGACCAGCCAGAGGCGATTGCAGAACTGGTGAACGGCATTCGAGCAGGCGACCATGAACAGACCCTGTTAGGGGTTACGGGTTCGGGAAAGACGTTTACCATTGCGAATGTCATCGCACAAGTCAACAAGCCCACGCTCGTTTTGGCACATAATAAAATTCTAGCGGCACAGCTCTGCTCCGAGTTCAAGGAATTTTTTCCGGAAAATGCGGTAGAATATTTTGTCAGCTATTATGATTATTATCAGCCGGAGGCATATGTACCGAGTACCGATAGCTATATTGAAAAAGATTCCTCGATTAACGATGAAATTGATAAGCTGCGGCATTCTGCCACGACTGCACTGGCAGAACGGCGAGATGTCATCATTGTTGCCAGTGTATCCTGTATCTATTCACTGGGCAGTCCGGAGGAATACCGTTCGATGGTAGTTTCGGTGCGAAAAGGTATGGAGAAGCCACGGGAACAGCTGCTGAAAGAACTGGTTGCGATTCAGTACGAGCGGAACGACGTGCAGTTTGTCCGGAACAAGTTCCGAGTACGGGGCGATGTTGTGGAGATTTTCCCATCCAACTCCAACCACACTGCCATTCGGGTGGAATATTTCGGCGATGAGATTGACCGCATCTGTGAAGTGGATACTGTAACGGGAAATGTTACTGCAACGCTACAGCACGCAGCCATTTTTCCGGCATCGCATTATGTTGTCAGCGGCGAGCATGTCGAGCAGGCGATTTCCGAGATAGAAACAGAGTTACAAGAACGGGTGGCATATTTTGAAGCGAATCACCGCTTGATTGAAGCCCAGCGAATCGCCCAGCGGACACACTATGACATGGAAATGCTGCGAGAAATCGGTTTTTGCAGCGGCATTGAAAACTATTCCCGTATCTTAGCCGGAAGACCTGCCGGAAGTGTCCCGTATACGCTGTTAGACCACTTCCCGAACGATTTCCTGCTGGTCGTAGATGAAAGCCATGTGACCCTGCCGCAGGTACGGGCGATGTCTGCCGGCGACCATGCCCGAAAGGCAACGCTTGTGGACTACGGTTTCCGGCTGCCGAGTGCATTCGATAATCGCCCCCTGAATTTTGACGAATTCTATGAGCGGATACCGCAAGCCATCTATGTCAGTGCAACGCCGGGCGAGTTTGAAAAGCAGCATTCTTCTGCAATCGTGGAACAGGTGATTCGTCCGACCGGACTATTAGACCCGATGATTAGCGTTCGTCCGGTATCCGGACAAATTGAAGACTTGTATTCCGAGATTCAAAAGCGAGTGGAGCGGAACGAACGGGTTTTGATTACCACGCTCACCAAGAAGATGGCGGAGGACTTGACTGCCTATTTGGAGAAGCTGTCCGTACGGGTGCAGTATCTGCATCACGATGTGGACACCGTAAAGCGAATGGAGATTATCCGAGATTTGCGGCTGGGGAATTTTGATGTGCTTGTGGGCATCAACCTGCTGCGAGAGGGCTTAGACATTCCGGAAGTTTCGCTGGTTGCAATTCTGGATGCCGATAAAGAGGGCTTTTTGCGGAGTGAAACAGCACTGATTCAGACGATTGGACGGGCAGCCCGAAACGCAAACGGCATGGTCATTTTGTATGCAGATGAAGTGACTGGCTCGATGGAACGGGCAATTACAGAAACCGAACGCCGCCGAAAGAAACAGATGGCATATAATACCGCCCATCACATCACGCCAAAGACGATTACGAAAGCGGTTCGGGATGTCATTGAAATTTCGACCAAGGAAGAAGTCGAAGAGCAGACGGCTGCTCCAAAGATGACGGAACAGGAACGCAAGGCACTGATGGAAACCTTGACGGCACAGATGAAAGAAGCAGCAAAGCTGCTCGAATTTGAACACGCTGCGTATTTGCGAGATAAAATTCAGGAATTAAGGGGGAAGAAAGCATGATAGACCGCATTCGGGTGCGAGGTGCAAGAGCCAACAATTTAAAGAACATTGATGTGGATTTGCCAAGAGATGCGTTAGTGGTAATGACAGGGCTTTCCGGTTCGGGGAAGTCCTCCCTTGCCTTTGATACGATTTTTGCAGACGGTCAGCGGCGGTATATGGAAAGCCTGTCGTCTTATGCACGGCAGTTTCTGGGACAGATGGAAAAGCCGGATGTAGACAGCATTGAGGGCTTGTCGCCGGCGATTTCCATCGACCAGAAAACCACCTCGAAGAACCCTCGTTCTACCGTGGGAACGGTCACAGAAATCTATGATTATCTGCGGTTGCTGTATGCACGGATTGGCATTCCGCATTGTCCGATTTGCGGGCGGGAAATCCGTCAGCAGAGCATTGACGAAATGGTAGACCGGGTGTTGTCGCTGGAAGAAGGTACACGGATTCAGCTGTTAGCACCGATTATTCGTGGCAAAAAGGGACAGCATACCAAAGAACTGGAAAAGGCACGCCGTTCCGGCTATGTGCGAGTGAAGATTGACGATAGCTTGTATGATTTATCAGAAACCATCACGCTGGACAAAAACAAGAAGCATACCATTGAAATCGTGGTAGACCGATTGGTCGTCAAAGAGGGGATTCGTTCCCGCCTGACAGATAGTTTGGAAACCGTCTTTTCCCTGACGGGCAGTTTGGCAGCGGTAGAAATCATGGGGAAAGAAACATGGCTGTTTTCGCAGAAATACGCTTGTCCGGAACATAATATTTCCATCGAAGAGCTGACCCCTCGGATGTTTTCGTTCAACAACCCCTATGGGGCTTGCGAAAATTGTACAGGGCTGGGCGTTTTCCAGAAAGTTGACCCGGATTTGATTGTCCCGAATGTAGATTTGAGCATTGCACAGGGAGCAATCAAAGCCCCTGGTTGGAACAGTCTGGATGATAATTCCATCGCCATGATGTATTATCAGGCGGTTGCAGAGAGCGAGCATGTTTCCCTCGATACACCCGTGAAAGATTTGCCTGACCATGCGATGAAGTCATTCTTATACGGAACGACCAAGGAATTATTTTTGCATCGCATCCAAGAAAACGGAAAAAGTACGGGTTATCGGGCAGCGTTTGAGGGAGTCATTCCCAATTTGGAACGCCGTGCAAGGGAAGGCTCTGAGTGGGCAAAGGCAGAAATTTCGGCGTATATGTCTGCTGTCCCGTGTCCGGTCTGCCACGGAAAGCGACTGAAGAAAGAAGTGCTGGGCGTAACGGTTGGCGGACTGAACATCATGGAACTGACCGACCTTTCCATTACAGAGAGCCTGCAATTTTTTGAAACGCTTTCTCTGACGGAGCAGGAACAGAAGATTGCCATGCAGATTTTGAAAGAAATCAAGGAACGGTTGGGCTTCCTGAAAAATGTCGGGCTGGAATACCTGACACTCTCCCGAACAGCCGGTACACTCTCCGGCGGAGAAAGTCAGCGGATTCGGTTGGCAACGCAGATTGGCTCATATTTGATGGGCGTTCTGTATATTTTGGATGAGCCGAGCATTGGCTTGCATCAGCGGGACAATGATAAATTGATTGCAACCTTGAAACGGCTGCGGGATTTGGGCAATACGCTGATTGTGGTCGAGCATGACGATGATACGATTTTAGCAGCAGATTATGTCGTAGACATCGGCCCTGGAGCAGGCGTGAACGGCGGCAACGTCGTCTATTCCGGCGATGTTGCCGGACTGTTAGCGTGTGAAGATTCAATTACAGGGCAGTATCTCAGCGGCAAGAAACAAATTGCCGTTCCGGAACACCGGAGAGCCGGAAACGGGAATTTCCTGACCGTAATTGGAGCGGCGGAACACAACTTGAAGAACATCACCGTTTCAATTCCGTTGGGGACGTTTACCTGTGTGACAGGGGTTTCCGGTTCGGGGAAGTCCTCGCTGGTGAATGAGATTATTTATAAGCATTTGGCAGCAAAGCTGAACCGAACCCGTGTCCGTGCCGGAGCATTTGAACGGATGGAGGGGCTGGAATATTTAGACAAAGTCATCAACATTGATCAGTCGCCAATCGGCAGAACGCCTCGTTCCAATCCGGCAACCTATACGGGCGTATTCACAGACATTCGGGAGCTGTTCGCCAAGACGAACGATGCCAAGACAAAGGGATACACCGCAGGGCGGTTTTCTTTTAACATCAAGGGCGGACGCTGCGAAGCGTGTCAGGGCGATGGCATTTTAAAAATCGAGATGCATTTTTTGCCGGATGTCTACGTTCCCTGCGAAGTCTGCAAGGGCAAGCGATACAATCGGGAAACTCTTGAGGTGAAGTATCGGGGGAAGTCGATTTATGACGTGCTGGAAATGACCGTGGATGAAGGTGTTGTCTTTTTTGAACAGCATCCAAAGATTTTCCGGAAGCTAAAAATGCTGCAAGAGGTCGGGCTGGGCTATATTAAAATCGGGCAGCCGGCAACTACGCTTTCCGGTGGGGAAGCACAGCGTGTGAAACTCTCTACAGAGTTGGCAAAGCGTCCAACGGGCAGAACGATTTATATTTTAGATGAGCCGACCACTGGACTGCACACGGCAGATGTGCACCGTTTGATTGATGTGTTGCAGCGGCTGACCGATGCCGGAAATACCGTGCTGGTGATTGAACACAATCTGAATGTGATTAAGGTTGCAGATTATCTCATTGATTTGGGGAAAGAGGGCGGAACGGCAGGCGGAACGCTGGTTGTCAGCGGAACGCCGGAGGAAGTCGCAGCCTGTGCCGATTCCTATACGGGCAACTATCTGAAAGCATATCTATAAAAAGGAGTCTGACCATGATACGAGAAATTGTAACCGACCCGTTTTTCCTCAGCCAGAAATCTGAGCCAGCCACCAAGCAAGACCAGCAGGTGATACAAGATTTATTGGATACGATTCACGCCCATGCAGACCACTGTGTCGGCATGGCAGCCAACATGATTGGCGTGCGAAAGACAATTCTAGTGGCACAGATTGGGACAACTTACCAGATTCTCATCAACCCCGTCATTGTTGACCATTCCAAGCAGAGTTATGAAACAGAGGAAGGCTGTCTGTCCCTGACAGGGCAGCGTTCTACTCAGCGGTATCCCATGATTGTTGTGGAATCTCTAGACCGGCACTTCAAAAAGAAAAAGCAGATTTTCCGAGATTTTGAAGCACAGATCATTCAACACGAAATCGATCACTTTTCCGGCATTCTGATTTGACCGACAGAAACAGATCAGCTGAAGGAAACAAAAAAAGAGTCTGCGTGAGCAGGCTCTTTTTTCATGAAGATGGTTCTATTTTCTTTGCATTTGGAATCACGTGATATTTTAAAGTAGTGCCTTTCAAATAGCAGTCATCATCTGTAAGTTCTGCAATGGATTTTCCGTCATCAATCAAATAAAAGGCATCATTTTCTTGAAACAAAGCTGCTGTTGACCAGTAGGGAGAAAATTCTTCGTTTGCTTTTACGCCCAACTGATAAGCAACATTTCCATAAAACCATAATTCGATGGAACAGCCCCAAAGCCCTTGAAAGCACACATACAGCTTGTCTTCCAATTGCTCTATTTTTTCGATGTATCCGTCATGAAAATCGCCCGATACACGGAGCAGGTTTTCAATGTCTTGTTGGGTTGTGACAGTGACCCATTCCGAATAGGAATAGGCTTTATCTGCATCTATGCATTGTTGCAGAAGTTTTGGTGAAACTTGATTGTGTTTGACAGCTTCCCATAAGTGTTCGGAATCCAGATAGGAAACGCAACCGCATCCATTTTCATCGATGTTCCAGTTGTCGGCGGTTTCATCTGTAATCAATATCAGCGGGTCTAAATATTTTGCATTCCAATCAAAGATGATTTGTGCAATCAACTTTGTTTTTTCTTCATTGAGAACGATATAAAATTGATTATGAACGGATTCCAAATAGCGTTGGTAATCCTCTTTTGCGGTAATGAATCGATAATATCCAAATACCATGGACGGATAGGAAGAACCATCTGATTTTCGGACAATTGCATACATTTCATACACCCTCTAATTGTGTGAAAAATGCGGTCAATCTTCCTCACAGACGTCCAATTCACTGGCACACTGCAATTCCGGATAACCCCACTGCCGCAGGACTTCATAGGTTGCAATGGCGACGGAGTTCGAGAGGTTCAGGCTTCGCAGCGTGTGCCGCATCGGAATGCGAACGCACTGGTTTGCGTGGGCGTGCAGGAGCGGTTCTGGCAGTCCTTTGTCCTCCCGTCCAAAGATGAGATACACGCTGTCCAACTCGGTGTAAATCGCATCGCTGTGGACGTGTTTGCCTTTGGTGGTGAAGAAATAGAACTGGTCTTGTTCGTCCGCATGTTTTGCGACAAAGTCCGCCCAATCGTCATAATACGTAATATCCAGCTTGTGCCAATAGTCCAAACCGGCACGCTTTAAGTGCTTGTCCGTGACGGTGAAGCCCATTGGCTGAACAAGGTGCAGGGAAGCACCGGTTACCGCACAGGTTCTTGCAATATTTCCGGTATTCTGGGGAATTTGTGGTTCTACCAATACAATTTTCAATTGTTTCATCAACGACAAAATCCTTCCTTTTTACAAAAAAAGCTGCCCCCTGTCGTATAATTTGCAACGAACGGTGGAATCCTATTTCCAGTTTCGCAGGAGAGGAGGCAGCTTGTATGAATCTGAAATCTGTTGTACGGGGCGTTGGCGTTGGAACAGCCGTTGGAACGGCTTGCTACTTGCTTTCCAAAGCCACATCCCGCCAGAAGCATGATATTCGGAAGAACGCAAACAAGGCGATGAAAGCCGTTGGCTGTGTTCTGGACGATATCGGTTCGTTAATGTTCTGAACAGTCCTCCGGATGGTGTTTGCGATACGCAAGATAACTCTCTAAGATGATGGTTGCTGCAACTGTATCTACAACCGCTTTTCTTTTTTTGCCACGGGTATTGGTTTGATTCAAATACTGGTGGGCGGTGACGGTTGTGCTGCGTTCATCCCAGAGCACCGTCGGAAGATTTGTTTTTTCTTTCAGGCATGCGGCGAACTGCTGGCAGCGTTCTGCTCGTTCGCCGATTGTGCCGTTCATATTTTTGGGATAGCCGACCACAATACATGCTGCACGCCGTTCTTTTGCGGCTGTTGCAACTTTTTCCACACAGGTGTCAAAGTCTGTTTCTGCAATCGTTCCGACTGGAGAAGCCAGCAGTTCCGAGCGGTCACAGATGGCAAGTCCGGTTCTGGCTTCGCCAAAGTCTACGCCTAAAATAATCATCTCAGTCCCTCCGGCTTACCACGGCTTTACAGCACCGATGAGTTCTTTTACATCTGCAATGTGCTGTTCTTCGAGCAGTGCCTGCAATTCTTCGACAATGCGAACGGGTGCATAGGGGTCAGTAAAGATGGCAGCCCCCACCTGTACCGCACTTGCTCCAGCCAGCATCATTTCCATGGCAGCTGCACCGCTGTCCACGCCGCCCATACCGATGACCGGAATGGAAACGGCGTTGGAAACCTGCCATACCATCCGAACGGCAATCGGAAAGACTGCCGGGCCAGACATGCCGCCGACATTGTTCCGCAGAATCGGACGCTTGGAACGGATATCAATCCGCATGCCCAACAGGGTATTGATGAGGGAAACGGCATCTGCTCCGGCAGCTTCCACTGCCTTTGCAATTTCGGTGATGTCGGTTACATTGGGAGAGAGCTTGACCACCAGCGGCTTTTTGGTTGCCTGCCGAACAGCCGCAGTAATGCGTTCCGCAGAGTCGCAGTGTACGCCGAACGCAGCACCGCCCTTTTTCACGTTCGGGCAGGAGATGTTCAGTTCGATCATGTGGACATCGGTCTGGTCGAGCCGTTCTGCAATCGTGACACATTCTTCAATGGTCGAGCCGGCAATGTTGGCAAGAATTACCGTGTCCTTGGTCAGCAGATACGGCAGTTCCCGTTCAATAAAGGCATCAATGCCCGGATTCTGCAAGCCGACAGAGTTCAGCATGCCAGACGGGGTTTCTGCAATTCGAGGGGAGGGGTTGCCCGGACGGGGCGTAATGGTCGTTCCCTTGGTGGCGATACCGCCTAATTTGGAAAGCGGAAACAGTTCTTCATATTCGTGTCCGTATCCGAATACACCGGAAGCCGGAATAATTGGATTTTTAAACGGAACACCCGCTACTTGAACAGATAAATCGGTCATTCCCAAACAACCTCCTTTGCAGAAAATACAGGGCCATCTTTACAAACATGAGCGGAAACGGGTTTTCCCTCCCGTTCCAGCTTGCAGGCACAGACCAGACACGCACCAATGCCGCAGCCCATGCGTTCTTCGAGCGAAACTTCACAGAACACATCTGCAGTGTTGGCAAGGTTCGCAATTGCACGGAGCATCGGCTTCGGACCACAGGCATACACCGCATCAATCTGCTGGGTTTGCAGCAGTTCTTGCAGCGGTTCTGTGACCAGTCCGTGCCGTCCGACCGTTCCGTTGTCGGTGCAGAGAATGGTTTCTGCACCAGCAGCCTGAAACGCCTCTTGTAAGATGACAAATTCCGCACTGCGGAAGCCGCTGATAACGGTTGCCCGTTCCTGATAATACTGAGCCAGTGGGAGCATCGGCGGATTTCCGATTCCGCCGCCCAGCAGAACCACCCGTTTTGCATCCGGCAGCAGGGTGAAGCCATGTCCTAACGACCCAAGTACATCCATGCAGTCGCCGACATTGCAGGCTGCGAGGGTTTCTGTTCCGCTGCCCTTTAATTCAAAGACGATGCAAATCGTGCCCTTTTCCTTGTCAATGCCGCAAAGAGAAATCGGGCGGCGTAAGGTATGGCCGACTGGAAGAATGTGGACGAACTGCCCCGGCTGGGCAGCCGCTGCGATTTCCGGACAGAGAATGACGTATTGCACCATATTCTTTGCCAGAATCTTTTTTTCTAACACAGGATAGCGACCCTGTAAGTAATGCATAGAAAAACGCCTCCTTTTTTGGAAATGCGGATAGGAAAGACCCTATCCGCATTTTTTTTACGTTGGATATCCAGTGGAAACCAGTTAGATTTTTGTGATGTCAACCAGTTCCACATCATCAATGCTTCTGCCGGATTCCAGAATCTTGGACAGAGCCGAAGCAGTGTCGATAGCAGTCAGACAGCAGATGGAGCGTTCTACAGACTTTCTCCGCATCTTAACGCTATCTCTTGCTGGCATTCTGCCTTTTTCGGAAGTGGAAATCATATAGTGAATCTTACCGCTTTCCAGCAGGGTGATGGTGTTCGGTTCGCCCTCGGAAATCTTCCGAACCAGATTGGTTGCAATCATGTTGTGGTTCAGAACATTTGCTGTACCGCTTGTGCCGTACAGTTCAAAGCCCATCCGTGAGAGTCGGTCTGCAATCGGGATGATTTCCTGCTTGTCGGAATCCCGAACGGAAATCAGCACGCCGCCTTCTTTCTTGAGGTCGTATCCGGCAGCAATCAAGCCCTTCAGCAGAGCATCTTCAAAGGTTCTGCCAATGCCCAGGCATTCACCAGTGGACTTCATTTCCGGCCCTAACATAGTATCCACATCCTGCAGCTTTTCAAAGCTAAAGACAGGAACTTTGACAGCAACATAATCGCCGGACGGATACAGACCGCTTTCATAGCCGAGGCTCTTCAGGGTTTCGCCCAGCATAATCTTTGTTGCGAGGTCAACCATCGGGATACCGGTTACCTTGCTGATATACGGAACGGTTCTGGAAGAACGAGGGTTTACTTCGATGACGTAAACTTCATTGTTATAAACCACGTACTGAATGTTGATCAAGCCAACTGCGTGCAGTTCCTTTGCCAGCAAGCCGGTGTACCGTACGATGGTATCGGTCACTTTCTGGTTCAGGTTCTGAGCCGGATAGATGGAGATGGAGTCACCGGAGTGGATACCGGCACGTTCCACGTGTTCCATAATACCCGGAATGAGGAAGTCTGTTCCATCGCAGATGGCGTCAACTTCGACTTCAGTACCCATCATATACTTATCAATCAAAACCGGATTTTCAATCATGTGGCTCATGATAATTGCCATGTATTCGACAATATCCTTATCGGAATGTGCAATAATCATATTCTGACCGCCGAGGACATAGGACGGACGCATCAGAACTGGATAGCCCAGCTGTTTTGCAGCAGCCAATGCTTCTTCGGTGTTCATAACGGTCAAGCCAGCCGGACGAGGAATGTTGCACTTTGCAAGCAGTTCGTCGAACCGTTCTCTGTCTTCTGCTGCATCAATATCATCTGCGGTTGTACCCAGAATCTTCACGCCCATGTCAGACAGATACCGTGTCAGGTTGATGGCAGTCTGTCCGCCGAACTGAACGACAACGCCATACGGCTGTTCGGTCTGTACGATGTTGGCAACGTCTTCCTTGGTCAGCGGGTCGAAATACAGGCGGTCGCCAGTATCGAAGTCGGTGGAAACGGTTTCCGGATTGTTGTTGCAGATAATGGCTTCATAGCCCATTTCTTTCAGTGTCCATACACAGTGTACGGAGCAGTAGTCAAATTCGATTCCCTGACCGATTCGAATCGGGCCAGAACCGAATACGATGACTTTCTTCTTGCCGGAAGCCGTCCGTTCCATGAACTGGAGGGCTTCATTTTCTTCATCATAGGTGGAATAGAAGTAAGGGGTTTCTGCCTTAAATTCGCCGGCACAGGTATCAACCATCTTATAAACAGCATGCTGATGCATCGGGCACTTCTGACCGGACATCCGTTCGATGGTGCTGTCCAGATAGCCGTACTGTTTTGCCAGCTTGTACTTCTGTTCGGTGAGCGTTCCGTCTGCCAGCCACTGTTCGAGGTGTACCAGATTCAGCAGCTTGTTCAAGAACCAGCAGTCAATCATGGTCTTTTCGTGCAGTTCTTCGACGGTCACGCCACGCTTCAGGGCTTCAAATACTTGGAATGCCCGTTCATCATCGACCACATTCAGGTGTTCCATGATTTCATCCAGCGACATCTTTGCATATTTCTTCATGTTCATGGAGTCAACGCCCAATTCAATAGAACGAACTGCCTTCATGATTGCCTGTTCAAAGCTCGTACCGATTGCCATGACTTCACCGGTTGCCTTCATCTGAGTGCCCAGTGTCCGCTTTGCATAGACAAATTTATCAAATGCCCACTTTGGGTACTTTACAACGACATAGTCCAGAGCCGGTTCAAAGCAAGCGTAAGTCTTGCCGGTTACCTGGTTGATGATTTCATCCAGCGTGTACCCGATGGCAATTCTGGTTGCAACCTTTGCAATCGGGTAACCGGTTGCTTTAGAAGCCAGTGCAGAAGAACGGGATACACGTGGATTTACTTCGATAACTGCATACTGCATGCTGGTTGGATGCAGAGCAAATTGACAGTTGCAGCCGCCCTCTACCTTCAATTCAGAGATGATGTTGATGGCAGCGGTTCTCAGCATCTGGTATTCCCGGTCGGTCAGGGTAACTGCCGGAGCGATAACGATGCTGTCGCCGGTATGAATGCCGACTGGGTCGAAGTTTTCCATGGAGCAGACGGTAATAACGTTGCCCTTGCGGTCACGGATAACTTCAAATTCGATTTCTTTCCAGCCGCTGATACACTTTTCAATCAGAACCTGTGTGATTGGGGAGAGCCGCAGACCGTTCTTGCAGATGTCACGCAGCATTTCTTCGTTGTCTGCAATTCCGCCGCCTGTACCGCCGAGGGTGAATGCCGGACGAACGATAACCGGATAGTGAATTTCTTTTGCAAAGTCAACCGCATCTTCTACAGTTTCAACAACCTTAGACGGGATACATGGCTGATTGATTTTTTCCATGGTGTCCTTGAATGCCTGACGGTCTTCTGCCTTGTGGATGGTGAGCGGGTCAGCCCCCAGCAGTTTGACACCGTTTGCTTCCAGGAAGCCTTCTTCTGCCAGCTGCATGGAGAGGGTCAAGCCTGTCTGACCGCCCATGGTGGAGAGCAGGCTGTCCGGCTTTTCAATTTGGATAATCCGCTTTACAACGTCCAAGGTCAGCGGTTCAATATAAACCTTGTCTGCCATTGCCTTGTCGGTCATGATGGTTGCAGGGTTGGAGTTGATGAGCACAACTTCAATGCCCTCCTGCTTCAATGCACGGCAAGCCTGTGTGCCGGCATAGTCAAATTCGGCTGCCTGTCCGATGATAATCGGGCCAGAACCAATTACGAGTACCTTTTTTATATCGCTTCTCAATGGCATGGTTACATTTTCTCCTTTTCCATTCCAGCAAGGAATTCATCAAACAAGTATGCAGTATCCAACGGGCCGCCGTGTGCTTCCGGATGGAACTGTACGGTAAAGGCGTTGATTTTATGATACCGAATACCTTCACAGGTGTGGTCGTTGGCGTTGACGTGGGAAACCGTTCCGATAGACGGGTCTAAGCTATCGCCAACAACGGCATAGCCGTGGTTCTGGCTGGTAACATAGGTACGGCCGCTTTGCAGGTCGATAACCGGCTGGTTTGCACCACGGTGACCATACTTCAGCTTTTCGGTGCGAGCACCCTGCGAGAGAGCCAGCAGCTGATGTCCCAGGCAGATGCCGAAAATCGGAATGCCCAGTTCTGCAACTGCACGCACATTGTCGATGACTGCCTGATTTTCGGTCGGGTCGCCAGGGCCATTCGACAGCATGATGCCGTCCGGAGCCATTGCCTTGACTTCTTCTGCACTGGTCAGAGCCGGCAGAACGGTGACCTCACATCCACGGGCAACCAGTTCATTCCGGATGTTCCGCTTGTAGCCAAAGTCGAACAGTGCCACCCGATATTTCGGGTTCGGGTTGCTGTAGACCCGCTTCTTGTCGCCTGTAACAGAGCAGATGGCATTCTTAACGGTGTAAGCACGAATCTGTTCCAGCAGGGCATCTTTCTGTGCATAGACATTTTCTGTGGTGATTGCACCGTTCATGACACCGTATTCCCGAATCTTTCGAGTCAGGCTACGGGTATCAATGCTGTGAATGCCGATGATGTTCTGTTCGATTAAGAACGAATTCACATCGCCTTCCATCCGGAAATTGGATGGAGTATTGCACCATTCCCGTACGATATAGCCACGGATATAGGAGCGGTCAGACTCGTTGTCTGCTTCGTTCACGCCGTAGTTTCCGATCAGCGGAAATGTCTGGATGACCAGCTGACCGTAATAGCTCGGGTCGGTCATGGTTTCCTGATAGGCAGTCATACCCGTCGTAAATACGACTTCTCCGATTGCCGTTCCCTTGACACCAAAATGAATGCCCTCTAAAATCGTACCGTCTGCAAGCAGGAGATACGCTTTCTCTCCTTGATTAAACAAAGACATAGTATAATAGTCCTTTCCAAAAGTTATTGAATATGGCTGCACAAATCTTCCCGCATCCGAATGGCTTCCCGACGAGCAGCACCTGCAAAATCTTCTGCCGGACAATCTGCTTCTTTCTGATAAGCACACATGATCCCACGGGAGGAATTGACAATTGCACCAAGACCATTCTGGTCAAACGCTGCGGCAACACCGGCAGCACCGCCGCCCTGTGCCCCGTAACCCGGCACGAGGAAGAACGTATGCGGCAGGCGGACACGTAATTCCTTGAGCTGTTCCGGATAGGTTGCACCGACAACCGCACCGACTGCGGAATAGCCGGATGCACCGATTTGTTCCGCACCCCAGGTTTCGCACATATCGCCCATGACATCATAAACGGTGTTTTCGCCGATTTTCTGGTCTTGTAGTTCGCCGCTGGACGGGTTGGAAGTCTTGACCAGAACGAAGATACCCTTGTCCCGTTCTGCACAGATATCCAGCAGCGGACGGATGCCGTCTGTGCCGAGATAGCCGTTGACGGTCAGAGCATCTGCTCCGAACGGTTCTAAGGTTTCTGTTCCAACGGTCACGCTGCCCAGGTGAGCGGTTGCATATGCCTGCATAGTTGCACCGATGTCATTCCGCTTGCCGTCTGTGATGACGAATAAGTGTTTGCTCTGTGCATAAGCGATGGTTTCCGCCAGCACCCGAACGCCCTCATATCCATACATTTCATAGTAAGCAGCCTGTGGCTTGATGGCTGGAACGACATCTGCAAGGGCATCAATCAAGGCAAAGTTAAATTCCTTGATGGCGTTTGCAGCTGCCTTTAAGGTCATGCCATCCGCAGCAAAGTGCTTTTCACGGATGAATGCCGGTACATAGTCCAGCTTTGGGTCTAAACCGGCAACGGAAGGGTTACCGGTTTCCTGAATGCGTTTGATCAATCTGTCAAATGCCATTATCGTTCGTTCCTTTCTATTTTAATCCTTGTCCCGATAGCGAATGACTCCATCGGTCATCGTCAAAACGGCCTTTCCACGGAACTGCATCTGCTTGAATACCGCATTGCGAGCCTTGGAGTGCAGCTTGTTCGGGTCAACGATCCATTCCTTGTTTAAATCGACCAGCGTCAAGTTCGCTGGTGCACCTGCTTCGAGGGTTTGCTTTGGCAGGTGGAGAATTTCTCTCGGGCGGTCTGCCATCAGCCGGACGATATCCGGCAGTGTCAGCAGATTCTGATGATAGAGCGTCAGCGTTGCAGCCAGAGAAGTTTCCATACCAATAACACCATTGGGTGCGTGGTAGAAATCGCTTTTTTCTTCCGGTGTGTGCGGAGCGTGGTCGGTGACAATACAATCAATTGTCCCATCCAGAACACCTTCCAGAACGGCTTTCCGGTCTTCTTCCGTCCGCAGTGGTGGACTCATCCGGTAATCGGCATCTTTCGACAGCACCTTTTCTTCGGTCAGCAGGAAATAATGCGGGCAAGTTTCGCAGGTGACCGCAATGCCTTCCCGTTTTGTCAGCCGGACAATTTCCACGCTGCCCTTTGTGCTGACGTGTGCGATGTGAATTGAACCGTGCACCGAGCCAGCCAGAATGATTTCTCTGGCAGTAATATAGTCCTCAGAAGCTCTGTCCATACCCTGTACCTGCAACTGTTCGGAAACAGCACCCTTGTTGACGATACCGCCGTGAATAATGGAGAGGTCTTCACAGTGGGAAATCACTGGCAGGTGTAAATCCCGTGCCTGTTCCAGAGCCAGCCGCATTTGTTCGGCATTCTCTACCGGTCTGCCATCGTCGGAAATCGCACAGATACCAGCCTGCATGAGAGCCGGATAATCACAGAGCGATTCGCCTTTCATGCCGTTGGTAATGCAGCCGATGGGGTGTACCTTGACGCCCGTTGGAGCGGCTTTGTCTAAAATATACTGAACCGTTTCGGGGGTGTCGATGGTGGGCTTGGTGTTTGGCATGCAAGCAACATCCGTCACACCGCCAGCCAAGGCAGCGGCTGCACCCGTCAGAATATCTTCTTTTTGGGTAAAGCCCGGATCTCGCAAGTGTACATGCATATCGAACAAGCCCGGGAAAATGGTCAAGCCCTTTGCTGGGATTACCACATCTGCGGCATCCTGCAAAGTACCTGCCGGAGCACGTTTTGCAATGATACCATCTTGAATCAGGAAATCACTGGAAATGCCGTAAGCATCGGTTGCATGCTGTAATAAAATCGTCTGCATAGGTTGCACCGTCCTCTCAGTCAATGAATGGTGGGGGAAAACCGGATGATTAAAAAATAGTGACACAGTCCGCATCGTCCAATTCGTTGACAGAAACCTTCACGGTTTCCGTCTGTGCAGTCGGGAGGTTCTTCCCAACATAGTCCGGACGGATGGGCAATTCCCGATGGCCACGGTCAATCAGCACCGCAAGCTGAATGCTGGTGGGTCTGCCCCGTTCCAGAACGGCATCCATGGCAGCACGGCAGCTTCTGCCCGTATAAAGGACATCATCCACCAAAATGATTTTTTTATCCTGTACAGAAAAATCAATTTTTGTTTTTTCTGCGTGATTGGGGACAACCTTATCATCCCGATACGTGGTAATATCCAACGCACCGAGTTCCACCTGCCGGTGTTCCAGTTCTGCAATGCGTTCCACAATGCGTTCCGCCAAGATCACGCCTCTGGAATAAATGCCAATGACCGCAATTTGATCCGCACCGTGGTTGCGTTCGAGAATTTCATAGGTGATGCGGGTAATCGCACGCTGGATGGCGGATGCATCCATAATGGTTTTCAAAGTGGGAGTTCCTCCTTCCTGTCAATGGATTTTTGCACACAAAAAAACGCTGCCTCATCCTTGGACGAGTCAGCGTGCTTTTCCTGCAAATGGTTGCAATGAGGGCTGAAAAATGAGATTGTAGCCGCAATGGGGTACAATCTGCCGCAAGCTTGAAACGCCTTTTCGACCTCTCTGGATCGACTTAAAGGAATTTATTGTTGTTATTATACCACAGATTCGATGGAATGTCAATCGTATTTCGGAAAAGGTTTCGAAATTTCTGAAAAAAGTCGGACGAAGTGCAGAGAAAGCAGAGAAATGGAACAAAAAGCGAATTTCAGGAGGTTTTCTTTTTTGGCTTTTTTGAGAAAAAAGCAGAAGAAAGAAAAGTGGTTAGTGCTGACTAACTGTTGAAAAACGGCGTTTTTGTTTCGAAAGAAAGTTTGACAAAAAAATAACGATTTGAGATTGACAAAAAAATAACAATGTGGTATAATAACAGCAGAAACCGGAAAAACTGGTTTTTGAAAATCAATTGATAGGAGATTTGCATATGACGGAAAAAACAGAACAGATGACGGTCGGTCTGGTCGACACGGTATCGGCACTGGAAGAGAAATTGGCAGCCCTTCGGACAGCACAGGCAAAATTCGCTACCTATACACAGGAACAGGTAGACTGTATTTTCCGTGCAGCGGCATTGGCAGCCAATCAGGCACGGATTCCGCTGGCAAAGATGGCAGTGGCAGAAACTGGCATGGGCGTTGTGGAAGACAAGGTCATCAAGAATAACTATGCAGCGGAATATATCTATAACGCTTACAAGGATACCAAGACTTGCGGTGTCGTAGAAGAAGACAAGGCATTCGGAACAAAGCGGATTGCAGAACCAATCGGTGTGATTGCAGCCGTAATTCCGACCACAAACCCGACTTCTACCGCCATTTTCAAGACTTTGATTAGTTTAAAAACCAGAAATGCAGTTTTGATTTCTCCGCACCCACGGGCAAAGAAATCCACCATTGCAGCTGCAAAGATCGTATTGGATGCAGCCGTTGCAGCAGGTGCACCAAAGGACATCATCGGCTGGATTGATGTGCCGTCACTGGAACTGACCAACACCCTGATGCAGGAAGCAGATTTGATTCTGGCAACGGGTGGCCCAGGCATGGTAAGAGCTGCTTACTCTAGCGGAAAGCCGGCTCTCGGCGTTGGTGCAGGAAACACACCAGCAGTCATTGACAAAACCGCAGATATTCTGCTGGCAGTCAACTCCATCGTGCATTCCAAGACCTTTGATAATGGTATGATTTGTGCGTCTGAACAGTCTGTAATTGTAGACGACAGCATTTATGATCAGGTCAAGGCAGAATTTATCAAGACAGGCTGCTATGTCCTGACACCGGAAGAAACCGAAAAGGTAAGAAAGACCATTTTAATCAATGGTGCTTTGAATAGTAAAATCGTTGGACAGCCGGCAGCAAAGATTGCCGAGCTGGCAGGCGTTACCGTTGACCCACAGACAAAGGTTCTGATTGGGGAAGTGGAATCCGTTGATTTAGAAGAAGAATTTGCACATGAAAAGCTGTCGCCGGTTCTGGCAATGTATCATGCAACTAATTTTGCAGATGCCCTGAACAAGGCTGACCGGCTGGTACAGGATGGCGGCTATGGCCACACTGCTTCTCTGTATATTGATACGGTTCACGAACGGGAACGGTTAGACCAGTTTGCAGCACGTATGAAGGCTTGCCGCATTGTGGTCAATACTCCGTCTTCTCACGGCGGTATCGGTGACTTGTACAACTTTAACTTAGCACCATCTTTGACATTGGGCTGCGGCTCTTGGGGCGGCAACTCTGTTTCTGAAAATGTCGGTGTCAAGCACTTATTAAATATTAAGACCGTTGCAGAGAGGAGAGAAAATATGCTTTGGTTCCGGACACCGCAGAAGGTATACTTTAAGAAGGGTTGTCTGCCGGTTGCAATGCGGGAGCTGAAGCAGGTTCTCGGCAAGCAGAAGGCATTTGTTGTAACCGACCGTTTCCTGTTCCAGAGCGGAACAATTCACTGCATCACCGACCAGCTGCATGAACTGGGCATTGCCTACCAGATTTTCTCGGACGTGGAACCAGACCCGACCCTTGCTTGTGCAAAGCGTGGTGCAGAAGAAATGCGTGCTTTTGCACCGGATGTCATCATTGCACTAGGCGGCGGTTCTGCAATGGACGCTGCAAAGATTATGTGGGTGATGTACGAACATCCGGAAGCAGACTTCATGGACATGGCAATGCGGTTCTTGGACATCCGGAAGCGTGTTTATACGTTCCCAACTATGGGCGAAAAGGCATATTTCATTGCCGTTCCGACCTCTTCCGGTACGGGTTCAGAAGTAACACCGTTTGCGGTGATTACCGATGAAAAGACGGGCGTAAAGTATCCGCTGGCAGACTATGCACTGCTGCCGAACATGGCAATTGTGGACACCGATTTGATGATGACTCAGCCGAAGGGCTTGACGGCTGCATCTGGGATTGATGCATTGGTACACGCTCTGGAAGCATATGCATCTGTTATGGCAACCGATTTCACAGATGGTCTGGCACTGAGAGCGATTCAGAATATCTTCACCTATCTGCCAGCTTGCTATGACAACGGTCTGAATGAACCGGTGGCAAGAGAAAAGATGGCGAATGCTTCCACTATGGCTGGTATGGCATTTGCGAATGCATTCCTCGGCGTTTGCCACTCCATGGCACATAAACTGGGTGCATTCCACCACCTGCCGCACGGTGTTGCAAATGCAGTGCTGCTGACCGATGTGATGCGTTATAACGCTGACCCAAGACCGCAGAAGATGGGCACATTCTCGCAGTATGCATATCCGCACACACTGGAACGCTATGCAGAAGTGGCACGGTTCTTAGGCTTGAGCGGAAACAGCGATGAAGAATTGCTGGAACAGCTGATTGCAAAGATTGAAGCCCTCAAGGAACGGGTTGGCATCAAGAAGACCATTCGGGATTACGGCGTAAAGGAAGAAGATTTCCTTGCAACACTGGATGAAATGGTAGAGCAGGCATTCGATGACCAGTGCACCGGAGCAAACCCACGGTATCCGCTGATGTCGGAAATCAAGGCAATGTATCTGAAGGCATATTACGGCGAATAAGCAGGAAGGTGAGAAACATGCGGGTATTATCAGAACAACCAAACAAGAAAAGTTATCAGGACGGCAACCTCCGGCTGAAAGTGTTCGGAGCATCGTTCAAGAAGTCCGATATTTTGAATGAAGCATTGAATCAGGCAAGAGTGGAAGAAACCGGCTTGCAGATTCCAAAGCTGCTCGAAGTAAAGCAGATTGATGGACAGTGGACAATCGTGACCGAATTCATCGAGGGCGAAACGCTGGAATCTCTGATGGCAGCACATCCGGAAAAGATGAGCGAATATCTCGAACAGTTTGTTGCATTGCAGAGCGACATTCTCAGCAAACGTGCACCGCTGCTGAACCGCCTGAAAGACAAGATGAACCGGAAGATTCGGGAATCCGGTCTGGATGCAACCACACGCTATGAACTGCATATGCGGTTGAACGGCATGCGGGAGCATGAAAAGATTTGCCACGGCGATTTCAACCCAAGCAATGTCATTGTAACACCGGATGGTGACTGGTATGTGATTGACTGGTCACATACCACACAGGGCAATGCCAGTGCAGATGCAGCGAGAACGTATCTGCTGTTCTGCCTGAACGGTAAGGAAGACGTTGCCGAACAGTACTTGCAGATTTTCTGCGAAAAGAACGACATTGCAAAGCAGTATGTGCGTTCTTGGATGCCGATTGTGGCAGCTTCCCAGCTTGGAAAGGGCAACGAATCCGAACGGGAATTTCTGCTGCGTTGGGCGAACGTGGTACAGTATGAATAAGCTTCCTGCCTGACGAAAAAACAGGTTCTCCTCCCAATTTTTATAAAAAGCTGTAAGTGTTCCTGTGGATGCTTGCAGCTTTTTTGTCGTTGGAAAAATGATTTGATTTGTGGAAAAAATGGTACAACCTGCGAATTGACAGCCAATCGAAAAAGGGATATAATAATTGTTAGAATCCTAATCGTTAGGATTCTAACTGTTTTGGGAGGGGGAACATCCATGAAAGAAACGCTGCATTATTTGTTGATGACAGACCATTTTCTGTTTCAAAAGACGCTGTTCGGGAAAATCAAGGAAACAGGGCTGAGTATCGGACAGCCGAAAGTGTTGGACTACTTAAAAGAACACGATGGAACGACACAGCGGGAAATTGCTGCTGCGTGTCAGATTGAACCGGCATCGCTGACTTCCATTTTAAATGGTATGGAAAAGGCGAACCTGATTGAACGGAAAACCTTGGACGGCAACCGGAGAAGCTGGCATATTTTCTTGACAGAAAAGGGAAAAGAGCAGCTGAAATGTGTCGATGCTGCGTTTACAGAGATTGAACAGACCGCATTACAGGGGTTTACTGCGGCGGAACAGCAGGCGTTATGTGCCTATCTCCTGCGGATTCACAAAAATTTTGAATCAAAGGCATAAGGAGGATGTTTATGGAAACCATTGAGAAAACACGTTCATTCCCGAATCGGCTGATTTGTTATTTTGTGGGCTTATTTATTATGACAGCAGGCATTGCGATTTCTGTCAAATCGAATCTAGGTGTTTCGCCGGTCAGCTCGATTCCGTATACTGTTACACGTTGCTGGGGGCTGGAAATGGGCAAAGCAACGATTTTATTTCACTGCGTTCTGGTTTTGATTCAAGTTTTGATTTTGCGGAAACGATTTCAGTTGAAGTCGCTGCTGCAAATTCCAGTCGGCATTGTGTTCGGCTATTTTACGACATTCTGCAATTATCTGATGACCTTTGCACCGACTGTTCACAACTTTGCTCTTCGGATTGGCATGTGTCTGGTCAGCATTGTTCTGGTTGCAATCGGCATTTTCTTCTATATGCCGGCAAATATCATGCCGCTGGCTGGGGAAGGTGTTATGCAGGCAGTTTCAGAGGTGACGAAGATTGCTTTTCCGAAAGTCAAGGTTGCATTTGATTTGACGATGGTCGTCATTTCCCTGACCACGTGCCTGCTGGTACTCCATCAGTTCGGCAGTGTTGGCATCGGAACAATTCTGGCAGCGGTTCTGGTTGGTGTTGTTTTAGGGCAGATTATGCGAATCTGGGCAACCATTCAGAAGCGGAAACTTGCACAATAAGTAATAAGAATTGCAAAATTTCTTACAAAATCCACAAAATTCGGGCAGAATTTCTCTGCAAAATCTGTCAACTTGCTTGACATTCTGCAAAAAATCTGCTATAATAATTGCATATGAATCAAATCGGAATTCTGGTAAGCAGTAGGATTCCAAGCTGATGGGAAGGAAGTTACAGATATGAAAATTGTACAGAAAATTACAGACTTAATCGGACATACTCCCTTGTTGGAACTGACCCACACCGAGCAGGAAGAACAGTTGCAAGCAACGCTGCTGGGCAAACTGGAATATTTCAATCCGGCTGGCAGCGTAAAAGACCGGATTGCAAAGGCAATGATTGACGAAGCCGAAGAACAAGGCTTGCTGCATCCGGACAGCGTTCTGATTGAGCCGACCAGCGGCAATACGGGCATTGGTCTGGCATCAGTTGCGGCTGCAAGAGGCTATCGTCTGATTATCACCATGCCGGAAACGATGAGTGTAGAACGTAGAAACCTGATGAAGGCATACGGTGCAGAACTGGTGTTGACCGAGGGTGCAAAGGGCATGAAAGGTGCGATTGAAAAGGCAGACGAACTGGCAGTGCAGATTCCGAACAGCTTTATTCCGTCGCAGTTCACCAATCCGGCGAATCCAGAAGCCCACAAGAAAACAACCGGCGTAGAAATTTGGGATGATACCGACGGAAAAGTCGATATCTTTGTGGCAGGCGTTGGAACAGGCGGTACAATTAGCGGTGTCGGTGCATATCTGAAAGAACAGAATCCGAATGTGAAGATTGTTGCCGTAGAACCGAAGAGTTCTCCAGTGTTGTCCGAGGGCTTTGCAGGAGCACATAAGATTCAGGGTATTGGTGCTGGTTTTGTGCCGGAAACATTGGATACCAAGATTTATGATGAAGTCATTGCCGTTGAGAACGAAGCAGCATTTGAAACGGGCAGAAAGATTGCTCGGAACGAAGGCGTTCTAGTGGGAATTTCTTCTGGTGCAGCAGTTTGGGCAGCCATTCAGCTGGCAAAGCGTCCGGAGAATAAGGGCAAAGTGATTGTTGCATTGTTGCCAGATACTGGCGAACGGTACTTGTCCACTCCGATGTTTGCAGAATAAAAAATTCAGATACAATTCTTTTTGATAAAAAGGCACTTCCAAATGGAGGTGTCTTTTTTGTTGCGTATAAAATAATAGGATATTTTTTATCGATTTACTTTTATTTTTAAGGAAATGGACAAAAAACTTGACTTTTGTCGCAATATAGTGTATAATAAATTTATGGCGATAAGTTTAGAAAATAATCATTTAATTTTATATATTTTAAGGTGGCGTTTAAAAATATGACAGCAGATGAATTTATTGAATATATTGAAAAGCGAATATATCCATTTACGTGCACAGAAAAAGGTCGTGCTCATTTTTCCGATTTGTTTAGAAAATATTCTGAATCATTTTTATTGGAGTGCGTCGATATTGGAATTAAACAATATTTTAAATATGATGATGAAAAACTTACTCAAGAATCTGTATACCAGTTCATAAGCAAACTAGATGGAATTGCATATAATAGATCTCGAAATCTCATTGACCAAGAAATTTTACATATAAAAAATATAGGAAATAAAAAATATGTATACTGGAGTAATTCTAAAGCTGATGATATTCTTACGAGATACATGTCGGCATTAAAAAAGAAGGAATATTCAGATGAACAAATTTTAAATGATTTAAAAAATAATGTGAGAAAAATATGTAATTCAAGCCGAAATTGGACGCAATGGTCTGACACTATGGAACAATGGATTATAGATATTGAGAACGAGGATTTGGAAGATGATTCTACTATTATAGAATCAGGAACAATACTGCCTACTCAACTATTTGAAAATGTTTCTCATAATATCCAATTAATTTGTAAGCAGATTAATGCAAGTTATGAAAATAATCTCTATGATTGTACAGCAGTCATGATGCGACGTTTGCTGGAAGAACTGTTGGTATTGGCTTATCAGCATCACGGAATTGAGTCTGAAATTACTGAGAATGATGGCTGCTACTATACTCTTGATAAAATAATTAAGAATACCATCACAAATAGTACTTTGTCTTTATCGGCAAACACAAAACAGGATGTGTCATTATTCAATGATATTGGTAATTTTTCTGCACATAAAATTTGGTATAATGCTACAAAACAAGATATTGAATCACATATTTTGAAATATCGAATCATTATAGAAGAATTGATGTATAAATCCGGCGTTAAATGACTAGGAAAACAATTATTTAAGAAAGATTGAAAAAATAATTCAGGAAAAGGAAACTCTCGCTGAACCATACGCAGACGGTTTTCCTAAGAGAAATTTCTTTTAGGGAAAACGATTTTCAGCATCCGGCAAAAGGGGGTTCCACCCCTGCTTTTGCCTGCCAGCGT
>OGDN01000186.1_pt1 | contig 125825 bp, 111 predicted proteins | sample 1570271 | NCBI WGS metagenome assembly OGDN01 (sample SAMEA4384481, study PRJEB24528) | human gut metagenome
GGAACTTTTACTGCTATCTCAATATGGAGGAGGTTTCCGGAAATCTCTTATCCATTACCGGAGAGTTTCCGGGAGTGGAAAGACGGATGTGGCTCGGAACCAAGGTGTTTGCAAAGAAAAATATTCCGGAGAGTGGAATTATTGATCTGCGGGAAATTTCACCGGAGGATCCAAGAAGTGTCCGCGTCGCAGATGGCGGGTGGCATTTTGGATACATGGGCAGCTGCCATGAAACGGATGTCTCCAGAAGAGTCGGGACGAAGGTGGTTGCCGCGGCACATCAGGAGTATAACACAGAGGATGTTCTGGCGGAGGTTAAGGACCGGCTGATCCTTGGGGAGGATATCTTCGGACGCAACGCTGTATTTCAGTGGGCAGTGGTGGATGAAAGCTACCCTCAATACCTGCTGGAGCATAAGAGCGAATATGATTATCTGATCATGCCGCCGATCAGCAGGGGAAAGAAAGCCTTTGTGAAGATCTGGATGCTGATCAAACGATTCTGCCGCAAGGTACGTCGCAGAATCCGCCGTATTTTGTAAAAGACAGAGGTATTCCGACAGATTTGGAGAAAAGCCTTGAAAGAAACAGGAGGAAACGGATGAACCAGAAAAATAAAATCATAACAGTATATGGTTTATGGTTTGCAGATCTGCTGTCGATCGTGCTGTCCTTTGTGCTCGCAACCTATATCCGGTTTCATAATTTTAAGGATATGGAGGACAAAGGAATCCACTTTCAGGTGTGCCTGCTTCTTTTGCTTGTCTGCACCATCTATACCTTTTTTCTTGACTGGAACAGGGATTTCGTTAAACGGAAGACCGTCAGGGAATTTGCAGCGGTTGTACAGTATGAAATTATTATGTTTCTTGGTGTGCAGCCAATTATGTATTTCTTAAAATGGTCAGATAAGTTTTCACGGTGGGTGATGATTATTTTCCCGATCGTAAACGTCTTCATGACGCTGCTGATTCATCTGGTGATTAAAAAGGCGGTAAAGCTTCATTACCGGTCGGAGTCAACGAGAATTAAGGTACTTGTCATTACGCAGAAGTCCCTGCTTGCGGAGGTTATGGAGAAGCTTAAAAAGGAGCTTGACGTCAGCTATCAGATTGTCAATGCGGTATGCATGGAGGATTTAAAGCCGGACTTTCTGGAAGAAGCAACCCTGATGGCATTGGATGAGGTATTTATCTATGCTCCGGATATGCTGCAGAAGCAGGTACAGGAGATCATAGGAAGTTTTGATGAAATGGGCGTCAACTGTCATTTCTGTGTGGAGCTGCCGGGAGCCGACAGTAACCGGACGAAGATCGACAGCTTTGGAAATTATCCTGTCATCACATACACGAGGTTCAGCAGCAGCTATAAGCGCCTGCTGATTAAACGCGTAATGGATATTGTGGGAGGTCTCATTGGTCTTCTGATTACCGCTGTTTTCTTCCCATTTGTGGCAATTGCGATTAAGCTGGATTCACCGGGACCGGTGCTGTTCTCCCAGATCCGGATCGGACGGAACGGCAGACGGTTTAAGATTTATAAATTCCGTTCCATGTACATCGATGCGGAGGAGCGGAAGAAGGAGCTGCAGTCCCGGAATGAAGTTAAGGGACTGATGTTTAAGATGGAAAACGATCCCCGTATCACCAAGGTCGGAAAATTTATCCGGAAAACGAGTATTGATGAGCTGCCACAGTTCTATAATGTGGTTAAAGGTGATATGAGCCTCGTGGGAACAAGACCTCCCACAGAGGATGAATTCGAAAAGTATAACCAGTATTACCGCCGCAGAATCAGCATGACGCCGGGGCTTACCGGCATGTGGCAGGTCAGCGGCCGGAGTGAAATTGAGAACTTTGATGATGTTGTGAAGTATGATTTACAGTATATTGACAATTGGTCTTTATGGCTGGATATTAAAATCCTGTTTAAGACAGTAGTAGTAGTTATAGCAGGCAGAGGTTCAAAATAATGAAGATATTGATGATTGTACCTGACCCAATGGTAAAAGGCGGTATTGCAGCTGTCGTAAACGGATACAGAGGAAGCAGTCTGGAAAACAATAATCAGATCACATATATCGAATCTTATCGGAATGGAACGAAATCGCAGAAGCTCCTTAAGGCCTGCCATGCATATCTGCAGTTTGTGAAGGAAATTCGAAAGAACAGGCCGGATGTGGTTCATATACATTCCTCCTTCGGGCCAAGCTTTTACCGGAAAATGCCATTTATCCTATGGGGAGTCCATAAGAGGATCCCGGTTGTAAATCATATACATGGAGCTGAGTTTGCACCATTTTATGAAGAGGCATCCGCAGGAAAGAAAAACCTAATCAGAAAAATATATAATAAATGTACGGTACTGATTGTTCTTTCGGAAGAGTGGAAGAAAAAAATCGGGCAGATTGTACCGGAAGAAAAGCTTGAGATTCTGGAGAATTATTGCAAAATACCTGAAACAATTAATTGGGCAAAAAGAGATTCCAGACAGATTCTTTTTCTGGGGGAACTGGGGAAGAGAAAGGGATGCTTCGATATTCCGGAGATCCTTAAGAAAACAATCACGGATGTACCGGATGTCAGACTGGTTATGGCCGGTGATGGAGAGCTGGAACAGGCAAAACAGGTATTTGCAGACCAAAATCTGCTTGAAAAGGTAACCTTTCCGGGTTGGGTTCGTGGAAAGCAAAAAGAAATATTACTACAGGAAAGTGCAGTATTTCTGTTTCCAAGCTATCATGAGGGGATGCCCATGGCTGTATTGGAAGCTATGGGGTATGGTCTTGGAATTGTAACTACAAAGGTTGGTGGAATCCCGAAACTGATACAGGATGGAGAAAATGGATTTTGTAAGGAAGCCGGTGATGTGAATTCGCTGGCAGAAGCACTGATTTGTCTGCTGAAGGATGACAGTAAGCGAATGGAAATGGGAATGGCAGCCAGAAAGCTTGCAGATGAAAGCTATGGTCTGGATCAGCATCTGCACAGGCTGCAGAAAATATATGAAAAGGCATGCAGGCCGGCTGGTATCAGATGAGTTTTCATATGGGAGGCAGTTATGGGACGGGTTTGTCGAGTGATTAAGAGTGGAATATCCATTGTACTCTGGAAGATACGTTATGGCGACGGAATCCGGATTCCGATCGTTCAGAATCTGGATAGGGTTCATCTGGAGATTTATAATAAAGGAAAGATTTGCATTGGAAAACGCGTACAAAACAGAGGAGATCTCTATCTGATCTGTGATCAGGGGGGAGATATGAGGATCGGTTCCCACGTGTTTTTTAATGCCAACTGCAGCATTTCCTGTATGGGAAAGATTACTATCGGAGATTACTGCAAGATGGGGAACAATCTGGTGATTGTGGATCATGATCATAATTATAAAAACACAGACAGCGAATACCTTACAGGTGAAGTGCATATTGGAAGCCGTGTGTGGATCGGTGCGAATTGTACCATACTTAAAGGCACAAATATTGGTGATGATTGCGTGATTGCTGCCGGGAGTGTGGTTAAAGGAGAAATTCCGGCGGAAACAGTTTTGACTCAGAAAAGGCAGGATGTATGGAAAACAGTCAATATAAAGTAAGTATTGTCGTACCGGTATATAATACGGTGAAATATCTTAAACAATGCGTAAATTCCTTAATAGAACAGACTTATCGCAATTTAGAGATACTTCTTATTGATGATGGATCTACGGATGACAGCGGAGCACTTTGTGACTGGTTTGCAAATAAATATTCCCAGATTCAGGTGCTTCATAAGGAAAACGGAGGCCTGGTGTCCGCATGGAAATATGGGGTGGAGCACAGTACAGGGGAATATCTCTGCTTTGTAGACAGTGATGACTGGGTGGATTCCGGGATGATTGCGGAAATGATACGGCAGGTAACCGGCACTATGTGGGAGATTGTTTGCAGTGATTATGTGATTGAAAGAGACAACGGAACCAGCGAAGCAGTATACCAGAGACTGGCACCGGGGGAATATGATCGGGAAGCATTATTAAAAAAGGTATTGCCGGGTGTTCTGGGGCATGAACACCGGTATGTAACTGTTTCCCGCTGTATGAAACTCATTTCGCGGGAATTGATTTTTAATAATATGCATTATAGTGACCCGGCTATCCGGATGGGGGAAGATCTGTCCATTATACTTCCGGCATTGCTGGATTGTGAACGATTGGTTATTATGGATCATAAGACATATTATCATTACCGGTATGTGACAGCATCCATGGTACATCAGTACGACAAGGGACTTTATGAGAATAACCGGAAGCTTCGGGAAATTATTCATCATATTTTAGAAGAAAAATGCTGTAATACCAACAAAATTCCCATGCCGGATTATGCATGGATGCTGGATCAGGCAGACCGGGAGTATATTTTCCTGTTGCTGCTTGCGCTTAAGAATGAAGCAAGAGGAAATCCGTCCGGATATAAAAAGAACATCCGTGAGATCTGTAATACTCCGGAGGTGAAAGCACTGGTACAGAAGACGGTAGTTGAGATTCATGAAAAGTCCAATCTGCTTCTTTATCTGGTGCTCCTGCATCCGAATGCATTTATGATCCGGGTGCTGCGGATGGCCATGGTCTGGTATTACCGCTAATATATGAGGACATATGAGTAAAAATCAGCTGTGAAACAGCGGTTTTACGAATGTGGTTCTGAATAGTTATGATTACATAAATAATAAGTAGTTACATTGATTTATTGTGGAGAAACGAATGCAGCCACTGATTAGTGTAATCGTTCCCGTTTATAACGGGGAACGGTATTTGAAAAACTGTATAGAGAGTATTGAGGCACAGAGCTATGAAACGTTGGAAATTATTGTGATTAATGACGGTTCTACGGATGGAACTGCAGAGGTCTGTGAGAAGCTTGTGCAAAGCTATGAGAATCTGTCCTTCATCACAACGGAGGATCTTGGGGTGTCGGCGTCACGGAATCATGGGATTGCCCTGGCAAAGGGAGAATTGCTTACCTTTGTGGATGCCGATGACCGGCTACATCCCCAGATGCTGCAGAGATTGTATGAAGCAATGGAACAGACCGGAAGTGATATTGCCGGATGCCGGTTTACCATCTGGAATACAGAACGGGAATGGGAAATTGCAGCCAATTCCGTGCCGGTAAGTAATCAGACTCATAAGCTGTATGAGAAACAGGAATATCTAAGGGATCAGATTTTGTGTGGAAACAGCCGGTGTTGGAGCAAACTGTACCGGAAATCTCTACTGGAACAGATGCATACCAAAGAGTGGTTCCGGGAGGGAATGACCATCGGAGAGGATATGCTTTTTCTTATGGATCTGCTGCCCAAAACAGAAACGATTGTTGAGATTGATTTTCATGGATACGGATATTACCAGAATCCACAGGGTGCCATGAACCGCACGTTCCGTCCGGAATATATGGATCAGATCCGTTGCTGGGAGATTGCCCGGGAGCAGGTACGAAGGCTTCTTCCGGAATGCGAGAGTAAGGCAACCTCGATTCTGTTGATCTCCATTATGCTGACGGCCGGGAAACTGGCGGGATTGTCAGGGGCAGAGCGAAAGCAATATGAAAGCTATACGAGAGAGTGCCATGAAAAGCTTTTAAAAGAACGACAGAATGAACAAGCAATGAAATTGCTTTCTAAGGGGTACCGGGTTAAGGTGCGATTCTTTGCAACGGCACCGAAATTGTATTTGTGGTGTTATCATTGGAAATAAAACATAAAGAAGAAGGAACTATATGAAGGGGAATCATCAGAATCAGATTATTTTATATATGCATGCAGGCAGCGGCAATCACGGCTGTGAGGCAATTGTGAACAGCCTGTGCCATATGATGAAAGAAGATGCTGTACTGGTATCCTATCGGGGGAACGAGGATTGGCAGTATACCTTGAAGGAGCTGTGTGAGATCAAACAGGAGCGCAGCTTTGAGGAACACAGGCTGGCGCACATAGCTTATTATGCGTATCGTATGCTTACCAGGGATGCAGCGAGCTTCCTACGTTACCGTTATGAGGATATTTTTAAGAAACCAATGTCTCCGCTTGCCATTTCGATTGGAGGAGACAACTATTGCTATGACAGTATGCTTTCGGACCTGCGTCTTGCCAATCTTGCTTTTACGAAGAAGGGAACGAAGACTGTTTTATTAGGGTGCTCTATTGAACCGGAATTATTGAAGCGTGGACAGGGAGCACAGGCAGACCAGATTTTAGAGGATTTAAGCCATTATCATCTGATTATTGCAAGGGAGTCCCTGACCTATGAGGCTTTGTGTGATGCCTTTGCAAAAAGACGGGAACAGAGTAATAGTAACAATAACAGTAGCAATAACAGTAATAATAACAGGAATATATTGAATATCCGAAGCACATCAAATATACAGATTACACCCGATTTTCCCAGAATTGTTCAGATACCGGACCCGGCCTTTACTCTGGGATATGTCAGGAAGAAGGTGCCCGATGGCTTCTGGAAGGGCAACACAGTAGGAGTGAATGTCAGTCCGCTCATTCAGAAAAGCGAATCTGTACCGGGCATTACGATAAAGTGCTATGAAGAGCTCATTGAATGGATTATTGAGCATACGGATATGCAGATTGCATTAATTCCGCATGTAGTGTGGAAGAGTAATGATGACCGGAAGCCGCTTTCCGAGCTTTATGAAAAATATAAATCCACAGAGCGTCTGGTGCAGATTCCGGATGGAAGCTGTGAAGAACTGAAGGGTTATATCAGTCAGTGCCGTTTCTTTGTCGGAGCACGGACGCATGCAACGATTGCCGCATATTCCACCTGCGTGCCGACACTGGTAGTTGGCTATTCTGTTAAGGCGGCGGGAATTGCACAGGATTTGTTTGGAAGTCAGGAGCATTATGTACTGCCGGTACAGAGTCTCAAGGATCCGCAGGATCTGGTTTGTGAATTTCAGTGGCTGATGGAACAGGAGAATTCAATCCGGGAGCATCTGCAAAGGAAGATACCGGACTATCAGGAACAGGCACTCCGGACAGGAGAAGAGATTAATCATTTATGGGAAGAGTTAAAGCAGCAGCGAGAAACATCATATTCGGATACATCGGCAACCTGACCACCCAGCTGCTCGGGTTTGTTCTGCGTACGATCTTTATCCAGCATCTGGGCCAGACGCTGAATGGAGTAAACGCCTTATATACTGGCATTTTGTCGGTATTGTCCATGGCAGAGCTGGGAATTGGAACAGCACTGAATTACAGCTTATATAAGCCGGTGATTCATAAGGACTATGAGAAGATCAAGTCCTACATGCTTCTGTATAAGAAGGCGTATCGGATCATCGGGTTTGTGGTCGCAGGCATCGGACTTGTGATTGTCCCCTTTCTGCCGTATCTTGTGAAACAGCCGGAGGGTATAACACTCCGGGATCTGACACTGTATTATCTGATTTTCCTGTTTAATACGGTGAGCTCCTATTTCGTGGCGTATAAGTACAGCCTTGTGAATGCCGAGCAGAAGAATTATATCCAGACGAATATCATTACCGTGACCAAGATGATTACGGTGACGCTGCAGATCATTGTCATACTGACAACAGGCAATTTCTATGCGTACCTGCTGACGGCAGCGACCGTTGAACTTTTGCAGAAGATCTTCGTCAGCCGATACTTGAACAATATGTATCCTTATCTGAAGGAAAAGGATATCAAGCCTCTTACCAAAGAGGAGGTCGGGGAGGTTGTTAAGAAAACCAAGGCGCTTGTCCTTCATAAGGTGGGCGATGTGGCGCGTCTTCAGACGGATGCCATGATTATTTCCGGGTTTATTAATGTAACGTTAAGCGGAATCGTAGATAACTACAATCTGGTGATTTCCTCCGTCTCGAACTTTGTAAACATCATATTTAACTCGGTGTTATCGAGCTTTGGTAACCTGATCGCAACGGAGAGCCGGCAGAAGCAGTATGAAATCTTTAAGGTATACCGTTTTTTTGCCTGCTGGATCTATGGATTTTCGGCGACGGGATTTTTACTGCTGTTGACACCACTTGTCTGGCTGTGGCTGGGGTCTTCCAATGTTCTCCCGGTGGCAGCAGTAACCTGTATTTTAATTGACTATTACTTTAAGGGAGAACGGATCGTGCTGTCGAATTTTAAGACGGCAGCAGGAGTGTTTGAACAGGATAAGTATCTGGCATTGATTCAGGGAGCGGTGAACCTTGTGGTATCCATTGTGCTGGTACAGCGGATCGGACTTGCCGGAGTGTATATCGGAACGATTGTTTCCGGACTCATTGCCAATATTACGAAACCCATTATTATTTATCGTGTCTGCTTTGAGATCCGGGCAAAGGATTATTTTCTGGATTCTATGAAGTTTCTTGCCGTACTTGGCGGAACCTTTGCAATCCTGTATGGGATCCGTAAAGTGCTTATGCCACAGATCAGCATTCTGTCCTTTGTGCTTATGTTTGTTGTGGTCTGCGTGATCTTTAATGGGGTATTTCTGCTTGTGTTCGGCAGAACGCAGGAGTTTCAGTATCTGTGGGGGATTGTGAGAAGAAAGCTTATTCGTAGATCATAGGGAATGAGATATTTTTTTATAGCTTCAAAATGCGTAAGAAACAGTTGAAATATGATATAAATAAGGTATAAGCATGAAGATAAAAGAAAAATTCGTACAATTATGGAATAAATTCAGCCGGTGGCTGTCGGTAAAAAAGCTGGCAATCGGTGCGTTTGCTGCATTCTTATTGTCATTGTTTCCCATTCTTTATCTGACGGTAGTAAACCGGGCATCCGGAGACGACTATGGGTATGGAAAGTATACAAGGCCTGCCTGGGTAGCAACACATTCCCTGATTGAAGTAGCCAAAGCTGTTGGTCAGACGATACGGCAGTACTATTATGGCTGGCAGGGAACGTGGTTCAGCATTGCATTGTTTACGCTGCAGCCGGAGGTGTTTCATGATAAGGCATACATTATTGTGACACCACTGATGCTTCTTTTATGGATTGGAAGTACGTTTTATCTGTTCCGGGAAATATTGACACATCATATCAAGATGGACAAGTGGAGTTACCGGCTGATTACGATTTTATTCCTGTTCTTTAGTATTCAGTTTATACCGGGCAAAAAGTCTTCCCTTTACTGGTTTAATGGCTGTGCCCATTATATGATTCCATTCACGATGTGCCAGCTTGTCCTTGCCTGGCTTCTGAAATGGGGAAGAACTTATGATAAGCGCTATTTTATTGGGATTTTACTGTTTATGACCCTGCTTGGTGGATCGAACTATCAGGCAGCATTACTGGTATTTCTCTTTGCGGTATATTATGGAATGTACCACTTTTTCTATGAGAAAGATAAAAGAGTATTCCTTCTTTGTATTCCGCTTGCTACAGAGCTGGCAGGACTCCTTGTCAGTATGCTGGCTCCCGGAAATAAGGCAAGAGGAGGAGAAGCCTTTGGACTATCCGCTGGAAAGCTGTTTGGTACGATTGGGATGTGCTTTGTTCAGGGCTTTAAAGATGCAGGTACCTATTTGTTGGAACAGCCATTGGTATTGATTGGAATGCTGGTACTGTTTCTGATTATACTGGAGGCTATGCCAATCAGCATGATCCATATGGAATATGATTTAAGGAATGGGAAAAGCAGCTTTCATTTCATAAAGAAGTATCCGCTGCTTAGCTGTTTCCTGTTGATCTGCCTTTATTGTGCCATGCAGGCTCCCGCATTGTATGCAGGGGTGGAAGTGTCACAGGGAGTTGGAAATACCAATTTTCAGGTATTGCTGATTACTCTGTTTGGCATTATGCTGATTCTGGCAGGAAAGCTGAAAGAGGTTGTAAAATACAAGCAGGCAGCGGCACATGCCTGTCTGGTGGTTCCGGGACTGATGGTTTTAGGTATTGCAGCTTTCATATGCCGGCATGGAATAAAAACGACAACCGATTATATTTGTTATGATTATATCAGTAGTGGACAGGCTTCTGATTATAAGGAACAGATGGATTTGCAGACAAGGCTGCTGCTTGATCCGCAAAAAGAGGATATTGTTATTCCGGGGATCAATGATCAGCAGGGTCCGTTGATGCATATGCCGGTTACAGAGGATGTAAGCGCATGGACGAATTATGTAACAGCGGATTTTTATGAAAAGAACAGCGTTGTATCGATTCCACGACCTGAGTGGATGGAAAAATATGGACAAGGAGAGTAGCCTATGGTAGAAATGGTCAGAAAAGCACAGGAGCAGCTGCTTCATTATCCAAGGAGAAGCATGGGATCCGAAGTGAAACGAATGATGCGTCAGTTATTGGGACAAAAGGCAGCACCGAAGGACCGTTTTAACTGGCCCAATGGTTTGCTTGCAAAAGCATTGATTGACTATTATTATGCACATCAGAATTCGGAAGAAGCAAGAGAGATACAGGATGCTCTTAAGAAGTATTGCGACCGGTTTATTCACAGAAAATATAAAATGTATTATCTGGATGATGCGTTAAGTGGGCTGGCACTCATTGAACTACATCAGATGACAAAGGACGAGAAATATAAGCAGGCAGCTGATGCTGTAGTGCAATACCTGTTTCAGCATGAAACCGATGACATGGGGAGTCTCATTTACCGCCCGGCACAGAAGAATGGTTACATATTTGCAGACATGATTGGCATGGTCTGTCCGTTTCTCTGCAAGTATGGAGTTACCTATGACAGCAATGCAGCAATAAATCTTGCTGTGACGCAGATTACGAACTTCATTGCGTATGGTATGGATGAAAAGACCGGATTGCCTTACCATGGCTACGAATTGGAAAGCGGCATGAAATACGGAGTGATTGGCTGGGGAAGAGCGGTCGGCTGGCTGATGATCGGAATGTCAGAGACACTGGCTCTGTTAGAAGAAAGCAGGCCGAGCTATGAAGCAATGAAACAGGCATACCGCCGTATGGTGGATAAAGTAGAGGTCTATCAGCTTGCCGGTGGATGGTATACCTGGCAGCTTCCGGCCAGGGAAGGCCCGGTGGATACCTCGGCGACAGCAATGATTCTGTATGCAATTTCAAGATCCCTCAATACCAAGGTGCTGATTGGCATTCATAAATCCAGAATGCTTCGTGGTCTGGAGGCCTTACAGAGCATTGTAACAGATGGAGAAGTTCCGAATGCATTGGCGGAATGTCAGGGTTTTTGCATGTATCCACAGGTATACGGAAGCTATCCATGGTCACTGGGACCGGCATTATCCTTGTTTGTCATGAATGAAGATTAAAAAGAAGGAAAGTAACTATTCAGTACAGGTCGAAGCATTTACTGCTGAGACTGTAAGAAAATGATTCAGTAATGCAAAATCCCATCGGCGAAGCCGATTTGGAATGGATTTTGCATCGTAACTGTGAAGATACTGAACAGTTACGAAGGAAATATATAACATGATTATCATACAGCTTGCCGGAGGACTGGGAAACCAGCTCCAGCAGTATGCACTATATCAGAAATTTAAAAGCCTTGGAGCAGAGGTAAAGCTTGATCTGTCGTGGTTTGAACAGTTTGAGGATACAGATCAGGAGCCGGACAACAAAGAACAAATCAAAGAGCATAATAGAATGAATAAAATAAATCCGGCAATGAAAAAAGATATTTTGGCTACAAAACGTCGGTGCGAATTGAATTTCTTTGACCATCTGCCATATGAATGCTGCACTGAGAAAGAAAAAACAGCATTAACCGGTTCACGGGGGCTTGCAGGTAAGCTGCGTAGAAAGCTGCTTCCACAGACGGTACACTGGTATAAGGAAAAGCAGATGTATGATCCGGAGCTTTTAAGTTACAGGCAGATGTACCTGTCAGGATATTTTGCCTGCGAGAAATATTATGCAGATATTCTGCCGGAATTACGTAAGCTGATTCGGTTTCCGGAGATTGCGGATGCACAGAAGAGAATGGCTAATGAGGAGATGCTTGAGAGAATCCGAAGCAGTCGTGCAGTGAGTGTGCATATTCGCAGGGGCGATTACCTTCAACCGGAGAATGCAGCAATGTTTGGCAATATCTGCACAGAGAAATATTATGAGTCTGCATTGAACTACATGAAGGTGAAGATCGAAGATCCTCACTTCTTCCTCTTTTCTGATGATATTGCTTATGTGAAAGAGCATTATCAGGGGGAAGAATATACCATTGTGGATATTAATCATGGCGACGACAGCTTTTATGACATGTATCTGATGAGCCGGTGCGAGGGAAATATCTGTGCCAACTCCACCTTCAGCTTCTGGGGGGCAAGATTAAATGCGCGGACAGATAAGATTATGATCCGACCGACCATTCAGAAGAACAGCCAGGTGTTTGAGGAACAGGTCATGAAAGACCTGTGGAAGGAATGGATATGCGTTGATCCCTTGGGAAAGCGGTATTTCATTTCATGCATGCAGGAAAAGGAAAATCTAAATGAGTGGTGATAACAGCAAAATTTTAAAATTAAGGACAAGCATAAGAAATTTATGCTTTTATCTGGGACTTCTTATAGAAATCAGTATTGTTCTCATTGATAAAAGCACATTTGTAAATCCGGTTGAAGGAATGTTGTTTCGTCTCACCTTTTTTTTGTTCGGTGCAGCACTCCTGATGACACATTATTCCGGAAGGGAATGGTTCGTGATCTTTTTTTTCGGTATATTGGGTGTGATTTCCTATTATGTAACCGGTCGGAATGAAATCATCCGCTTTGTGGTATTTATTGCTGCCTGCAAAGAGATGGATATGAAACCGGTGATGAAAACTTTATTCTGGGTAACATTAGCCGGCTGCATGGTGATCATCATGGCATCCATTACCGGATTGTTTGGAGAAGTGGCTCTTACGCAGGCGTACGAAGCGGGCGGAGTGGATACACGTTACGTACTTGGAATGGGACATCCCAATACATTGTATTGTATGTCCTGGGCGGTAATGCTGCTCGGAATGTATGTATATGCAGATAAAATCCAATGGTATACTTACCTGTGTCTTGCTGCGGGATCTGTAGGGCTGTTTGCATTTACAAAAACAGCTACGGGCATATTAATTGCATTGTTTTCCATTATATCGGCTGCTTTGTTCCAGTACCTGCCAAAGCTTCGCAACAGCAAAATTGTGACAGGACTTTCCATGCTGGGATATTCCTTCTGCTTTCTGGTATCTGTTCTTGGGGCTGCAAATGCCAACCGCGTACTGGACTATAACTGGGGACTGGATGATTCAATGCAGGCGAAGATTTATGTGCTTTTAGATAAATTTTTGACAGGAAGATTACTGACACTGGCCAGTACAGAGATTAGTGATGGTACATTACAGACCTGGAGAATTTTTGCAAAGCCGGATACTACGTATTACTTTGACCTTGGCTGGGTACGCCTGTTTTATTGGTATGGCATTATTCCGGCAGTGATTTTTATACTCGTACTGCTGTATTTATTATACTTTTGCTTTAAAAAGAGAGACTATATGGCTGTTGTCATGATTCTTTCGATCACGATTTATACCGTTGTAGAAGCGCATTTTGTTTCTGTGTATATTGCCAGAAATTATCTGCTTTTTCTACTCGGCATGTACTGGTATCAGATGATTCCACAGAGGGAGCACCATTTGGCCGTTGAGAGCATAAGGATGTAATTGTCCAGAACTGCATTTATCATTTATGGATAGTAATTATGCATGGCTTTGAATGGAAAAAATAAAGGAAATAAAAGAACAGAAAAGAACAGTTAATTCGTATGAAAATGAAAACAAATTTACAGGAAATTGCATATTTTGGTTTTTTTGGAATCCTTCTTATCGCAAAGGGAATCGGGCTATATGAGGGAATGCCTTTATTTAACGCTTGTTTAGTGCTCGCAGTATTTTTCCTTGGCTGTAAGCTTCTGCTGACGGATTATACGCTGAAGGAATGGGGGATCATCTTTTTATTTACCATGATCAGCTTCCTTGCATATCGTACAACCGGTGAAAAGGCAGTTATTATTACCGTACTTACCATATTGGGAATGAAGAATATCCCGATAAAACGGCTGCTGCAATTTGCTTTTGTAATATGGACAATTACATTTTATGGAATGTTTCTGTTTCATATTGCGGATGTGACGGATGCCTGTATTCTGGCACATAATAAATTTGGTCTTGGATTCCTGCTTCGCTATAGTATGGGATTTCCACATCCTAATGTTTTTCATATTTCCTATTTTATCTGGATGGCACTTCTTTTATATCTGTTTCCGATGAAGAAACGTAAGCTGTTCGTGGCCTCTTGTCTGTTGTTTGGCATGAATCTGTTTGTATTCCTGTATTCGGTAAGCATTACGGGATTTGCACTGGTTACGGTATATCTGGCTTTTAACCTTTATCTGAGTGTAAGAGAGAAGCTTAATATGTTGGAAAAGATTCTGATTCAGTGCGTTTATCCGGGCTGTGTATTGGTATCAATTATTCCACCGCTATTTTTTAAGGGGAAATTATTTGATCTGCTGAATAAGCTTTTGAACACCAGAATGAATATCTGGAAGTATTATCTGACGAATTTCAGGCCAGCCTTATTTGGAATCAGAGTATGGTCGCCGGAGGGAGCAACGCTTAGTATGGATTGTTCTTATCTGTATTTGTTATACTATTATGGAATTATTCTCTTTTTGTGTATATCTGCATTGTTTGTTTATACCATATGGCGTTTTACAAAAGAAAATAAAAAGGCAGAACTGGCAATTATTATTGGAATGTTGATTGCGGGTATTACAGAACCGTATTTGTTCAATCTGTCTTTCAAAAATCTGATCCTTGTTTTTGCCGGAAATTTGTTATATAAGAAGCTTTCTGAATGCGAGAAGATGAAATACCAGGATGTGAAACAAAATGTCAGAAAGCCTAATGAAACATACCGATGGATCAATCGGAAGCTGCAGATTCTGCCATGGGGACAGAAAGAGATTACGGTAGCTACGATAGATACGAAAAAGTGGCAGATGCACAAAAAGGATTTCTTTACCAAACTTCATGAGATGAGGAAATGGCTTGTACTTACCGGAATTCTGGCAGCAGGTATTGGCCTTATCATTGGAATTACCTGCGTAAAAGTACCGCAGAAGATCTATGTGTATACCGATCACTGCGATTATGTAAAAGGGGATGGAGAGATATTTCAGTCGGTACAGCAGGAAGCCGGAGCGGTAATCTATGGAATGCGTTCCGAAGAACTGAATTATTATGGATTTGATGGAAATATGTTATTGCTTGAGAGAGTTCGGGGAATACTTTCTATAACGGTGGGAGTTCCTTTGCTATTGGAAATTCTCTTTTGTATCATTTTGTGGTATACTAATAGAATTAAACCGGATTCAGGAGATGTCAGATGCAGGAAAAGCTGACTTATTGTACAATTTTAAATACGAATATTAATGTGACAGATATGCAGAGAACCGTTTCTTATCTGGAAGAGCATCTGAATGATCTCCGGGGACAGTATATCTGTATTTCGAATGTGCACACTACCGTTATGTCGAGCCGTGATGAACAATATCGTAATGTTCAGAATGGAGCTGCTATGGCACTCCCTGATGGGAAGCCTTTATCCATTGTCAGTAGAATTCGTGGCTATCATAATGCCGGACGTGTGCCGGGACCGGATCTGATGATTGAAATGTTCCGGGTATCTGAGGAGAAGGGATATACCCATTATTTTTATGGAAGCAGAGAAGAGACGCTTTCGAAATTACGTGAGAATCTGTTGAAACGATTCCCAAAGCTTAAGATAGTCGGGATGGAATCTCCTCCGTTCCGCCCTTTAAGCGAGGAAGAAGATGCAGGGGCTGTTGCGAGAATCAATGAATCCGGGGCGGACTTTATCTGGGTTGGTCTGGGAGCTCCAAAGCAGGAAAACTGGATGGCTGCACATAAAGGAAAAGTGAATGGAGTGATGCTTGGCGTGGGAGCCGGCTTTGATTTCCATGCCGGAACCATTAAAAGGGCACCACGATGGATGCAGGAAAGCTGCCTGGAATGGCTGTTCCGTTTATCACAGGATCCGAAGCACCTGTTTAAACGATATATCAGTACAAATTTTACATTTATTGTGAAAACAATAAAAGAAAACCGTTCTGAAAAGAAAAAAGTGCGTAAGAATACCTTTCATGTAGCACAGATTGGTCATAAAAGAATTCCCTCGAGAGAAGGAGGCGTCGAGATTGTGGTGGAACAGATCTCAGAACGTCTGGTTTCCCAGGGAATCTATGTAGATGCCTATAATCGTTCCGGATATCATGTATCGGGACGTGAATTTGATACGAAACACAATAAGATTTATAAGGGAATCCGGATTATTACGATTCCAACGTTCCAGAATGGAAAATTGAATGCAATTGTGTATGCATTTTTAGCAAGTATCCGGTCCCTGTTTACACACTATGATGTGTATCACTATCACGCAGAGGGACCATGTGCGATGCTATGGCTGCCCCATTTGTTTCATAAGAGACTTATTGTAACAATTCATGGACTTGACTGGCAGAGATCCAAATGGGGAAACTTTGCATCAAGGGTGCTGAAATTTGGAGAGCGGATGGCGGTAGAGAAGGCTGAGAAAATAATTGTTCTGTCCAGGAATGTGCAGAAGTATTTTGAAGAAACCTATGGAAGAAAAACGATATTTATTCCCAATGGAATTGAACGTCCCCGGTTGGTAGAAGCAAAGGAAATCACTGAAAAGTGGGGACTCCGGAAGGATCAATATATTTTATTTCTTGCAAGAATCGTGCCGGAAAAGGGGGTTCATTATCTGCTGGAAGCTTTTCGTGATATTGACACGGATATGAAGCTGGTGATTGCCGGAGGCAGCAGTCATTCCGGTGAATATATGCATCAGGTAATGGAGATGGCAGCGGGGGATGACCGCGTGGTTTTCACACATTTTGTACAGGGAAGACAACTGGAAGAGTTATATTCCAATGCATACTGCTTCGTGCTTCCGAGTGATGTAGAAGGAATGGCAATCAGCCTGCTGGAGGCGATGAGCTATGGCAACTGCTGTGTGGTCAGTGACATTCCGGAGAACACCGAGGTTATTGAGGATAAAGCGATAAGCTTTCGAAAGGGAGATGCACAGGATCTGCGCAGCAAGCTTTCCATGTTGATTGAACATCCGGAAATTCATGCGGAATACCGGAAGAATGCGTCAGATTTTATCTGCACGAAATACAACTGGGATGAGGTTGTACGACAGACCATGGAGGTTTATGGTTGTGAAGATATTAATGGTAAATAAATTTCTCTATCCGAATGGAGGCTCTGAAACTTATATATTTAAGCTCGGAGAAGAATTACAGCGTCAGGGACATGAAGTACAATATTTTGGAATGGAACACGAAGGAAGGATTGTTGGAAATCATGCGCAGGTTTATACCTCCAATATGGACTTCCATACCGGTAAATTACAGAAATTCCTTTATCCCTTCCGGATTATTTATTCCAAAGAAGCATACCGGAAGATGCAGACGGTACTTCATGATTTTGAACCGGATGTGGTACATCTGAATAATATCAACTTCCAACTTACGCCTTCTGTGATTGAGGCCGTGCGTGACTGGGAGAAGAAAAACGGGAAAAGGGTTCGCATTGTTTTTACAGCACATGATTATCAGTGGGTGTGTCCCAATCATATGATGATGGTTCCGGCAAGTGGAGAACGATGTTCCCGCTGCCTTTCACAGCATGAGGGAAACTGTACCCGATATCGCTGTATTCATAACTCCCTTGTAAAAAGTCTGCTTGGGACGATAGAGGCCAAGTTTTATGACTGGAAGAAGACGTATGCCAAGGTCGATGTGGTGATTTGTCCGAGTGAGTTTATGGAACAGCAGTTAGCAACCAGTCCGTTATTAAAATCGAAACTGGTTACACTCCATAACTTTATTGATGCACAGACTCCGGGATCTGTAGAAAAGAAGGATTATGTTTTATATTTCGGGCGATACACCAGGGAAAAGGGAGTACAGACCCTTTTACAGGCGGCAAAGGCTCTTCCGGAAATTTCTTTTGTATTTGCAGGAGATGGAGAATGCAAAGAGCAGGTGGATCAATGCTCTAATGTCAAAAATATGGGATTTTTGCAGGGAAAAGTATTAAGCAAAGTGATTGAGGAAGCACGATTTTGTGTGATTCCTTCCGAATGGTATGAGAACTGTCCGTTTTCGGTGATGGAAGCAATAAGCTTCGGAACACCGGTGCTGGGGGCAGAGCTGGGAGGAATTCCGGAGCTTGTACGGGATGGTGAGACGGGAGAGCTGTTTGAAGCCGGTAATGTAGAGGCGCTTACAGAAAAGATCCGGGCTCTCTGGACAGACCGCAGGAAATGTCAGCAGTATGCAGAAAATTGCAGAAAAGCATGCTTTGACAGTGTGGAAGAGTATACGCATAAGCTTTTGAAATGGTATCAGGCTGTTTAGACTGTCCAGAATGAAGGAAAGATAGAAAGATGAGGAAATAATCATGGCAAAGAGAACCTTATACGGAACAGTAATTGTGACTTACCGGTGTAATGCAAGATGTAATATGTGTGACTGCTTTAAGGATCCTACCAAGCCAAGTGAAGAAATTACATTGGAAGATATTAAGAAGCTTCCGGAGATGGCATTTACCAATATTACTGGTGGAGAACCGTTTGTACGGCAGGATATCCCGGATATAGTAAGAGAACTTTACAAGAAGAGCAATCGAATTGTTATATCTACGAATGGATATTTCACGGACCGCATTATTGCACTCTGTAAGGAATTCCCCAAAGTAGGAATCCGTATCAGTATTGAAGGACTGCAGGAGACAAATGATAAGATTCGTGGTATTCCGGATGGGTTTAACCGTGGGTATAATACGCTGAAAACACTGGTTGAAATGGGACATCCGGATGTGGGATTCGGCATGACGGTTCAGGACATGAACTGTGAGGATCTGGTGCCGCTTTATCATATTGCAAATGATATGGGAATGGAATTTGCAACAGCAACGCTTCATAATTCCTTTTATTTCCGTAAGACCGACAACAAGATTGATAATAAATTAAAGGTTGCCCGGAATTTTGAGAAGCTGATTAATGAATTGTTACAGAGCAATTCTCCTAAGAAATGGTTCCGGGCCTACTTTAATCATGGACTGATTAATTACATCTATGGTAATAAACGTCTGCTTCCATGCGATATGTCGAAGAATGCATTCTTCATTGATCCATTCTGTGATGTTATTCCATGTAACGGCATGGCGCAGAAGGCAGTTATGGGAAATCTCCGTAATCAGACATGGGACGAGCTATGGCATTCCGATCAGGCAAAACAGGTGCGGGAATGTACGAAGAAGTGCGATCGCAACTGCTGGATGATTGGAAGTGCTTCGCCGGCGATGCATAAATATATCTGGGTGCCCGGCTGGTGGGTAATTAAGCACAAGTTTTTAAAGGGTGGAAAATACTCCCTTTCTGAGAATGCATATATGAAAAAAGATTTGGAACAACAATGAGAATTTTAATGCTGGTAAACTGGAAAGTTGAATACGCGAAGGATATTCCCTGTGATAAGCAGCCGCCGGATTATGTCGCAGAAGGGAAGCCGTACTGGTTCTTTCGCTATTTTGAGAAGGAACAGGGAGAAGAAATTCAGGTGGATGTCGTAGATATCAGGTCGTTCCCTTTCCTTGAAAGATTCGAAAAGAATAAACTGCGCTTCTATATCTGGCAGACGTTACGGGTACTTCCTAAATTGAAGCAATATGATCTGGTGCTTTCTCATGGAATGCAGAGCGGGATTGTGCTTTGCTTATGGAGACGGCTGTTTGGAAAAGGAAGTTATAGACATATTGTATTTGACATCGGAGCATTTAACAGTGCCCGGGAAAGAGGCAGGAGCCTTTCACTGATGCAGTATGCCAGTAAGGCGTTGGATGGGGTTATTTATCATACACCGCATCAGAAAACCTATTATGAGAAGTGTCATCCCTGGCTGCTTGACAAGGCACAGTTTATTACATTTGGAACGGATTCTGAGTTCTTTCAGAAGAACACACCAGATTATCATAATGATAGAAAGTCCAATCCGGAGCAGACCGGAAAGTATATCCTTTGCGCCGGTTATTATAAGCGGGACTGGGATACGTTGATAAAAGCATATGATCAACTGGATACCCAGGTAAAACTCCGGTTGATTGGAAATGCGGATCTCAAGACGGAAAATCCCAACATTGAAGTGTGGGGAGCTGTTCCGGTAGAGGAGTTTAAGAAGCAGATCGAAGGGGCGCTGTTCTGTATCCTTCCCCTGCAGCAGTTTAATTATTCCTATGGACAGATGACACTCCTGCAGCAGATGGCGATGGGAAAGGCAGTTATTGTGGCAGATGTCTATAGTATAGAAGCATATAAAGGAGAAGATCATTTTCTTTTATATCAGCCAGAGAATGTTTTACAGTTAAAAAAGCAGATGGAGCGTCTTCTTAACAGCGAAGAGCTTCGGGAACGGATAGGAAAGACGGCACAGCAGGCTGTAGAGAAACGTTATAATGAGAAGATCATGGCATATCATATTCAAAGAGTGCTGGATCAATGGATGAAAAGAACTTATGACTGACAGAAAAAGTAAGGTGTCGGTAATTGTACCGGTTTATAATGTGGAAAATTATCTGAAACGATGCGTGGATTCCCTGATCAGGCAATCTTTAGCTGAGATAGAAATTCTTTTGATTGATGATGGATCAACGGATCGGAGCGGGGAATTATGTGATGAACTGGCAGGAGCAGATCTGAGGATTTCCGTATATCATAAGGAAAATGAAGGACAGGGGATTGCAAGAAACTTAGGACTGCAGAAAGCGACAGGAACGTATGTGGCTTTTCTTGACTCGGATGATTATTACGATCCGGACACCTGCAGGGATCTTTTTGAGCTTATGGAGCATACACAGGCAGACCTGTGCTGTTATGGATACCAGATAGAGACACAGGAGCGTCAGGTGGTGCGTATTCCGCATATCACGGATAGAGAATATATGGGGGAAGCATTTCAAAAAGAATTCGTCCCCCATTATTTCGGTGATCAGCCGGAGAAAGATGAACTGAGAGGTTTTTCCTCCTGTATGACCATCTTCCGGAGAAGTATTGTGGAAGAACATAACATCTGCTTTCCCTCAGAACGCGAGTATCTGAGCGAAGATACCATATTCAGTCTCCGATTCTGTGAGCATGCCAGGAAGGCAGTGACAACATCGAAGATTTATTATCATTACTGTCAGAATCCGAATTCCTTTTCCCAGGCCTTTCATGAGGAACGTCTTAAGCAGACGATTTCCTTTGGGAAGACTTTGGATGAGTGGGCAGTCCGCATGAAGATAGAACCGGAAACCTGCGTGAGACGTGCAATGTATTTGTGGGTAAATTTGATGGCTTTTCTGCGTCAGGGAATCCGGTATTATGAACAGACGGATCACAGGCAGGAACTTCCGTTTATAAAGGCTGTCTGCCGGCAAACGGAAGTAAGGAAGAAGCTGGAAGTATTAAAGAAGGCACAGCTTCCAGGGCAGCAAAAGCTGCTGCTTGGAATGATATTGAGAAGACGATACCGCAGTGTCCTATGGTTAGTGCGGATTCGTGCCAAAGTGAAGCTGTAGTGATAAGAGAGAGGAAGAAATCTTGAATCAGCCATTAATCAGTGTGATTATGTCCACTTATAATGATGAATTATATATTGAAGAATCCCTGCAAAGCATTCTGAATCAGACGCTGGCAGATTTTGAACTGATTATTTATGATGACTGTTCCTCGGATCATACGGTAGAAAAGATCCGGGCTTTTCAGGATCCGCGGATTCAACTGATCTGTAATGAAGAAAATTGTGGACTTACGAAAAACCTCAATAAAGGACTGCGTATTGCGAAAGGAAAATATATTGCCCGGATGGATGGGGATGATATTTCAGAACAGACCCGTTTTGAAAGGCAGGTGGCCTTTTTAGAAGAACACCCTGCCGTTTATCTGATCAGTTGTCATGCGCAGAACTTTGGGGAATCCGATCTGGTGAACCGGATTCAGGGAAATTCGGAAGTATTGCGGTGCAGAATGCTGATCCGTCCGGTGTTTGCCCATCCCGGATTTATGATGCGGAGAGAATTAATCAAAGAGGGATTCTTTTATGATGAAACATTCCGGACAGCACAGGATTATGAGTTCGCTGTAAGAGTGGCAAGGGCTCATGAAATTGGAATGGTGCCGGAAATTCTGCTACATTACCGTGTGCATAAAAAACAGATTTCGAATACGGCAACCGGCAATCAGGTCACCAATGCAGACAGGGTGCGTCAAAAGCAGCTCGAACAGTTGAAAATCACATTATCAGGGGAAGAACAGCAGATATATCATGACTGGGTATATGAGAGGAAGCCTGAGAACTTTGAAGAATTTCTTGAGGCTTCTGTCCTGTTACGGAAATTGGCAACAGCAAATGAAAAGGCAGGAGTTTATGACAGTAAGATATTGGAAAGAACCCTTAAAAAACTGCTGTATACCTGGGTGATCCGTAATAAGGATTGGAAGTGTATCTTCCGGTTCCCTAAAATCTGTAGATATCTTCCCGGGAATATGCTACTATTTATGGGAGAAGCAATCCGAACAATAAGGGAGAAAATGTCCTGATATGAAAGATGGTATGAACTTTGGCCGGAGAATCTGTCGCAAGATCTGCTTTGTATTTAATAAGCAGCTTCCGGACAAATTATATATTCAGATGATGTATTATGTGAAACTGGGAAAACGGCTTCATTTAAAGCATCCGGTTCTGTTTAATGAAAAGCTGAACTGGTTAAAGCTTTATCAGCGCAGACCGGAATATACAGATATGGCAGATAAATATGAAGTACGCCGGTTTGTAAAAGAGCGGATCGGAGAGGGGTATCTGATTCCTTTATTAGGCGTGTGGAATTCAGTTGAAGAGATTCCGTTTGATACACTTCCGGATCAGTTTGTACTGAAATGCACCCATGACTCGGCAAGTGTTGTCATCTGTAAGGACAAGCAGCATTTTGACAGAGAACAGGCGAAGAAGAAGCTTGCCTCCTGTATGAATACGAATTATTTCTGGGCAAGCCGTGAATGGCCTTATAAGGACATCAAGCCAAGAATTATTGCAGAACAGTATATGGTGGATGAGTCCCATACAGAATTGAAGGACTATAAAATTTACTGCTTTGATGGAAAACCGGCATTGATTCAGGTAGATTTTGGAAGATTTACGAAGCATGAAAGAAATCTGTATACAACAGACTGGAAGTATATCAATGAACGCTTCGAATATCCCAATAATCCGGAGATGCAGATCCTTAAACCGGAAGGATTGGAGAAAATGCTTCAGCTCGCAGGCAGGTTGTCTGCAGGTATTCCCAGTGTAAGAATCGATTTTTATTCGATTGAAGGGAGAATCTATTTTGGAGAAATCACCTTTTATCAGGAGGGCGGTTTCGGGAAATTCGAGCATGAAAGCTTTGAAAAGAAGCTGGGAGATCTGATTAAGATAGGATAGAGCTATGATTATTGTCGAAGTGACCGGTGGACTGGGCAATCAGATGTTTCAATATGCCCTGTACCGGAAATTGCAGTTATCAGGAAAAGATGTAAAACTGGATTTGTCCTTTTATCAAACTAAACAATCCCTAAGAGCGTTAGAACTCGGAATCTTTCGGTTGCCGCTGAGAGCAGCTGGTAAAAGGGAAATATGCAGATTGAAGGGATACACCAATGATGCGTCACGGGTTGAGAAGGCACTGACTACAAGGATTTATCGTCATCCATATGTGTATAAAGAGGATCTTGATAAGGGATATCAGGAAGTGGCATTACAGAAGGATCCCGTTTATCTTAGCGGATATTGGCAGAATGAGCTATATTTTAAGGATATCCGGGGACAGCTTTTGAATGATTTTAAATTTCCACAGCCTGTAATAAATACAAATCAGGAGATCCTTCATAGACTTCAACAGGATAGTTCAGTTAGTGTCCATGTTCGAAGAGGGGATTATCTGGATTCTGGTAATGTTGGAATATATGGTGGAATTTGTACTTTAGAATATTATCGGAAAGCAATGGATTATATTCGTAACCACATGGAGAATCCCCAATTTTACATTTTTACAGATGACCCCCAATGGGTGAAACAGAATTTATATCAGGAAGGAATGTACATTGTCAGACATACGGATGGAGATCCGGATTATGTTGATATGTTTTTGATGAGCCAGTGTACTGCCCATATTATAGCAAACAGTACCTTTAGCTGGTGGGGAGCGTGGCTTGATCCAAAAGAAAATAAGATGGTTATATCACCAGATCGATGGTTGAATAACCACAATGTGAATAATGCCATCTGTGATTGGTTTATTACGATAGAAAGTCAGGAAGTGCAGGAATGATTAAAAAACTGAATTATATATTCACAAAAAAAGAAAAAATACGGCTTGCAGGTGTGTTTTTATTAATTCTGATTGGAAGTTTTATGGAGCTTTTGGGAGTATCTGTTTTCCTGCCTTTTATTCAGGTATTAATGGAACCGGAGAGAGTTCAGAGTGAAGTGTCGCTGCGGCACGTATACGAGATGTTTCATTTTCAATCTACAGATCAATTTCTGATTGCTCTTGGAGGGATGATTTGTATCGTATATATCTTGAAGAATTCATACCTTACCATAATGCAGAATGCTATGCTGAAGTTTTCTTATACAACAAGAATGCAGCTGGCAACGAAGCTGTTATCGACTTATATGGCAGAGCCCTATACATTTCATCTGAATCGTAATATATCTGAACTGCAGAGAAGCCTTCAATATGACACGGGACAGTTTATGCAGTTGATTAATGCATCTTTGCAGGTGCTTGCAGAGATTGCAGTTGTAATGTGCCTTGGCGTTTACCTGTTTTATACCAGTCCGACCATTTCCATTGTTATTTTAGGATTAATTGTAGTTTGTGTTGGTTTCTTTACATTACTGTCAAGAAAGTATTCGAGAAGAATCGGAAAGCAGAATGAGGCATATAATGCGCAGCTTTATCAATGGATTAATCAATCTTTAGGCGGAATCAAAGAAGTTAAGGTATTAAACCGTGAATCGTTCTTTGTAGATTCTTATAAAGATGTATATAAGAAACTGATCAAAGGTGCCAAGAATAATGAAATGCTGGCAACAATACCAAAGTATATTCTGGAAACGGTCTGCATTGTGGGTATGATCATTGCGGTGATTGTAAAACTGTTGTGGGGACGAAGAGACCTGACTGCATTTGTTGTACAGATGTCGGCGTTTGCAGTGGCATCTTTCCGTTTGCTCCCTTCTGTTGGGAAGATCAATGCCTATGTAAACAGTATCATGTACTGCCGCCCGGCACTTGATTTGATTTATGATGATTTGAAAGCAATCGAGGATTATGTACCGGAAGAGCAGGAAGAAGTAAAAGACAAAGTGGAAACCTGGCATCTGAAAGAAAAGATTGAACTTCGGAATATTTCTTATACGTATGATGATGCGGATAAAGAGGTTTTAATTAATGTTGAACTGACGATTCATAAGGGCGAAACAATTGCGTTGATTGGAAGCTCAGGAGCAGGTAAAACAACGCTTGCAGATGTCTTTCTTGGACTGTTGATTCCACAGAAGGGACATATTTTAGTGGACGGTAAGAATATTTATGACCATATGGATTTCTGGCATCATATGTTGGGATACATTCCTCAATCCATTTACCTGTCAGATGATACGATCCGTAATAATGTGGCATTTGGCATCCGGGATGAGGATATAGATGATGCTGCGGTAGAGGAGGCACTTAAGAAAGCACAGCTCTATGACTTCGTGCAGACATTGGATAAGGGGATGAATACCTTTGTGGGAGATCGGGGAGTAAGATTATCCGGTGGTCAGCGTCAAAGAATTGGAATTGCGAGAGCGTTATACTATGATCCGGAAATTCTGGTGCTTGATGAGGCAACTTCCGCATTGGATAATGAAACAGAAACGGCAGTCATGGAGGCTATTGAGAGCCTTAAGGGATTGAAAACCATGGTGATTATCGCACATCGGCTTACGACAATACGAAATGCGGATCAAATCTATGAAGTGACAGAGGGACAGGCTGTTCTTCGAAGGAAAGAAGACGTTTTGTAATTAAGGAGCACGAAAGCTTATGATCTCACTTGAGGACATTGTAAAAGCACAACGACGGGATACAACGCCATTTAAAGTTGCGGTTGTTATTACCTGTTATAATCAGGAATTATATATTGCAAGGGCATTAGATAGCGTCCTTTCCCAAAAGACATCATTTCCATACAAAATCATGATATCTGATGATGCCTCAAAGGATCACTCAAGGGAAATTTTAAAGCAATATGAGCAACGGTATCCGGATAAGGTAGAGGTACTGTATCATGATGAAAATCAGGGAACCAATAAAAACAGAAATGATGTATTGTGTATTTGCGATACTCCGTATATTGCTTTTCTGGATGGAGATGATTACTGGTGTGATGATCAGCAGCTTGAAAGAAAATATAAGTTTCTGGAACAAAATGTAAATTATATTGGATATTTTACCGCCGGGGGACGTGAAAATAACCCTTCGGCTAGTGATTTTACAGAACATGGAGTCTGCGATTCGTTCAATGATAAGCATGCTTTAAGGAATGAATATCCGGGGATGTATTGCGGGTTTTTTATAAGAAATATCTATAAATATATGGATCAAAGGGATCTTAAGACTTATCTTTCATATACCATAGATGAATCAAGTAAGCTGCCCATTGTGGTTGGGATTATTGGAGATGTATATCGTGGCGAATCAACCATAACATGGATTTATCGTTCTGTGCAGGGAAGTCTTTCCAGCAGGGAAAGTGAACAGAATGGTTGTAAGGAATACTTCAAATCCCGTATGAATATGAAAAATATGGTGTTTGAATTATTTGGTTTATCGATGGAGCTGGATGAACAGGTTGAAGAATTATTATATCAGGCATTTGTGACGGCTGTTCGAAAAAGGACGGATAAAGATAAAGAACAATTTCATTATATTTGTCAGCATTGTCATTATTCAAAAGCCCGAATCAGTAAAATTATTCTTTACAAGCTTGTGCGAAAGGTATTTAAAAAGACATGAAGTTTGCGGTAATTCCGTGGGTAGAGTCCCTGATGAAAGATCATTTGTTTGAAGTGGATAATGCGATAGAGAATCCGGATAATCGCTATACTCCATATTCGGATATGAAAGCAGAATTTGAGCGTAGAGGAGATCAATTTCATACCATAGACATGTATGAGAAGCTTGAAGAAATTGACTGGTTTCTTTTCTTTGAGCAGAATCCCGTATGGATGGAACGTATTATCCGGGCTGGAAAAGCATCCAGGATGGTTTATTGTAATGCAGAGCCACCAGCTGTTTATCCGTGGAATTCCCCGGAAGGATATAAGAAGTTGGGAAAGTTCTTTCCTTATATCATGACGTGGAATGATGAGTGGGTGGATCACAAGACTGTTTTTAAGAGGACAATTCCATATTACTTTCAGGATCACAGGGAACCTGTTCCATGGGAGAGCCGGAAACTGCTCACTTCGATTTCAGGGAATAAAAAATCCACTGATAGAAATGAATTATATAGTGAGCGAGAACGGGTTATTACTTATTTTGAAAAGAATGAAAAGGGTCAGTTTGATTTTTATGGAACGGGTTGGAGTAAAGAAACACATCCGGCTTATGGTGGGACAGTTGTGAGTAAGGCCGAGGTCTTAAAAAAGTATAAGTTTGCAATCTGTTTTGAAAATTCCCAAAAATTGCCGGGATATATTACGGAAAAGATATTAGATTGTTTTACATCTGGAATTGTACCAATCTATGCGGGCGCTCCAAATGTTAAACAGTATATTCCCGAGAATACGTTTATTGATTATTTCCAGTTTGAAACATTGGAAGAACTGGATAATTTTTTAAAAGGGATTACAGAGAAGGAATATCAAAATTATCTGCAGACAGCAGATGAATTTCTGAAATCGTCAGGAATAGAAATCTTTATGGGAAAGCAATATGCAGAATGCATATATGAACTGACAAAATGTCAGAAAGAATTCTGTGTAAAGAGAACAGATTTTCTTAAGTTATGTATGAAGAACAGAATTATTCGGTTAAAGAAGAATATAAAACAGATTCTGGTGTATAGTTAAAATACTGCAGAGAGGTTTTAGCAGATGCCATTTAAAAATAAAATCATTAAAGATATGCAATTTCATCACTCCATGATATCAAAAGTGCTAGTATGGTGTCTGGCACTGCTCTTTCTCATACTGTTTTGGAACTTAAAGCTGGAAGGAATTTCCAGGCCAACAGCACATATTCCGGCGGCAATTGATGGAAAGATCAGAATAACTGTGGGTGCACTTCGGGAAATTGTGGTTCAGGGAGAAAGCTCGGATGAACCGTCGAATATAACGATCAGAATTTCCAGTGAAGAGAATCGGGTGGTATATGAAGAAACCTTTGAAGGAATTACATTAACAGGGGATCGAGATACCATTGCACAGTTCGCAAAAGAAGAGCCTTTAAGCCTTACTCCCGGGAATTATTATGTTGAGGTGAGTACGGAAGAGAAACAGATACCATTACATGCGTTATTTATTGAATATAATGGAGATTATAAAAATCTTTATATAGGGTTAACTGTCATTATACTGCTGATCCTTGCCGCAGTGCTTGTTATGTGTGAACGATCTGCGTGGAAGTTGGAGACTGCATATGTTGTTATGTCCATTCTCCTTGGAGTGTTGTTAAGCTATGTGATGCCGCCACTTTGCGCAGGAGATGAATATGCACACTTCTTAGAGTCCTATCAATTGTCCAGCAAAATTCTGCATACTCAGGATAAAGATGATAATGGATATGTATTATTACGGGCAGATGACTATGATAGTGCAGTGTATCTGCATGATACAGCCAGTATTTCTGATTGGTTTGAAACATTTGAGAGAGGAAATGTAACGGATATGGTATCGGCAGGTGAAAAGAGCACAGTTGCTTCTAAATCCTGGTACGTATACCTGCCCTCTGCATTAATGTTGGCATTGGTACGAATTTGTGAGGGGAGTGGACATATATTATTGTTGCTGGGGCGATTGACAAATTTGCTCATAGTAACAGTATTAATTGCCTTATCCATAAAACTGATTCCGAGGGGGAAAGTTTTTGTCGCGTGCCTGGGTCTCTTGCCCGAAACGATTTATCTGGCCAATTCGTTTTCCTATGATGGCATTAATTTAGGACTTTGCATTTTACTTGCATCCTATTTCTATTATATGTATGATCGCTCAGAGCATATTACATGGAAACAGTTAATAGTTTATGTGGTGTTATGTGCACTGATGATTCCTGTTAAAACGGTATATATCTGGTATGTGTTTCTCCTTTTGCTTTTGCCAATGAAGAAGATTGCACTTCCCAAAAAAGTCATAGCACTTTTATTGGCAGGAGCAGGAGTTGTTGTAGTAGTGATTGCAATAAAGCTGTGGCCAAGCATTTCTTCTTTGAGTACCAGTGGCTTAGCTCCTTCAACCGGAGAACTGGACGGAGTCAGTATCAGCTATATCATGAATAATCCCAAGGATTTCATCACAGTTCTTGGAAATTCTTTGTTCCCGGAGCTTGCAGGATTTAAATACCCGGAAAGATATCTTGCAACCTCTTTTGGACAGGTTTTGGCAGCAGACCGATATGCGGGGCGGGATCTGTATACTATGCCGGCATGGATGTGTGCTGTAATTGTGTTTACAGTAATTATTAGTCTGCACGATACTGGAGAGAATACGATATCTGGAAGGAAACGGATGGGAATGGTAATTCTGGGATGCGGTATGGTATTTGGTATTTTTATGGCGATGTATTTTGCCTCTACGTTGATTGTAAATCGGAAAATTTATGGTATATCAGGAAGATATTTCCTTCCTGTGTATGCATTGCTTCCACTTATTGTGAAGAATCGCTGGTTTGAAGTGAAATTTGATGTGAAAAAGGTCTGCATGGCCGTCATGGTGTTAATTAACTTGTTTTATTGGTTTGACGTTTTCTGGCATTATTCCTATGTGTATTTTGCGCAACCAGTGGTGTGAGAGAATATAAGGGAAAGAAATGTGAGGATGATGGATATGAAATGGATGAAAAGACACCATGTGGCTATTAAAGTAATCATTATGATATCTTTGGCATTATCATTTATGATGGGAATTTTGGCGGTGTTTGAGTCTACAAAGCATATATTATATGATATTCCTTTTCGCAGGCACTTGTTTTTGATGATATTATCGATGTGCTTTTGGATGGCAGCACAGATATGGACTATATTATCAGGTGAAAAGACCATTTTCAGACAATTTGTATATGTTGATATAGTTTTGGTAATTATATTTGGAATTTTATGTGTGATTGGACAGAGAGAATTAAAAAATACAGGGCATCCGGAATTTTGGAGATCCTATATAGTTATTTGCCTGGCAAGTATTCTCCCGGTTTTATTTAACTGGATTTATAATAAGAAAATCCCAAATAGAATATCGTGGCATGCATGTTGTAAATGGATTGTCAGTCATAAATATATTATTTTAGCAGAAATGCTTACACTTATAGTTGTAATTGTACAATCAGGATCTGAAGCCAGATGGGATGGCGCGTATGTTTATCAGTATATACATGATGAGGTTCAATTATCGGATATATTCAATTTGTCACAACTTTCCTTTTGCGGACATTTAGATATGACGTATATTGCGATGAACAAGATCCTGGCAGTATTCTTTGGAAGTCTATCAATTGGTATGACAGCAGGTACCATTACATTAATATTGGGAAGCGAGGCATGTGTGTATGGTATAATGAAACATTTTGTGAAGGACAGATCTGACCTTGAATATGCGATAATGGCGGTCTTTTATGTATCATCTCCATTTATCCTGGGGTTATGTAGTTATAATTATTGGGATTCATGGGTTATTTTGCTATTTCCGTTATTGATTTACTCAGCAATAAAAGAAAAATGGATTATACATCTGACGATAGCATTTGTTTTTTGCTTTATCAAAGAAACTGCAATTGTTGCATATGCGGGATATGCAGCAGGTATCGTTTTGGCTGACTGGATTCGGAACAGAGATTTAAAGTATATAGTGAAATGCAAGCATTACTGGGGCATGTTTTTGGTTGGTTTGTCATGGCTTTATCTGTATATCAAATTACCTCATTGGGATGGAGTAGGTGGCTTTACATTCGATGGTATATATATACTGCAGAAACTTAAAGTTATGTACATACTTAATTTCAACTGGGTATTAAGTATATTAGCACTTGGTACAATTATAGTTTTGCTATTGAAAAAGAGAATAATTAATGAGCTGGTTTTGCCGATGCTTCTTAGTGATATGTTTTTTGTTGCTTTTAGCTGTCTGTTTGAAACAGTAAATCATGCAAGGTATATTGATACGCATATTATTGTACTAAATCTCTTGGCTATTATGGGAATACAGCTTATAGGGAGTGTGTGCTATAGATATGTATTGGCGTCAGCCATAATTATGATAATGTTAGTATCCAACTACATGACTATTGATCCATTCACTAACATGGTTTTTCGAAGATATAATGTTGGTAAAGTAAATATGGTTAGTACCTGTCGGGGGGAATACCTTAGCGATTCTATGGTGTATAATCAACAATATCGTTACTTTGACAAGGCATTAGATAAGGCATTAACAGATGTTGTAAAAGAAAATAGCATTATGTTTTATCCGGTAATGGGGGACAGAACATGGTTTTTTATGGGCTCATACTGTAAAACAGATGAATTGACAAAGCAATATTGGGATAAAGAACATAAAAGACATACTCTCTATGAAAATAATAATAGTTCTTCTTTCTTATTGTGTAATATAACATCGTCCAATGTGGCTGTAGAGTTATTGAACGGACAGGCAGGATATTACTTTTATATTCCCTGTGCAGGAGAGAAGATAGCAGAGGATTTGAGAAAACAGACCAGAATCTTGGAAGACCAGAATTTTACATATGGTGGATGGACAGTTACAAGAATCAAGTTTGAAGAAAAGTGAGGAATGTAAATGATATCAGTTGTCTTAAGTTGGTTTATTATTTTTTTGCCAACTTATATTATAGGTTATGGAGTTGGACATGCAATAAATAAAAGTGACCAATCAAGATATTGGAGCACGGATCTATATATTGCAATTGGATTATGCTTTCTGACGGTATATGCGCAGGTGTTTAGTTTGCTTTATAAAGTGGGCATCCTGGCTTGTTTAGTATTAAGTATTATTACTTTTCTGTTTCTTGTATATGATCTTAAGCATGGGTTTATAGCGGCATTGAGATTCAAAATAGGTGCAATTAATATTATTATATTGGGACTTTTGTTTTGGGGAACAATTGCAACGGTTTATTATACCTCACTTTCACCGGAACATTACGACACAGCATTATATCATGCACAGGCAATTCGTTGGGTAGAAGAATATGGTGTGGTGAAAGGCCTTGGGAACCTGCATTTTCGTTTTGCATATAATAGTGCTTTCATTCCATTACAGGCATTATTCAGCTTGAAGTGGTTGGTAAATCAGTCGATGCATACGGTTAATGGATTTGCGGCGTGTGGGATGCTGTGGTATGCAATTGGAACAAATAGATTTCTGACAAAGCAGAAACCGATTCAGACTTCAGACTTTCTGAAACTGGCAGTCATTATTTATATCGTTATGAATCGCTCCATGTTGTCATCGCCTTCTACAGACACGATGGCTCTGTTGCTGGTAGGATACATTTTTATAAAGTGTATGGAATTTATTGAAAATGGGATACATGATACAAAGGTATGGATTACTTTGGTAATTTTAGTGGCTTGGGGAGTAACCTTAAAGCTTTCTGTAGCTCCAATGGCTATGTTGGTTTTGCAACCGATCTGGTTGATGTATAAAAATCGAAAATGGTTATCGGGGGGGGGCTTACTAATTGGCGGAATATTGACAGTGTCACTTCCGTGGATGATACGAAGTGTGATGATTTCCGGGTATCTAATATATCCGTATTCGGTAATTGATTTGTTTCGGGTTGACTGGAAAATGCCAGAAGCTGTGTTGAATTATGATAAAATTGAAATCATGGTATGGGGCAGGGCATTAAAGGACACTTCATTGTACAACATGAAGCTCTGGGAATGGTTTCCGATATGGTTTCGTAGTAATTCCACAATAAATAACCTTATCTTTATAACAGCATGGATATCAGTGATTGGTTTGACCATATATATAATCAAAATGTTGAAAAGTCATAAATGGAATGAAAGTTTTATTTATTTTTCTGCAATTATTAGCTTTGGCTTTTGGTTTGGAACAGCACCGTTGATGAGATATGGTCTTATTTATTCACTTATATTAATTGCTTTTATTATGGGAATCTGTAATAAGAGGTATATGATGAAATGGCTGAGAGGATTCAGTCTGTTTATTATGATTCCAGTGATGGTTCTGTATTTAGATATTTTTAATGTGAATTATTATTGGAAACGACAGGGAGATTATGAGTGGAAAGATAATATTGAAAAGCAGATTGATGGTGAATCAATCTGGATTCCAGAAGATGGAGACAGAATTGGATATGCTGTCTTTCCAAGTACACCATACTCTAAAATATTGGAGGTTTTAGAACTGAGAGGCATTGATCTTAAAGACGGATTTCGAATCAAGGAAAAATATAAATCAAGGCTTCTGGACGGATATGGGGATATTGAATGATTTAGTGGTTGTGCGGATTTGCAATAGAGGGGGTACTGTGATATACTTTTTCAAATAAGATTGCAATGTGTGAGGATGAAATGAAACAGGGATATTATATACATTTTAGTGCTAAATGGATGCCTGGAATTGCTAAGAAAATTGATATGCAGGTAGCAGAATTTTCAAAATTTTATCATATGACAGAGATTGACGTTAAAGCAATAGAGGTTCCTTTGTGGAGGCGGGTGTGTCGCCTTTTGCCGGGGGGAGCTATTGAGAGATCTTATGAAGAAGCATTACAGCAAATGGATCATCCGGCATTTGTATATATTCGACGGGCAACAGCCGATAAGAGCTATGTCACTTTTATGAAAAAAATCAGAGAGAAGTGGCCTGATTGCAAAATTATTATTGAAATATTTACTTATCCATATGATAAGGATGATTTTTCCAGATGGACAGCTTGGCCTTATTATTTTAAAGAGATTTATAACCGTAAGAAGCTTCCTAAATATATTGATCGTTATGTGACTTATTCTCAGGATGAAATGATTTTTGGAGTGCCAACAATTCAGACAAGTAATGGAATTCTGGTTGATTCGGTTAAGCTACCTCAAATACGGTTGGAAAATACTAGTACATTGAATCTTATTGCTGTTGCTTTTATGCAAAAGCATCACGGATATGAACGTATCATTAAAGGTATGTGGAAGTATTATCGTGGATCACATGAGAAGGAAGTTATCCTGCATCTGGTCGGAGATGGACCGGAAAAAAAGAGATATCAGAAGTTGACCAGAAAATACCAATTGGAGGATAAGATTATTTTCTATCCGACGATGGTTGGCGAACAATTGGATGAAGTATATGAGAAATGTGATGTCGCTATATCTGCGCTTGGAGTCTATAAAGATGGACTGCGACGAGAGAATTCCTTGAAGACCAAGGAATATATGGCTAAGGGATTTCCAATGGTAACGGGAAGCCCAGTGGATCGTATCCCACATGATTATCCTTATGTATGTGAATTTTCAAATGATTCAACTCCAATTGATGTGCAAAGAATTGTATGGTTTTATGATCAGCTATTACAACAGCATTCCAAGCAGGAAATGCAGGAGGAGCTTCGTAGCTTTGTGAAACAGATTGCAGATATGCCGGTTGTCATTAAGCCTATTATTGATTATATTGAGGAAGGCTGATCTGTATGAAAAAGATATATCTGGTGACCAAAAGCTTTCCATATACGAATGAAGAGAAGGCTTTCCTGGGTCCCGAGTGTGAATATTTAAAAAAAGAATTTGATATTACATTGATAACTACTGACATATCTTTCGATATTGCCCAGACATCTATTTTAAAGGGCGGTAAAGATAAGATTATCTGTATTGATAGACAACGCAGCATAATAGAGAAGCTGCGTTCTTTGTGTTATTTTTTGACGGAGAAAGATTGTTGGATAGAAATTGGGAAGATTATCCGATCTCATAACCACGTGATTCGACAACTATATAGAGGGTTAATGTTTGGAAGTGCAGCAGAAACATTTTATTACAGATTAAAATGCGAACTGAATCTTAAGAAGGATTCAGATATGCTGTTTTATTTTTACTGGTATGATTATAAATGCTTTGGACTGACAATGCATAAGAAGCAATACCCACATATAAAGATTATTGCCAGGACACACGGGTATGAACTGTATGATGAACGCGAAGTGTATGGAAGACAGTTCTTTAAAGAACAAATGGATCGGGAACTGGATCGGCTGATTTTTGCAGCAGCCTATGCAAAAAAATATTATCTGCATCGTTATCATTTGCCAGATGGTAAGAAATATCCATTATATCGGCTGGGTGTCCCAACAGCAGGAATGACCGTCAGCAAGAGAAGAGATATGTTTGGGAAATCTCCATTTTTATTATTAAGTTGCTCTCATACGATTACCCTTAAAAGAGTTGATTTGATTATTCGGGCACTTGCTCAGGTAGAAGATTGTCAAATTACATGGGTGCATTTGGGAAATGGAGAGGAATTTGATATAACTTGTGAAATGGCAGAACACTATTTGGGTAATAAAAACAATATTCATTATGAATTTAAGGGAGAAATCCCCAATGAGGATGTTGTGCAATTTTATAAAGATCATTATGTAAGTGCATTTATTACAACAACTTCTACAGAAGGAGGATCACCAGTATCCGTACAGGAGGCGCTTTCCTTTGGAGTACCGGTGATTGCGACTGCAATTGCGGAACTTCCTGTTATGGTGAATGGAAATGGAATTCTTCTTTCTGATAATCCGATGGAGAGCGAAATAGCTGCTTCCATAAAAAAAATGTATGACTTGTATGGAACAGAGAAATATTTTGAAATGTGTGTCAAATCATTAGATATTTATGAACAGATGTTTGACGCGTCGAATAATTATGCAAGAATGATAGCTGAGTTACACACCTTGGCAGATGAATAGAATGGTGGAGAGTACAAAATGAGCAGATATAAAATGGAAGAATTGGATTTTTTATTTATTTATGAACATAAAGTGAGAGAACTGGAAAATTTGTGCCTGATGAAATATGAGTTAGATAAAAGAGGATACAAAACCAAGATTATTCACATTGAAGATGCACAGGCTTTAAAGGCAATGAGACCGATTTATTATGCAAAAGTAGTAGTCACGATGGCATGTTATGAGAATGCTTCTATTGAGTGGCATACAAAGAATTTTGTGAAGTTTGATAAAATTATAGACCTTCAATGGGAGAATATTGTTTTTCCTATGGATGAGAAAGATACAAATGCCTATAAGAATTATTCCGGAGTAGCGAAAGAGGTAGTTCGTGTTTCATGGGGAGAAATGAACCGGAAACGAATGCTGGAAGTGGCGAAGATGGATCCGAAGAAGGTAAAACTCATAGGACATGTAGGGATGGACTTTTTGAGGGATGAATTAAAGGGATATTATCGTTCGAAAGAAGATGTACTTAAGGAGTATCAGATTCCTGTGGACAAGAAGATATTTCTATTTATTTCACCTTATTTTTCAGATTATCATACAGAAGAATATCTGATAGAGATGTGTAAGAGGTTTGGTGAAGGCTGGAGATCATATTATAAAGACTGTATGCTGCCATCCAAAAAAATTATTTTGGACTGGATGGGGAAAATCTGCGAGGAACGCAAGGATGTTGTATTTATTTATCGTCCTCATCCCGGGGAAGAGAGCGAACAGGCAGATGCTTTGGAAAAGAAATACAGTAATTTCAGAGTGATACGCACCTTGTCTGTTAAACAGTGGATTTTAGTCAGTGATAAGATTTATACCGGGAACAGTTCTACTTTTGTAGAGGCTTTCTTTGCTAAGAAGATGTGCTATCTGTTATTTCCTATTCCAGTGCCATCAGACTATGAACTGGCGTTTCTTAAAGATGCAGATAAAATAAAGGATTATGAAGATTTTGAAGCTTCAACAAAAGAGAGTGATAACCGACCGTTTCCGGTAAGTGAACAATTGATTGATGAGGTTTATACGATCGACTGGAAGAAACCAAGTTATGTTAAATTTGCGGATATGGCGGAGGAAGTTCTTCATGATCCATATTATAATTTAACCAGGGAACAGTTAAAGGCATATTATCATAAGATGGGAGCTGGAGAAAAGTTATTAAAGCTGCTTATCAGAATTACACCATTATATAACTGCTATCTTGATATGCTTGAGAAAGACCAGCCTAAGTGGAAATGGTTGGAAAAGAAGCGCGTTGAACGGAAACGATTAGAAACAGTTGCTCATGACTTTGAAAAAACTACAGATGAGGAAATTGACGGAATCATTCACAAAATTGCTCGGGAAGTAGAGAAATAAGAAATGCTTAAGGAGACAAATACCATGTTTGAGGTTTTTGAGGAAAGAGAATCACAGGTCAGGTCCTATTGTAGAAAATATCCGGCAGTTTTCGACAAAGCGCTGAATGCAGAATTGTACACAGAGGAAGGTGAAAGATATATTGACTTTTTAGCTGTGGCAGGATCTATGAATTATGGGCATAATAATCCAGAGATAAAAAGGAAGATTATGGATTATTTAAGTGAGGACCATGTTATTAATCTGTTAGATATGCATACGATTGCTAAGGAAAAATTCTTAAAAACCTTTAATGATCAGATTTTGATGCCGAGAAACCTGGATTATAAGGTGATGTGCTGTGGACCAACAGGAACGAATGCGGTAGAGGCTGCGCTAAAGCTTGCCAGAAAGAATAAGCAGAGAACTAAGATTTTTGCATTTTCGGGGGCATTTCATGGAATGAGTTTAGGAAGCCTTGCTTTAACAACGGACAAGCTGAGCCGTGAAGGAGCCGGAGTGCCACTTCAAAATGTTTCATTTATACCATATGAAGGTACTTTCGACAGCATTGCTTATTTGGAGTGGGCGTTGAAAGATGATCATTCCGGATTTGATAAACCTGCTGCTGTTATTCTGGAAACCGTACAGGCAGAAGGGGGAATTAATGTTGCTTCAGGTCAATGGCTGAAAGAGATCCGGAGAATTTGCGATGAGAACGATATTCTGATGATTGTTGATGATATTCAGGTTGGATGTGGAAGAACCGGCACATTCTTTTCGTTTGAACGGGCCGGAGTTGTACCGGATATGGTGGTTTTGTCAAAATCAATCAGCGGATTCGGAATGCCGATGGCATTATTGCTGATAAAACCGGAATATGATATTTTCAGACCAGCAGAACATAATGGAACTTTTCGAGGTAATCAGTTATCCTTCATAGGTGCAACCGCAGGAATTCAATATTTTGTAAATCATGCAATGGATAAAGAAGTTAAAAGAAAAGAACAACAGATTGCTCGTTTTATGAAAGAAGAAATTCAGCCACTGGATGAGCGGTTGCAGGTACGTGGAATCGGATTGATCTGGGGGATTGACTTTAATACAATTCGTGCGGGATTTGCCCTTGAAATGGTTCATAAGGTATTTGATCATCATTTGATCCTTGAAGTGGCCGGAAGAGGTGATGGCGTACTAAAGATTATGCCGCCGCTAACAATTGAAGAAGATACGTTGCAGGAAGGTCTGATTATTATTCGGGACTGTATAAAAGAATCTTTATAGATTAAGGAGACAGGGCAATATGCCGGGTTTTTTGATTTCAAATTTACCAAAGAAAACGTCATTACGCAATTATGCAACATACTGTCATCTGGCAGAATTGGAATATGACAGTTATTGGGCGAAATGGAATACTTTAAATAAGTATATGCAGGACAAATTATTCTGTCAGAATGAACGTTATATTCTGATTCTGGAAGGCGTTATTCTAAACAAACAGGAATTATGCAATAAGTATAAGGGAACATGGGAAGAAGCTGTGATAAAAATGTATGAGCAATCCGGTGTTACCTTTATGAAGGAGCTTCGGGGATCATTCTCCGGAGCTGTTTATGATAAGAGAAAAGAACTATGGCTTTTGTATGTTGATCCCATATCTACAAAACCATTGTATTATTATATGGATGAAAATGGAGACTTTGCCTGTGGAACTCAGATTAATTATGTGACCGATATAATGAAAGCAAATGGAATCCGTAGAGAAGCAGATGAACATGGGTTAAGCTGTGTTTTGGTATATGGAAATTTTATGGATGAATGTACGGGCGTAAAGAAGGTAAAAAGATTGTTCCCGGGAGATTATCTTGTTATTCGGGGGGGAGATCTGGAAAAAAGGACATATTATCAGATTAGTTCTCAAAAGAGAAAAGGATTATCAGAAGAGGAGTATATAGAAGCGTTAGACGCTGCTTTTCGTAATGCAGTGAAACGAATGATAGAAAAGGATCAGGAATACGGATATAAAACGATCATTGATATCAGCGGTGGAGTGGATAGCCGGATGATTGCTTACACCGCAAAAGCACTGGGGTGTAAAAATGCAATTTCGATTACTTATAGCCAGAGCGGAGGAAGAGAGATTAAAATTGCCCAGGAGGTGGCGAATCATCTTGGGTATGACTTTTACTTTAAATCACTGGATAATGGAAGTTGTATTTACCCGGTGGATGATAATGTTTTCATGAATAATGGCTCTGCCATTTATACGGGGATTACCGGAGGAAAAGATTTCCTGCAGCTGCTAAATCCGGCAGATTACGGAATAGAATTAACCGGACTATTAGGTGATGTCTATGATGGAAGTATGGTAGTACGGGATGGTGAAGAAGAACCATATTTAGAATACGGACAGTATCGTTTCGGAAGTGTATTATCATATGATGATCAAACATACTCTGAAGTGCTTGGACGATTTGAAAATCTTGAACTATTTTGGTATTATATAAGAGGTATGATATGTGGAATGAGTTCCTTCCCGTTGCGACAGAATTTTGTCGAACCATTAACACCGTTTGGTGATGTGGAATTTATGGAAGTATATATGAGTACTCCATGGGAGCTTCGGGTGAAAGAGAAACTGCTCTGCAGATGGATGGTTATGAAATATCCGGAAGCAGCGGGTATTCCATATGCTGCTACAGGAATCACGCCGGCAGAAGAATTTACTTTCCTGGGACGGAGTAAAAAATTAATTAAGTTTGTTAATCAGGAGATTCACAGACAGCTTCATATTATGCATAGAGGGTATTTGATGAATCCATTTGAGCACTGGTGTAAACAAAGACCTGAAATTTTGGAATTTATGCAGAAATATTATATGGAGAATAAGGCTCGTGCTGATGGCAGAATAGGATCAAAGCTTGAGCTGCTTATGAAAGATGGAACCCCGGTTCAGGATAAGGCATTGGCACTCACGGTATTATCTTATTATAAACAATTTTTGGATTAAAATAGAAAAACAAATGGAGGAAAGAAAGATGAGCGATAAAATTACAGCAGTAGTTCCGGTAAAAGGAAACAGCACCAGGTTACCCAATAAGAATATTCTGCCTTTTGCAGAATCCAACTTATTGGAACATAAGATCAATCAGTTGAAACAGGTGAAGGGATTACATGAGATTATTTGTTCTTCTGATTCGGACGAAATGCTTGCAATTGCAGAGAAGTGTGGGGTTAAGGCGATCAAGAGACCGGAAAAGTATGCCAATGAGTCTGTACCGTTCGGTATGTTTCTAGAATATTTATGCGATACTATCGAGGGAGATCATCTCTTATATGCATGTGCTACTTCACCGTGTGTAGAGCCATATCTTTATGAAAAGGCAATCAAAACTTATTTTGAAAAGTTAAAAGAAGGCTATGATTCCCTGATTACAGTTTCACCTTATCAGACTTACCTTATGGATGACCACGGACCGTTGAACTTTAAGATGGGATTGGAACATAAGAATTCCGAACAGCTTCCGATGATGTACCATTTTACGAACGGAATTGATCTTGCACCTACAGAGAAGGTAAGAGAATGGCATTATAATTATGGACCGAAGTACTATCAGCTTGTTATTAATAAGCGTGAAGCAGCTGACATTGATGATTTATATGATTATGAGATGGCGAAAGCGCTATGGGCGATGAAAGATCCTAACCCTACGATTTAAGGATTACTAACAGGAGAGATTATGTCAAATATTAAGCTGTTGGACTGTACATTGCGCGATGGCGGATATATTAATGATTGGAACTTTGGCTTCCACACGACGAAGGATATTATCAGAGAACTGGTTGAATCCAGAGTCGATTATGTGGAAGTTGGTTTTCTGCGCAATTGTATTTATGATCAGGATCATTGTTTATATAATAATTGCAAAGAAATGGAAGCTGTTTTACCACCCAGAGGGCGACGGGGGAATACCAAGTTTACAGCAATGGCTCTCCATAATAAATATGATATTGATAAATTGGAACCTTATGACGGAAATACAATCGATATTATTCGGGTGACATTCCATGATTATGATATTGATGAGGGATTAGCCTTTGTGCGCAAAGCAAAAGAAAAAGGATATCAGGTATTCTGTAATCCCATTAATATCATGGGTTATTCTGATGAAATGATCCTGCAATTGCTGAAGAAAGTGAATGAAATTCAACCTTATGCATTTTCTATTGTAGATACTTTTGGCTCCATGATGAAGTCGGATTTACAGAGAATCTATTCACTGATTGAGCATAATTTAGACCCGTCTATCGTGGTAGGACTTCATTTGCATGAAAATCTGGCCTTGTCTTATTCTCTGGCACAGGAATTTATTGCAATGAAGGCAGCAGAGCGAAAGGCAGTTATTGATGGTTCCATGCTGGGCATGGGACGCGTACCCGGAAACCTGTGCCTGGAACTGATTATGGATTATATGAATCGTAATCAGGGAGGAGCATACGATACCAATCCTGTACTGGATGGAATTGATGATCATATTGTGCAGCTTAAGCAGATAGAACCATGGGGATACAATACAGCCTATGCACTCTCTGCAAAGTATAATCTGCATCGTAATTATGCAGAATTTTTGCTTGGTAAAGGACGATTAAGAGCAAAACAAATTAACCAGATTCTGGGAAGTGTTGAGAATAATAAAAAGACTGCTTATGATGAAGCATATATAGAAAAGCTGTATGAAAGCTATCAGAATCATGAAGTGGATGACGGTGTTGTCCTTAAGGAATTGAAGGAACGGTGGGAGAATAAAGAGATTCTGATTCTGGCACCGGGAGCAAGTATCACAGATAAAAAGAAAGAAATTGATGAGTATATTAGCAAGCATCATCCGATAGTGATTTCTGCCAACTTTATTCCTGAGCAATACGTACAGGATTATGTCTTCTGTTCGAACGCAATGCGATACAGTGCAATGGAAGAAAAGCAGGATGTGGAGAAAATGTTAGTTACGTCAAATTTGCTGGATGTGTGTGACGAACGAAGTCAAGTCTTGAATTATGCAGAGTTATGCTTTGACGATAAGGGAAAGTGCGATAATTGCGTAATCATGCTGATGAAGCTGTTGATCCGGATAGGAATCAAAGAAGTGTCTGTGGCAGGTTTTGATGGATATAAAGCCGGTGAGTGTAATTATGCTTCCTCCTACATGACCAGTCAGCATACCAAAGGCGCGGAGGAAAACGTAAAAAATACGAGATATCTTTCTGATATTCAAAAAAAGATGCAGATCCATTTTCTTACACCATCGTTATATCAACATTAGGAGCAACTATTATGAAGAGTAGAGAGCAGCTTAAAGAAATCAAATACCTTGTGATTGATGTAGATGGAACGATGACTGACGCAGGAATTTATTATGACGAGCATGGAAATGAATTGAAAAAATTCTGTACAAAGGATGCAGCAGGCTTTTTTGCAGCACATCAGGCAGGAATGGAAATACTGGTGCTTACGGGACGGGAATGTGCTGCGACAACCAGAAGAATGACAGAAATGAAGGTGGATTATCTGGTGCAGAACTGTAAGGATAAAGTAACGTATCTTAAGCAATTCATGGAAGAAAAAGGGATAACCAAGGATCAACTTGGCTATCTGGGAGATGATCTGAATGATCTTCCCGGAATGCAGTTGTGCGGTTTCGTAGGATGTCCTGCAGATGCATGCGCAGAGATTAAAGAATATGCAGATTATGTTGCTGCGGCAAGGGGCGGCGAAGGCGCAGTACGGGGTATTATTGAATATATGCTTCGCGTAAGAGCTGAATGGGATTGGTGTGTGAACAGGGTATATGGAAGCGGAGTATAGAAGTCCTATAAGAAAGAGAATGTGAATATGGGTATAATCGATTTTCTAAAAAAATCAGAAGGTCTGGTATTTTGGAACCGGTGCAGGCTACATAGTCGGAAACCGGATTTTCGTAAACTGATATTAGAAGGTTATCATAATCCTGATTATCTGGAGCTACATCATATGGGGACAGAATATGAAGGGTGTATTATTTATGATATACATGAGACCGGAGATGGACTTGGGTTTTTCGCAGAACTTGGAATGACTTTAATTAAACTGTACTTTGCAGATGTAAGAGGATTAAAGCCATATATTCAGTGGCGGGAAGATTATGTTTATTATGAGCCGGAAGGAATTGATGGTGAGAAGAATGCATTTCTTCATTATTTTAATCCTGTCTCTGAGGTGAAGAGTATTGATCAGGCATGTTATGTGCTTCATCAGGAAGTCTGGCATTGCGAGCAGGTTAAGAAACAGTTTCAGGCAGTAAGCTATGAAGTATCGGAAGAATATGTGGATGCCATGGCAGAAATGCTGAAGAAATATATTTCGTATAATGATAAAATATCTGCATATTTAAACCAGGAATATGAGCAATTACTTGGCAACAAAAAGACATTGGCAGTTCATTACAGGGGAACGGATTTTAATAAGGGGTTTAATAATCATCCTATTCCGGTCAGGGTTGAGCAGGAGATAGAACAGGTAAGAGAATTATTGCAGAAGAAAGAATATGAACAAATCTTTCTTGCAACAGACGAAAATTCCGTGGTTGAACAGTTTCGTCAGGAGTTTGGTGACAGAGTTAAAGTATATTTGGATACTTACCGTGATGACGGAAGTGGAGAATCTGTGGCTTTTAGCTCCTCAGAAAGAGAACATCATCATTATTTATTAGGACGGGAAGTGCTCAGAGATCAATATACACTTACAAGATGCGAGGGAATTGTGTGTGGCTATTCCAATATCACGTTTCTTGCCCGGATTATGCGGAGAGCATGGTATGAAAAGGATTGGGAAGACTATTGTCTGATTAATAATGGAATTTATCATAATAAAGATTCGTTTAGTGACAGTAGAAAGGAACAGGGATGAGAATTATTATAGCAAGCCCTTCATATTGGCCATCTCAGGATGGGGTGACCATTATTACCAGCTATCTTGCAGAAGGTTTAGCCGCAAGAGGACATGAAGTGACAGTATTAACCAGCGCTGGAAATGGAGGACTTCAGGAACTGCCACATCGGGAGATTCACGGTGGAGTTGATATTGCCAGAATGCGTATTTATGTTCAGTGGCCGCTGGTAATTAAGGGAAGAGATAAGGAGAGTACGAAGCAAGCTTATCTTCACTATATTGAGCAAAATAAACCGGACGCATTGATTGTAGTTTGTTCACAAACCTGGACTTTAGACTGGCTGCTATCAGATTTGAAAAAGATTACATGTGCTAAGATTTTTTATTCTCATGGGTATTCTGCGTGGAAAGAGAAGTATCCATTTGGAGAACAGATAAAGAGAAGAAATATCTTAGGGGTTTGGTCTCTTCTTAAAAATAAGTGGTACTATGATAAGCTGTATCAAAAGATTGCCATGTTTGATCGGGCAATCTATTTATCAGAAGATAATAATAGTGCCCTTTACGCACAAAGATATGGCTTAACAAATGGCAGAGTACTTAAAAACGCGATTGATGATTGTTTTTTTGAACCTCAGATGCAGCATACTTATGAAAATAAGAAAACATTACGGTTTTTGTTCGTGGCAAATTATAATGATAATAAGAATCAGAAGTCATTAATTGAAGTGTTTGCAAAGGCAGATATTGGTAAGAGTCAGCTGGTATTGGTGGGATTTGAAGAGAATGCTTATTCGGATATGCTGAAGCAATATGCCAGAGAAGTGTTGCAGGGACAGCAGCAGAAAGAAGTTGTGTTTAAAACACACATTAACAGAGAGCAGGTAATTGATCAATATAGAATATGCGATGTCTTTGTGTGTTCAAGCAAAAAAGAAGCTTATCCTGTGGTGGCGCATGAAGCAGGGGCTACCGGAATGCCAATTATCAGTACTGATGTTGGAATTTATAAAAAAATTACTGGGGTATATCTTGTAAACAATGGGGAGCAGATGAAGGAGGCAATGCAAAACCTGTATAATCATCCTGAGGAAAGAAAAAGACGGGGAGAACAGATTAAGGGTTGGATTGATAAGCAGAAATGCAGAATCAAAGATAAGATAGACTGGTTGGAAAATGATCTGCAAAACATAGTAAAGGAAAAGCAATTAACCATATGAGAATGAATGTATACCTGACTACAGGGAAGAAGAATTATAAATATGCATATGTAGCAATAGAATCGCTGTTTGAAGAGAATAAGAGTTCTGAAATTTATCTTTATATTGTATCTGAGGATCTGGAAGAGAAGGATTTGGCATATGAAATTAAATTAGCAGAACGATACGGAAATCATATCATATTGTTACATTTTGATGAAGAAATGGCTTCAAAGTATATTCAGACTCAAAAGGGCAGTCATTGGCCGATTGGAACGATGTCCAGTTATTGGCTCTTTCATGAGTTACTACCGGAAGAGGTAGATCGAATTTTAGTAATAGAATCGGATACAGTTGTGGTGGGGGATCTGTCTGATATTTACCAGATGGATTTTGAAGGAAATTATGTAATCAGTTCGGGCCCTGAGCATAAACCCCAAAATCATCGTGATTTTATGAAGAAATGTGGTGGAGACTGTCTGACTTTTGTTTTGTCAGTATATGATGTACCAAGGATTCGAAAAGACTTTACATTACAGGAAATTTTGGCAGCAGACGGGAAAATTAAAGAGCTTACAGGAAATTCCATGATGGAACTGGCATTTGGACTTTTGTTTGCAGGAAAAATTAAATTTATCTCCGGGAAAACAGCCTGTATTGATGAAAATGAGCGATATATTGAGGAACTTGGATATGATTATTTAATTGAAGCAGAGAAAACGGCTAAGATTATTCACTTTTCCTCTTACTCAGATTATAGTAAACCGTGGAATCCTGTATTTTTAGTCCCCGGATATCGTGTGTGGTGGAACTATGCAGTCAATAGTCCTTATTTTAAAGAGTATATTGAACGACAATGGACCTATTATAATAACACCAGAAAAAAACAGGCTGAGGTGGCTAAAAATGTTACGTATCGGAATATATTGGGTTGCACATTGCTAATTATGAGCTTATTATTGATGGTTATAAGTATTATAGGGAATAAAGGCATATATGGGACTTTAACCATATTTGGAAGTGGGTTGGCTGCTATTATAATTTCGGTGCTAATTCGTCGAGTTGGAATTTTAATTGGCAAATATTTGCATTCGTGAGAGTATATTTTGCTGATTTGTAGATAATAAAGTGAGAGGAATTAATATGAATATAGCTTATTTGGACTTGTCAAGAATACATACACCAATAAAAAAACAATTAGATGACGCATATCAGGAGGTTCAAAATGCTGAATGGTATATTAGAGGGAAAAATGTACAACAGTTTGAAAATGATTTTGCAGATTTTTGCGGAGTGAAGGCCTGCGTGGGTGTAGGTAATGGCTTAGATGCATTACGATTAATTTTGTTGGGACTTGGTATAGGTGAAGGCGATGAAGTAATTGTTTCAGCCAATACGTTCATTGCAACAGTACTGGCAATTACTTATGTAGGAGCAACACCGATTTTAGTAGATGCAGATAAAAAAACGCAATTGATTAATTGTGATTTGATAGAAGAAGCAATTACTTCAAAAACGAAGGCTATCATAGCAGTCCATTTATATGGTAAATTGTGCGATATGGACAAAATATGCGATATAGCACGGGATAATAATTTGTATGTGATTGAGGATGCAGCACAAGCACATGGTGCGGAACGTAATGGAAAAAAGGCTGGAAGTTTTGGAGATGCAGCTGGATTCAGCTTTTACCCAGGGAAAAACTTAGGAGCCCTGGGTGATGCCGGAGCAGTGGTGACAAATGATATAGAGTTAGGAAAGCGCATCAGAGTATTGGCAAATTATGGATCAGATAAAAAATATCATCACATTTACCAGGGATGTAATAGCCGGATGGATGAGTTGCAAGCAGCTTTTTTAAAGGTGAAGCTGCCTTATTTAGGAAAGTGGAATTATGAAAGAAGAAAAATTGCTAATCAGTATATAGAGGGGATCAATAATGAATATATAGAATTGCCGGAGCAGTCAATCGGCTTAGATAATGTATTTCATATTTTCCCTGTTTTTACTGCTAATAGAGATGAGTTGCAGAATTACTTATCGCAAAATGGCATTGATACTAATATACATTATCCAATCCCCATTCCAATCCAAGAGGCCTATAAAAATATGAAGTGGAAAATAGATGATTATCCAATAACGGATAAAATATGTAAGGAAGAACTAAGTATTCCACTATACCCAGGTATGACACAGAAAGAAATACAATATATAATAGATAAAATAAATGCATTTGCACTCTAATAAAATTTGAGGGAAACATGTATATAAAAATTAATGACCTGACTATTTATAAACTCCTTTCAAAGCTATGGCGAAATACATATATTAAATTTAAGAGAAATAGAGAAGAGAAAAGATATAACAAATATTGGATGGAACATATTGAAAAATGTGGAAATGAAAATGAAGATAAGACATTTTTTGTTGTTCGACGCAGAGAGATGTATATTGGACTGTTCTCGTATTATTTAACAAATGTATATCAGGTTGGGAAGGCATTGGAACAAGGATATATCCCTGTAATTGATATGCAGAATAATCCTAATATGTATTTAAAAAAAGAGCAGATCGGAAAGGTTAATGCATGGGAATTTTATTTTCAGCAGCCATGCGGATATTCACTAGTCGATATCTCAAGAAGTAAATCTGTTATTTGGGGATCTGGTTGGGTGGAAGATATCTTTCCATATAATGATGTTTCTTTTCTTTTGGATAAAAATGGAGAAATAAATAAATGGAAGCGGGTTGCTCAAACATATTTCAGGTTAAGTGATGAAGCGCAGAAAAGGGTTGATGAGGTAAAGGAGTTGCTAGGAGAGAAGAAAACATTAGGTGTTTTGTGCAGAGGAACGGATTACACATCTAATAAGCCCAGAGGTCATCATATACAACCTTCTGTAAATGAAATGTGTGAAAAGATTGATGATGTATTAGCCCAATATCATTGTGAACAAATCTTTTTGGGGACGGAAGATAAGGATATTTTCTTAAAATTAAAAAAAAGATATGGAAAGAAGTTATTTACAAACAGATCTAATTTTATAGAATATCATGGTGAGAATTCTATCGGGAAATTAGTATCTAATAAAGTTGAAGATGCATACCGTGAAGGAATGGATTATTTGGTTACTATTGTAACATTGGCGAACTGTAATTATTTTATAGGAGGACATACTTCCGGCACTGTTGGTGTGGTCTTAATGAATGAACAGTTTGAATATTGCTATATCTTTGATCTCGGGTTATATAATTAATGATTTAATAAGGATGTAATTGTTATATGAATAGCAATAAAAAATCAAGAAAAGAAGTTTTGGTTGAAAATAGGATACACAAATTAAAAAAAATAATTAGTAAAGCCGAAAAGGAAAAAAATAATGAGCTGATTTTAGAAGCTACTGAAGCAATTGCATTTATAGAATGTTCATGGAATCAGCGTTTTACGGATGATTATCTCGAGCAGGAAATGAAACTTGTGTGTAATAGAACACGACCAAAGCAAGAGTTAAAAGAAAATAAAAATAAGGTGTGTATTTTTCATGACGGATTCGGAGTTGATATGTGGAGTGGGCTCATGTATATCTATGTGAGTGGTTTATTGAGTTTAGGCTATCAGATTATTTATATTACAAATGAAGATAAAAAAAATAGTCAACCAGAATTTCACAAAGCAATGGAAGGGGAAAATATAGTATATGAATATTATCAAATGTGTGGAATGAATCGTATAAGACAGGCTGCGGATATTGATTATATTATTAAAAAATATACTCCCTCAATAGCATTCTTATATATTCCGCCATGGGATACCTCTTCTATTTTGGCATATAGTTGGAATGAAAATATAAAACGTTTCTTTATAAATGCAACAGATCACACATTTTGGGTGGGGAAAAGTGCTTTTGATGTGTGTATTGAATTCAGAAATTATGGAGCCGCAATCTCAGAGCAATATAGGAAGATTGCCCATAAGCAAATAGCAATATTGCCTTTTTACCCGGTTGTTAATCAAAACATAGAATTTCAGGGGTTTCCATTTCAAACAGAAGGTTATAAAATTTTATTTAGTGGTGGAGCACCATATAAGACATATGATAAAAATAATTCCTATTTTAAGATGGTAGATTCTGTTTTGAGTAAACATAGGGATGTAATATTTATATATGCTCCCCAAAGTAGTGAATTAAGATGTAAAGAAGTAAAAGCGAAGTACCCTGATCGATTTTTTACGGTTGAAAAGAGAAAAGATTTATTTCAGGTGTTGAAAAGAGTCTATGCATATATTAGCACCTATCCCATAATGGGAGGATTGATGACACAGTACGCTGTAATGGCTGGCAAATATCCATTTACTGTATGGAATGAGGATGCGCAGGGATTGGTTCTTGGAGAGGATGAGAGAACGCTTTTCTATGATACCATAGAAGACATGGAAAATGATTTGGATAAAGCGTTAGATAATGAGGAATATTTATGCCAAAAAGAAAAAAAACTAGAAGGAAGAGTTATATCAGAAGTTGAATTTAGAAGAGAACTTGCTAAGATTATAAAATATGATGAAAGCAAGTATAAGGTTTTGCAAGTTGATGGAGATGTGAATTACTTACAGCGAACAATGAAAGAGAGATTTGGTTATTCGTATATATGTAATAGGGCAATTAGCAGAGATGAAAGTAGACCACAGTTATTAAAGTACTTTCCAATACTTTTTCTAAAAAAAGAATTTCAAGTTGCTTGTATACTTTTGAAAGACATTTTTGCAAGAAAGAAATCCTGTGAATGAATGTTGGAGAAAAAACATGAATGCAATTAATAAGACAGTCGATATCATAAAAAAAATAAATTATATATTATCTAAACAACAAAAGCAATATGGCATTGTTGTATTGATTATGGGAGTTATGGCAGCGTTGTTGGAACTTTTGGGAGTGGCAATTATTATTCCCATACTAAACATGATGTTAGATATGGATTCCACAAGAGAAAAATGGTATATTCAAAAAGCTTCTTTCATATTTAATTTGAATACGGATTTGAAAATTGTATGGTTTATATGTGGATTGACCATAATGGTCTATCTGTTCAAAAATCTATTCTTTTCGGTATATAGTTGGGTAAGTTCCAAGTATTCTATGAAAATTCAACGTGAATTAACTATACGTGTCATGCAAATATATATGAAGCAGGGATATGTGTTTTTTATGCAAAACAATACAGCTAAATTGTTGCAAGGCATGACATCTGATGTGAGTGGAGTATACAATATATTAAACACCTTTTTTACATTAATAGTTAAAATATTAACACTAATTAGTATAGCTGGATTTATTGTTATTCAATCAAAAGATTTAGCCCTAGTATTAATTGTCTTAGCAGTAATTAGCTTCATAATTATTCAATTACTATTTCGTAAATCAATGGACCGAAACGGTAAGCTGGCATGGAAATATGCATGTGAATGTTCACGTACATCGATTGAAGCAATGCAGGGAAACAAAGAAATTTTAGTTATGAATAAACAAGATTTTTTTGTAAAGCATTATAGTGAATTATTGGCGGGATCTAATAAGGTTGCAGTTAAACTAAACATGGGAGCCGTCTTACCAAGTTATATTATAGAAATGATTTGTATAGGTGGTGTATTAATTGCCATGGCCGTTGAGATGGGAATTACAGAGGATACATATGCGTTAATAACAAGTCTGTCCGTAATTGCTGTGGGTGCTTTTCGGATGTTACCTGCATTGGGCGGAATTACCAGCGGAATTAATTCAATCACTTCCTATTTAGCACAGCTGGATTCAGCATATACCACATTAACTATGGTAAAAGATTTGGAAAAGAATGAAAATGTTAATGTGAGTAATGAATCTGCTAAAAAAGAAGAAATTACTTTTAAAGGTAAATTGGAAATTAAAAATATTAGTTTTGCTTATCCAAATACGGATGACAATGTTTTGGAGAATATTAGTTTTGATATTGAAGAGGGTCAATCTATAGGACTGATAGGACCATCAGGAGCTGGAAAAACCACTTTGGTAGACATTATTTTGTCATTGTTAAAGCCGTCGGATGGGGAAATATTAATTGACGGAACCAATATAGAAGATTTGGGAGGGCAATGGAATAGTATAATAGGATATGTACCTCAATCACTATATATTTTGGATGATTCAATACGTAGAAACGTGGCTTTTGGTGAGCCAATAGAGAATATCGATGATAAAAAAGTTTGGGAAGCGTTGAGAATTGCTCAGTTAGATGACTTTGTGAAAACATTACCCAATCAATTAGAAACACAAGTTGGAGAATGGGGAACGCGTTTTTCGGGAGGTCAAAGACAAAGGATGGCCATCGCACGTGCCTTATATCGAAATCCTGAAATTTTGGTTTTAGACGAGGCAACAGCAGCACTGGATAATGAAACAGAAAAGGATGTAATGCAAGCTATTGAAAATTTGCAAGGGTATAAAACTTTGATTATTGTAGCACATAGATTAAGTACTGTACAAAATTGTGATACTATATATGAAGTAAAAGATAAAGGCATATTCGAGAAGAACAAAGAAGAGGTATTTTCTGAATAGACGAAGAGTTTTAAGATAATTGCGAGAGGTAAGTATGGAGTTAAAGTTTATTGAATTTCAAATACATGGTGACGCAAGAGGTCAATTAATTGCACTTGAGGAGAACATTAATATTCCGTTTTCAATTAAAAGAGTGTATTTTATGTATGATACAAAAAAGGATGTACATCGAGGACTGCACGCTCATAAAAAGTTGCAGCAGGTTTTATTTTGTGTGTCGGGGGCGTGTACAATCAGACTTGATGATGGAAGAGAAAAAGTAGAAGTTAAATTGAACAGACCGGAAAAAGGTTTGTATATAGGACCGGGCATTTGGAGAGAAATGTATGACTTTCAAGCAGGAACAGTTTTAATGGTACTGGCATCTGAATATTATAATGAATCAGATTATATAAGGGATTATCAGGCGTTCCTGGATTATAGCATGCTATATTCTGAAAGAGGAGAGGGTAATGAATAAAGATAAACTGAAGAATAATAAGTGGTTAATCAGCGTATATGAAGCAGTCATGTCACCAATTCACCGCCTTTTATACACTGTCAGAAGGAAAACAGTACGTCTGAGAGAAAGCATGAAAAAGTCAGAGGTATTATCTTATGGAGAAGAAAATCCCGATAAAACATTTGTCATTCTTTCACCATTTTCAAAGTGTGGAATATATAGCTCAATACTACTGAACCTGCCATATATAGAGTGCATAAAGCGAAGAGGATACTATCCTATTATGGATTTTCAAAATTATTATAATCCATTGATGCAGGATGAAGAGAAAAAAGGTATAGAAAATGCATGGACATACTATTATAAACAGATTGGTGATTATCAACTGGAAGATGTATATCAAAGTAAAAATGTAATATTAGAATGGAACCGTCTTAAACGTATAAAAATTCCAGAATGGAACAAAATGCTTCCAATGAATAAAAAAGAGTTAATGCGTTGGAACAAGGTTGTTAGTGACAATATACACCTGACAGATGTATTGAGAGAACAGATTCAGGAACATAAAAAACAGATATTTCAAGATAAGAGAGTGTTAGGAATAGGAATTCGGGCAGGCTATAGGGCATTAATGTTAAGAAAACACCCAAGAATTGAAGGCCATCCAAAAGTCCCTGATTGTGAAGACATGATTCAAATAGTTGAAGCTAGGATGAAAGAATGGGATTATAATTATTTATTTGTATCGTGTGATGATCGTGAATATCTCAACAAATTCAAAGAGTATTTTAAGGAAAAATGTTTATATATTGAGAGACCATTACTACATTATTTTGATAATGATCAGCCCAATATAGAATTGTCAGACATACAAGTAGAACTAGAAAATATATCTATTAGACAACAACAAAATGATTATATAAAAGAAGTGCATTTGCTCGCACAATGCGATTCGCTGTATTGTTGTATTGGAGGTGGATATCAATTTGCCTATATTTTGAATGGTGGAAAATACAAACATTTTGAATCGTATAATGAAGGATTAATTCATTTGTAAGAGACTGAAGTATGACTATATTGTTCGGAAAAGGATAAAGAGAACTAGTTATTTGATGAGAAAATAGTGAATAAAATAGAGTTACTTGATTGTACATTACGGCCTGGAGTTTACAGCACAATAGAAAATTTGGAGAACCGGAAATTTAAGGTATTATTGTCATGCTTTAGTATGCAGGCATTGATATTATTGAGTGTGGATGATTTAAGAATGGTGGACTCGAGATTGCAACTACGTATTTTCATAAGCCGAATGTTTTGTTAAGATATATTGGGAGAAAGAACTAGAAGAAATTTGATGAAGAAAATTGTAAAAAATTATAAATTAGGAAAGGATTGCTTTCTATATTTATTGATGAGAGATGCTATAAAAAGATATCAGAAAGGAAATATAACTATTAAAAGTTATTTAATAATTGAGGATGAAAAAAGTTCAACTTTTAGATTGTACATTGAGAGATGGCGGTTATGTAAATGATTGGAAATTTGGATATAATAATTTGATAAATATATTTGAAAGAAGTACACAGGCAGGTTGTGATATTGTAGAAGTTGGATTTTTAGATGATAGAAGGCCGTTTGATCATGACCGCAGTATTATGCCCAATACCGATTGTGTTAAAAAGATTTGGGGAAATGTAACTACTATCCCCCCAAAGGTAGTTGGAATGATTGATTTTGGAACATGCAGCATCGAAAATGTGACATTATGTGAGCAGAGTTTTTTGGATGGTATTCGAGTTATTTTCAAAGAATGTAATATGCATGCGGCAATGAAATATTGTAAAGAAATTAAGGAGTTAGGGTACTTGGTATTTGTTCAACTTGTTTCTATTACAAGTTATACTAAAGATAAATTGCAGGAGATAATAAAGCTTGTTAACAGTGTAAAACCATATGCTGTTTCTATAGTTGATACGTATGGCTTGCTGTATCCCAAGGATGTGTTGTACTACTACAATATACTTGATAAGTATATTGATAAGGAAATAAATATAGGTTTTCACGGGCATAATAATCTTCAGCTTGCATATGCGAATGCTATTTCTTTTTTAGAGAAAGAGACGGAGCATAATATTATAATAGATGGAACATTATATGGAATGGGGAAAAAGGCTGGAAATGCACCTATTGAACTATTAGCAAAATATTTAAATGAACAGTTTGATAAAGATTATAAGATAAATGCAATGTTAGAGGGAATTGAAGAAAGCATTCTAGATTTTTACCATAATTCCCCATGGGGATATAAATTATGTTTTTATCAAAGCGCATTAAATAAATGTCATCCAGAGTATGTGACATATTTTAAGGATACACATACTCTATCAATTTCCAAACAAAATGAATTACTTTCCCAGATACCAGAAGAGGATAAACTTCTTTTTAATAGTCAAAAAGCAGAAAATATATATAAAAAATTTATCGAAAAAAAAGAATCGGATACAGATGTAATTACAAATTTGAAATCTATATTTCAAAATAAGAAGCTATTGTTGATAGGACCGGGAAAAAATATATGTTTACAGCGGGAAAAAGTGGAAGAATATATTAAAAATAATAAGCCATGTATTATAGCAGTTAATTATATTCCTAATGGGATTAATAGCGATTATGTTTTTATTACCAATGCCAGAAGATATCATAATATGCAAATTGGAGAGCAAAAAACAATAGCGACATCTAATGTTGAGTGTAGGAGTCGAGAATTTGACTTTACAGTAAATTTAGAATCACTTATAGAAAAAAATGAAAAAATTGTGGATAATTCATTTCTTATGTTGCTGAAGTTGCTGCAATCTATTGGAATATCATATGTTTCATGTGCAGGATTTGATGGTTATTCAGAGACGGAAAACAATTATTTCGACTTGGAAATGGAATATGTAGAGCTAAAAGAGCAGGCTCAAAGCTTAAATGAACATGTAAGGCATACTATTGCTAAACTTAGGGAGAATATGCAAATTGATTTTATAACGTTCTCGATATATAACCAAGAAACAAACGTATATAGTGCTACTTTTTAACCAGTCAAAATATTTTATACGAGGATAAATGTAAATGAAAATAAAGTCTAAAATTAAAGATTATGATGTTATTTTAGAAGATAATTTAGATTTTTTGACGAATGTTCTCAAAACGGAAAATTTGGAAATAGTAATAGATAAGGATGTTTATATATTATATGAAGATTATTTTTCATTAATATCTAAAGAAGCGCTTTTTTTGCTAGAAGCCAATGAAGAGAATAAAGTCATTAGTACAGTATTAAGTATTTGTGAAAAGATAATGGAAATGCCATCCAAAAGGAATACGGTATTATTATCAATCGGGGGGGGAATTATTCAGGATATTACTGGTTTTGTGGCAAACGTAATTTATAGAGGAATAAGGTGGATTTTTATTCCAACCACTTTACTGGCAGCCTGTGATAGCTGCATTGGAGGGAAAACTTCGCTTAATTACAAAACTTATAAGAATTTATTGGGAACATTTTATCCACCGGACGAGATACATATATGTTCACAAATGTTTCGGACGTTGGGAGAGAAAGATTTTAAAAGCGGTCTTGGAGAGGTTATCAAATTTAATATTATGAGCGGAGAAAAGGGATTAGAAGATATAGAAAATAATTTACCCAAATTACTTCAAAGAGACGTATGTATTATTAACCATTTTATTGAAAAGAGTCTTTTGTTTAAAAAAGATTTTATTGAGAAAGATGAATTTGATAGGGGAGAAAGAATAAAATTAAATTTTGCACATACGTTTGGACATGCAATTGAAGTGATTACAAACTATGAAATTCCTCATGGGACGGCTGTGGCAATAGGAATGATTATTGCTAATAAGATATCTTATGATAGAGGATTGTTAAGCAAGAATATTATAGAAAGATGTGAAAAAATTCTTCTTACTATAATAGATATAGATTGTAATTTATTGGAAAAACCAATTGAAGATTATTTAAAGGTTATCCATAAAGATAAAAAACAGATTAATAATGAATTAACAGCGGTTCTGATTACTCAATATGGTAGTATGCCAATTCTAACGGTGGTTCATGATGTATTACCAGATGAAATTCAAAATGCAGTATTATATTTTATAAGCTTATATCAAACATGAAAAGTATATGCTTGTTGACTAGGAGACGGTGGGATGAAATTAGCGGATTATGTAGCCCATTATTTATATACGAATGGTATAAAGACAATTTTTACTGTGGTTGGTGGTGGAGCCATGCATTTGAATGATTCTTTCGGGCATCATGAAGGAATTCATTGTGTTTATAATCATCACGAACAAGCTTCTGCTATTGCAGCAGAAGCATATTATCGTGTTAATAATGAAATGGCAGGTGTATGTGTTACCAGTGGACCTGGAGCAATTAATGCATTAAATGGAGTGATAGGGGCATATCAGGATTCAATTCCTATGATTGTTATTTCAGGACAAACCAAAACGACACTTACAACCCAATATAGTGGATTACCACTCAGAACATTTGGAAATCAGGAATTTGATATTGTGTCGGCATTGAATAATGCATGTAAGTATTCAGAGATGATTACAAATCCAGAAAAGATTAGATACTGTTTGGAGAAAGCCTTTTTTCTGGCACGTAATGGAAGACCGGGGCCTTGTTGGTTGGATATTCCAATAGATATTCAGGGAGCATCTATTAATCCTGAACAGCAGATTGGATATATACCTGGAAATTTGGAAATTGAGTCAGAAGATAAGGTTGATGAAAAACTGGATTGTCTTATAATGAGATTAAGAGATGCAAAAAGACCAGTTATATATGCAGGAAACGGAATAAGAATTGCAGGAGCACAACAGCAGTTAATCGAGTTAGCAGAAGCATATAAGATTCCAGTAGTAACATGTTGGAACAGCATAGATTTAATAGAAACGGAAAGTAATTATTATGCTGGTAGAGCTGGAATTATGGGTGATAGAGCTGGAAATTTTGCAGTGCAAAACAGTGATTTCCTTATATGCATAGGAAATAGATTAAATGTTTACCAAATAGGGTATCAGTATGATTCCTGGGCACGAGAAGCATATAAAGTCATGGTAGACATAGACCCATTGGAATTGAAGAAACCTACTATTTCTATTGATTTGCCCATATGTTATGATGCGAGGGTATTCATGACGAAAATGCTAAATAGGAGACAAGAAAAAACTATAAAATTTGTGGGTTGGATAGAGTGGGTTAATCAGTGCCAGCAGTGGAAACAAAAATATCCTGTTGTAAATAATGAACAGTATCATCAAAAGGATAAAATAAATGTATATGCTTTTATGGATATTTTTAGCCGAAAACTTCCAGAAAAAACAGTAACGGTTGTTGCAAATGGTTCAGCATCGGTAGTAGGAAGTGCTACGTACGTTATAAAAAAAGATAGTAGATTTATTATGAATTGTGCATTGTCATCTATGGGGTATGATTTGCCTGCTGCAGTTGGAGTAGCATGCGCTATAAGGCAGGGAAACACGAAATATAATTATGATATTGTCTGTATTGCTGGTGACGGAAGCATTCAAATGAATTTGCAAGAATTGCAAACAATAGTAACAAATCATTTGCCGGTGAAAATAGTTGTAATAAATAATGAAGGATATCATCAGATTCGACTTACACAGACAAATTTATTTGATAAACAATTTGTGGGGATAGGACCGGAAAGTCATGATCTTGGATTTCCTGACTTTGAGAAACTGGCATATGCATACGGCATTCCGTATTATGGGTGTGGAGGTATGGAAAAACTGGATAGCATTCTGGATGAGTTCTTAAAATGTAACGGATATGCAATGTTGCAGATTTTCTGTGATACAAAACAGATTTTTGAACCTAAATCAGCAACCAAAAGATTGCCTGATGGAACGTTAGTTTCGCCACCACTAGAAGATTTATATCCTTTCCTGTCCAGGGAAGAATTAAGAGAAAATATGTATATCAATTTAGTATAAAGGAGTGTATTTATCAATGAAGATTGGAAAAATCCGAATTAATATGATAGAAGATGAATCATATTATGATAAAGAAAATGCCATTGCTAATATTGGTGAGAGTATTCAAGCAGTTACTATATCATATATTTATAGAGAACTGGGAATTGATGTAGAAAATATTGTGAAGGTAGATCAGTGTAGAGTTAAAGAATATGATGGAGAATCATTGATTTTTCCGCTTCGGTTGCCATTAAGCAGAGCTAACGTAGATGATTTTTTTCCATTGAATAAATGTATAACCCCTATTTTTATCAGTTTACATCTACATGACGATATATTTGAAGATAGAGAAGATTTGATTCAATATTTTAGAAAATTTGAACCCATCGGATGTAGAGATGAACAGTCGTGCTCTTTTTTTCTCAAACATGGAATTGAAGCATATATTATGGGGTGTTATACACTATGTTTACCCAAAAGGACAAAAGTGCCAGAAAAGGGGCATCCTTTTATTGTTGATGCATCAAAAGAACTGTTAGAGTTCATTCCCCAAGATATAAAAAACAAAGCTATATTATTATCACAGGCAATGCCGTTTGAGGAATATCCTATAACTCACCATGAGGATGAGCGATTAGAAGGGGTTGCTAAGTGCTATTTACAAAGATATTATGCTGAGGCAGATATGGTTATTACGAGTAGACTGCATGCAGCTGCTCCGTGCATGGCAATGGGGATTCCCGTAATATTAGCAAGTAATAATATAGATTTCAGATATGCGTGGATTGATAAATATTTGAAATTATATCAGGAAAGTGAATATTCTGAGATTAATTGGAATCCCAGTATTCCAGCGGATTTGGATAATGTTAGAAAGTTACTAATGAAATTTTTCTCAGACTCTATTTCGAAAGGAATCCCTGCAAGAGATTGTTTGAGAGAATTAGATAGATTTTATAGAGATAGAAATAAAACCGAGTATTATCTTTGCTTTAGGAAAAGATTAGAAGAATTAAAACAGAGATATCCCAATAATATGAAATTCACATATGCAATTTGGGGTGCTGGTTGTCATTCTGTTTTTGCATATAATCTTATGCAGGAGATGTTCCCTAATGCTTCTCTTCAAGTGATTGTGGATAAATATAAAAAGGGGAGGATGTATGGTGTTCCAATTATTTCTAGAGAACAATTAGATGATTATCATATAGATCATGTCTGCATAACCACTCATCCTGGATTGAATGAGGCAATTCAATGGTGTGATATGCATTTTAAGGAAGATTCAAATTGTAGATATACAATAATAACATCACAACAGAAATCATAAATAACGGGAGGAAAAAATGATTTGTGAATTAAATGTATGTTGTGGTTGCGGCTTATGTGTACATGTTTGTAGACATAATGCAATTCAACTGAAGGAAGATAGAGAGGGTTTTTTATATCCGTTTATTGATGAACAGAAGTGTGTAAAATGTAATTTGTGTAAAAAAAAGTGCCCGGCCATAAATAGAAATATACGTAGGGAGCAATGTATTGAAGAAAAAAAGGCATTTGCAGGATATAGCAAAAAGAAAGATAAATTGTTGAAAAGTAGTTCTGGAGGTGCAGCATATGCAATTGCACATACAATCTTAAAATGCGGGGGAACCGTTTTTGGAGTGGAATATAATGAAAACTATAGGGGGGTGCGTTTCGCAAAAGTTACTACATATAAAGAATTAGATGCTTTATCAGGCTCGAAGTATGTGGAAAGTGATAGAAAAATCCTATTTGATCAAATAGAAGAAGTAGTTGCTACAGGAAACAAGGTATTGGTGATAGGGTTGCCTTGCGACATTGCAGCAGTAAGATCTCTCATAGGAGTCAGGGACAACTTATATACTTGTAAGTTAATATGTAGGAGCAACACTTCAAATAAGGTTTTAAGACAATATCTTGATAAATGTGAACAAGATAAAAGGAGCTTGATAAAAAGGATTAGTTTAAGATATAAACAAGAAAATACACCCATGCTTCCAACTAAGATAAAAATTGAATATGAAAATGGAAGTGTAGATATAGAGGATTTTACGAAGACAGATTTTGGAAAAGCCTTTCAGATAATGGCAAGACAATCTTGTTATCAATGCAATTATAAGAATCTGGACGGAATTGCAGATTTGACAATAGGGGATTTCCAAGGGATGACGGGTAATGAGATATATTACAATATTAATGGGGTCTCATTGATTTGTACTCATACGGAGAAAGGGAAAGAACTGTTGAGCTGGTTAGAAGATTTTTGCTTATATGAAGTTCCGTATGAGGAGGTAATGGAATATAATTGGATGATAAAAATGTCAATTCCAAAGTCTCCATTTAGAGATGAATTTTCAAATTATATTAGAAATGATAATCTTTCAAATGCATGTGATAAGTTAAGACGTGAACAAAATAAAGTTTTGGATTCTATTATGTTTGAATTTACTACAAATGGTTATAGGACAGCAGTATGGGGAATTGGAGATACTAATAAATATCTTTTTGAGAGACTTCAAATGGATCGGTGGAATATTGTTGAGGTATTTGATAGAAGTTTATTAAAAGTCGGGCAATATTTTAAAAAATGGAAAATACGAAACATAAGTGAGATTGCTCAAATGAAAGAACAAATTGATGTTTTGGTTGTGATGATTCCCTCTGAGGAAGAAAGCCAATTGGATTTATTTCTAGGTTCATTAGGGTGGGATAAGAAAACGTTACATGTTGGAAAATATAAATTTTATAGGGGATAATAAATATGTTAAGTATGGGCCATTATGGAATTTATGTAAATGATATAGATAGGTTGACGGATTTTTATGTTAATGTATTTGGAATGAGCATTGTTTGCAGAAATCAAATAGATGCTGGCAATTGGATAGAGCAACTTTGCGAAAAAGAAGTGAGCCATATCGTGATTACTAAGCTGATTACGGATAAAGGAAGTATAACTGGCAGTGGCGATATGCTTGAATTAATTAAGGTTATTTTTAAAGACCAAGAGATGGGTACAAGTATAAATATAAGGAAATTTACAGATATAGGTGTTTCTCATTTAGGTATAGTTTGTGATAATATAATGGATACTTCAAGCAAAATCATAAGAAATGGGGGAGAAGTTATTGTTTCACCTTTTAAAAGAGAAAATGGGAATTGGTTGAGCTTTGGAAAAGATTTGGAAGGTAATTTCCTTGAATTAATAGAGCGCAAATCTTGAGGTAGTGCTATGAAAATATTGATTACAGGTGGGAGCGGCTTTATTGGAAAAAACTTATCTTATTATTTAAGAGATAAGTATGACATTGAAACTCCACAAAGAAGTGAATTGGATCTGTTAAATACCAAAGCGGTTGAGCAATATTTAAAAGGGAGAAGAATAGATGTTATTATTCATGCTGCAAATATAAATGATGTTAAGAATAAAGGGATTGTAGCACATGATGTGTTAGATGGCAATTTACGTATGTTTAATAACCTTCAACGATGTCAGAACTATTATAAAAAAATGTATTATTTTGGCTCTGGAGCAGAGTATGATTCGCAAAACTATATTCCTTCGATGAAAGAAGAATATTTTGATACATATATTCCCGAAGATAGCTATGGGTTTTCAAAATATATTATGTCAAAGTACTGTAGTAGTATGAGTAACGTATATGACTTACGGTTGTTCGGAGTATACGGTAAGTATGAGGAATGGGAGAGGAGATTTATCTCAAATGCAATATGCAGAATTTTGAAAGGAAAAGATATCTTAATTCATAGAAATGTTTATTTTGATTACTTGTGGGTTGAAGATTTGTGTAATATCATGCAGTGGTTTATTCAAAATACCCCCCAATATCATCATTACAATGTGTGCACAGGACATAAAATTGATTTATATTCATTAGCATGTATAATAAAAGAAGTAATGAATGCCAATTGTAATATATATATTGAAGAAACTGGTTTTAAGAGGGAATATACAGGGGATAATACCAGATTACTTGCCGAGATTGGAAAGTATGAATTTGTTGATTTTGAAAGTTCAATTATTAAATTGGTCGAATTTTATGAAAAATGTATTGATAAGATAGATGAGAATAAGCTTATTTAATCAGACAGAATAGAGGGAGAAGAATGAAAACGGTATTATTGGCTGGTGGACTTGGAACACGCTTATCAGAGAAAACAGAATATATACCTAAGCCAATGGTTGAAATAGGTGGAATGCCAATTTTGTGGCATGTGATGAAAGAGTATTCTTATTATGGATATAATGATTTTATCATCTGTGCGGGATATAAACAGCATATCATTAAAGAATGGTTTGCAGATTATTTTTTGCATACATCAGATATTACATTTGATTTTACTGCAGGAAATAAAATGATTATACATAATCAGCATTCCGAACCATGGAAGGTAACGGTTGTGGATACTGGGCTGAATACTATGACAGGCGGAAGAATTAAACGTATCCAGGATTATATAGGTAATGAAACTTTTATGATGACCTATGGTGATGGAGTATGTGATGTAAATATCAGTAAATTATTGGAATTCCATCGAGGTCATAGAAAAATGGCAACATTAACGACTGTTCTGTTGGAGCAGGAAAAGGGAATTTTAACAATAGCGGAAGACAACAGTGTTCGATCTTTTAGAGAAAAGAAAAAAGTAGATAGTTCACCCATCAATGCAGGATATATGGTACTAGAACCAGAAATATTTGAATATATAAAAGATGATGACTGTGTGTTTGAGAAGGATGTACTGCCAATACTAGCAGATGAAGGTGAATTGATGTCTTATAGACATGAAGGATTCTGGCAGTGTATGGATACAAAAAGAGAACAGCTTATTTTGGAAAATATGTGGATAAGCAATAATGCTCCATGGAAAAAGTGGTAAAGATGAGGGAAAAGAATGTTTGATAATATGAGTGAAACAGAAGCAAGGGAATACATTTTGCAGCAGGTTAAAGACTACTGCAATAAATACCATATAAAAAAAGAGTATCATGTGGGAGATAGGATTCCATATGCTTCCCGTGTATATGATAGTAATGAAATGTGTAATTTGGTGGACTCTGCATTGGAATTCTGGCTTACATCAGGAAGGTATACAGAACAGTTTGAAACGGAATTTGCCCAATATTTAGATGTTAGATACTGCTCTCTGGTTAACTCAGGCTCGTCTGCTAATTTGCTTGCATTTATGACTTTGACTTCTCCGTTACTAAAAGAACGACAAGTACAAAGAGGGGATGAAATTATTACAGTTGCAGCAGGTTTTCCAACTACAGTTGCACCGATGATACAGTATGGTGCAGTTCCGGTTTTTGTAGATGTTACGATTCCCCAGTATAATATAGATGTAACTATGTTGGAGGAAGCATTGTCAGAGAGGACCAAGGCAGTTATGATTGCACATACCTTGGGAAATCCTTTTGATTTGAAAGAAGTCAGTAGTTTTTGCAGGAAACATAATTTGTGGTTGATTGAAGATAATTGTGATGCACTTGGCTCGGAATATATCATAGATGGTAAAACCAGATTGACAGGGACCATAGGTGATATTGGTACTTCCAGCTTTTACCCTCCACATCATATGACCATGGGCGAGGGTGGAGCAGTATATACGAATGATGCATTGTTGCATAGAATTGTGAGATCTCTTCGAGACTGGGGCAGAGATTGCGTATGTCCTTCAGGGCATGATAATCTATGTGGGCATAGATTTGATCGTCAATATGGGGAATTACCATTGGGGTACGATCATAAATATGTATACTCGCATTTTGGATATAATCTGAAAGCAACGGATATGCAGGCGGCGATTGGCTGTGCACAGCTTGAAAAATTCCCACAGTTTGTAGATAAAAGAAGAAAGAATTTTGAAAGACTGTATCGAGGCTTGAAGGAAGTGCAGGATAAATTAATATTACCTGTAGCACAACAGGATTCTAATCCAAGTTGGTTTGGATTTATGATGACATGCAGGGAAGGGATAGAAAGAGAAAAAGTAGTTCCTTATATTGAGGATCATGGAGTGCAGACGAGGATGCTATTTGCAGGAAATCTGATTAAGCATCCATGTTTTGATGAGATACGAGGGGATAAAACAAAGTATCGGATAGCGGGTACATTAGAAAATACAGATCGTATTATGAAAGACACGTTTTGGGTAGGAGTCTATCCGGGAATGACAGATGAGATGATTGATTATATGATTAGGATAATTAAAGAAGCTGTAATGCAGTAAGGATAAATATAGGATGGATCTTGAATTTTATAGAGGAAAAAAGGTTTTTATTACCGGACATACAGGATTTAAGGGAAGCTGGATGTGTGAAGTTTTATTATTGTTGGGAGCAGATGTAACGGGTTATTCATTAAAGCCTCCAACCAATCCGGCTCTTTTTGACATTCTTTCTTTAAAGGAAAGGGTGAAGTCTAATATTGGCGATATTAGGGATTTGAGCCATTTGATGAAGTGTATGCAAGAAGCGCAACCAGAGATAGTAATCCATATGGCGGCACAGCCAATAGTCAGAGAGTCGTATCAAAATCCAGTGTATACATATGATGTGAATGTTATGGGAACGGTAAATGTACTGGAGGCGGTGCGTTTAACAGAATCGGTGAAGTCCTTCATTAATGTAACAACAGATAAGGTTTATAAAAATAGAGAATGGGAATGGGGATATCGGGAGAATGAAGAATTGAATGGCTTTGATCCCTATTCTAATTCGAAATCTTGCTCTGAATTAGTGACGGATAGTTATAAAAATTCTTTTTTTAGCAATCGGGATATTGCCATTTCAACAATGCGTGCCGGAAACGTAATAGGGGGAGGGGATTTTGCTATAGACCGAATTATACCGGATTGTGTCAGAGCAGCAATAAAAGGCGAGGACATCATTATTCGTAATCCACATTCTGTAAGACCGTATCAGCACGTTTTGGAACCGGTAATGGCATATCTTTTAGTGGCACAGGAACAGTATAAGAATCACAGTTTGGCTGGTAGTTATAATGTTGGTCCTGATGAGGAGAACTGTTTAACAACAGGAGATATGACCAATATGTTTTGCACCAAATGGAATGAAAAATCGGGAGATAATATTAAATGGATTAACAAGTGGGATGGTGGTCCGCATGAGGCAAACTACTTGAAACTGGATTGTTCAAAGTTAAAAAAAGTATTTGGCTGGAAACCACAAATATTTGCAGAGGAAATGGTTGATATGACGGTTGAGTGGTATTGGATATGGTCAAATATTCATAATCATCTTTCTGTGGAACGTTTAATTGAAGTTATGGAAATAAATATATTATATATGGGATATTGATATGTGTCATTTGAATGGCTTGCCTGGAATAGATAGATGAAGCTTAACAATTTTAAAGTTAGGGGAGATAATTTAAAATGAGGGACATAAATAAATATACGGAAGAATATGTTAAAAGCGATTTTGAGGAATATTTGGTTGCCTATCGTAGAAAAAAAGTATTAGAAGTTTTAAATATGGTTTCACATAGAAGAATTCTTGAAATTGGTTGTGGAATGGAACCATTATTTAAGTATATTCCTGAGGAACAATTTGAAGAGTATACGGTAGTTGAACCAAGTGTTAGTTTTTGGAGGAATGCTATGCATGAAGCAAAAACTAGCAAGATTATATGTATAAATGATTTCTTTAAGGCAAACGATGAATTGAGTCAAAGAGCATATGATTTTATAATATGTTCTGGCTTGTTGCATGAAGTTGAAGAACCAGATAAAATGATAAGAGATATTTTTAGATTGTGTGGGAGAGAAACTATTGTGCACATTAATGTGCCAAATGCAAATTCAATTCATCGTTTGGTGGCCAAAAAAATGGAAATAATAAAAGATGTACATGACTTATCCATGAGAAATAAAAATTTGCAACAAAGTAGGGTTTTTGATAGTAATAGTTTATCAGATATTATAAAACAAGAAGGCGGTATCGTTTTAGAAGAGGGAGGATATTTTGTTAAGCCATTTACTCATTCACAGATGCACAGGATGATAGAAGAGAATATTATAGACTTGAGAGTATTAGAGGGGCTATACGAGTTGGGAAAAGATATGGCAGAATTTGCATCAGAAATTTATGTAAATGTAAGAAAAGCATGAGAGGGATAATAAGTGAATTTTATTATAAAAAAATATATTAATAATGATATGGATAGATGGGATGAGTTTGTTTTGAAGGAGAGTATGAATGGTACTTTTTTGCAGACAAGACATTTTATAAATTACCATGAAAAAGGAAAATTTGAAGATCATTCATTGATAGTGGCCAAAGGAAATACTTATGTGGCAGTCATTTTGGGATGTGTAGTTGAGGAGGATAATAAAAAGATATTTTTTTCACATAAGGGAACATCTTTTGGGGGAATTGTCGTTAATAAGAAGTACTATAGTGTTACTCATATGAACCAGATATTTGACTTGTTTGAAAACTATTTACAGGAACACGGGTTCAATGGTTGTGTTATGAAAGAAACACCTGATATATTTTCAAAAGAGCCAACGCAACTGACGGACTATTTTTATTATTATAAGGGTTATCAGCAGTATGATGAATTAAACTTCTATTTGGATTTGGCCCATTACAGAGATGACATTTTAAATGGTTTTACTTCCGGAAAACGAAGAGACTGCAGATATTCATTGAATAATAATCTGATGTTCAGAGAATTATTATCCGACGATGATATTAATGATTTTCATAGGGTATTGTTGCTCAATTTAAATAAGCTGGGCGTAAACTGTGTGCACACAGCGAATGAGTTGATTGATTTGAAAAACAGATTTAATCAAAGTATTCTTTTCTTTGGTGTTTATTTAGAGGAAAAACTGATTGCGGGAAGTATGATTTTTATATTTGACAATGGAGTGTATCATACGCAGTATTTGGCATCGGATGAAGAATATCTCAAGTATTTTCCCATGGAGTTTCTGATATATAATTTAGTAAATCTGGCACTGACGAATAATAGCCGTCTTCTTACATTTGGTATTTGCACGGAGGATAGGGGAAGATATCTTAACTTTGGTTTATCAAGATTTAAAGAGGGATTTGGTGCACAATATACAATAAACAGAATGTATCAGAAATTGTTTGACTAGAATATTTTTCAGGCTTCTGAACAGCAGAGTCTTCATCAAATGCCATCATTACATAATAGGCAAATAGGAAAAACATAAATGGCATACCTAAAACATATTCAATTCTGTATTTTACCAGAAAGATTCCAATACAAAAGGTAGAGCATAATGCATAAAAGAATGAAGAGCCGAATAAGGTCTTTTCCGTATAATATTTAAAAGATTTACGATATAATCCGGCTGTTTCAGGATTTCCAATCATTCGGTACTCAGCGAGCCTTTTGGTACCCATCAGGAATGCTCCGGCCATCCAGTAACCAATCAGAATACTGACGGGAGGGAAAGCATTACTGGTAATTAGAAACCAACCGAGAAGTAACCGAATCATATTGTTAATGGACTCAGATAACACATCAAGAAAGATAATATCTTTGCTACGCAATGGTTTCACATTATAGATAATCCCCATTAACAGTAACCAGAGTTCGGTAATGACGAATAAATAATTGATAAATAAAGAAAGTGCAATTCCAAGTATGGCAAAAATAAGATACTCTGTTATTACAAATTTGAATTGAACATTACCACCGACAACTGGACGGTATTTCTTCGTTGGATGATACTTATCAAATTCTGCATCCAGCCATTCATTAATGACATTGTTGGCAGAAGCAATAAAACATGTGGACAGAAAGCCAATAATCAGTGATAAAATGTTGATAGAAGAAATTTTAACATTAAGTAGTAGAATTGCTACGGCAATTCCCGGAATAATAAATAAATTTTTAATCCAATGATGGGCAATTTTAATATAGTCTTTCATGTATTCCTCCGTCCCACATTTAATTTATGGGAATTTTGCTAATAATCTATTTATAAAACTACTGTTAATATTCTAAATGTGAGAATGCGTTTAGTCAACAAATTCTATTTTCCAAGAAGGAAACAGATTCGTAGCGCCAGTTCTCCACCAAGTGACGGACGTAAACGATGAGGGAAAAACAGACGTGTAGCATAGGTTTTTAAATTAAATGGTTGTGAAGCAAAGCAGGAGAGAAGCTTTTTCTGTTCAGGAGAAAGCTTCTTTTTATAATCCTGTAAATAATGATAAATAGTGTCATGATTACTATCTAACATGTTACCGAAAATGTCGTTTTTAATCCACTTTCGGATGAGCTTCATATTAGATGAAGCAGCGTAGGTGACAGTTGATGAATGCCGACGATACAGGGCAGTAATCATGCTGTCATGGTAAAAGATGCCCATAGAGGCAGCTATCTTCTGACACCAGCTGTCATGAGGGTAGTCCCTGTGAGAGGGAGAGCAGAGGGCAGCATTTCGTAGTGCTTTATTGATAAGAATTGTAAAACCGAAGGCAGGGGTATAGAACAAAACATCCTTCAGGTGAATCCGTTCAGGAAGATTAATTGGATTTCCGGTTACATTTAAATTCTCATCACAATACTGAAAGGAGGAGGAATAAAGCATGGGGGTGGAATGTTCAGATAAGGTTTCCAGGACCTTTACACCAAGCTCCACTTTATTGGGCAGCCATACATCATCCTGGTCGCAAAAGCTATAGTAATCTGCACTGTCATCATAGTTTAAAAGTGTCCAAAAGCTTTTCATATATCCGAGATTATGATCGTCCGGAGTGTTAATAAAAGTTATGTTGGTATGGTTGCTGATATATTCATGAATAATATTTAAAGTACGATCGGAAGAGCCATCATCCCGGATATAAATATGAATATTAGGATATGTCTGGTTTAAAAGACTGTCTAATTGCTGGGCGAGATACTGTTCACCGTTGTAGGTTGACAGAAGTATATTTACTTTGCATTGTGTACACATAATTTAATCTCCCATAATGCCGTAATTAGTTATATAATAAGATTGGTTGTTTCATAATGTCAATATCGGATGGAGAAGAAAATTGTGAAAATTGCATTAATTAATACAGTTGCAGGTACTGGCAGCACAGGAAGAATAACACAATCTCTTTATAGGGAGATAGTAAATAATGGTGATGAGGCAATGCTGATTTATGGGAGAGGAACCTGTGCAGCGGATATCAACTCTTACAAGGTAGGAACGGCAGCAGACTTTTTCTGGCATGTGTTACGGCATTTTTTTACCGGAATGGGTGGCTTCTTCTCTACAAGAAGAACAAGGTTATTAATTGAACATTTAGAACGGGAAAAGCCGGATTTAATTCATTTGCACAATATACATGGATTTTATCTGGATTGTGAGGAATTGTTTGCTTATATTAAGAGAGCAGGAATTCCGGTTATATGGACTTTGCACGATTGCTGGAGCTTTACGGGGCATTGCGCATATTTTGATTATGTGGGATGTGAAAAGTGGAAGACAGGATGTCATGAGTGTCCACAGTATCGAAATGTATATCCTTATTCTTTATTTCGTGATAATACTAGGAATGCATATACCCGTAAAAAGCATTCCTTTCAGAATGTGGATTCACTGGTAATTGTCACCCCATGTGAATGGCTGAAGCGCAAGGTTCAAGCGTCATATCTGTCAGAGTATCCGGTCAAAGTTATTTATAATGGAATTGATACAGATAAATTCTATCCGGAAGAGAGTAATACGAACACGGATAGATATACATTGTTGGGTGTGGCGAATATCTGGGAGAAAAGAAAAGGTCTGATTTATTTTGAAGAACTTTTGAAATCTTTAGGTGAAGAGTATACCGGGGTGTTGGTAGGGGTTAACCACAGACAGTGCAGGAAACTTAGAAAAGAATTTCCGGAAAACAGATTAAAATTAATTCAACATACCAAAGATGTTGATGAACTGAGAAAACTTTATAATAAAGCAACTGTTTTTGTGAATCCGACATTGGAGGATAATTTCCCAACTACAAATTTGGAGGCAATGGCGTGTGGATTGCCGGTAGTGGCATTTGATACCGGAGGATGCGCAGAAGCTATTCAGGGTACGAATGGAGTTATTGTACCTAAGAAAGATGTTATTAAACTTACAGAGGCTGTTCAGACGATATGTTGGAAAGAAACGACAGAACGGAAAAAGAAAGAAAACCTAAAAATTTTCGACAATCATAAGATGTTGGAGGAATATATGAAATTATATCAACAGTTAGTAAATAGTAGAAGATAATTAAAGGTATAATGAAGTTGAAATATGTGATAGAATAAAGTATCTTGTTAATATATTGAAAATTTGCAGGGGACAGCATAGATGAGTAGGATTCTTTTAATTATTCCTGCCTATAATGAGGCACAGAATATTGATCATGTCATTCAGAATATTATTTGTAATTATCCACAGTATGATTATGTGATTGTAAACGACGGATCAACAGATCATACATATGATATTTGTAAGAAGAGAGGATATAATGTCCTGAATTTATCAGTGAATCTTGGAATCGGAGGTGCTGTACAGGCCGGTTATCTGTATGCGAAGCGTAATCATTATGATATTGCAGTTCAGATTGATGGTGATGGACAGCATGATGTGGCTTATGTAAAGGATGTGATTGAACCGATTCTGCAGGGAAGGGCCGATGTGGTTGTAGGATCCAGATTTGTAAAGAAGGAAGGATTTCAGACAACTTCCAGCCGTCGGATGGGAATTTCCTTGCTGAGTTTATTCATTAAAATATGTACTGGTAAGAGAATCTATGATGTTACCAGTGGCTTCCGGGCAGCAAATAGTAGATTTATAGATGTTTATGGAATGGATTATCCAAGAGATTATCCAGAACCGGAAGCGTTGGTCATTGCAATGGTTTATGGAGGAACTGTTTGTGAGGTACCGGTGGTGATGAAAGAACGTCAGGGCGGGACAAGTTCCATCAACCTGAAGCGTTCCATTTACTATATGATTAAAGTTTCTCTGGCCATTTTTGTCAGACGCTTGAGTTATGGCGTGAGGAGAGAAAAGAAAAGCGAGGAAAAGAAATGATCCCTTCAACATTACGAATTGTTTTATTGGTTGGTGTATTAGCATATTTTATAGTGATTCTTCTGTTTTTGAAAGATAAGGCTCTGGAGTTAAAATATACCCTGTTGTGGATCGGGGCAGGTGCATTTATGCTTCTGTTAGTTATCTTTCCACATTTACTTCCGTGGATGATTCATTCGCTTGGAATTGAGAGCAATATGAATGGTTTATTTCTGATAGCGATAGCATTTCTGGTAATGTTGAGTATGACGCTGACTTCCATAGTATCCAGACAGATGAGAAAAATTAATCGTCTGGTACAACAGGTAGCGATATTGGAGAATGAACTGACTAAGTAAAACTAAATTTGACTAAGATTAGGATAGTGTACTGGTATAAATGCTCCCCAAGGGTATATTTTCTTATCACATTTTATTCCATATATTCTCTCGTGGAATAAAGATTGCCGTTAGTGGCAGGTATGGATACGGATATTCCGGCAAATATGCAAATTAATATAAGAAAAGTCTTTACTTATTCAGACATGATCATTAATGCTTCATGGGTGTTAAAACATATTTTTAAGAAGAAATTTAATGAATCAGTATACTTTTCTGAAAGACCTTACAATAGTAATATTGTATTTGAAGTGCCGAGCGGAGCTTTTTTTCTTATTAATACAGATATTTTTGAGAGAGTGGGGTTTTTTGATGAGAGTACATTTCTATATGCAGAAATATTTGAAGGCCAATCCAATAATGATTAAATTTTATCAATGGAATTACTGCGTTGACGAAAAAGTGAAAAAAACATTTGCGAAAATTTGTTATTACATTAAAAAATATGTTCATTTTTATAAATAACAAGGAATAATTATATGAATACTAAAAAAATTCTATTTATAACTATTAGTTATTTTACATTGAATGTGGACAAAAAAGATACTGCTTGATAGGGATAGGAGTAATAGATTTATTATATGCTTTTTTTACATTTTACTTCTATGCTTGTAATTATTTTATATGATGTGACAGTCAACCTGCATGGTTAATTGACCGACCTTTTTGGTATACTCCGCCTTTTCCTTGCGTTCCTTGGCAAGCTTTTCTTTGAGGTTATCCTCTCGCTTGTCATCGAATACAATAGAGGCATTGTATATGGGAGAGGCAATTTGAACAATATATTTATGAAATGGAGATTAAGGTGAATAAAGTATCTCTTATATTGACAACGTTTAATAACGTGAAGGTTTTGCCCTATACATTGGAGAGCATAGAGAATCAGGACTATGCACGAATAGAAGTTAATATTAAGGATGGTGGTTCCACCGATGGAACGATGGAAATTATTAAACAGTATCAGAAAAAGAGCAAATATGAGGTTCACTGGATAACACGATCAGATACAGGTATTTATGATGCCATGAATCAAGGATATCAACTGGCAACAGGTGACATTATTGTTTTCTTTAATGATCAATTTGTTAGAGAAGATGCGGTTTCTAAAATGGTCTGTTTGATGGAACAAATGCCGGGATGTATAGGGGTACATGCTGATTTAGTATATGCTACAGATGAGAAGGTGGTACGATATTGGAAAATGGGACCTCAGAAAAGTCTGTATTGTGGGTGGATGCCTGGACATCCTACATTGTTCTTGAAACGGGAAATCTATGAAAGATACGGATTGTATAGAACTGATTACAGAATATCAGCAGATTATGAGTTTATGGTTCGATTCTTAAAAGATTCTTCTAATAAATTAGCTTATTTACCGGAGATAATTATCCGGATGTATTATGGAGGGACAAGTACATCCGGATTAAAGAGTTATATACAGTCTTTACAGGAAGGACATCGTGCACTTAAGGAAAACGGTGTCAGGCATGCATGGTGTATTGATTTTCTTCGTACAATGAGGGTAATGTTCCAGTTCGTTTTGAAACCTAATAAGAATATTATTAGTGGTATATTTATGATGTCGGGGTCAAAAGCTCCGCTATAGTACTTTGAAAAGTTCATATATTTTGTAGTAAATGCGAGCCTAAATGGCTTGCTTGCTGTATAATAGAGGTATCAAAGCCACAGTGTGACTTGGAAAAGAAGGTAATCTCTATGTCATTCAAAGAAAACGCTTACCAGCAAATGTCATTTACGGATAGTTTTTCCGGATTAACTGCCAGAGAACAAAAAGCACTGGAAAAATCCTGGGCAAAAGTCTTTGCAGATGAAATATTTCCTGCTATTGATGAAAACCGTTTTTCTGTATTATACAGCGATAAGGCATCCCGACCGAATACTCCGGTCAACGTGATTGTTGGTGCTCTCATCATCAAAGAACTTTTTGATTATTCTGATGATGAGATGGTCGAAAATCTTATGCTGGATTTTCGGATTCAGTATGCACTGCATACAACAAGTTTTGAAGAGCAGCCTTTGAGTGACAAGACCCTGTACTGGGTATGATGGACCGGACAACAGGTGGGTTATGTTAAACGAATATGAAGAAGCAAGACTTAGCACTTATGATGATGAGGGACATTTGATATCATTTGAAGATTATGACGAAGCCGGTAATTTAACAAGAAGGTGGGAATATGATACAGAAGGAAATGTGATTTCCAGTACTACTTATTAAACCATTCTGTATACCTGTAAACAAATGTTTGATCAGCAAAAATTAATTAAATAAAGAGGATAAGAAAATGGATGAAAAAACTAAGAAAAGCGCAGTAGAAAAAAACGAGCAGGAAATGATGGCTTCGGATGTTGTACTCTTATGATGGATATGGTGATGTGTGGCGGAGAGAATATGAGGAGTATGATGAGGAGGGAAGAATGCTGAGAGAGGTTGTGCATTATAGTTGTGGGTATGATGTAGCCAATGCATCAAGTTTGCCGGCTGATTTCCCGGTAGAAGATCGCTGGGTTCTTGAGTACACATATACATATGAGTCAAATAGTTGTACAACCTTATGTCATTCAGTCAGTGCAGATGATTCTGATGGGAAAACATTTTATTCAATAGGCGGGGGTAAGGATACAAATACATATGATGAAGCAGGAAACCTTATTTCCGTTGAGTACTATGATTTAGCTGATAATTTAACATCAAAAATAGAGTATGATATTGAAGGAAATGTGATTTCTAATACTGCTTATTAAATGAGTGTTGAATTATAGGGGTACCGGTACAGGGGAAATTGTCCTGACAATCAGTAAGAGGTATGCGGAAGGGAGGCATTAGGCTGCCTCCTTTTTGAGATAAAACGCCAGCGTCAACATATATATAAATGTAAAAAGGCGATCATTTACTTACAGAAGAGAACTATAAACAGTATTTGGAATATATAAGATCTTTTTACGGTAACTACGATTATGATCAATTGTTTAGTGAAGATGGTCATTCTTAAATAAAACTATAACCGGATTTAATCTGCGGTAAAGCTGCCGTAAGTGGGAACTATAATTCGATGCGTGACAGTTAACAAGAATATGAAAAATAAACTCAATTTATCTCATATTAAAACTCAATATGGCTTATCTTTTCTATTTCCGGTACTTTTATTAGTCCTATTCTATGCACTGGCCGGATATTATTCTTTCGGTGATAAGACCGTACTGGTCTGGGACATGGAGATCCAGTATGTCAGTTTCTTTTCCTGGCTGAATCAGGTTTTAAAACATCAAACAATAGATTCTTTGAGCTATAGTTTTTCATTGTCTTTAGGTGGAAGCACAGTTGGATTAGAGGGATATTATCTGTTAAGTCCCTTTAATTTATTATTGTTGCCATTTTCTACAAAATGGCTGCCGGTTGGAATTCAATTGGTTACGATGTGCAAAATAGGAAGCTGTGGGGTGGCGCTGTACCATTTCCTGAGGAAACGTTTTGGGCATTCTGGCTATGGTGCTAATCTGTTTTCGACCATGTATGCACTTATGGGGTATGTCGTAACCCAACAGTCAAATATTATGTGGCTGGATGGAGTGATTTTATTACCCATTTTAATGCTTCAGGTATATAAGCTGGTTACAGAGGGTAAATGGAAGGCTTATCCCGTCTGGATTATGCTTGCAATTGTCACAGATTTTTATATCGCTTATATGCTGATTCTTTTTTCAGCAGTGTACTTTCTGGTAGAAGAACTTTGCTGCGAGGAAGAGTGGCAATGGAAGAACGTGCTGCAGAAAGCAGGAATACTGATAGGAACAACGATATTAGGAATAGGAATTTCGGCAGGAATTTTTATTCCAGTGTTGTATGAAATATTCAGTATTGGAAGAGGCGGCAGTGGAGGTGTTCTGGAATCATTGCAGAACATTTTTACTTTTGATCATAAGCTATGGTTTCTGCCGATGAAATTTCTGATAGGAGCATATGATCAGCAGCAGTTGACCGGGGGATTACCGAATATCTATGTGAGCTTATTCTGCATTCCATTCCTGTTGTTGTTTTTTGTGGACAAGCGTAATAAGGCAAAGCATAAATGGGCATATTTCATTGCGATAGGGATTATGTTACTCTCTTTTGTTTCTATAGGTTTAAATCAGATCTGGCATGGATTTACCTATACATCGGGAAGTAATTACCGTTACTCTTTTTGCCTGACATTTCTATTTATTGTAATTGGTTATCAGCAGTATTTACAAATAATAGAAACGAGGAAGCTATGCAATGTATCCATAGCAGGTTTGATTGGAATCACAGCTATGGGGATATGGACATTAGTTGTTGCATATATTCAGTTTTCAAACGGAGTGTTTGAGTTTTCATCGATTAAGAAATGGGCATTGACGGCAGCAGTTCTGCTATGCGCCTGTCTGGTAATTTATCTGTTGTTCAAGGATAGAAGAAAGACTGGTTTTGCGATCATGACATTGGTTATGAGTGTGGAACTTGTCGCTAATTTGTACTGGTCACTTTCTGATTTTCATTATTGGGGTCTGGAAGAGTATCAGGAATATACTTCCATGGTAAAGGAAATATATGATGAATTGAAGACAGAAAATGGAGATACATTTTTTCGGATGGAACATGAATTAAGAGATCCATTGAATGATGCAATGTTAATTGGATATCCAAGTGTTACACATTATAGTTCAGTGATCAGAAATGAGGTTGCTGAGTATGCAATTGAACACCATATGCTGGCAGAGGGCTATGGAAGACAGGCTACTTTATACCGGGCGCGTAATTTAGACGCAGAAGAAGCTGGAAGATATGCCATTAAGTATCTTCTGATTTATGAATTGCCGGAAAAGATGGATGGCTGGGTGATTAAGAAAGAAACGCCTTGTTATGTGTTGGAAAATACCTGCTTTAAGCCGTTGTGCTATCTGGAAACAGAAGACGAAAAGAGCGAAGTCCGGATTAGCATAAAGAATAGTGGAAATATTAGAATTTCAGTTGCCGGCAATGGAGAACATGGAAATTACCTGCAAACATCTATCCCTTATCGGGACGGATGGAAAATTATGGTTGATGGCAGAGAATATCGTGAAATCCCGGAGGATTTAATGATCGGAATTGAACTTACGGAAGGAGATCATGAAATTACTTTAAGGTATAGACAGCCGATGGTAGTGCTTGGAATATTAATTAGCCTCCTGTCCGTAGTGGTATGGGCAGGATGTGTCTGGTTTGAGAAAAGCAGGAGCAGATCATAATCATGGAGGAAACAGGAGATGAATACGGATAGCAGAAAGCAAAAAAGAGATCTTATTTCTGGAATATTGAAAGTTGCTCTGGCAGTATCCTTTGTTTTTCTGCTGGTTTTATTGCTGATTGGAGAGAGTATTTCCAATACTTCTTTTATCATTTCCAATAGAATTCTGTTTATTATAGCGGTATTGGTAGTAACAGGAATATGTGCTTTGAGAGTTCCGGTAAAAGGAAAATGGAGCGGATTTATAGTAAAGCATGAAAATTTGTGCGTGATAATGGCATCTGCTATATTGCTCATGGTTCAGCTGGTGATAGTTTATGAAACCATTTTTCAGACTTCGTGGGATGTTGCGGCGGTTTGGTATGGATCGCATTGGGCAGCCCTTGGAGACGTTGATGGAATGACAGAAATGTCAGAGTACTTTTCTATATATCCTAACAATCTATTTCTGGTTTTTATTTTTTCACGTATTTTGAAATTAAATATGGTCTTGGGAGAACCTATATCAAATGGCGGCATGTTATTGGCAATGGTACAATGTCTGTTGATTAATGTTACCGGTATCCTTATATATAAGTGTGCAAGAAATTATGCAGGCATTGCAGCCGGTTGGGGGATTTATTTATTTTATGCTATTCTGATAGGAACCTCAGGATGGATGGTATTGCCTTACTCCGATGGTATGGGAGTCATATTTCCAACGCTTTTGCTCTATCTGTATATCCGGTTCAAACATTGTACGACAGGTAAAGGGAAATATTTGTATTGGGCAGCATTATTTTTTGTTGGAGTGGTAGCATATCATGTGAAGCCGTTTACGGTCATTGTGCTGATTGCTGTTATGATTATTGAATTGATCCGATGCTTCATTAAGTTGTTAGACAAATCTTGTCAAAAACGTGTGAAAAGCTGGGTAATATACGGAATTATTATGGTGCTGAGTGTATTGTTGTGTTCGGGAATCATAAGTAGTGTCAATCATTCTCTGGGATTTAGGCTTGACAGGGAAAGAAAACTGGGAATTCCACATTATCTGATGATGGGGGTAAACAGGGATACATGGGGAGGCTACAGCTATGACGATATGGAATTTGGCAAGGAGGAAAAGAAAGAAGAACGAAATAGAGAGGAATGGAAGGAATTCTCCAGACGTATCCATGAAATGGGACTGTCCGGATATGGAGAGTTATTTGTCCATAAGGCTTCGAAAAGCTTTCTGGACGGTACTTTCGGATGGGGAATAAATGAAAGCTTTTATACGGAGATCTATCCGGCCAGAGGCAATTCATTATGTGAAATCCTTCGATCCTGGTATTATGGCTTTGAGAGCTTATATCCGTACAATGCTGTGATCCGGCAGCTATTATGGATTATCATTTTGATTTTAGTTCCGTTTGCAGCATATAAGAAATCCATTTTACGGGATGACGAGAAGGTTTTATTCTTAGCAGTACTCGGGTTTATGCTATATTTGCAGATTTTTGAGTCCCATGCAAGATATGTATTTGTTTTTGCACCGTTGTTTATGATTTTGGCGTTTATTGGTGGGAAGACTTTAAGGGAGATCATACAAATATGGGTTTTCCAGAAAAATTAAGTCGCGAAATGATTTTAATATTTCTATTTGGGACTATTATTGTCTGACGGAATGTTGTACAATATAGAGTGATTTGATGGAGAATTATCACAATCTGGAAGAGGTGAGAGAATGGGACGAATTATTGGAATCAGGATTAAAAATTATGGTTCTTTAAAAGATATAAAACTTGGGAAATTACTCTTTGATTCGAAAGACGTAAAAGAACTTACCAATATGAATGCAATTATAGGACAAAGTGGTACCGGGAAAAGTACACTTGCGGATGCATTTGGTTTTCTGGCTGATAGTCTGGAAAAAGGTGTTGAAGTTGCATGCGACCTGAATGGCAGAGGTGGGTATGAGAGCATCATTTCACAGGGAGCACAAGGTCCAATTGAGTTTGAAATTTATTATCGAGAAAAAAGCAATGAGTCACCGATTACATATGAATTATTCATTGGTTTGGATAAGATAGGAAGACCAATCATTGAGAAAGAGAGATTACGCCAGAGGAGAAAGAATGAGAGATATGGACGACCAATGTCTTTTTTATTCCTGGAATATGGAAAGGGATATGCGTTTAAAGGAAATGATGGTGGAAGATCGGATGAAGGAGATCAGGAGATCGGTGATAAGGTCGATATTGAATTAGCAGATCCAAGACAAATGGGGATTGTAACTTTAGGTGAATTGCGGGAACATCCAAGAATTGTTAAGTTTAAGAATTTTCTTAAAAACTGGTATTTATGCTATTTCAGTCCTACAGCAGCCAGAGAAATACCCAATGCAGGTCCACAGAAATATTTAAACCGATTGGGAAACAATGTAAATAACGTAGCACAATTTTTGTATAGAGAAGATCCTAAAGAATTCATGAAGGTATTAAAAGCAATTCAGACGAAATTGCCTGGAATCAAGGCGATTACGCCGGTTAAACTGCAGAATGGCCAGTTGGTCTTGCAATTTCTGGAAGAGGGATTTAATGAACCGTTTTACTCGCAGAAGATGTCGGATGGAACATTAAAGCTGTTTGCTTATTATTTGTTACTTTATGAAAAAGATGCAAGGCCGTTAGTTTTTATTGAGGAGCCGGAAAATGGTTTGTATCATAAGTATTTGGCAGATCTGGCACTTCAAATGAAAGAAAGTGTTAATAATACGTATTCCAAGCAATTATTTGTAACAACACATAGTCCTTTTTTTGTGAATGCCTTATCGCCGGAAGAAGTATGGGTGTTAAGGAAGCAGGACGATGGATTTTCTACGGTTACCAGGGCGTCTCAATTCGAATGCGTAAAAGAATTGTGTGAAGCAGAAGTGGAACTTGGAGATCTTTGGTATAGTGATTATTTTGAATAAATACAGGGGAAGAGTATGGAAGAATACAGATATATGGAGATTTTGATTGAGGATGAATCTGGGGGGATTCTTGTGGATCATATTTTGAAAAAATATATTCAGGAACGTGATAATATACAATATAGGATTCACAAGTTTAAAGGTATTGGAAAAATTCCTAAAAAGTTGAAAGTAGATCAGTTGAAGACACGAAAACTGCTGACAGATCTGCCGGCATATCTGGAAGGAATGGATTCTTATATGAAGAAAATGCCGGGAAAGAAGGCTGTTTTTGTGATAGTAGATGCTGACAGGGAAGATTGTGCAGAACTGAAAAGGCGATTAGTAGAGTTAAAGCAGCAATTGAATATAGAGACACAGGTGTTTTTCTGTATTGCAATTGAAGAGATAGAAGCGTGGATTTTGGGAGACCAGGATGCACTGCTGGAAGCATATCCAGAAGCCAAAAGAGGAATTCTTCAGAAATACGTTGCAGATAGTGTGGTAGGTACGTGGGAATTACTGGCTGATGCTATACATAAAGGTGGATCACAGGAGTTAAAGAAAAATTCATCTTCCTATGAAGCAGGTAAGTTTAAATGTGAGTGTGCAACACAAGTGGGACCGAGAATGATATTGGAAAGAAATATATCTCCGAGTTTTAAATATTTTATTGGAAAACTTGATTTGGTATGTGGGTAAACATAGATTAATTCAAGAAATCAATAAAATGAATGATTTAGAGTTTAGTACTCCGGGAGGAAACCATATGACAGAAGTATTAATAACAACTCTGATTAGTGTTTGTGCCAGTTTTATAACTGCGCTTGTGACGTTAAAGGGAAATAACAAAAGGGAGCTTAAAAAACAAAAGGTAGATATTGCGCAAAACAATTATGCAGTAAAACGTGATAAGCTTAATGAAATATATGTCGATTTAATGAATGTAGTAAATAAATTTCCTAATATTTCACCTAATGATGTATTACAACATATAGATTATGCACCTAATTATTCGTTAGAGTCTTTTGATGCAATTATAACTAGTTTGGGATATCAGATTGAAGACTATAAGGAACGATTAAGTAGAGGCACTTATAATGAAGATGAGTTGTATAAGACGGAATGTGAAATTAGAGAAAGGGAATTTGCTATAGAGAAAATTGCACATATCAAAAAAGAATATTTTGAAGCCAGAGAATTATATGATGACTATAAACGAACGAAAAAAGCAATATTTGATTTATATGCAGGAATAGAAGTTAAAAATTGTGTAGTGTGCTTTGATGTAATTATTCACAATGTATTTATATCGGGGAAAAGGAGTGGGGATCCTTTAGATGTATCAAACAATCTAATAGAAAGAGCAAGAAGAGATTTGATCAATAGTATGAAAAGCGATATGGGGATTGATCAAAAATTGTAACTTATAATGTATTAATGCTTATTAGTGAGGATACTATATAGAATCTTTTAAAACAGGACACAAGCATATGTACACAAACGTATTGGAATATTTAGAAGCAAACAGCAATATCGAAAATAGTGCCTGTGCACTTTCGGATGAAAAGGATCAGGTCACATATGGGCAATTAAAGGAGCTGGCGCAGCGGACAGGTTCTTTTATTGCAAAACAGGGAAACTGGAGAGGACGGCCGATTGCCGTACTGATCGACCGGAACGTATGGAGCATCGTTCTATTCATGGGGATCGTCTATAGTGGTAATTTTTATGTGCCGATCGATCCTGCCATGCCGGCTAAGAGGATTGAACTGATTCTGGACACACTGCAGCCGGTGATGATTTTGTCAGCAGCAGAAGGAAAGACGATTGAGGGACGTGAAGTTTATACGAAAGAGGACTGCTTTGCCACAGAGATGGACAGGGAAAGATTAGCGCAGATCCGGATGGAAGCGTTGGATACCGATCCCCTTTATGCGATTTTTACATCAGGCTCGACAGGGACTCCGAAAGGGGTATTAATCAGCCATCGTTCGGTGATTGATCTGGTAGAGCAGTTTGCAATCACGTTTCCGTTTCCGGAGAAGCCGGTATTTGGTAATCAGGCACCACTTGATTTTGATGTTTCGGTTAAGGACATTTATTGTGCGTGGAAGCTGGGAGGTACAGTACAGGTAATTCCCAAGAAGTTATTTTCGATGCCGGCGCAGTTGGTGCCTTACCTGAATGACCATCATGTAAATGTTATTATTTGGGCAGTATCTGCAATGCGGATTGTATCGGACTATAAGATTTTTGAGCTTTATATTCCGGAGTTTTTGAAGCTGGTGATGTTTTCCGGAGAAGTTATGCCGGTGAAAGCTTTGAATGACTGGATGGATCATCTTCCTGAGGCAAAATTTGTAAACCTGTACGGACCTACGGAAATCACCTGTAACTGTACATATTATTGTGTAGAGAAACGTTTTTCCAATGATCAGGTGCTTCCGATCGGCAAGGCATTTCGAAATACCAGTGTATTTCTTTTGGATGAGGATGGAAAGCAGGTTGAAAAATTAAGAACCGGTGTGATCGGCGAAATCTGTGTACGGGGAACCTGCCTGGCACTTGGTTATTATCATAATGAAGAAAAGACTAAAGAAGCTTTTGTGCAGAATCCATTAAATAAAGATTACCCGGAACGTATTTACAGAACGGGCGATCTTGGATATTATGATGAAGAGGGAAATCTGTTCTTTGCATCAAGAAAGGATTTCCAGATCAAGCATATGGGGCACCGGATTGAACTTGGAGAAATTGAGGTGGCTGTGAATGCGCTTGATTTTATTGATGTAGGCTGCTGTATTTTTGATGAGAAACGGGAAAAGATTGTCCTGTGTTACCAGTCAAAGGAAGCCTGTGATAAGCAGATTGTCAGAGAACTTGCGAAGGTACTTCCGAAATTTATGTGGCCACAGAAGTTCAAGCATTTTGAACAGCTGCCAATGAATAAGAACAGTAAGCTGGACAGAGTGCTGTTAAAGGAAATATGCTGTAAAGAAGGAGTAGAGTAATGGAAGAATTAAAAGAATTACTGGAGGGAATCCGTCCGGATATTGATTTTGATAAGGAGAAGAAGCTGATCGATGATGGAATTTTGGACTCGATTGATATCATTGGAATGATCACAGAAATTAATGATGCATTTGATGTGGAGATCAATGTACAGTATCTCCTGCCGGAGAATTTTAATTCCATTGAAGCAATTTATGCATTGATTCAGAAGCTGAGTGATGAAGAATAACCTAGAAGAACTTACACAACTGCAGACGCCATGTTATGTATTCGATGAAGCAGCATGTGTAGACAGAGCAATAAGAATCCGACAGGAAGCAGGGAAATGGGGTGGAAAGCTTTGCTTTGCGATTAAAGCAAATCCGTTTCTGATACCGGCACTTATTCCGGTCGTAGATAAATTTGAAGTATGTTCTCCCGGTGAATTGGAAATTTGTAGAAAATACAAAGTGCCGGGCGGGAAGATACTTTTTTCTGGTGTAGTAAAAACCAGAGAAGATATGGAAAGGGCATTGGCATATCCTGTGGATGTGATTACACTGGAATCGGTGCATCATTGGCAATTGTTGAAAGACGCTCTTAAGGAAGGTCTTTCAGATGAGACTGACCGATGCGTAAAGGTAATGCCGAGGCTTTCAAGCGGAGCGCAGTTTGGGATGGAACCATCCCAGATGGAACATATTTTGACGGAAGCTGCTGACATGAAAAATATCAGGGTGGAAGGAATTCATTATTTTACCGGTACGCAGAAAAAGGGAAAGCAGTATGAGAAGGAAATAAAGCGTGCCTTACAGTGGATGGAAGAACTGGAGAAGAAATTTTCGCTGGAAGATGTGATTCTGGAGTATGGTCCGGGACTGGCCGTGCCCTATTTTAACGGGGATGATTTTGAACAGCCCTATGGACTGATTGAAAATCTCAGAGATTTTATTCTTACAGAGAAACCTTCGCACCGGATTGATATTGAGCTGGGACGTTATCTGGCAGCATCCTGTGGAGAGTATGTGACCAGAATCGTGGATGTGAAGAGTGCCGATGAAAGAAACTACTGCCTTGTTGATGGAGGAATTCATCAGGTTAATTACTATGGATCCAATATGGCAATGAGAACTCCGGTGATAGAATATGTACCGGTTGGAAATAAACCGGATTCCTCATTGTTAAACCAGGAAAAGGAATACATGATTTGCGGATCCTTATGTACCTTTGCGGATATTCTTGCACGGGGGATATCACTGCCATCTCCGGAAATTGGAGATTGCCTTGTTTTTGAAAATATCGGAGCGTATTCGGTAACAGAAGGAAGCTATCTGTTTTTAAGCCATGCGCTTCCGGAAATTTATATAAAGCAGCAGAATGGACAGATCCGGAAAGTGCGCAGCGCACAGGAAAGCTGGCTGATTAATTCTGTGGATGATCAGGTCTGAAACGATGAAGAAGATAAAAGTATTCTTAAAGATTGTGTTATTTTTTGCCATTTTTATTGGTGGACAGGCAGGGATTAAATATGCAATTCTGGATGACACCATGACAATTTCGAGGGTGATGCTGCATGATCTTTACACGGAAAAGGAAAATATTGACATTTTGTTTTGCGGGGCTTCGCATTGCCAGCTCGGTTTTGATACTGCAGTATTAGATGAAGCATTTGGGCAGAATACGTTTAATGCAGGAAGTTCCTCTCAGGGACTGGAAACTTCTTTGGCAATGATCAGAGAGGCTGCAGCTTATCATGATCTGAAACAGGTTTATGTGGATCTGGATTATGCGATCGTAACAAGGGAATTACCCAACTTGGAGAGTATATACATTATATCCGACTATATGAAGCCTTCTGTGCGGAAAGCAGAGTATTTACTGAATGCAACGACTTCAGAGTATTACGTGAACAGCTTTATGCCATTGCATAAGGGGCGGGGATATACCAGAAATCCTGCAGAGATCGTCAGAATTATTGGTAAGAAAATGAAATCCGGATATCGGAATTATACAGACCTTGACAGCTCTTATGCCGGAAAGGGGTATATTGCGTCCAGAACCGTAATTTCGGATGGAAGCTTATGGACCACGGAGACTCCGGAGACGAAAGATTTCACGATACCGGATAATCAGCAGCAGTATCTGCGTGAGATTATTTCTTTTTGTAAGGAAAATAATATTCAACTGACCTTTGTGAGCGTTCCTGTTACGGATTTTAATATGGCTTTTGTTGCAAATTATGATGATTATGTGCAGACGATCAAAGACTTTCTGGCAGAGTATGATATTGCGTATGTAGACTTTAATCTGGCAAGATCTCAGGCGTCTGGCATTGACCGTGACAGTTATTTTAATGATGACAACCATCTGAACCAGGATGGTGCACGTGTTTTTGCACAGTGCTTTGCCAGCTATATGAAGGGGAATATCAGTGATTCGGAGTTGTTTTATGCGAGCTGCGAAGAGAAGAAGCAGATGGAGGAGCCAAGAGTACTTGGAGTTCGCATCGAAAAATCTGGGGAAGACATTACTGTGATCCCAATGGTGAACAATCATGGTATTGTGCCTGAGTGTGAAGTGAAGCGGATAGAAGAGGGATATCTGATTACCGTACAGGTGGACGGAAAGATTACCAATCGGATTGAGATTAAGGACGAAGAATTAAGATGAGTTTATTTTCATTGCAGTTTGTGGTGTTGTTGGGTATAACACTGCTGGTATATTATATTGTGCCTAAGAAATATCAGTGGATTGCCTTGCTTGCAGCAAGTATGATTTTTTATGCTTTTTCCGGAGCAGTGAATCTTCTTTTTATCGGAATCACCTCTCTTAGCACCTGGATAGCAGGAAGGATGATGTTCCGTTTTACACTGGAATTTAAAGAGGCAAAGAAGAAAGAAGGCGTTTCGAAAGAGCAGAAGAAGGAATTAAAGGCTGTTTTAACCAGAAAGAAGAAAAGAACGCTTCTGCTTGTTTTACTTATTAATTTTGGCATTCTGGCATATCTAAAGTACTGGCAGGTATTATACGATGGAATCTGGCAGATGCTTCATCCGGATCGGGGAGCAGTTTCATTAGGATTATTACTTCCTCTTGGAATTTCTTTTTATACCTTTCAGTCTATGGGATACCTGATCGATCAGTATCGGGATTCGGGAGAAGGGGAAAAGAATTTTTTTAAGTTTCTATTGTTTGTATCCTTTTTCCCACAATTGATTCAGGGACCGATTAACCGTTTCGGACAGATGAAGCCTCAGTTTGATGCGGAACATTCTTTTTGCTGGGAAAAGGCGAAACATGCATTGTTTCTTATACTGTTTGGCCTGCTTAAGAAATATGCAATTGCAGATCTATTGAGTGGAGCTGTGGCAGCAATTCTGGATGCGCCCGGAAGTGAGATGCCGGGAAGCGTGATAGTGGCAGGAATTCTTATGTATTCTGCACAGCAATATGCGGATTTTTCCGGAGGAATTGATCTTGTGCTCGGGATTGCCGAACTTTTTGGCATTGAAATGATGCCGAACTTCCGACAGCCATATTTTGCCGTATCTCTGGCAGACTTCTGGAGAAGATGGCATATTTCCCTTGGAGCATGGATGAGGGATTATGTGTTTTATCCATTCGCGCTGACAAAGGCGATGCAGCGTCTCGGCAAGTGGGGAATCAGAAACCTGGGTAAACATGTGGGAAGAGTGCTTCCTGCATGTATTGGAAATGTTCTGGTATTTTTTATTGTGGGCATCTGGCATGGAGCAGAATCACATTATATTCTCTGGGGACTTTATAATGGAATTTTGATTGCTCTTGCAGAACTTTTTGATCCGTTGTTTATTAAGATGAAGCAGATATGCCATGTGAAGGAAGAAGGAAGGGGATTTCATGTGTTCCGGATCATCCGTACCTTTATCATCGTAAATATCGGGTGGTACTTTGACCGCATTGTCCGATTTGGAGACTGTATAACAGCGTTCCGGAATACGATACTTCATCTGGATCCCGGCAGATTCGCCGGCAGTATGTCGGAACTGATGACCGATACACTGACCACAAAGACTCTGATGATTGTACTGGCAGCAATTGCTATTGTGTTGATTCACAGCATAATGTCGGAAAAGCACATGGATATGTTTGCATGGCTGAACAGGCACAATATTGTAATACGTTGGGGTGTCTATTATCTGATGATGATATTAATTCAGGTGGCTATGAGCTGTGGTGTGCGCTCAGAGGCTTTTCTGTATGCAGTATTTTAATGGAATGGAATCCGTAGCAGTTGTAAGTATATGAAGTTCAAAGAGGATGGATTAGTGAAAAGATTACAAACGGAAAAGTTTTGGAAGATTGTGTTACTGATTATACTTGCAGGATGTTTATTCCCCTTGCTATATCTTGCACGATATAATCACAGCAGTGCAGATGATTACTCTTATGGATGCCTTGCAAGATGGGCATGGACGGATACTCACAATCTGTTCCGGGTGTTTGCGGCGGCAGGAGAGAAAATTAAGGATATCTACCTGAACTGGCAGGGATCTTACAGTGCGGTTGCTCTTTTTGCACTGCAGCCTTCTATCTGGGGAGAAGAATTTTACGGCTGTACAACGGTGATCGTTCTGGGATTGCTTTTGTTTGGCACTTTTTTCTTTTGCAGAAGGATGGTAACAATCCTTGGAGGAAAGAGGATCACGGGAGATCTGATTGCTTTGGTGCTTACGCTTCTTAGTATAGAGCTTCTTCCGTCACCGGTAGAGGGATTCTTCTGGTGGAACGGCTCTGTTTACTATGTTGTATTTTATGCCCTGTTTTTAATAGAGACATCACTGCTGATGGAAGTGGTGCAAAAAGATCAATGCAAAGCAGGAAAGCTTGCAGTCTTGTGCATCCTGGGAGTATTTCTGGCAGGTGGTAATTACATTACCGCATTGCTTGCTATGGAGACAGGTTTTTTACTTCTTCTCGGAGCTGTTTTACGGAAGCGGAAAGCTGTCTGGAAGATTGGGATTGTGTATTTATTAACTGTGACAGGCTTTTTGGTGAACTGTCTGGCACCCGGAAACGCAGTCCGGCAATCTGCATTTGAGTCCTGGTCTCCGGTTCGGGCTGTATTATATTCCTATCATGAAGCATACAATTACATGATTGAGTGGTCACAGCCTCTGGTGCTGCTTGGTCTGGTCTTTCTGATTCCGTTTGTATGGAAACTGCCTTCATTGTTGCCGACTCATAAGAAATCCATGTGGGGATATTTGATTGCGTTGGCAGTTCAATATTCCCTGTTTGCATCCACCTTTGCACCGACACTTTATGCGTACGGTGCTGTTGGTGCGGGACGGATTCAGAATGTACGGTTTTTCTTCTGGCTGTTAAGCTGTGTGGTTATGGAATATATTGTGATCTGTATGATTCGTCAGGCTTTGCCTGAGGCTTCAGAAGCTGTCGGGGGAGAGTATGCAGGGATATTCTTCGGCTGCATTCTTGCCTTAGGAGCATTCTTTGCAGGAAATACCCTGCTTGCGGATGATACCAGGGATCTGGTCAGTGTAACTGCAGTAAAGTCTCTTATTTCCGGAGAGGCAAAGACCTATGATATGGAGATGAAACAGCGCCAGCAGGCTTACCTGTCTGATACAGCACAGGTGCAGGTATCTCCTCTCACCGCAAAACCCGAGCTGCTATTCTGGGAAGACATCACGGATAACCCGGACGAGTGGATTAATCAGGTTGTAGCAAGATTTTATAGGAAAGAGGAGGTGTATTTGGAGGAGGATGCTCATGATACTATACCATGGATCAAAGAGTGGAATTAAAGGTGATATTGCGCCTAATAGCCGTGATGCCTGCGACTTTGGGCAGGGGTTCTATATGGGGGATCTGCCGGATCAGCCTAAGGGTTTAATTGCCGAGTTCCCTGACAATAGATTTTATGAACTGGATTGTGATTTTGCTGGTTTAAAGATTAAAACCTTTGAAGAAGATGCAAATGATCAGATTGACTGGGCATTGTTTATTGCATATAACCGGGGACTTTTGGAAGAAAAATATAGGAATCTTTGTGAGAAATATCGGGCATATAATGAAAACTATGATGTTATCATAGGAATCATTGCAGATGATAAGATGACGCAGGCATTACAGAGATTTTTCATGGGGGAGTTATGTGATGCAGCACTGATTGAAGCAATGCAAAAGGTGAGTCTCGGAAAGCAATATGTTGCCAAAACAAAAGAAGCCTGTAATCTCTTCCATCTGGCTCGGAGAAAAATATCTTAAATGTCAGATAAGCTGACGGATGTAATTCATACATTGTATTCTGAGGATAACAAAGCCGAGTGGAAGAATAAAAGAGATGAAGGACTCGTGCAGTTTCTGAAAAGTAATCACACCTTCAAATGGGAAGGCTTTTCAGTGTAGGAAGTAGGAAATAGCTACGTAGACTGTTTTTACAATGCGGAGATAGAACTATATCCTACTAAAATGGCTATTCAGAACAAGGATCTGCAGAAGCTCTTAAAGAAAAATCCTTTTATGACAAAAGAATCAATATATGCATTCTATGAGAAGAAACTGAAAAAATATTTGGACCCGGAGTTTGAGGAGTACTGTACCTGCGATGACTATTATGAGCCCGTTGTGGAAGATTTTGAACTGACATATGATGTTGAGCACTGGTGTAAAGAAAATGGATTTGAAGTTATATCCTATGAAGGTGATGGAAGCGATGGCGGATATGAACCCAAATTTAGAAGAAGTTGGTAGAGATACCAGAAAACAGCGCTTTAGTCGGAAAATTTAATATAGTTAGGAAAAGTAAGTGGGATAAATAAGGAAAAATTGATAGAATGTATTTGGAATAATTTGACATGTACGGAGGCAACATATGGCAGTAACAACTAAAGACTTGGCGAGAATATGTAATGTTTCAAGGACAACTATTACACGTGCATTGCACGGAACGGGGAGAATTAATGAAGAAACGAAACAGAGAATATTGACAACTGCAAAAGAATTAGGGTATGAGCCAGACCTGATGGCAAGAAGTTTGGCACAAGGAGCTTCTAAGACCGTAGGTGCAGTTCTTTGTGATTTGCAAGGTACATATTTTCCGAGTATGATAGAGGCAATGGAACATGTAGGGAGGGAAAAGGGGTATCTACTAAATATTACATTGCATGACAACAATCGGAAGCAGGAGGAGAATATTATCAGACAATTAGCTGGTTATCGAATTGATGGTGTTATATTGAATGCTGCTTCACAAGAGATACAGGATTATGAATATTTAAAGAAATATCATTTCCCAATAGTAGTTATTGGGGGTGCGAAACTGGGAGATTTGCCTTATGTGGGAAATGATGAATATCATGCAGCCTATGATGCAGTAAATTACATTGTTGATAAAGGATATAAGAAAATCTGTTTTGTTTTTCCAGGATTAAAGAATAAAAAGCCAAGATCTTTTGGAGGACATAAGGAAAGACTTCGGGGTGCTGAAAAGGCGGCAATAGAGAGAAATGTTTTGTTTGAATCTATAGGTACAACAGATTATGCACAAAAAGTGTTGGAAAGGGTTAAAAGAAGTAAAGACAAAATAGCATTTTTATGTTCTGGTGACATATATGCGGGATATGTAATGATGACTATGCAAAAATATGGTTATGATGTAGGCAAGGATTATGGGGTGATGGGATTTGATCATCTGGAATTAATGCAGATGTTTCCAGTACGGTTGGCTACGTTGGAAAATGCACCGGAAAAGGTTGGTGAAAAAGCGTTGCGTATGTTACTGGATTTGATAGAGGGAAAGAATGTTGAAAAAGAACTTTATATACCATATAAGATAGTAGACGGTGATACATTATAGGTATGGAGTAGGAGAAGCTGAGATTTTTGATCTTAGCTTCTTTGTGCATAGGAAGTTTTGGTTTATAGGGCAAATAGTGTTTTGTGAAGAAGGTTTAGCCTGCCAATTACGATGGTACTATGAGGTGACGTGAAAGCAGAATTAATTGAATATAGATTGACAACTCGTAGTGCAATGTGTATAATAATTTCAAAAGCGTACAGCTGTACGCAAGCAAAAATACTATTATTCAATAAAAAAGGAGGGTTTTTATGAAGAAAAGAGTTATTTCAATGTTATTGGCGGCAATTATGGCAGTTTTCGCAGTTGGTTGTGGAAACAATCAAGATGTGGCAGAGAATGTTGTGGATGAAGATGTAACGGAAGTTAGTGATCATGTACAGGAAGAAGATGCAGTAGAGGATATGGAGGGGATTCCTGAGAATGTGACAATAACATTCTGGAATGCATGGGTAGGTTCTGATGGAGATACATTGACGGAACTGGTTCATCAATTTAATGAGGAAAATGAATATGGAATTACAGTTGATATGACAATTACGTCAAGTGTTAACGAAATGCTTCAATCCAGCCTTCCGACAGGTGATGCGGCGGATCTTATTTTGGGTGATACGGGATGCATCAACAGATATGTGGGATATTTAAGACCAATTGATGATATTTTTGTAAGTACAGGGTTGAAGAAAGAGGATTTTTTAGAGGCATATTTAAGTCGTTGTTATAGTGAAGAGGGAGAATTGTATGGCATGCCATTTCAGATTGCTCAAATGTGTCTATTCTATAATAAAGATTTATTTGTAGCTGCTGGATTAGATCCTGAGATGCCTCCGGTAACATGGGACGAGTATTTAAAATATGCAGAAAAAATGACAGATTCATCTAAGAATACCTTTGGTTCAGGTCTTTATTATTGTTATCAGGCGCAATTGGGAGCATTTACACAACGTTTCGGTGGTTTGGTTATAGATAAGAATACCGATGGTAAATATAAGGTGAATTTAAAGAATAATGATGCTTTGAAAGATGGTTTGAATTATTTTTATCAGCTTTATGATACCGGAAATAATCCGAAAGAGAAAGATATTGATTCCATGATGCTGGCAGGTCAGATTGGTATGATGATTAATGGAGGTTGGTTAAAAGCTGGTTTGGATTCGGCAGGCATTAATTATGGTATTGCCAAAGTTCCGGTTCAATCAGGAGAGGATATTAATAGCTATGCACTTAGTGATATGAGTAATTTTTATATTACAACTTCTGCAACAGATGATGAAGCATGGGCAGCAGAGAAATTTATCGAATGGTGGTACAATGGAACTAATACAACAAAGGTAGATGATACGGCAAATACACGATGGTCGTTAGAAATGGGGTATATTGCATGTTATATTCCTGCTATTAATTGTGATTCTTATCAGAATAACGAATTATTGATGGGACTGTCAGTTGCAGCAGATGCAACCGATGTAGAAACAGTATTATTTTGTCCGGCGGGAAATAAGTGTTATACAGATGCAAGTAGTGCAATGATTGAATTAGCAGAAGAATGGGTATATAGTGATGGTTCGGAAGAAGAGCTAGAGTCTTTATTAACAGCTTATCAAGAACAGTTAGAAAACTCTGTAATTGAAAATTACGGAGAAGATATGTTGGCAGAATAAGTATGTATAAGAAGGGTGTGAGTATGGCTTACACCCTTCTGGCATAGAGGAGATATGAAATGAAGCGAGAGAGAATAAGGAGTTTTTGGAATAAGCCATCGCATGCAGCATATTTATTTATTGCACCGGCAGGTATTTTGTTATTCGTATTTTGTATTATTCCATTAATGGCATCTTTGGTTATTAGTACATTTAAGATGGGAGTTGATTTTCATAGTGCAGATTTTATTGCTTTTGATAATTATGTGAAGATATTTAAAGATAGGCAGTTTATTAATAGTTTTTGGGTGACACTTAAATTTTCTTTAATAGAAACACCGCTTCAAATGCTGATAGGAATTATTATTTCAGCAATTATAGCAAAAAATAATTTTTTTAATAGATGCGTACGAAGTATTTATTTTTTACCAGTAATTACATCAGCAGTTACCGTGGGGATTATGTGGCAGATGTTGTTGCATTCAAATGTTGGTCTTTTTACGTGGTGGCTTCAGATATTAGGATTTGGAAAAATTAATTTATTAAATGATCCAAATACAGCATTGTATGCGGTAATAGGTGTATCGTTATGGAGAAGTTTTGGAATTTCTACTATTATTTTGGTATCTGCCATTCAGAATGTTCCGATAGATTATTATGAAGCAGCTGAGCTAGATGGGGCTTCTAAAATCAGGCAGTTTTTTTCTATCACATTACCGGATATTATGCCAGCCGTATGGTTTTTGTTAATGACCAGAATCATAGGTTCTTTGCAGGTGTTTGATATTATTTATACACTTACGAACGGAGGACCTAATAAATCTACCAATACGTTGGTTTTATATGTGTATACACAGGCATTTACAAAAAATAATAATATGGGTTATGCAACAGCGATATCAGAGGTACTGTTTATCATGATTTTAATTGCAACTGTGATTCAACAATGTGTTATGAAACGGACAAGTGATTAGGAGGATTATTATGTATAAGAAGATACTGAGAATGATCCCCATATATTTGTTGCTGATTATCATAGCATTGATGGTAGTGTTGCCGATTATATGGGTAGTATTAAGTGGATTCAAATATGAACAGGATATTATATCTTGGCCACCATCCTTTTTTCCGAGAAAATTGACAAATGAAAATTGGGAAACGATTAAATCAAGAATAGATATCGTTAAGTATATTGTGAATTCTGTAGTTTATTCAGTAGGAACGACAGTACCAGCAATTTTTGTAAATACATTGGCAGGATACGCGTTTTCTAAATTAGAATTTAAAGGAAAAAATATTATTTTTATTGCTTTTTTAGCAACGATGATGATACCGTTTCAAGTGATTATGGTTCCCTTGTATGTAGAAGTCCATTATATGAAACTTTTGAATACTTATGCAGGATTGATTATTCCCAAAATTGCATCGGCGCAATGGATTTTTTTAGCACGGGCATCGTTTGACGGAATTCCCAAGGATTTGCAGGAAGCTTCGAGAATAGATGGTTGTAATGAATTTGATATTTTTTTGAAGATTATGTTCCCGTTAATTAAACCAACTTGTGTGACTATTTTTGTGCTGAGTATAAATAATTGCTGGAATGACTTGTTGTGGCCAATGATCGTAGCAAGTTCCAGTAGAATGCGGACACTTTCTAATGGACTGGCTATGTTTATAGGTACGCATACAACTGAATATGGTCCGGCTTTTTTATGTGCGGCAATTTCGTTAGTTCCGATGCTTATTGTTTACATTTTGGGTCAGCGTTATTTTGTGGAAGGTCAGGTATACACAGGAATTAAAGGATAGAGAAAGGAATGGCTATAAATTATGAAAAAAATTAGAATGGTATGTAATCCGGAATATAAGGTTGCAAAGGTGCCAGATTTATTATTTGGATCCTTTGTAGAACATCTTGGAAGATGTATGTATGGAGGATTGTATGAACCGGAAATGTTGGATTGCGATCATAATGGATTCCGTAAAGAAGTAAAAGCATTGATTTCAGAAGCTGGAGTTACTGCAATTCGATATCCGGGAGGAAACTTTGTATCTGGTTATGATTGGAAAGATGGTATTGGACCGAAAGAGAGCAGACCTACAAGAAAGGAGCTTGCGTGGGGAACGATAGAAACAAATCAGGTTGGAGTGGACGAATTTTTACCGTTACTTCAGGAATTGTCAATAGAACCGCTTATGGCAGTAAATTTAGGAACTGGAACACCAAAAGAGGCTGGAGAGTTAATAGAATATTGTAATTTAAAAGAGAATACTTATTGGAGTAGCAAGCGCAAAGAAAATGGACATGATGCTTATGAAGTTAGATATTGGTGCATGGGAAACGAAATGGATGGTGACTGGCAGATTAATATGCATACTGCATCAGAATATGCAAGGCTTTTAAAGGAAACTGCAAAAATTGCCAAGTGGATCGATCCATCAGTAAAAGTTATTGCATGTGGCAGTTGTACGAATGAAATTGGACATAAAACATTTGGAGAATGGGATTTTCATGTTTTAGATGAGGCTTATGAGGAAATAGATTATTTATCTATCCATCGATACTATAATTATCATCCGGAGAAACAGCAGGTTTATGAGCGTGGAAATGACATAACGGATTATCCATATTTTTTTACAAATATGCAATCGTATATTGATACAATTAAGTCAGCATGCGATTTGGTAAAAGGGAAAAAACATTCTTCTCATGTGGTAAATATTTCTTTTGATGAATGGGGATTAGTGACATTGACCTCAGCAGATCCGGGGAGGGTAGAACAAAATTATAGTTTTGCGCAGTATACGCAGCTGGATGCGGTTATTTATGGTGGCATTTTGTGCGTATTATTGAATAATTGTGACAGGGTGAAAATAGCCTGTCAATCATTATTAATTAATGAGGGCGGAATGATTAGTACGTCAACAGAGGGAAAGGTTTTACGTCAATCTGTGTTTTACACGTTCCGGGATATTGTAAATGCAGTAAAAGATGGTGTGGTCATACAACTTGTGGTAGTAGAAATGGAAACTGTTGAAACTAATCACTATGGTAAACAACCTGTAATACAGATGGCTTGTGTAGCAAAAGAAGAAGAAATTATTCTTTTACTAGCAAATCTGGATAGAGAGAATGAAGTAGAGATGGTAGCTGATCTTGGGCAATTTGGTATTTTGAAGGCACAAAATTGGAGTGAAATCTATACAGAGGATTGGAATGAGGTAAATACATTTGAAGAACCATATCAAGTTGTACCGCATGAACGTTCAATGAATGAAGTAGAGAATGGAATGATTAAGGAAATACTCAGACCACATTCATGGAACATTTTGCAATATAGAAAGATAATGGATATGTAAATTTGGAATAGAGAGGATATGGAATATGTTAAGAAATTGTAATGTACAAAATCCATGGATTCAGCAGAGAGCAGATCCTTATGTTTATAAGCATAAGGATGGAAACTATTATTTTACAGCAAGTGTTCCGACATATGATCGTTTGGTGTTTCGTAAGTCAGATACGTTGGATGGTCTTTCTAAAGCACCAGAGACAGTAATTTGGACAAAGCATGAGGAAGGCATAATGGGTGCTCATATCTGGGCACCGGAGGTTAAAGGGAATCCATTATATAATCCTAATCGACATGCAATGATGTTAGAAGTTACGTGGGACGGGAATGGGAATCCCGTTTTCAGTTTTGAGTGATTTGAATCTCAACTTCCTGTAAAAATTAACTCTCGATGAGGAGTAAAATCCTCATCGAGAGTTAATTTTTACAGGAAGTTGAGAGTAAAGACTGGAGCACTACAGCAAGTAGACTCCAATCTTTATATTTGAGTGGTAAAATTTCTGGAAGTAAAGATGAATGTGAACTTCTAGAAAAGATTAGGTTGACACGAATAAGAAGGGGCGATATATTAAAGGCAATGGAGGAGTCTATATGAACACGATTGCGCAAGCCCAGATAGATAAGATTGTAGATTTATACATGGTGAATAACTCTGTGCTGGAAACAGCAAAAGCTGCCGGCATTTCAACAGTTAAGGCACGGAAGATTCTGATTACGGAAGGTTTATGGAAAAGCACCACCAGCGAAGAAATTGGAACACTTTTAAAACAGGGTATGACAACAGAAGAGATAGCAGATGACCTGCATATGTCTGTCAAAAATGTACAGGCATATATGCCTTATGAGAGAGGAGTATATGGAGGGGAAATGCTGTCTGGAGAGGCAAAACGTGCAGAACGGTATAGAAGCAGGATGAAGAATGCCGCAGCTATGCAAGTGGTGAAAGCAGGAAACAGAGATTTAATGCAGGAAAAGAAAGGAGAAGAAAACATAGTGGAGAACAACAAAATAATGAATCTGAAAATGTCAGGAAGGAAAAAGATGGATGTGTTGCGGTTGCATCTGGAACTGGATATGCAGTATACGGATGAAGAGGAAATGGAAATTCTGAAAAAATATGGAGCGGTAGATCAGACGATATCGAGAGATATTCTGGTTCCAGGAGATATTACATTACATGCTCTGAATTATGCAATATTGAGAATGTTCGGATGGCAGAACGGACATTTGCATAATTTCAGTCTGCCGGATGATGTTTTCAAACAATTGACGAACAACGATTTTATGACATGGTCAAAAATGGCAGGTGTCTATTTCCGATTCCCGACCGAGAATTATCAGGATATTTATTGGGATGATGATTACAAAGAGGGAGAGAGTGTGAGATCCTGGATGAGGAAAAAGTATACAGGACCATATTGCTATAAGGGAAATGGAGAACATTATCTCATCAATCAGATTAAGGTGGAGGAGATGCTTGCGAGATGGGAGGAGATAACCGTCCATGAATTTGACTTTTATGCAAAAAAGCAGCCGGAGCCTTATAAGGTAAAGCTGAGAGAAGCTACTATAGATCAGGTTATGCATGCGTTTGCAGATATTGTGTGCTATGAGTTGCTTGAGAGAGTGCCTGTATCCGATATCCTTTATGCTAAGAATAATGATAAGTCGGATTTTGAAGCCGTGAGGAAATATATAGACTCAGCAATGCATAAAATTGACATAAGGAATGCTGTGAATGAATATCAAAGCAGGAGGTTTGGAAGCAATAAGCAGAAACGGGAATATCTGGAGAGCTGTGATACATTTGTATTGCCTGTCACTGAACAGCTTATTTACAGCTATGATTACGGAGATAATTGGAAAGTAATTATCAGCTGCGAGGATGTGTATCATTTCGAGAAAACCGGCGTGTGGAAAGGCAGGAACGGAGAGGCGGACGATATTTTGACCGGTTTGCTGGAAGAAACAGTTATTGGACATCGGCCGGTATGTATCCAGAAGGACGGCATAGAGCTTGTGGATGATGTCGGAGGTATCAGAGGCTTTTGTGATATGCTGAGAACTATTTATGAGGCAGACCCGGATGATGAAGAGGCAGCAGATGAAAGGGATGTCATGCTTAACTGGGCTGAAATGATGGGGTGGACAGGACGAAGAATCAGTCCGCAACGGACATTATAAAATATCCCATATGATTTTTAAAAGATAGTGCATGAATATTATTGTGATTGGGGTATGGAATGGTTATAATGTCCATATGGAGGAATGCACATGATACTATACCATGGATCAAAGAGTGGAATTAAAGGTGATATTGCACCTAAGAGCCGTGATGCCTGCGACTTTGGGCAGGGGTTCTATATGGGGGATCTGCCGGATCAGCCTAAGGGTTTAATTGCCGAGTTCCCTGACAATAGATTTTATGAACTGGATTGTGATTTTGCTGGTTTAAAGATTAAAACCTTTGAAGAAGATGCAAATGATCAGATTGACTGGGCATTGTTTATTGCATATAACCGGGGACTTTTGGAAGAAAAATATAGGAATCTTTGTGAGAAATATCGGGCATATAATGAAAACTATGATGTTATCATAGGAATCATTGCAGATGATAAGATGACGCAGGCATTACAGAGATTTTTCATGGGGGAGTTATGTGATGCAGCACTGATTGAAGCAATGCAAAAGGTGAGTCTCGGAAAGCAATATGTTGCCAAAACAAAAGAAGCCTGTGATAAAACGCACATTAAAATTCTTCAGGAGAGCCCTTTGACGTATGAGGAGATAAAGCAGGCAAAGGCTATAAGTCAAAATAGAAATCTGATACTGGATCAGCTGTTTAGACAGCTGAACACCAGGTATCGCAGGGCTCAGAATGTAAAATATTTTGATGAAATTATAGAGGAGTGGAATCGTCAATGAAGCTAACAGCAGTGCACACAGGACAATGTGAAATGTCGGCCAGATTATTCATATTATCATGTAAAAAAGGATATGATTCCCGTGATTTTATTGACAAATTGCTAAGTTCAGACCTTGCAGTGCATATGTATCATGATGAAATCTCTTCGATCTGGCTTGGAGAAAAATATCTTATGGAGACACTGGAGGAAGAGGTAAAGATTAAGAAAGGGGAAGTTCTTTCTTCTGATTTTATGGAGTGGGCCGGTTATCTGTACAGAGTATGGAGTATTGATTATCCGCAGGAGATGCCGAAAGATATGTTGGAACAGGGATCATGTGAAGTGCTGCAGCAAATGTTTCTCGGGATACATGTGATGTCGTATGAGATGGCGATTCAGACTATAAAATCAGCTTATCTCGAAAGATCTCGAAAGAGAAAGAATTAGAGAAAAAACAGAGAGATCTATGGAAGAGGAGCAACGGTCTCTTTAAAAGAAGCCTGATGAAATTTATAATTTCATCAGGCTTTCGTATTCCTTCTGCCGTTTGGGAGAGGTCTCAGCAGCTTTAAAATCCGGATTATTATATTCCGGAGACAATTCTTCGGGAAGAATGATTCCGGGATGGAAAAGCAGTTCCAAAGTGTCAGGATCCTGTCCGTATTTCTGAAACTTATCCATCAACCGGTTGATCCGCTCAGCATCCATGGAACCACCCATAATCAGTCCCCATAAATAATAGTTCCCTTTCATGGGGATAATAGGATGTCTTTTGGTATACCATGTGCAAAACTGAATGATGACATTTTTAATCAGATTTACCGGCGGATAGGTATGGTATAAGGCAGGAGTGCTCAGATAAGGAGCTAAGGGCTCTCTGGAAATGCGGATATACTGTACCGGGTAATGATTCCAAAGTACGACATCACGCAGTGCATTCCAGACAACCGGAATCATATGGGAATGCTGGTGACTGTCAAGACATAATACATAATCGGAAGGCATTGCATGATATAGCTTTTGAATCTGTGCCTGGATTTCCGTGGAAAGCTGTTTGCGAAGTTCATTTCTCACAGAGGTGTAGGAGCTTTTAAAGAAATACATCCAGCTGCACTTAAAATATCCATTTTCATCAACAAGAAGCGGAATTTGCGAAGGATCCGCACAGCAGTGTCCTTCGAAAAAATTAAGGTGCAGTGCAACCGTCAGAGAAGGATGTTCTTTCATTACAGGAAGAAGCAGATCTATACAGTCAGCAAAGCAGCTCATATTGGGAATGACACTGATTCCGGATAGCTTTCCCTGTTGGACGAGGTTTAATATTTCTTTTGAAGCATTTATGGAAATGCCGTAGTCATCGGCATGATATATAATCATGATGTTGCTCCTTATGAATGGAATTTATTATTCTATATTATTCTGAGAATTAAAGGGCTTTCCCTGGAGCGTTGCCGGCTTCCCTTTCATACCCACAGCGTCTGCTGATCAGATATCTTGGGCGTGCCTTAATCTCCTCATAAATTCTGGAAATATAATGACCGATAATACCGAGACTGATCATCAGAATACTTCCAATCCAGCAAAGTAGGATAATAACGGTGGTGAAGCCTTCCACAGCAGTTCCGGAAAAGTACCGGAACAATGCCTCAATCGTGAAGCCGAAAGCCGGGATAAACATGAACCATCCTAAAATGGTAACAACCTGCAGTGGTGCACCGGAAAAGGAGGTAATGTTACGGAGTGCGTATTTCACCAGACTCCAGAAGCTCCATTTGGAGGTGCCGATTTCACGTTCCTGTACTTCGAAAGGGATCTGGATCGTTTTGAATCCAACCCAGGAAGATAAGGCGCGGAAAAACGGAGTCCGCTCCGGCATCAGCAGGAGAGCATCAACTGCTTTCCGATCCAGAAGCTTAAAATCGGAGGCATTTTTCATATCAATTTTCGTAAGCCGGCTGATAATTCCATAAAAGCCATTGGCACACGTGCGATGGAAAACGCTTTCCCTGCCGCGATTGGACTTTACAGCTTCTACTACCTCATACCCATTCTGCCATAATTCGTACATTTGAGGAAGAAGTGTGGGAGGATGCTGCAAATCACAGTCCATAATGACTGCACATTCTCCGGCAGCAGCTTCGATACCGGCGAAAATGGCCGCTTCCTTGCCGAAGTTGCGGGAAAAGGAAAGCCCTTTGACATTCGTTTTCGTCTGTGCGAGCCTGGCAATATTTACATAGGTATTGTCCACCGATCCATCATCTACGAAGATGATTTCAAAATCAATCTTTGCCTGATTCAAAATTCCCTGAATTGTCTCATAGGTGCGAACGATATTGTCCTGCTCATTATAGGACGGAATTACTAAAGAAATCATAGGTGTTATCTCTTTCTTATGGAATATTTGGAATATTTCCGGATTATTTAGGTTGTTATTGTTTATATCATTAATTTTGCATCGATAATAATAATTTGATGATGCTTAAGAATATATTATAGATGTTCAGCCACAAAACTTCAATCATACATTCCGGAAAGCATCATTTGATATCCGCAAGAGTTGTCACCAGATAAAAAGGCAGACATAAAATCAAAAAGTAAACATAGCGGAATTCGGTGGCAACCGGAGTGGCAATCATTACGGTGAACCAGAGTGTCAGGCAGGGAAGGGCATAGAGCAGCTTGGAATAATCCCTGCGGGCCAGAATACATGCAATACAGATCAGAAATATCCAGAAGATTACACCCATACTCCATAAGGTTCCGTAAAGGGGAATCATGCTGCCGAGTTTAATGGCGATCTCCTTACCTTTCACTACTAAGGGTCCCCGGATTAAGGGGGTGTGGGAGATTCCAAGAGAAGTAGCACTGATTCCTTCTGCTTCGGCAACGAGATAATAGGAATCCGGATACCAGTAGCCGTTTGTCTGTTGAATATAAGCCTCAAGATAGTCGCCGGGATACTTAAGGCCAAGGGATATCCAGAGCTTTAGAAAATCTGTCTTGTGGTCTTCCAGATATTGAGGATTTCCGGCACGCACGAGCTCTTTCATATTGTCGGCAAAGGTAGGATTGTATAATTCCTTTACATAGGTACGGTCAATGACCTGGTCAATCAGCTCGTTCTGCTCCGGTGTCAGGTCACGGTCATTGGCAAGCACACAGGAAACCTGCTGCAAAGGAATGCAGAGAGACTCCACAAAATCAGGAGATACGACATGAGAGGCGTTCATGACCGGATAACGAATCAGAATACTCATACAGAGAGTGATGGCAAGGGAACCGATCAGGTATTTGTTCCGTTTGAGGAAAAAGAGCAGAAACGGGAGGCAGAGAAGAAAGGCATACCATCCGTTGGAACGGAATACGCACATCATCATGCCGGAGAGTATAAAAATGATATAGTCAGACCTGTGGTTTCTGTTGTGTATCCGTAACAGGGCAGTCAGAAATAGCAGGACAGCTGCTGCGAAAGGAATATCCTTCCAGACGGTGACCGAATAAACGGCATGGTAAGGAAGCAGGGCATAGGCAAGTGCAAGCAGGAAGCCCCAGACTGGTTTTAAATGAAAAATACGGGTGGAAGACACAAAATAACTGATCGATGCTGCAAGGAAGCACATCTGCATCAGTGTGTAGAACCCCATGGCGGCAACCATGCTTCCGGTAAGAGAGTATCCAATGGTGTAGAACAGCTTTATGAACAGGGTATGTACCCAGGGATGATGATTGCTGTATGGGATAAGTCCAAGCACCTGTTCCAGCTGATTGATGCTGTCCGGTGTCATAATTCCCGGGAATTGATACAAATAATAAGGAAGCCAGCCAAGCATGCACAGTAAAAAGGTGACAGGGAATGTATGCTTATGCAGGAAACCCCACTTGTCAGAAATTTCGGCGCTGTAAAGCAAAGCAGAAAGTCTGTCGTTATGCTGCGTGGATAAAAGAATGGCAAGTAGTATCTCATAGAATAAGAACCAGAAGCCAATCGCAACCGCAGCAAGAATTCCGAACCGGAAAAGACGGCTGGTAAGAGTTTCGATATAATGAGGGGAATCCATCAGCATATAGAACAGCGTAAAAATCACGGAGAAAATGGATGCGATCCTGGTAATTCGATGAAGATCGCCTTCAAAATTACTGTGTTTTTTTTGAACATAATGATAAAAAAACAGGCAGAACAGAAAGAAAACCAGGGTCAGAATATTGCCGGGCTCCATGCGGGAAGCCTTCATGAGCGCCCAGGTAGTAAAGAAGCTGCCTGCCAATTCTATTATGTGATATTTACAAAACAAAGAAGAAACCATGAGTATACTCCTGTAAATCTGTTTGTTAGCGGTAAAACCTTTATTATAGTAACAAATTTCAGACAGATAGGCAATGCCTGTCAATGATTTTCAGCGAGTCTGTGCAATCCGGCAGCTGCTGTGTGAACTGCTACCATTATTACCCTTTGCGTCGCGAAGTACTTTTTAATATTTGCTTTGCAGCCATATATTTTTACCAGAGACGGATTTTAACCGGATTACGCTGATGAGCAGGCAACGCAGGATCCGATGGAACTGCTTTATCACATTAGTCTTACGGAGCATCCGGCATATGCCGCTGCAGTATGCACTGACGGAATACCGTTCCGATAAGGAAAAACTGCTAGCTCTCTTTGACACCCTGGTATCCCTGCAGCCGTCTCTGACGGTTGATGGGGTCAGCCTGACACAGCAGGATATTCAGGAACTTCTGAACCAGACCGAAGGACTGGCTCTCTTAAAGGGAAAATGGATTGAGGTAAACCATGAAAAGCTTAAGAAGCTGCTTGAGGATATGAAAAATGTCCCGGAGAATTTATCCTTCCGGGAAGCAATGCAGCTGGAAATAGCAGACAGTGGAAAATTTGAGCTGTTAAAGGAAGTGTGTGAGTCCATTTATGAAAAAAGAGAACGGGTAATTGTATTCACCCAGTTTAAAGAAATTACAGAATATCTTGCGGATTATCTGACCGGTATTTTTATGCAAAGGGATATGTCATTCATGGAGGAACTCCGGTAAAACGCCGTGCCGAAATCGTGGATGCATTTCAGGGAGAACGTTATGTTCCGTTTATTGTGCTTTCGGTTAAGGCAGCAGGAACAGGCTTAAATCTTACCAGGGCAAATCATGTGATCCATTTTGACCGCTGGTGGAATCCGGCGGTAGAGAATCAGGCAACTGACCGTGCATTCCGGATCGGACAGACGAAGGATGTTATGGTACATAAGCTGGTCATCCAGGGAACAATTGAAGAAAAGATTGACCAGATGATTCACTCCAAGAAGGAGCTGGCGGAAAATGTGATTGGATCCGGAAGTGAAAAATGGATTACGGAGCTTTCCAATGAAGAATTATTCTCGTTGTTAAGATTAGAAAGCAGATAGAGGTGACCGGAATGAAAAATTATTGGGACGATGGAGAATTATACAGCCAGCCGAGCGAAAGCCTGCTGAGAAGAAATGCCAGTGACAGTCTGAAAAAGCAGAAAATGAAGGGGAAAGCGATGCATCCTATCCTTATCAGCGGCAGGAAAATCGCAAGAAGCTGGTGGGGAAATGCGTGGTGTGAAAATCTGGAAGGATATGCGGATTACGCCTCCAGACTGGAACGTGGGAAACGGTATGTACGTAACGGAACGGTAGTGGATCTGCAGATCGAGAAGGGAAGGATTCAGGCACGTGTACAGGGAAGGCGGAAGGCTCCGGATGGCTGCCATATTTTTGGACTATGAAGGAAATAGTTACTGAATTGTCCGTAAAAAATAAAAATATTCTGTCACATGTCTTAACATAGGACATGCGGGGGCGATGTATATAATACAATATTTGTGTCAAAAATAAGCGGGGATAAAGTATGGCACGAATTATTGATTATGAGGCTCAAAACATCATAGGCGGTAAGCTGCGTGAGTACAGACTGGAAAGGCATCTGAGTCAGAAGGAATTGGCTGAACGACTTGAAACCTATGCCATATATGTCTGTCGCGGTTCCATTTCAAGAATTGAAAACCATGAACGCACAGTTACGGACTTTGAACTGCGTGCTCTGGCAGAGGTTTTGGAGGTTGATGTTGTAGATCTTTTTGAAAAATAGAAATTACAAATATACAAAAGCACTGATTTTGCGTTATGATGCAAGATGAGTGCTTTTGTGTTACGCCTGATGGGAAGGAAGGCAGCTCCCGTCAGGATATGGAATGGCAGACGGATAATTGCTTGCAGGCAGGAAAAACTTATGAGTGGGACAGAACAGGGAAATACAATAGTAAAAAATATTTTGATTCTGGAGGATGAACCGGCAGCCTTGAGATATCTGGTAAAGATCGTGGAGGATTGCAGTCCTTTGGAATATTGTGTATTCGGTTATACCGGTCTGAAAGAAGCTTATGAATGTATGAAGCACCGGACAATCTCCTTATTTATGGTGGATATCATGTTGGATCAGAAGAAATGCAACCGGGAGGGCTATCGTTTTATCGAGGAAATCCGTAAAAGTGAAGAATACCGTCATGTACCGGTGATTTTTGTGACAGGACTGGAGGAACCGAGAGCACAGGCTTATAAGGATCTGCATTGTTTTGGGTATATCCAAAAGCCTTATGATGTCAATGAGATTCACAGAATGGTGAAGAAATGTCTGACTTATAATCCGGTGGAAGCAAAAGCAAGGCTTCATCTGAAGAATGATGGAATACACGTTCTCTTTGACACGGATCAGGTTGTGTATGTGCGCATTACAGGAAAGAACCTGTCTGTCAAGGTTCATGGCAAGCCATTGGCTCAGTATGCCTATCTTACCATGAAAGAAATTATGGAACAGCTTAAGTCAGAGCCAATGATAATGTGTGGAAAAGGCCTTCTTGTAAATGGAAAATATATGGATTATCTGGATCAGAAGGAGAGAAAGCTTTATCTGAAGGATGAGGCAGAACCCTTGAAATTAACGAGAGCAGGATTGAAGGAGAATATCCATAGTATTACTGATGGTTTGTCACGGTAAAACTGTGGGTAAAACGAAAAGAAACGCTGAAAACAAACAGTATAACTGTATTAAGAGGAATGTGCATCATGGATATAATGAAATAAAAAACAGAGGAGTCCGTGATGACAGAAGAGTTTTCGATTAATAATGAACAAATGGGGAAGAGAATACGGGAGCTGCGTGAGAAAGAGGGACTCACTCAGGATGCCTTATCAGAAATTCTTTCCGTAGGACCGAATGTAATCGGGTGTTATGAACGAGGAGAATATGGTCCTTCCAAGAAGACCCTCAGACTGATCTGTCAGTATTTTGGTGTATCTACGGATTATCTTCTGTATGGAGAAACGGAAAATGTGGAAGACATCATGGAGCAGGTAGATCATTTCTCGGATGCGGATAAGTTGAAAGTATTAGTACGCCTGATGCATTACTTCATCAAAGGCAATGTACTTACGAAAGAAGATAAAGCGTGCAGGGATCATATGAAAGTGATCATTGATCAGTTATTTGAATCTGAGGAATAAGGGGACGAAATACATAGGATGAAAACAATTTTAATTTTGGAAGATAATGCCCGTGAGATGGAGCGGCTGGTTAAAATTGTTCGTGAACAGGGTGCGCAGAATGAAGTAATATGTGCGGTTAACCTGGAACAGGCATATCATATGGCAATGGAGAAATCCATTGATCTTTTTCTGTTAGATATTATTCTGGATCCCCGGACTTCTGGGGACGCTTCCGGTATGAAATTTGCAGATCATATCCGTGAAGTGGAACGCTATCATTTTACTCCCATTATTTTTATTACCGGACTGGAAGATCCCAGTCTGTATGCATACAGTGATGTCCAATGCTACAGCTATATCGAGAAACCCTATGATACAAAGCAATTGTCTGAGCTTATAAAGGAAACCCTTATGATCCCGACCGATTCTTCGGCTTCAGACAGAGTATATTACAGAAGAGATGGAATACTATTAAAACTTTGCAAGGAGGACATTGTCTATATTGAAAATGGACGTTCCGGAAGAGTGATCCACACAACAGCCGATGAGCGTTACCTGCCATATAAACCAGTGAAGGAGATCCTTAAAGAATTAGATTCCGATGATTTCGTCCAGTGTAACCGTTTCGTGATCGTTAACCGGAATTATGTCGAAACCATAGATTCCGTCAACAGATACGTTACTTTTAAAAACCGAACGGATTCGGTAGAAATTGGATTGACATATAAGAAGAATTTTTTGAGGAGGGTGTTTAATGGTTAGGGACATTATGGGGTTAATGGAAATTATTTCACTACTGTTTATATTAGCTGCTGTATATAATGAAAAATTTAAATGTGAGATTTATGAAGTCATCTTTATAATTTCTGAACTGATTTTTATTTCGGGAATAAATAATCATGGTTGGCCAAGTTATTTAGCAAGTATATTTTATGTATTTCTATTTTGTTATGCATTATTAAATTATAAAGCTTCATTGAGAAAAACATTACTTAATTGTGTAATTGCATATATTATCACAGGAATAGTACAACTGGTATCATATTGGATTGTGGGAATCATTCTCGAGTTTACTAAAGCAAGTATAGGACAGAAAGAATTAGTTGTTACAATTGCATATACAGTTATCATCATAATATTTAGTAATAAATTGCATTTAAATGATCTTTCAAACTTTTTTGTAAGAAGAAACAAGTTAGTATGTATTATAGGAGTATTTGTTCTAGTATTATTAGGTAGCCAAGCATGGATCATTAAAAGAACTCATACATTAGATGCCAAATATGTATTGGTTAGTATATCTTTTGTGATACTTTTGTTGGTTTTAGTCATGGAGTGGCAGAAATCTAGAATTGATGCAGGGAAAAGAAAAACACAATTAGAATTGAACAAGTTATATTACAGTGCATATGAAGAGTTGATTCAATCCATGAGAGAGAAGCAACATGACTATAAAAACCATATAAATGCAATGCAAGGGATATTGTATTCAACAGATAATTGTAACATTGCTATTGAGGAACTAAAAAAATATTTGGGAAGCCTTACAAATAAAGTTGATAATTTAAGAGTACTGACAATGGTAGAAAATCCACTCATTGCAGGTTTTATCAATTATGAAATAACCAGAGCAATAAATATGGGCGTTGATGTAAAGCAGAGTTGTGTCATGCCTAATATTTCTATCAAAATTCCAGAGTATCAGATTGTTGAGATGTTAGGAATTCTTCTGGATAATGCAATTGAGGCTATGAATAATTCTGAAGAAAAGAAAATGATAATTGAATTGAGAATTGATAATCAAAAGCTAGTATTTTCAGTCCAAAATTCTTGTAAAAATGTAACTTCTAGTGACTTTAGAGTGTTCTTTAAAAATGGATATAGTACAAAAGGCGTTAATAGAGGAATTGGATTGGCAAAGCTTAAGAATATGGTAGAACAAAATGGAGGGGATGTACATATTTCTAGTGAAGAACTCGGACATGAATCCATGATAAATATAGAGGTTACGATTAATGTTTGATACAATATTCCCCCAAATAATTATGCAACATTTGGGGGAATAGATGGTTACTCTTCAGGAAAATCGGGTTCGCCAAAAAAAACAATGCTGATTCCGCTCCATGAAATATAATCGAAAACGGATAAGCACAGTCCACAAAGAGCTAATCCAATTTGATGTAATTTAATTCTCTTCATATTTTTTCACCTCCTTATAAATTTTTGTTATAGCTAATTGGACAGTGTGAAGAACCACCATCCAAAAACTTGCCAGTAAATACGGATATTCGGGAAAAAGAAATAATAGAATTGCGACAATCAGAACCACCTGAAAGGAAGCAATGCGGTTTCTTTGGATTCCCTTTTCGTCCAGCTTGACCTCGCGATGGGAAAGGAGAGGACCAAGCCGGTATTCTGTGATTGCACATGGAATCATGAGTCCGATACGCAGAATCGGTGTTAATGGAGCTGTCACCGGCAGGATCATAACGGTTGGAATAAATACAAGAACCGTCAGCAGCAGGCAGGTCCAATAGCTTTTTGTGTGGATTCCGCCATTTTTACTTCGTAATAAACAGAATGGAATCAGCGCACATAAAAAATAAGGAAAGAAACCCAAATAAGAAAACATCACTGCCAACAGGATTAACTTGCTGAGGTCATAAAGGAGCGCTGTGATAACATAGCGTATTATTTTTAATTCATATTCGGTAAAATCATAAGTATTTCTGATTTTGTTCATCAGCGCATCCATGAGTTACATCTCCTTCTTCCATATCATAATTCCGGGGAAAACAAAGGATGGAAAATCAGCCGGAATTGTGTATAATGAGGGTGAAAAAGATGGGAAGAAAAAGTGAAACATAGATAAGAAAAAGCGGAATGATTTGTTCCTGAAAAAATCATATTCAGGATGATGTAAATCAGATATAAACTGTATAAAGAATGAGATAAGAGAAGTGTATTGCAGAAATGCCTGAACAATGCAAAAATAAGAACAAAATGATCATTCGAACTACAGAAAAGGTGATAAATGGGAATAATTAACATTTTTACTTGTAATAAATGATGTTTAAGCAAATTGAAATGATAGAAATATTTGGAATAAATATGGATTTTATAAGCAATTATCTGTTTTTTATGCAAAAAAAGTAATATAATACATCCATCTCGTTTTTGTTACAGTAAGATGATGAGGTGGAATGACGAATGAAGAAAATAAATCAAGAGCTTTTCATAGCCATTCTGGATGATGATCCCGATTTTGCATATGTATTATCGCGGATGATAGAGAAGGTTCTGGGTGCCGGAAAGGTACAGGTACATATTCAGACTTTCCGGACAACGCAGGAGGCGGATACCTCGCCGTTGTCATTTGACCTGTTGTTTCTGGATGTGGAACTGGGCAATGAAAATGGAATTCAGTGGGTGAAAAAGTGGAGAAAGACCCGTAAGTTTCAGGACATTATTATTGCTTCATCCTATGATCATTATGTGTTTGACAGTATTGAGGCCCGTCCGTTTGCTTATATAAGGAAGGCACATCTGGAAGAGGATCTGCGGAAGGCAGTCAGAAGATATTGGAAAGAAAGCCGTGAAGAGCCTATTTATGTCATTGTGAAGGATGGGAAGAAGAATATTCTGGTAGATCCTTATCATATCGACTATTTGCAGGCGAATGGTCATTATATTGACATTATTATGGATAATGAAGAGCCGATCGTGGTGAGAAACCACATTAATGAACTTCAGCATACCCTGGAAAAGTATGGTTTTGTCCGTGTTCAGGTGAGTTATCTTGTCAATGTGAAGTTTATAGAGCGGTTTGATGGTAAAAATGTTTATTTACGTAATGGAATAAAGAAATTCGTTAGTCCGCATTTTGAAAAACAGCTTCTTGAAAAATTGAGAAGTTATATGGAATCCGATGGAGATGACTTAAATGGAGATACTGGCTAATCTGTGTGAATCGGTGCTGTGGATTGTATTTTTAAAGATATTTTGTCGGCCAAAGTATAGCAGGAAAATTGATTTTCCGGGAGCGGTAACAGCGGTTCTTCTGCTTATGGCAAGTATTGGTTTTTCAGATCAATTTGCATTATTTTCCCAATATACGGTTCTTATTGATTTTGTGATTGCCTTCGGGTACACCATGCTTTTTCTGGAGGGTATGTGGTACTGGAAGCTTTTTCTGATTGCAGTATATAATGTTGCCCTTCTTGGTTCGAGTGTTCTTGCAGTGAACACTTTCGTGAATCTTTTTCATGTAGATGCGACGGTACTTGTGGCTGAGGGCAATCCTCTGCGGATTGCCATGATTGTTACGGCCAAGGTCGTATTGGTCATTCTGGTGATTCTTTCCAGAATTTTCAGGGATAAAATCATGGTATTACAAAGAGCAGGAGTGTGGGTTATTGTATTTCCGTTTATAACGATATCCGTAGGTACAACATTGTTTCAGACTCTTGTACATTTTTACAGGCAGACTTCGGATATTGTCTGGATGGTGTGGCTGCTTCTGATGGTCTGCGCGCTGTGCTTTATGAGCTTCCAGCTGGCCTATGATGCATACCGGGGAAAGCAGCAGAAGAAAATGAGCGATTTTCTCCGTAAACAGATGATTATCCAGCAGCAGACCTATAAGCAGCAGTATGAAAATATCAGGAAGGTCCGTAAGACACAGCATGATATGAAGCACCGTCTGGTAGTCATTGAGCAGCAGCTGCTTGAGAAGGACTATGAAAGAGCACAGAATTATACCAGAGATTTTCTGATGGAACTGGATGGAGTAAAGGAATTTAAATATGGAGACAATCCTTTAAGTACCCTGCTTTTGATGAAGGAAGAGATTGCAAAAGAAAATGGAATTGATATCCGCATTGATATGGATGTTCTGGAAACAACGAGAATTTCGGATCTTGATCTGGCAATGATTCTGGGAAATCTCATGGATAATGCGATTGAAGCAGCCAAAGAAGTCAAAGAAAATCCAAAGATCCGGGTACTCATAAAAACGAAGGGTGTCTTGTATATCAGCGTCCGGAACACGGTGAAGGATTCTGAAATGGAAAAACCGGGCAGGCATAATTATACAACCAAAGAGGATGCATTGTTACATGGATTTGGGATTTCCTGTATTCGGGAGTTGGTTGATAAAAACGGGGGAAGATTTGATCTGAACGTTTCGGAAGGCTGGTTTCGGGCTGAAATCTTCTTCTGACAGGCTGTCAAGAGAAAAATATGACATAAATCGGGCAAAAGCTGACATTCTGCTATTCAAATGAAAAAATTGCGGTTACAATAATGAAAAAGGAGGGGGAAGCAGACGTGTCGGAATTTCTAGCCAAGAGAATCACGATGAGGTTTATCCGTAAGTTTCAGATTAAAGAAGAGGATTGGGATTTGTACTACCTCGGTATCGAGGTTATTGTAACTACGGCATTGACAAGTCTGATGATCATGGCGCTTGGAATTGCGTTACGGAATTTTTTTGGATCTGTTGTTTTCTTACTGTGTTTCATGAGTATTCGGGGTTATTGCGGAGGATATCATGCAAAAACCAGAGTGCGGTGCTTTTTTGTTTCGATATTGTGCTATCTGCTTTCGTTTGGAATGATGAAGGGACTGCTGTTTCTTCCGGAAATTGCGCAGAACATTCTCATTACAATAGGGGTAGCAACGGCGTTTATACATTTTGCGAAGTTTGCGCCGGTAGAAAATCCGAACAAGAGAATCCGTGAGGAGATGAAGGAACAAAACAAAATCATGTCCTTTGCGATGCTCGTGGTCTGGTATCTGGTCTGTTCTGTGTTCGTATTTGCCGGAACATATGAGATATCAACGCAGATATGGGCAACAATAGACATTATTGCTTTACTTCTCTGTGTAAAAAGGAGGAAAAGGAAATGAATAAATTCAAAGCAACATTGTCGAGGCTCATAATGGCAGCCGTCTGGGGCGTAGCAATCACAACACTGACTTCTACATCCCGTTATCTGACATATCAGCCGAAGGGTGAAGAAGAATTAATGCGCAGATATCTTTAGTTGTGTACATATGCGGTGTGAAAAGGGATAAAAAATGTACACGTTTAGATATGCAAAAACCTCCAGCAGGACAACCTGTCTGGAGGTTTTTTGTTAAGAATTTATTAAGGTTTTCCTAAAAAAAATAAATATTTGTTTTAGCTCTTTCTTTTTTGGGAAATAATGATATGCTAAAGAAGTAATAAGCATATATTGATTTGAGGAGAGTGTGCATATGAAAATAGAGAAATTAATAGCTGTTTTGATGTTAGCAGTGTTGATGCTGACCGGTTGCGGACAGACTGCATCACAAACAGATAATACGGTGGTACTGCCACAGATTAATGGGGAGGCAAGGAATGTAATTATTACCGAATCCGGACAGATTTTTGATGCGGATACGGGAGAAGAGATTATTCTTAATACCCCGCAGCCATCAGCAGAAGCAGCCGGGCAGGAGGTGGCAGAGGCTTCGCCGCAGCCTTCTGAGGAACCGGAAATTGCTGTGGTTCAGGATGCGGAGGTTGTGGTTCCCCATCCGGAACAGTCGGTAAGCCACGTAGATACAGAAAAGCTTGGTGATGACAAACTGAATATTGTTTTCCTTGGAGACAGTATCATTGATAATCACCGGGATGAGACCGGTATTGCTTATCTTACGGGTGTTGCCTGTAATGCGAATGTGTACAATATGGCAATTGCCGGAACAAGTGCAACAATTGAATATGGTGAGAAGGAAGGAAATGAGGACTGGACATCCAGAAGTCTGATCGGAGTCACCAAGGCAATTAAGGGAGACATTCCGACAGATATTTTTAAGGGTACCAGAGCCGGTGAAATTATTGATAACAAGGAAGTGGATTTCTCAACCGTAGATTATTATGTCATTGAATATGGAGTCAATGATTTCTTAAGAGGAATTAATCCCGGGGATGTGGAGGATCCGTATGATATGCATACGTATGCGGGAGCACTTCGGATTGCGGTTGGTAATCTTAGAGCTGTATCGCCCAATGCTGCTATTGTATTGTGTTCTCCCTGTTATTCACAATTCTTTGGCAAAGACGGTGCCTTCCTGGGAGATGCGAATATGATGAGCAATGGTTATGGAACCATCAGTGATTTTAAAGGAGCCTGTGAATACGTTTCGAATGAACTCGATACCTTGTTTATGGATGCATATCAGACACTGGGAATTGACAGTACTAATGCAGATGACTATCTCGAGGATGGAATTCATCTGACGCAGAAGGGAAGAGCCTTATATGCCGGTATGCTTGGAAGAATTATAAATTATAATGAGGATGATAAGAATTCCGGTATGTAAACAGATCAGGGAAGACACCGTCTTTTAGGAGAATAAGAAAAAGCAGTAGGGAGTATATATTTATAAAGAGATTAAATCGGGATGTGTGATGCGTAGACGTATTTGTAGAATGGCGCTTGTGGGGATTGTGCTGCTGACGGCATGCGGTCAGCAGGGAATACAGGTGGCGGAAACTGCCGGAAGAACGGAAAGTGATACGGTCTATGAAAAAATGCAGAAAGAACAGAAGAAGCAAAAGAAAAGCAGTCCTTCTCCGATAAGCGAGAAAGAAACAGAGCTGTCTGAGGTGATAGAGAAGCTTCCGACAGACAGTCCGGTGCCCTACATGGAACCTGATCCGGAAAGCTATGATTTGCAGCTGGTATTTATAGGGGATGAGACGTTTGGACAGAATCCGGACGGAACAGGAATACCGGAATTGTGTATGATGCGCTGTAAAGCACATGGATACAGTCTGACAGCTGATGGAACGGGTGCAGCTGTGGAAGATACAGAGATATTGGGAAATGATAGGTGGAGATCCCAGGGGCTTGTTGGTATGGTGAAAGCAATGAATGCGGAAATTAATCCAGGGATATTTGCGGATGAAGCTGTGCAGGCTGTGTTGACCGATGCGGAAACGGACTTTTCGAATACAGATTACTTTATTATTTCATATGGACTTAATGATTTCCGGCATGGAATACCGCAGAACAATGAAGAATACGCATATGATTTCCGAACCTATGCCGGGGCATTACGGGTTGCGGTTGGAGCATTAAAAGACAGATATCCCGGTGCTGAAATTATTCTGTGCAGTCCATACTATTGCAGGTTTTACAAAGATGGATGGATGATCGGGGACAGTAATACATTTGATCAGGGAAAAGGAACCTTACGTGATTATATGGGAACCTGTGAATATATTGCCGGTGAACAGCAGGTGTTGTTTCTGAATACATATGATAATCTTGGAATTGACGGATATACAGCAGACGAATATCTGCAGGATGGAATCTATCTTACGGATAAAGCAAGAGATTCTTATGCGGATCTGCTTGCCGGGATGATTCTTAACCATGAAGAGCAGAAGAATAATTGAATCAGAGGTAATTGAATAAGAAAAGGAAAAGAGCGTTTGTTTTGGTTGAAAAACAAATGCTTTTTTACTATACTGTATGTAATTCGCGTAGAAAGGGGAAGCTATGATAACAGTAGTTTTAAGCTGGATTTACATATTCATAATATGCTTTTTGCTTGGTGTGGGAGTGTTTTCACTTGGCACAAAATTATGTGGTAAGAAAGATTTTACTGCGCCGGTCAGTCTCCTTACGGTACTTGGAGTCATGGTATCTACGGTAATTGCATCTTATATCAGCTGTGTGGCCGGAATAGGAATGCCGGCGCATCTGTTTCTGGTTTTACTTGCTGTTTTATCTGCGGTCTGGCAGCGCAGACAGCTTGTTATGTATTGGAAGAAAATAAAACCCGTTGTGCTTTCCTGGGAGGGGTTCTTTTATTTCGGTTTCATTTTGTTTATTGCTTTTTTTGCATCCAGAGGGGAATTCCACACGGATACCAATATCTATCATGCCCAGAATATTCGTATTTACGAGGAATATGGTCTGATTAAGGGAATGGGAAATCTGCAGCAGCATTTTGCGTATAACAGTTCTTATCTGGCATTTGCGGCAGTATTCAGTATGAAATGGCTGCTTGGACAGTCACTTCATACGACAACAGGATTTCTGGAAGTACTTTTCTGTATCTATGCGTTTTATGGCTTAAAAAGATGGAAGAGCCACAAGAAGCATCTGGCAGACTGTGTAAAGCTGGGAATACCGTTCTATGTTCTGGTGATTCTGATACGCAGCATGTCTCCTGCCACCGATTTTGGAACGATGCTGTTTGTACAATATCTTCTGGCAGCCTGGTGTGACAATCTGGCGGAGAAGAAGGACATCTTCTTTTATTCACTGCTTTCTGTAGTGGCTGTTTTCGTGGCAACAATGAAGTTTTCGGCGTGTCTTATTATGCTTTTTGCAATATATCCTGCGGTATGCCTGCTCAGGGACAGGCAGTGGAAAACCATTGTGTTCTGCTTGCTGAGTGGAATACTGGTTGTCTGTCCTTTCCTGATACGGAACTTCCTTATATCAGGATGGCTGTTATATCCTTTTGACAAGATTGACTTATTTCACGTGGCATGGAAGATCCCACGGGAATATCTGGTGGAGGATTCTGCCCGGATTAAGGTATGGGGAAGATGTCTGTATGATGTGGAGCTGCTGAACTTAAGTCCGGTTCAGTGGATTCCGTACTGGTGGAGTGGACAGGAACGGTATGAGCAGATGCTTTTGGGAAGTGTTCTTGCGGGGACATTGCTTTTGGGAGTACAGGCAATTTATGGCAGGATCAGGAGAACACAGATAGCATGGGATAAAGTGGTTCTGGTAGCAGTGATTTATATCAATATTGTACTATGGTTCTTCATGGCGCCTTTTATCCGTTATGGTCTGGCTTTTCTTTTTGCCGTGCCGATGCTTGCTTTGGGAGAATGGTGTTCTGCTGAAAAGAAAGGATTTTACAGTATTGTGTGCGGAGGACTCGTATTTTGTATTGTAGTTTGCCTCAGCCCTTACTGGGACCGGTATATTACCGATGGTGGTGTTTTCTTAAAGCATCATCTGACAGATCCGTATTATATAAAGCAGCAGGATTATGACCGGGGGAATATGGAAAGTATGCAGATCAATGGAAATGAGATTTATTTTGATGCTGCCTATGATGAAATAAACAGTTATTTCACATGTCCCGGCACCTGTTATAAATCAATGCTGGAGAGAAGCACACTAATGGGAGATGAGATCACAGATGGGTTTATGGCAAGGTGAAAAGAGAAAAAGAGCTGCAGAGGGAATCGTGTCGGTTCTTCTTTCTGTGCTTACCGTATTTGCAGGTACGGCTTATCAACAGTATGCAGGAGTGCCGGAGGGAAGCAGAAAGGTGATTTATCTGTTTCTTCAGATACTGTTATGGACGGTTTTGTATTTTGCAGGCTTTAGGATAACAGAAGGTGTGCTGAAGAAGAAGGAAGCAGCCGGTCGGGAAGAGTATACACTTCACTTTTCTGTCGGTCGGCAGATGATCGGTCTGGTGTTGTGCTGGCTTCCATATCTGCTGATTTATGCACCGGGACTTGTTAATTTTGACACGATAAACCAGATCAATGATTTTTATGATGGAATATCACCGGTTTGGTTCGGCTTTGTGGAGGGGCAGGAAACGGTTGTGGCATTGCTTAATGACCATCATCCTGTTTTTGTGACAGTGCTTTTTTCCCTGATTATGCTTCCGTGGAAGGCAGCTGGATATCCTGCGGGAGGAATCTTCTGTTACTGTCTGTTACAGATGATATTTGGAGCATGGGTATTTGTGGGATTCCTTTCAGCCTTAAAGCGTTGGGGACTTCCCCGAAAAGCATATCAAATCATTTATGGTTTTCTGGCGTTGATGCCATTTGTTGCTTTATATATGACTACGATGCTGAAAAATACATTGCATGGGATTATTTTTGTCTGGTATTTATGGAAGCTGCTGCAGATGCTTCACGGAGAAGGTGGCAGGAAGGAAATGAAGTGGTTCTGGCTGACTTCGGTGCTGTTGTGCCTTACACAGAAAACAGGAATCTATCTTGTTGTCCTGACAGATCTGGGATTGCTGTTTCATAAGAGGATGAAAAAGGAACGGAAGGCTGTTGCAGGGAATGCGGTATGTATGCTTCTGTTAATGATGGTTCTGCTGCCGAAGGTTATTTATCCTATCCTGCAGATATACCCGGGAGGAAAGCAGGAGATGCTGGGTATCTGCTTTCAGCAGACCTCCAGGCTGGTCTGCAGGGGGATGGAACAGATGACGCCCACAGAGCAGGAAATAACTGACGCAGTGTTTGATTATAACCGGATAGAGGAATTGTATGATCCCCACAGTTCGGATCCCATCAAGGCTACATATCGGCTTCAGGCTGCAAATGAAGAAATAACAGCTTATTTGAAGCTGTGGATCCGTCAGGGAATCCGGCATCCGCTTTCCTATATTCATTCCATGCTGGCAATCAGTGGCGCGTATTTTGCACCGGTTGAGGTCGTGGATGCATATGATCATATTCCGGAGGCGGAAGGAGTGTTTGCGGATATCCGTCATGTACTTCCCAATGGAGTTCTGGAGACAGTTTCTGCTTTGTACCGGTATCTGACAGGGCTTCCGGGAATTGATCTTTTCTTTCAGACAGTACTTTATACGTGGTGGATTCCCTTGATCTATGTGGTGGGAATTATCGTACGCAGAAAGTGGGAACTGCTTTTTAGTGCGATACCGGTCGGCGCTAATATTTTATTTCTGGCGGTCAGTCCGTTATATTGTACAAGATATGCCCTGCCGTTAATATTTGCGGCTCCGTTTCTGATTGGTATGCTGACTGTAAAAGAAAGTGATACCAAGACGCAGAATAATGTGTTATGATGTAATAAGACTTTGATAGAAAGGCGGTTAATCTCGAATGAAGAAAGCCCTGATTATTGGTGCAGGTCCTGCAGGTCTTACTGCAGCTTATGAATTGCTTACAAAATCCAAGGATATTGAAGTAGTTGTATTTGAAGAAAGTGACTGTTTCGGTGGTATCTCCAAGACGGTCAATTATAAAGGAAACCGTATGGATATGGGAGGACACCGTTTCTTCTCGAAAATTCCGGAGGTAAATGCCTGGTGGGATCATATGCTTCCCATGCAGGGACATCCGACATATGATGATATCATTCTGCATCGTCCCATGCCGGTGGCTGAGGGGGGACCTGACCCTGAGAAGGAAGACCGCGTTATGCTGACAAGACACCGCGTTTCCCGTATTTTATTTGATACGAAGTTTTATGACTATCCGATTTCCTTAAAACCGGAAACCTTTAAGAACTTTGGACTGCTTACCACCTTAAAGGTAGGATTCAGCTATCTGAGATCCATGTTCCATAAGCTGCCGGAAACGAATCTGGAGAATTTTTATATTAACTGCTTTGGCAGGAAGCTGTATTCCATGTTCTTTGAGTACTATACAGAGAACCTCTGGGGACGTCATCCCAGTGAGATCGATGCTTCCTGGGGTGCACAGAGAACCAAGGGACTTTCCATTATGGGAATCCTGAAGGATTTCTTTGGCAAGCTTTTCAAGGTAAAGAACCGGAAGGTCAACACCTCCCTGATCGAGGAATTCAAATATCCAAAGCTCGGTCCCGGACAGCTATGGGATGTGACTGCAGCAGAAGTGGAGAAGCTTGGCGGTACAATCATTAAGAATGCGAAGGTTACCAGAGTCCACAAGAACGCGAATAATGTGCTGACATCCCTGACCTATGAAAAGGATGGACAGGAGCTCACCATGGAAGGAGATTATTTCATTTCCTCCATGCCGGTGAGAGATCTGGTTGGTGGTATGAACGATGTACCTGCAGATGCAGCAAGAATTGCAGCAGGACTTCCGTATCGTGATTACATGACACTTGGTGTCCTGGTGCCGAAGATTAATCTGGTAAATAAAACCAATATCAGGACGGTGAACAATATTGTTCCTGACTGCTGGGTTTATGTACAGGATCGTAATGTGAAGCTGGGACGTTTCCAGATTTACAATAACTGGTCTCCTTATATGATTAAGGATCTTGAGCATACGGTATGGATCGGTCTTGAGTACTTTGTCAATGAAGGGGATGAGTACTGGAACATGACCGAGGAAGAGTTTGCGAAGATCGGTGTCAGTGAAATGATTAAGCTTGGTCTGATCGACAGCCCGGATGTAGTACTGGACGTTCATATGGAGAAGGTAAAGAAAGCATACCCTGCTTACTTTGATACCTATGACGAGATTGACAGGCTGGTTGACTACTTAAGCTCGATAGAGAATCTGTATTGTGTTGGACGTAATGGTCAGCATCGCTACAACAATATTGACCACTCTATGGTTACTTCCTTTGAAGCGGTTAAGAATATTTTAACCGGAAGCAAAGATAAAAAGAACATCTGGAGTGTCAATACCGAGCAGGAGTATCATGAGACCTCAAACGAAGAAGGTAATGAGGCGGAAGTGGACTAAAGGTAAGAGGTAAAAGAATGAATACGCATGCAGTGTTGATGTCAGCCTATAATGATTTTGATATATTGCTGAATAATGTAAAAATTCTTGCCCCCTGCTTTGACTGTTATATCCATGTGGACCGGAAGGCAGAATTTCCGCCCGAAATAAGACGTAAGCTACAGAAATATCCCAACGTATATGTAATACAGAAATACCGTATTACGTGGGGAAGCTATAAGCATATACTGGCATTCTTGGAACTGCTGAAAATGGCAGAACCCAAAGGATATGAATGGTATCATCTCATTACGGGTAATTCCGTACTGGTAAGACCCTATAAGGAACTGGAAGCTTTTTTCATGGATCATGATGGCCAGATCTTTATGAATTATGTGGATGTGAAAGCATCAGAATCTCGTAAAGATCTCGAATACTGGTTTCAGTACTACCGGTATCCGTATTTATATAATCAGCGTGGAAAGCATCGCAGACTGTGGGAAAATTTTGAATGGTATTATATTAAAATTCAGAAGAAGTTAGGGATTAAACGTAAGGTTTATTTTGACTATAAGGGGTATCTGTATTGCCAGCTTCCTGATGCTGCAGCGAAGTATGTTCTGCAGTATGTAAAGGAAAATCCGCGCTATATCCATGAATTAAAATACTGTCATGTCGGAGAAGAGTTTTTCTTCCAGAACATTTTGATGCACAGTACCTTCCGGGACAAGGTGATCAATCAAAATCTTATTTATGATGACTGGTCTCCGGAGCGTGAGCGTCCTGCATTTCTGAACGAAGGTGATTATGACCGCATTATGGAATCGGGCTGTTTCTTTGCCAGGAAAATCAATGCGTCTTCGAAAGGCCTGATGGAAAAGATCCATATATAAAAACAGTGTTGCTGCACCTGGTGCAGCAACATTGTTTTTATTAAGAGAATTATTTGCGGAATAAGGACTGTCTTGCACCATGATTAGCTTCCCTGTGATGTAAGGTGTCATCAACCGTATCCATACGGAGTCCGGCATCGATGAAGTCACAGTACTTACAGAAGGGATAATCGGCACGGCTGGTGCGGATATCATTGCGAAGCTTCCGGTATTCCGGAGAATTCCAGGCTTCTTTTAAAGGTGTCTTGTTCAGATCGGCAAGTGTTGTTGCTTCAAAGTTATCGCAGCAGCAGATGCCCATGCGGCCATCCGGGAAAATGAACATATCCGTATAGGGCATAAGACAGGTTTCTTTAATGATTTTGACATCATTGGTCTTGTTCGGTGCACTTCCGGCACGGTTGCTTAACACAGCATCCATATATCGCATCTGGATAAGAAGCTCGACGTCCTTAAACTCATCCGGGTGGGACTTGGCATATTCATAAATTTCACGGACGTTGTCGTGAAGCTTCATGTCTCTGCAGTAATTATTAATAATTAACTGATTTACGTAGGGTATGATTTCCTTTACCGTGTCAACCGTAAGAAGCAGGCCGTTACTGGACAGGAAAATGAAGCTGTGGGGTAATTTTTCACGGCAATATTTGTGGAATTCTACAATTCTGGTATCCAGAAACGGTTCATTATTTCCGTATAAGGTCAGGTGACCGGTATAGCCCCATTCGGCAAGCTGGTCAATAATACTGTAAAATAAGGAATCCTCCATGCGCTTATAGGGACGTTTTTCTGCATTTTTGTTTGCGGTACAGAAAGAACAGGTGCTGTTACAGCGGTTAATGGTTTCCAGATTAACAACAAGGGGCATGGGTGGCTCCTCGGTAGAGAGGAAATAATCAATGTATTCTTTCTGTAATTTATTTCTGGTGGAACGCTGCAGCTTCAGGTAGCTGTCAGAAGAAAGCATCGGAAAATACTTCTGAAGATTCCAACCAATCACACCACCGAAATTGTGATATCTGACTGACATATTTATTCTGGTCTCCTTTGATTTGTGTATGATAATAATTTGATATATCTACAAATAATATACCTGTAAATAGTAACATTGAATCGAAAAGGAGTCAAGCCACGGAGGAATTGCAATATGGGTGTAATTCGTGCTAAAATAAATAGAAATATGTTTGTGGAGAAATGAGAATGACAGAATTTTTGGAGAAACACCGGAAAACACTTTTTTATCTCATCCTGATCGGATGTGTGATTACAATTGGAATTTACAATTTCCTTACGCCATATTTTACAGATGATTACGGGTATGCACAGGAAGCACGGAGTGCAGGTTCTCTGTGGGGGCTGATCAAACAGCAGTATATTGAGTATATGTATCACAATGCCAGAATTATTGGGCAGTTCAATCTGCGCCTGTTTCTGATTCCGGAGAAATGGCTGTTTAATATTGTGAACAGTCTGATGTTTACCGGACTGGTACTCCTTATCTATGCCATGATTCATGGTAAGAAAAAATATGATCTATTTGTATTGTTTCTGGTAATTACATTTGTATGGAGGTATTCTGTACAGTTCGGGGAAACAACGTTGTGGCTGTGCGGCACCTGCAATTACTTATGGGGAATGGTGATTATCATGGGATTCCTGGTCTGGTACCGCCATATGCTGTTTCGGGACAAGCCGGTGCAGCATCCTCTGGGGACAGTAATAGGAGGCTTCTTTTTTGGACTTGCAGCCGGATGGTGTAATGAGAACACATCGGGGGGCGCGTTTTTACTGACGTTGTTCTTCACCATCGTAGTGGTATGGATTCAGAAGAATAAAAAATTCCAGCCCTTTATGGCGGCATCCCTCCTTGGAGTATTTACCGGTGTTATGGGCATGGCCCTGTGTCCGGGAGTACGTTACCGTATTGACCAGACAGAAGGTGAGAACTTTACAGGATTCATTGGATTGATTTCCAGATTATATAAAATTACCGTGACGGTTAAGGGATTGTTTACGGAACTGGTGATTTTACTGGTCATTGCGCTGGTGATCTGGATGCTGCAGAAAAGACGGGATGACTGGAAAGAGATCTGTGGAAATTACAGTGTTTTGTTTGCTGTTGCAGCACTTGCAACGAGCTATGCATTGATTCTGATTCCTCCGACAACAGCAAGGGCACATTATGGTGCCGGTATTTTTCTGGTGATTGCCTGTATTCAGGCAATTGTACAGCTTGACAGAAAGGATCTGTTTGTTAAGACATTACAGTATAGTCTGGCAGTGATTTTATGCCTGTGGTTTTTAACTACTTATTCTGAAAATATGGTTAATTTATGGAGAATTAACCGGGAGGATCAGGAGAGGATTGAACTCATTCTTGAAGCAAAACAGCAGTATGGGGAAGATGCAGAGGTGATCGTTCCGCAGCTGCGGCCCCAGTTCGAGAATCCGTACAGCACGGCGCATGATTCGGATCTGACAGAGGATAAGGATCATTGGATTAATATGTTTTATGAGTCCTATTATGGTGTGAAGTCGGTTATTGCAATCCCGAGAGAAGAGTGGGAAGAACAGTTTGGGAAGGAAAACGGATGATAAAGAATAAAAAGACAAGGATATGGTATGGACTTTACTTTCTGGCAGCAGCGTTTGCCATTATGCTGCTTGCTACCCGGTCATCCTTTCTGTATCCGTGTAATAACTGGGATGATGCAAACAGTTATTTTTCAGTGGGTAAGGCATTGTTCCATGGGAAAATGCCTTACCGCGATGTGTTTGATCAAAAGGGAATGTATTTGTATTTCTTTTATGGATTGTGTTATTTCGTATCGCATACAACATTTCTGGGTGTATTCCTGATGGAGGTGTTATTTGCATTTGCAGATCTTTGTGGGATATTCTCTGTTTTATGCCTGTATATCAGGAAGAGTACAGCTCTTGTTCTGACACCGGCTGTGCTTGCGGTCTGTTTCTGCTCTTACAGCTTTTATTACGGCGGATCGGCAGAGGAGTTATGTTTTCCGTTCCTGATATGGGGCTTGTTTCTGGGTTTGCGATATTTTAAGCAGGATTATCCTGAACGGGAAATGCCTGTGAAAATGCTGCTTTTTGCCGGCGGACTGGCGGGGATGGTAGCTAATATCAAGTTTACCGTACTGGGTTTTTTCTTTGCATGGATGATGATGGTAGCATTTTCCTATCTGGCCCGGAAAAAGTTTACCGGTGCTGTGAAAGCCTGTCTGTGGTTTCTGCTTGGAATGCTGATACCGTTTGTTCCGTGGATTCTGTATTTTGCTGTGAGAAAAGGGTTATATTACTGGTATTGGGGTTATGTGTATATTAATGTTTTTTCCTACAGCAATCTCAATGCAGAGGGACCTTCTTTCGGAGAAAGAATTTATACGCTGGCTAAGATTCTGTACTATGTGATATGGAAGAATCTTATTTATTATGTATTCCTCATTCCGGGATTCTTTTTCGGAACATTTTGTGTCGGAAAGAAGATTCTTTCCCATTTGTTTGTTCCGGCACTTGCCTTTTTTCTGTTCCTTGGAATTTATATTGGAGGATCAGAGCTGCCTTATTATGCACTTCCGCTTGCGGTATTCACTGTTTTAGGCTTTGCACTGATTGGCTGGATTTTTGAAGCATTGGAAAAGCATTTCATAAAGCCTGAAAAGAGCATACCGGTCTGGATCCCTGCTATTGGATCTTTGGCTGTGAGCGTGGTTGTGGTAGGACTTGTTTCCATGAATGTCTTTTTTATGAAGGTGAAGAGGGAAGATATTTTCCTGTATCAGTTCCGGGATATCGTCATGCAGACGGAGAACCCGACGCTGTTGAATGTGGGATGTCTGGATGCCGGATTGTATACGGTGTGTGATATTGTTCCGACCTGTCAGTGGTTTCAGACACAGACCATACATATGGATGAGGTATATGAGGAACAGAAGCGTTACATTAAAGAAGGACAGACCGACTATGTGATTGCAAGAGATGGCTATCCTGAGAAAATTAATGACCGGTATGAATTGGCAGCGGAAGCCACTTTTGAAGAAAACGGTTACAACCATAACTGGTATCTGTTTCGGCTGAAGGACCTTAATAAAACATCCTGAAGGAGTAATTTAAGTGAAGAAAAAGATAGGAATTGCCTTGTTTTGGCTGGTAATAGCAGCAGGATTTGTATTCCTGTTTTCATATAGTACTTCTCCGCTCTATCCGACATACTACGGAAATGATTCGGCACAGTTTCAGACGATTGGGAAATGCTGGCTGAAGGGTGCCATTCCTTATCGTGATTTATTCGACCACAAGGGACCGTGGATCTTTTTTATTAATATGCTGGGATATTTGCTGACCGGCACGAAGTACGGCATATTTCTGATTCAGATTGTGTGCATGTGGATTTCACTGTACTTTCTGTATAAAACAGCGAAGTATGGATTACATAGGATGGGATATGCACTGGGGACTGTTCTGGTCTCCATGTTTTTCCTTTTTCTGAATTATGGAGAGGCGAATCTGACGGAAGAATATTGCCTTCCGTTTATCTGTGCGTCTGCTTATTATATCTATGTTTATTTTAATGAGGAGTATCATCAGCATTCTCCCAGGGCGGCGTTCCTGTATGGGATGGCATTCTGTGTATGCTTTTAT
>OGDN01000188.1_pt1 | contig 125194 bp, 111 predicted proteins | sample 1570271 | NCBI WGS metagenome assembly OGDN01 (sample SAMEA4384481, study PRJEB24528) | human gut metagenome
TGATCAACGATGCAAAGGTGAGAAGATAGAAGGGCATAAACAAAGAAAACAGCCCGGTGAAGGCTGTTTTCTGAGAATGATTTATAATATACTGATAAACTGAAAGTTATTCAACTATTACTCTTCTTACATCATAAGTGACTTAACAATGTCAACAAAGTTCTCCATTACATACTCAACATCTTCCTTTGTCATACAAGTGTTGAGAGGAAGAGTTATCTCGTTCTCAAACAAGTGGTATGCGTTTGGATAGTTCTTGATGTCAAAGCCAAGAGTCTTATATGCCGTCATCATTGGCAATGGCTTATAGTGCACATTGGTAGCAATACCGCGCTCGGCCATCTGCTCAATTACCTTGTTGGCCTCTTCACGGGTACGCCCCTGAAGACGAACAAGATATAAATGATGAGACGAACAATGATCCTCCGCCTTATGATTGAGATAAGTCACCTTATGTTCAGCATCAAGGTTTGCATTAAGAGCGTCAATCTTCTTGTTCATGTACTCTACATACTCAGCACGTTTCCGAAGCATTGCAGGATAACGGTCAAACTGAACGAGCCCCAGAGCTGCCATGATGTCGGTCATGTTGCACTTGTACCAGGGACCGATAATATCGTATTCCCAGGCACCAAGCTTTGTCTTTGCCAGAGCATCCTTGTTCTGGCCATGGAGAGAGAACAGCTGAGAGAGACGGTAAATGAACTCATTCCAAGTCTCACCCTCGATGAAAGGAACCGGACTTCCACAATAGACCTGCTGACGCTCTACTTTCTCATTGCCAAAAGGCAGATTCCATGTCATTGCCCCTCCCTCTGCGGTAGTAAAGTTCTTAACAGCATGGAAACTGAATGAAGAAAAATCTGCAATCTCCCCCGCCATTTTACCATTGCGGGAGGCACCGAACGAATGGGCACAATCATTTGAAACAACGATACGCCCTATTAACTTCTGAATATCGTTCTTAGGTGAATACTTAGCAAGAATCTCAGGACGATGCACTATCTCCTTAATCTTGTCCACATCAGCACATATACCAGCGAGATCCACAGGCACAATAGCCTTTGTACGCTCAGTGATAACTGTTGCCAACTTATCATAGTCCATCTCCACATTATCCTTCTGTGAGTCCACCATCACGATGGTTGCCCCCACATGCTGGACCACAGAAGCAGAAGCTGTATAAGTATATGCAGGCATGATCACCTCATCACCAGGGCCTACACCCAATACATGGAGCGCCATCTCCATGGCAGCAGTAGCCGAATTTAAGCATACAGTTTTCTCGGTGTGAACATATTCTGAAATAATCTGTTCCAGTTTTTTAGTGCGAGGACCAGTTGTAATCCATCCGGAGAGGATTGCATCCCTCACTTCATTTACCTCCGCCTCCGTCATGTCTGGCGGGCTAAAAGGTACATTTTTTTTCAAATCTGTACTCATACTATAATTATTGAATATATAATCGCTTTATCGTTCTGTTATAATCACTTTAAAAGTCTGGAAGATAAGTTTTATATCATACCCCAAAGATGCATTCTTTACGTACTCCAAATACAATTTAATCTTCTCCTGCATAATTACATTGATGTAGTAATCTTCAGGATCCTCCGCTTTCTCCATCAATTCGTTCTCATTGCGAAACTTGATAGAAGCAGGATCCGTAATGCCAGGACGGACATCCAATACATGCATCTGTTCCTCCGTCCAGTAATTTACATAGTGACGTACCTCAGGACGAGGACCGACAAGGCTCATCTCACCTAAAAAGACATTAATCAACTGGGGAAATTCATCCAACTTATATTTACGGATAAAATATCCGGAACGAGTGATACGAGGGTCATGACCACCGATGGTCACAAGACTACCTTTATCTGCACCTACTCGCATTGACCGGAATTTAAAAATACGAAAATCCTTGTTATTGCGTCCCACACGCACCTGACGGTAGAATATCGGGCCTTCTGAATCCATCTTAATCCATATTGCCATCACTAAGAAAACCGGACTCAACACCAGCAATCCACATCCGCTAGCAATAACGTCAAATAACCGTTTCATACATCTACTTGATTTTCTTCACATAAAAAATCTTCTTCATTGCATTACCCACCACATTCATCAGCACCCAGAATGTAGCCTGCACTGGATTCATCTTCTCCGCCACACGAAACAATGGATAATGCGCCCAAATACGCATATAGATAGGTTTTGGTGTAATCGAAACTGCACGTCTACGGTAACGAGCCAAATTTTCCTCCAGCAGATAACAAGGAGCCTTCTTCACCACCTTCAGCCACATAGCAGTATCATTATTCTTGCGTATATCTTTTACTTGAATAAGGCCAATCTTCTCTGCATCATACATCACAGCCAAGCAACCAGGCCAGCAGCATATATACATATCAAACTCTGAAACCTTCTTCTTTCCCGATACGAATACACCCAGTTCCTTCCCATCCTCACTTATCTCCGTATACTCATGGTAGGTGAACGCATAAGTATTCTCCACCATAAACGTCAACTGGTGCTCCAGTTTCTCAGGTAGCCAAAGATCGTCCGAATCAAGGAATGCAATCCATCTACCTTTTGCACGGCGAAGAGCATTGTTACGCGTAATGGCCGCACCCGAGTTCTTCTCGTTACGTGCATACTTAATACGAGCATCCTCACAAGCATAAGGTTCCACTACTTTATCTGTATTGTCGGTAGAACAGTCATCCTGAATCAAGAGTTCCCAGTTCTGATACGTCTGAGCCTGTATACTCTTAATAGTTTCTCCTATAAATTCGGCACAAGCCCAGGTAGGAGTGATAATAGATACCAATCCGTAGTCTTGCATAAAATATGTTTTTCTAATTTATCTTATATATACGTTCCATTTGTCTCATCCAGATTTCTAGACGGATTTCTTGCTATTGGCATGTGTAAACAATCTATTGGATCATATTCAAACATGCGAAATGCACGCATCCGTCTTCGCCTGTAATAACTGATGAACCAACTGAAAATCTACAATCGGAAATATTATTGGTGAGTTTATAGAAGTAAATTGATATTCATACTCCTTCGCAAAGTATGCCTGTAATATATCATCTTTCCAAGGATTCAATCTAAGTTTAACCGAAGTATTATGCACCTCTACTACATCTTTAAAACAATAAAAATCGATGTAGTTTTGATAAAAAAAATCTGTAGGAATTTGCTGTATCTGAACTGCCATAATCAACCATTATCTCTTTAACTGCATTGACATATTTACTGCCTAATCCTTAGAGTTGGCACAGTTTGAAGAGAAGATCGAATATATACTGATACCTGAATTAGTTCAAAAAGGATATTTATCATTAATCGAAAAGTTGATACCATTTCTTTGCTATTGCATCACCTGCAAAATTTTTTATAGATTCCACAGCTTTTAAACCCATCTTCTTTCTTTCCTCTGGGTGTTCAATCATGTAGCAGATAGCATCTGCCAATGCCTGCTTATTCTGATTCTCAACTAGTATACCATTGATATCTGTCTTTACAATATCAGAAGGTCCAGTAGGACAATCAAAGCTAACAACTGGCAAACCTTGAGTCATAGCTTCGGCTATCACCATTCCAAATCCTTCAAAACGAGATGAAAGAACGAACATTGAAGCTTCGCGCATTGCAAGTGGCACATTATCAGTCCTTCCCTTCAGTATAACTACATTCTGCATCCCTTTTTTTTTGATATAACTATCAATCTCGTCACAGTAGTTTCCATCACCATAGATATAACATTTCCAATCGGAATGCTTCTCATGCACTAATACGAAAACATCTACGAGAGTATCAAAACCCTTCTGGTACTGAATTCTTCCCATAGCAATAACAATCTTATTATCCAAAGGAGAGTAATAATATTCAGGCACAACTACTGGATTAGGGATCAAAACAGTATGATTCAAAGCAAAATGCTTATCATAGCACTCCTTATCCAATGAAGTCAAAACAACAACTTTCTTACATCTTTTGTATATATGAAGACGAGTCTTCTTTATTAATGAACTATAATAGTCGTAATATACATGTTCTGCTACAATTACTCTGCTCATATCCACTCCAGCCAAATAAAGCACAAATACATTAGGAAACGATTGACCAATAATCACATCATAGTGGTTCTCCTTAAAGAACTTTCGTACAGTGAAAACATTACCAAACATCTTAATCATTCGCCTAAACGAGTGAGGCTTTGCATCATAGTTCTTTTCAGACAAGAACTTGATTGTACAATTATCGAAAGGATACCACAATTTTTCACCTGATTTAAATTGTGAAACAATCTCGATTTCAAGGTCATTTCTGTCTTTAAAAAATTGTGATATAAGGTTTGATGTTACTCTTTCGACACCTCCGGTATGAGTAATATCATCAATAAAAAAACAAATATTCATATCGTATATTATTGGAGTTTACTACCGATAAGTAGTCGTGTTAATTTATATTGGTTACAAATTATACTTAACAACCAAGAACTAACGAATGTAGTAGAAAACAAGAAGAGCACTCCGGAATAGCAATTTGTCGTATCAAGCCAACCTTTTATAGTGGGCGTCATCATCAAGCAAGCTACGATTATCTGGTGAAAAAGATAGATACCCATTGAATTATTTGATATATTCTCAACCAATAACTTTGTTCCCTTTGGAATAACAAAGTTCGGAATTAACGTAACAACAATAATTGCCAAAAAACTTGCGTACTCCCTTATCACCTTATCCATAAAAAGAGATTTAGGACACAAAGCAAACAACAATGTAAAAGATCCCATCAAACTCAACCAGAATACCCAATCCTTATATGTCTCAGTCACACCTCTTCGTTGCAGAACATAACCTAAAAGAAAAAATGGCAAAAAATAGAATATCTTTGTTATCTCTAAGAAATTAGTTTCCGCAAAGAATGGAAAAAACAAGAAACTTACCATAACCAAACCTGTAACCAATCTGTCATTTTGTACAGTTTCTAACAGATACCACAGACCTGGAGATAAGATAAACAAACCAAATAACATCTGTAAAAACCACAAATGACAAATTCCATACAAAAGCTGTTCTATTTGATACAAATCACTAAATAGCAGCACAATAACATTTCCTATTACCAAATAAGGCACAAGCAGTCTTAAGACTTTATTTTTGTAAAAAAGTAGAAGATTATTATAATGTCCCTTGTGTTTCAATGTCCAGTACAAATAGCCAGATATAAACACAAATACTGGCATGTGAATACCTCCCATCAATGTTGTCATTACTTTCATAATAGGATCATAAGGACCCTCTCCAAAAGGCCATGTGGGACTTGCATAATAACAAGTACAATGATAGAGAACCACCATTATCATTGCAATAACTCTATATAGTGTCAAAGTATCTAACGAGAGTTGATTACTGATTTTCATTTGATACGATTGAACAATGGTTTAATCGCATTTTCTGGCAAAAAACACTCTGCTTTCTTTATGCAATTTTCTTTTAGTCTAATTATCTTATTGGGATTATCAATAATTTTATCTAAGATACTTTCAAACTCAGAATTAGTATTGAAGTCATAACCTAATCCTGTTTCATTTTCAATAATTACATCAGAATAGCTCTTCCATCTTGCAGATATTACAGGTACACCAGCTGCATACGAATCAATGATTGTTCCCGGAATTCCCTCGGTGTAGTACTGGGTAGGAAAGAGTAGAGCAAAATAACCTGAAAGAATCTCAACGCTCTTATCAAAAGGAGCATTGCCTTTGTAGCAAATTGAGTCATCAAAATGTTTCTTTAGTTCAGTAAACCAAACTTCGTCCTCCCCCGGATCTACAGGACCATAGATATCAAGCGAATAAACTTTACGCCTATATTTTCTATTCAGTTTCATCACAAGTTCAGTTGCAATACCAACACCTTTCTTCTCTGTAACCCGTGAGAAGGTGACCAACTTATATGGTTCTGAATAAAATATTGGCAAATTTTCCTTCTTTTCAATATTCAAAGGCTTGCAATTAGGCATCACACAGACATTATCAAATCCAAGTTTTTGTAATGCATTCATCATAGTTTGTGTTTCCACATAAACGCCAGTAAACTGATGAAGTGCTTTAATAACCTCTGTTTTTCCAGGGAGAAAATCTTGAAGCCAACCACCAATCACAGAATAATGTAACCTACAATGAAAAATCTTATTAAGTTTTGTCAATAGTTTAGCCAAAATCACCAATCCATTATGCGCAGGAAGAATAATAATATCCGTACAAGTCATCATTGCCCACACTAATTGAAACATCATCAAAAACCTACTATGTTTTGCTAACGTATCTATTCTATAAATCTTACCATATTTTGCTTCCAAAACATCTGCTAAAATACAAGTCTTAACCTCTTGTCCACCTTTAGGAACGTCCCACAAACGGAACGCTCCACAAACACATATTGTAACCATAATTACTCTTTGATTTTCTGAATAGCTTTAACTATAAAAGCCAATGATTTGCAAAGAATATTTCTATACTGCCTTTCCCAACAATCTGCATATTCTTTAAATACTATATCTCCCGTTATATCATACATTGCTTGCATTTGGGCAATGTGCAAGTTATGATAAAAAGGAGATGCAAATTTGCCATCGAAATCATACAGACTCCAATATGATTTTTTGAATCTAGGAAGGTGTGCCAATAAACTTTTTTGTGACTTATTGAGCTTTTCTTTGTATAATCCTTTATCTTTAGTAGCTAAAACATAATCATAAAGCCCCCACCATGCAAAAATCCATCCATTCATTACGACAGGTTGGTTTGTATACTCCCAAAAAACTACATCTTCACCGGAATATTCTGTAGTTCCTCCATCATGAAGATCTGTAAGCATAAAATCTATTGCTTTTTTTGCAGCTTCAAGGTATTTGTAATCTCCTGAATATATATACGCTCTAACCAAGACAGAGACCCCTTCCCCTTGTGCCATCGCACCATAAGGAGCTTCTGGATAAACGTATGAAAAATTATCCCACCTTCCTTTATCATCCAATTTATTTAGAGTCCATTCAACACACTGTATAAATTTATTAATATACACTTCATTATTCTCAATTAACCACAAATCATAACACCCCAAAGCATATTGAAATATAGCTACAGGGAAATGTATACTTTGTCCATCAAGTTGCTTAATCAAAGGAAGATCGTTGTTAGTAAGGAAACTTTTGTCTATAGTAACCTTTTCGGTTAAGTCATTGTAGTAACCTCTTATTTCGTTTTTATTATACACCTTCCCGATGCTCTGATTGACATGCTCAACACTTCTTCCTGTGAGCATTTTTACCCATCGTTGCATTTGTATAAGATTTATTGCCATTTACTCATATAGATTTTGTCGTAACCGTCATACATCTGCTCAGCCGAGAATTGTTTCGATCTATTTCTAGCATTCTTTCCTATTTGCTCTCGAAAGATATCGTCATTAATCAATTTTTTAATTGCGGATGCAAGATCGACTGCTGTAGGTTGTATTAAAAGGCCGGAAACACCATCCTCTATCATATCAGAAACTCCACCGACAGACGATGCAATAATAGGCATACCACATCCCATTGCCTCTACGAGTGTAACAGGCATACCCTCATAAAGAGATGGTAATATAAAACAGTCAGCTTCCTTTAAAAAAGGATATACATTGCTCTGAAGACCAGAGAACTCAATCATATCAGTTAGATCTTTCTGCTTAACTTCCAATTTCCGATTCTCTTCATTACCAGCACCACCAATAAGATTAATACGAATATCAATTCCATCCTTTTTGAGAATTTCTGCAGCTTCGATTATTGCACCATGATTTTTCTGAGGATTAAATCGTCCAATATGCACAATCCTAAATGGCTTTGAAGCAACATAATCATTCTTAACAAGACAACGGTGTAAATCAGAACCATTATAAACAACAGGTGTCTGCGATTTTGTGATGTGATACTGTTCCATTACAGTATTTTGAATGAGTGGACTAATACTTACAGGAACCACATTATTAAATTTGTAAAACCAATAAGCCAATTTCTTACGATATCCTTCAACCTCTTTAGATGCTATATTATGGACTGTATGAATTCGAATCTTCACTCTCGCCAAAATAGCAGCGGGAATAACATATTGCATTACATACCTATGAGTATGTACAATGTCAATACTATAATCCTTCATCACACGGTATAATTTTTGTATGACGGAAAGATCCAGTCCTTGTTTTTTTCCCAGATAGAGAATCTTAATACCTCTATCTTCCATCCTCTCTGTAATAGGAGAATGGAAATCAAACAAACTTACAACAACTACATTATATTTACCTGAATCCTGTAGTTGATAACAAAGAGTCTCACACATTATCTCTGCACCAGCAAGCCCAAATTCAGGCATTACTTGAAGGATTCTTACTTTATCCATTAGAATAATAGTTTAAAGTCTTTAATCCATTCAGACATCGAACCCGAAAAGATTGATATTGCATTAAGTAATAAGATTGCTCCGAAAAATCCAAATCTAAGCACTTTATTTCGAATATTTTTCATAGCAATTGGGACCATAATCATAACCGCAGGAGTGAAATATCGTACTAATCTTCCCAACAAACTAAATGAGGTCCCAAAAAAAGCTAAAATTGTCGAAAACAACAAAATAACCAATAGAAGACGATTAATACCTTCTTCAAAAACTCTTCCTTTAAAGATGTAAATAAACGATATTAAATAGGCAGATCTCATAATGAAGTCTGTCATGTTCGATAGACCAGACTTTGTACCAGTAATATAATTATCATAAGAAAGACCTAAACTATCATTTAACTGATTAAGATATCCAAAGACGAAAACACATGCCACTATCATTAACAAAATAGCAATTACCAATTTCTTTTTATCCGACATTCCGTAAAGGAAGTAGATAGGAAAGAATAAAACTGATGTCATATGCATGGAGAAGGCAAGCAAACCAACTAAGCAAAATCTTTTCAGGTCCCTACTAATTATATATGGATAAGCAAATAGCCAAATAGCCATGGCAATATGCTGTCTCAACACAAAAAGAGACTGCGGAAATTCTGTAACTAGCAACAGCAAGATTGGCACTGCATAATACGGAGAGTATCTTAAAAAGAACTTGTGATACGAAATCGCCCAAATAATTGCAATACTACAGAACAGTAACTGATAATTATTAGAAACTTCTAAACATAATTTATTAACAATCAAATAGCCATATTCACTAACAACAATCGCTTCACCCTTTAAGACTTCTGACCAAGTCAAATTTTTGGCAAATTCAAAAATTTGTAGATAAGTATCTAAATCCGGAAGGCTATTTGGATCAACAAATGTTCTCAACACAAAAATACCACCAAATGCTATCAGATAGTAAGTCTTTCTTTTAGTAGCAAATCTTCCAGGTAACCCAGAAATAATAAGTGCAAGAAATATGCACCACACTAAATTCCATATAAGGATTTGCATAACTATTTCAGGCAGGAATACATTCGCACAATATTTTCAGTATCGATTTCTAAAGAAAAACTATGTATTGCATGTTGACGAATCCGTTCTTTGTTACATTTTTTAACATTATCAATCAAAAGTTTCAAATTAAATCCTTTTTCAAAGCAAATAATTGTATTATCTTCAATCATTGACTGCTCCACCCAACAAGCAGCGACTTTTGAGCTAATTATAGGAAGACCACATGCCATATATTCTGCAAGTTTTGTAGGGAAAGCCACTTGATTCATCACAACATCATCCCTAAGCAGGAAAGCCACATCCGCAGCATTCAAATAATCCGAGACTTTGTCGAATGGAGAAGCCAAAGCAATCACATCATTTGACAAGTAGTCCAGATTTAATTGCTTCAGTAGTAACTTGACTGTATCTACCTCTCGTGTCAAAATTAAAAACTTACAATCATCAACAATGTTGTGAGTATCTGCAAATATCATTAATGACTCCTCAATTTTCTGCCACTTCATCAATCCGCCTGCATATACAAATACAAAACTATTGTCCGAAATGCCTAGCTGTTTTCTCATCACAGTTTTTTTACCCACTTCTAGTTTGAATATATTCGTATTTACTCCACATTTATAAACAAATACTCGTTCTTTATTGACAGAGTATTTCTTGACTATATGTCTTTTCATTTCCTCCGATTGACAGATTATATAATCTGCCTTCTTCGAGGTCAATGTTTCTAAACGAGTAATATAATCCAAACGCCATTGCACAATATTGGGATTGTTATATGTATACTCTTCAGGAAGAGCTCCATGCATATCAACAATATACTTGCAATTCAATAAACCTTTCATTTTCATTGCTGAACAACTTGTCGAATATTCGCCAACAATCATCTCTGGCCTATGTATTAAATATATAAACAGAATAACAATCGAAGTCCATAAATCACAAATCCACTGAATAAAGCTAGAATTTCCAGTAAAAGGAACTAGTGGAACATAATATTTACATACAACATTATCTGTAAGATTAAAACGCCAAGTTTTCTTAACCAGTTTTCTATCTCTTAACGAATAGAATTCTACTTCTATACACTTGGTTTTTGCGATATTGCAGATTTCGTTATTTATATTTCGGATTCTCCTTATCTCACCAGAGTTAGGATTTGGAGAATAATGAAAATGAATAATCATAATTACAGTAAATCTTTATAAGTTATTGAAGTAGAGAAATAATCCAACGCTTTGATACTCTTATTCGTCATACCTGTTTGATCTTTAGGATGCTGTATGAAGCATAACAAATCCCTGTCTTTATACATGTTAATAACGATTGGTATGCTGTATGGACTAAGATAGAGCGAAAGCATTTTCAAGTCATTATCCATTTTATAGCTTTCATCGTACGAATCATTATCATTGCTCCTATAATGTGTTCCGTCTGTAAAATACTCGCAATTGTTAGTTAGCAACTGATACAATTTCTCAATAACTTTCACAACAAATGGACGTTTCAAAGGTGTAATTGGAATCTCAAGGAATTCTCCGGCTGGATCTTCCTTACACACATCATTGCTAAAATGGTAAATAGAAGAATCTGGCATTACCCTAAAATCATAAAAAGAGTTGGTATGCTTTGCACAAAATCCTTTACAAGGCGATGAGTCAATCTTAATTCCTGCTTTTTGGAATCCTTTCTTCAATTTATCAAAAGGTTGTACTGCCCATCCACCTGCTCTGAAAGCAACAATCTTGTACTCCGAATCAACCTCACGAGCGATGTTTGTGAGCAGATTTGTTCCTTCCACAAACATATCTACAATCTCCTGCTCAGAGAAGCTATTGAGACTATAATGACGAAACTCGGAAAAGTCCCATGTACCATCATCATTATATTTGGCATCTACCCAATGAGGATGGATATGCAATTCAATACGATGACCTCGGCAAACCATATCCTTAAGTTGATTAACGATGAGTTGGTGATCTGCTAAGGTACGTTCAGTATTCGCTTTTTTCAGATACTTTAGCATCTGCCAATCTACAAAGAAGTTACCTTTAAAGCCAACAGAATCCATAGTGTCAAGCAGGAGGTTGGTGGGTTCTATCAAGGATTTCACAACCGTCCCTGATCTATCGCCAAAGAATAACTCATAGTCGTACGAAAGGATGATTTTTTTCTTCTGAAACATAAACTTATCTATTACCTGTATTATAGGCTTAAATGATTTATCTAGTACGTAGAAATAAACTACAGATATTCCATATGAATATTAAAAATCTCTTCATTCACACAACTAGCCAACCTTACAAGTATACAGTGATTAATGATGACTAACAGTAACAAAAATGAGCGCAAGTTGAATATAACTGTCAGTTTTCTCGAGTTCATTATTGTTTACGTTTTCAAAGCTTCTTTTTAACAATAGCTATTATTTCTTTTAAAGACTCATTCTTTGTTATTATTGACAGGCCTACATAACATACAAAAAAAACAAATCCTCCAATAAAGAATTGCATGTACATATTATCAAAGCTATAAACAGGAATTAAAGCAACAAGTACACCAATGATACCCAATACCAAGCTAGGTACGAAGTCTTTTATCTGTTCCCAGATAGAGACTCCGATTAGTTTTTTTGTATACACAGAGTTTAGCACCATAGCCAATAGACCGTAGCTTGTCTTACCAGCACAAAGACCTATTAGTCCAAAAGGTACAGATACTATAAGAATCAGAAAAGCAGTAACCTTTTTGATCACTTCCAGTTTGAGAGCTAGGTCTGCTCTACCTTTAACATAAATCAAATTACGGTTTATGCAGCTAATATGTTCTAGCAAAAAGCCACAGCAAAGGATTTGCATAAGAACAATAATATCTGCCCATTTTTCCGTAAGAAGAATCAACACCATAGGTTTTGCAAGAACGAGCAGAACAAACAACAAAGGCATTATTATGTAGCTGGACAATGATATGTATTTGCGATAAACAGAAATCAATTGGCGTTCATCGGTTATTTTGCTCATGATTGGGAACGTGACACGCGAAAAGACCTCAACACAAGTGTATGCTGGCATCGAAGTAAACTGTTCGGCACGTGAATAATAACCTAACTGAACTGGAGTACAAAACTTTCCAATTATTATAGGATAGAGATTAGCGTAAATTTTATCAATGATACTAGCCGTCATCAAACGCATGCCAAATGGGAATAAGCGGTGAAATGATGATACATCGAAAAAACATACAGGTTTCCACCTCTGAGTGATAGTATACATACCGGTCATCACAACTGCAGAGGTTAAATATTGTCCTACCAGAGCCCAAACTCCGAGCCCTTTACAAGCGAGTATAATACCTACTACACCTGAAAATAATGCTGAAATAACAGTAACTTTAGCAATAGCCTTAAAATTGACATCAATAGTCATTCGTACTTTATGTATAGCAGAGAATGAAAATATAATGATTCCCAAACTCTGAACTCTCAGATATAATGTAATATCGTTATTGTAGAACGATGATATATAAGGAGCCGCAAAGAACAAAATAAGATAACAACATACAGACAGTAAAACATTAAATGTGAATATTGTTGAATAATCACGCTCAGTCTTATTTTTATCCTGAATCAGTGTCGTAGCAAAACCTCCGTCTATGAATACCTGTGATATTGTAATGAACACAAAAATAATGGCAATGATACCATAATCCTCAGGCATAAGAAGACGAGCCATTATGACACTAATCACAAATTGAATCACCTTTGTTGATGCAGACTCTACAAAGGACCATATTACCCCTCTTACAGATTTACGTTTAAGATCTTCTGTCATATCAAGTTAGTATCTTCCAACTTTTATGATTTGTTCCCAAAAGTTACTTTCTTTACAAAAATCTATAGAAATACTCCTGAAATTACGTTCGTAAAGCGGTATCTGATAAACATTAGGATCAGCATGCGCATTCTTCTTTGGCTTCATAAAATCCTCGCCATAAAGAGTTTTCAAGATTTCTACTGAATTAAATGGAATTTTAATTTCCTTATCTCTAAACTTCCAAGTCATAGTTGAAGTTTCATAGGGCACAATAACATCCTTTGCTCTAAAAAGATTTATATTGCTTGAAAACAACCAGTCATGTCCCGTAATAGCCAACGGAAGATAAATGTGTAATTGTGAATTTACATCCATATATGAAAAATAAATATCACATGTTAGCCCTTTGAATTTCATAGGAAGTTGACATCCTTTAAAATCTGAAGCGATAAAGATATTACTGAACTCAAATCCGTGTTTTTTCAAAGAAATCAAAAGATTATCCGACAAATTTCTGATATCAAGTGTCATATCAATATCATCATCATGAGGGATAAAATCATGATTTCTGTATATTCCTAACAAAGTACCAAATATAGGGACAAAAGTGATGCCAAGTTCATCGGCTACATCGTAATAAGCTTGTAATGCTTCACCGCCAACGTCCTGTAGTAATGCACATGCCTTTTTTATTTTTCTTTCTTTTCTAATCTTATATATTCCAGTAAATTCTAGAATAGAACGAATAATTGTTTTTGCAATCATATCAATCATTACCTTATTATGATATTATATAATAAGTGTACAGTCTTTTTGTCAAGCACAATAGGATTATTCTTAAGTCTTGTTGTGTTTATTGAGTTTGTAAGTACTTGTATTGAAACATTACGTTCGCTATCAACAGGATTTACTAATACTAATTTTGATAACATGTATTTAAATTTACTTATTGCTTCTTGTGCTGTATTACAATTCATTGCTTTGGCTATATCATTGAATATACAAATAAGGTGTTCTGCTCCTCTTGTATCTACACAATAGTTCTCGTGATACAAATTGTCAAGCATATATTTCCATATAACAGGCAAACACACTGCTACTGCATGCCCATGAGGGAAACCATAAAGAGAAGTAATCTTGTAGCTCATGGCGTGAGCAGCTGTGGTTTGAGTAATGTTAATAGCGCGACCGCTGTAGTTAGCTCCCAACATGATATTAGCAGCTGCCTGATCATCGTTCTCAAAAATGTACTTCTCCCAGTTCTGTATGATGAGTTCAATCGCCTTACGACTATACTCATAACTTTCTTCAGTCGAGTTGACTGACCACCAAGATTCAATGCCTTGGCAAAGAGCATCCATCATAGTACACTTCTTCTGATACAGAGAAAGCGACTTCAGAACAGATGGTTCCAAAAAAGCGTAATCTGGCAGGATACCATCATTTGTGACGGTCTGCTTTACTCCCTCGTAATACATAACAGCATTGTGTGTACTTTCGCTACCGGTTCCAGCAGTGGTTGGAATAGCGATGAAAGGAATCTTAGTACCATCAATTTCTACACATGTATTCACCAAAGGAGGAATAATTGCATCATTTCCCTCTTTGGCTAATACTGCAAGTTTTATACATTTTGCAACATCCATCGGACTGCCACCTCCAATAGCCAGAATACCATCGCAAGCCTCTGACTTGAAAAGTTCGATTCCTTTATTTATCTCTTCATACAATGGATTAGACGTAAATTTGGTGAAATAAACCCTCTCAATATCCAATGACTTAATCATATCCCTGAAATTGAGCGACTGATAAGAACGAGAACCAGTAACAATAAATAGCTTCTTACTACCACTCTCATTCAATATCTGAGGCAGTTTATTGATTCCTAGAATGATATTCTGCTGCATAAGTTAATTCAATTACTTCTGAAGAAAAGCCATAAAAGCCTCTTTGTTTTGGATAGGAGTCGTAGTAGGACGTCCGAGATCCTTACGGTTACCCTTTTTAACACAGACCTGCAAGAGCACAGGACCTTCTACAGTCTTCATTTCAACAAGTTTTACTTCGAGTTCTTCCATGGTCTCTACCGAATAGACTACCACATAACCCACTGCTTTAGCAACAGCACAAAGATCAATCTTGAGGCCAATAGTAGGCTGACCACCTACAGAGTCGTGTGCACCATTATTAAACACTATATGCACATAGTTTTTGCATTTCATACTGGCAGCAATGGCCATATTGCCCATATGCATAATGCTGGCACCATCACCATCAAAGCAATATACTCTACGCTCAGGCTTCTGGAGTGCAATACCAAGAGCAATTTGTGAAGCGTGCCCCATAGAGCCAACAGTAAGGAAATCGCGCTCGTGCCCCTGATTCCACAAGACACGTGCTTCAAAAAGCTCGCGCGAAATCATACCGGTAGTCGATACAATACAGGCATTATCTTCGATGTTCGAAGCTACTTTCCAGATTGCTTCCTCGCGAGACATAGTGAGGTCATTCACTTCAACATCTTGAAGTTTATAGGTATCAAAGGTATCCTTCTCGATAACAAGTGCATAACACTCGTTGGTAACCTTCATAAAGTCGGCAGCAATCTTGATCTGCTTTGCAGCACTCTCTTCATCCTTAGGAAGGATGGCATAGTTAACCCCCATGATGTTCAATAAACCTGTAGTCACCTTACCTTGCTTTATATGCTGAGGCTCATCATGTACACCGGGGCGACCTCTCCAACCGATAACGAGCAATACAGGAATATTGTATACCTCCTTATCAGTAAGCGAAGCCAACGGATTGATAATGTTTCCCTCACCAGAGTTCTGCATATAAACGACAGGTACCTTACCTGTTGCCAAATGATAACCAGCAGCAATACCCATAGCCCCCCCCTCATTAGCAGCAATGATATTCTGCTCAGCAGGAAGATTGTCGGTAATGTAAGCACAGATATTCTTGAGTAGTGAATCAGGGACACCAGCATAGAAATCCATACCATGTTCTTTAAGAGTATTTACGAAAAATTCAGGTCTTACCATAATCTTTGATTAGTTCTTGGTTCCAGGAATCAGTTCAAGAATCTCCTTGATAGGCATGCAGTACTCAGTAGCAGCCTCTTTCGAACGGGAGTGCATAAGGATAGACTTGGCACAGTTCATCATTGCAGGATAAGAAGCACGAAGCATATGATTAGCATAGATTACTACATTGATACCCCAAGATGCTAGTTCCTCCTCAGTAAACTGGTTATAAGTAGTAGGAACTACTACAATAGGCACATCGGTATATTTAGCACGAAATAGGTGGCAAAACTCTTTGATATCCTCACCGGTTATCTCCTTCGAATGAATCATAATACCATCAACACCAGCCTCAACATAAGCGAAACAACGTTTGATAGCATCAGAAATAGGTTTACCAGCAATAAGTGACTCGCAACGAGCGATAATCATGAAGTCATCGGTAATCTGAGCGTTCTTACCAGCCTTGATTTTAGCACAAAAGTCCTCAATGGTATCCTGAGTTTGAACAGCATCTGTACCGAAAAGCGAATTCTGCTTTAGACCGACCTTATCCTCAATGATAACTGCCGATACGCCAAGACGCTCAAGAGTACGTACGGTAAATACGAAGTGCTCAAGTTTACCTCCAGTATCACCATCATAAATGAAAGGCTTGGTAGTTACCTCAAGAGCATCGTTCAGACCGTAAAGACGAGTAGTCAAATCAACAGCCTCAATATCGGGTTTACCTTTAGAAGTAGAATCTGTGAGCGAAGAAGCCCACATTCCATCGAACTCACGCTTTACATTATTCACCTCTACGCAAGCATTCTCAGCGATTAAGCCGGTAAGACCAGAGTGTGACTCAAGTATACGCACAATAGGCTTAGCAGCAATGAGACGACGAAGGCGCTTCATACGAACCTCAGGAGTAGTACCAATTTCTTTCAGACGCTGGTTAAGCATAGAGCTGGAAATACCCTGGGTGTAAGGGATATCAATTACCTTACCGCCCCACTGCGAAATACAGTCTATAACACGCTGGCGAGTTTTTTGCTGAACACCCTGTTTCCAATCATCGCCATGGAGTACGTAATCAGGACGAACCTTCTCAAGGTTAGGAACGTAATCAAGAGTAGTTTGAGGAATTACCTCGTCAACACCTTTGAGATTAGCAACAATCTCACTTCTCTGCTCATAAGTGAGATAAGGCAGACGCTTATAGCTAGCGATAGCTTCATCAGTAAGTACACCTACCACCACGCGACCAAGTTTCATAGCCTCGTGAATGATATTCAAATGACCTGTATGAATGATGTCAGCAGACATACCAACATAAACTGTTTTTTTTTTGTCCATAATATTTGTTATTGTAAATACTCAATTTAGGACATACCCCTTAATAAAGGTACTTTGAAGTGCCCTAATTAAAGAGTATGTTAAATAATAAGTTTTAAAATTAACCTTTAATCATTACCTAAGTGATTTTGTCAAAAATCATATTAACAGAATCTCTGCCCTCGTTAAAAATATCGTTGGGATATTAGATGTTTACGCACTTATCCTTATTACTTTCCCTTAATCCACGCTTCAGATTTAGAAATTCTTGTTTTAATTATCTTAGCTGGAACACCAACAACTATTTAATGAAAAGGTACATCTTTAACAACCAAAGCATTAGCTCCTATGATGACATCATCACCAATAATGCCATCTCCAATAACCTTGGCTCCTGCTTTGACCTTATCATTATAACCGATAGTTACTTGCTGATTAATCCAACATCTTACCAATGTGGCAGTACGAAATAATGGTAGAAAAGCCATACCCGATAAAGAGTCTCCCCCCCTCCTCCAATACAAATCATTTTCGAATGTTTGAGGTTATTACTATCGAATTACACCCCATAGCGGTCTGTATCTTTGCCTGCGAGCACATCGGCTATACGTCGACAGGCTTGACCATCTCCATAGGGGTTGACAGCATGTGACATCTGCTTGTAAGCAACTTCATCATCAAGGAGAGTACTGACTTCAGCCACAATCTTGTCATAATCGGTACCAACAAGATGAACAGTACCTGAGACGAGGGCTTCGGGGCGTTCGGTGGTGTCACGCATAACAAGAACGGGTTTTCCGAGTCCCGGAGCTTCTTCCTGAATCCCACCAGAATCGGTAAGGACAATAGTGGATTTAGCCATAAGGTACACAAACTCAAGGTACTGCAAAGGCTCAATAAAAAAGAAGTTAGGACGGGTAAGGTCTTCACCAAATACCTCATGAATTGGCTTGCGTACATTTGGGTTGAGATGCATCGGATATACAAAGTCTACTTCGGGATACTTTTCGCTGAGATTCTTCATAGCAGTGACCATACGGATGAAGCCATCGCCGAAGTTCTCACGTCGGTGACCAGTGATGAGGACAAGTTTCTTACCACCATAGAGACGTGTGACCTCATAACCTGCATTACATAAAACTTGGTTCTGCTCCTGAGCAAGGATGGTATCAGTGTTGAGTTTGTCAACGACCATGTGGAGGGCATCAATCACAGTGTTACCGGTGACATAAATATTACCGTGGACTTTCTCCTCCTGTAGATTTTTCTCGGAAAGTGGAGTCGGCGAAAAATTATAAGTAGCAATACGACCAGTGATTTGACGATTCATCTCCTCGGGCCACGGGCTGTAGATATTGTGCGTACGGAGACCAGCCTCAACATGTCCCACGGGGATCTGTGCATAAAAAGCGGCCAAAGCTGCGGCGGTGGAGGTAGTGGTATCGCCATGAACGAGAGCTACATCGGGACGACACTCTTTGAACACATCACACATACCGGTGAGAATGCGTGAGGTAATGTCGGTGAGATCTTGACCTTGCTTCATGATATTGAGGTCGTAATCGGGACGAACGTCAAAGATAGTGAGTACTTGATCAAGCATTTCGCGATGCTGACCGGTGACGCACACGATGGTTTCAAATTCGGTATGGCGTTTCTGGAGTTCCTTGACCAAGGGACACATCTTGATGGCTTCCGGTCGGGTTCCGAAGACTAACATAATTTTCTTTACCATATTAATAAGTAGTGTTATCTAGTACTAATTGTGTTAGGGTATTCAGTAAAAATTTAATTAAGTATACTCCAATAATTTTCAATCTCTGCGGAAAACATCACGTGTGTATACCTTATCCTCTACGTCTTTGAGGCAGTCATCAAAACGGTTGGCAATGATTACATTCGACTGAGACTTGAACCGGGCAAGATCGTTTACTACCTTACTGCCAAAGAATATTTCGCCATCAGAGAGAGTAGGTTCATAGATGATAATTTCTGCCCCCTTTGCCTTAATGCGCTTCATGATGCCCTGAATAGCACTCTGACGGAAGTTGTCGGAGTTGGACTTCATGGTCAAACGATAGACACCAATGGTAACAGGCTCTTTATGACCGGCATACTGGTTTTGGGTACTGTAGTCGTACCAACCTGCCTTGCGGAGTACGGCATCGGCAATATAATCCTTGCGGGTTCTGTTGCTTTCTACAATGGCAGACATCATATTCTGAGGTACATCCTGATAGTTAGCAAGAAGCTGCTTGGTGTCCTTTGGCAGACAGTAACCGCCATAACCGAAACTGGGGTTGTTGTAGTGTGTACCGATACGTGGGTCAAGACCGATACCGTTAATGATGGCGGCAGAGTCAAGACCTTTGACCTCGCTATAAGTGTCCAATTCATTGAAGTAGGATACGCGAAGGGCAAGATAAGTGTTGGCAAATAGTTTCACAGCTTCCGCTTCTTTCAAACCCATATAGAGTACAGGGATATTCTTGGTGTCCTTGTACTGTTCCATGATGGGATTCTCGGCAGAAGGACCTTCTGCGCCTTCCACAAGGAGTCGGGCAAAGATTTTGGCAGCCTCCTTCATGTGGTTACCTTGAATCTGACGGATGGCTTCATTCTCCTCTTCCCATTCTACTCCCATCATCTTGGGATAGCCCACAATAATGCGGCTTGGGTGGAGATTATCATAAAGAGCCTTACTCTCACGAAGGAACTCGGGAGAGAAGAGAAGTCGGAACTCACGACGTTTACCGTCCGCTAATGGTTCCATCTGTGCAAACTTCTGTGCGTATTTCACATACAATGAACGACAGTAGCCCACAGGAATGGTTGACTTGATAACCATGGTTGCCTCAGGATTCACACTCAATACAAGGTCAATGACATCCTCGATGTGGTGGGTATCGAAGAAGTTCTTCACAGGGTCATAGTTGGTGGGAGCAGCAATCACTACAAAATCGGCATTTTTATATGCTGATGCACCATCAAGTGTGGCAGTAAGGTTCAGTTCTTTCTCAGCAAAGAACTTCTCAATATAATCGTCTTGAATAGGACTGATACGATGATTAATCTTCTCAACCTTCTCTGGAATTACATCCACAGCGACTACTTCATGATGTTGCGAAAGTAATGTAGCCATACTTAAACCAACATAGCCAGTACCGGCTACGGCAATTTTCAATTTTTGGTATTCTCTCATCTTTCTCTATTCTTTCAATATTCTTGTCTCCTCAATGTCCTTGCCTGGAAATAAGAATTATCCTACACCAACTGTTTACCATGTCGATAACCATGGTTGGAGTTAAAAGCAAAGTCAGGCATGAGACGGTTATCAATGGCATAACGGATGAATTCACCGAAAAATTACTTTCCTCTATGCTTGGAATATAAAATATGTATATTTTACGCCTTTTGGAAGAGGAATTTTACTGTCTTACGGTATCTTGGGAACATTATGAATGAAATAATAATACTAATTGGACGCAGTGAAGAAGAATAAGCGTTCATAGTGTGACTATAATACCTGTAAAGGTCTTATAGTCCAATTTAGGTTATCTATTTAAGATTAAGTGGTTTTGCAATACAATAGTAACCTTTACTTTAGGCAAATAAAAAAACTTTCTACAATTTTCAAATTCATAGATTACAGATAATGGAACCGACCTGTTTAATGAAATGGGCAGAGAACTATCTTATGACATACTCATCCACATTCCTCGTTTCTTTGCTGAAGTTCACCCCTACTTTCACCAACTTCCTCCCATCTAAGGTATAAGGAATCAGATACCCTTTTTCATCAATCTGCTTCAACGCTTCTTCAGCGGTTCCATTCAGTTTGAATTCAAAAACAAAAATAAAGTCTTTTGTTTTCACAACTGCATCGGCACGGCCACGGGCACTGCGGACTTCCGTTTCTACAAATTGTCCCATTAGGGTAAAGACTACATAGAAAATGGCTTGATAATGACGCTCAGTATTCTCACTTAATTCGTAAGGCATACCTGCAAAAAACACCTTCAGGCGCTCCATGAAGGCATCTACATTACCGGCTCTCAACTCACGCATGAATTTTACAATATAAAAACCGGTCTCCGCATCAGACACTTCTGTATAATAGGGGATCAGAAAATTCAAAAAGCCATAACGAACCTCATCATTAGGAAATCCCAAAGTATAAAGACTGACCTCTTTATCATATCCCTTGATTGTGAGATAACCACTCTGATAAATCATAGGAAGCGGGTTTCTTGTCTCCGCACGATATTCTGAAAAAGCGGATGCCTGTACTTCTACCCCATCAATCAACAGGCGTAAATCATAATCACTCTGTTTCAGCAAGTCAACAAGATAGGTAGGTGTACCCGTCTGGAACCAGTAATTATCAAATTTATAACTATCAAAAACATTTAGCAGGCTAAAGGGATTAAAAACACCTTCTGCCGACTCTTCAAAATGATAGCCATCATATAAGGCTGTCAAACGACATACGGTTTCGTCAAAAGTAAGTCCGTTCTTCTTTCCCAAATTATCAATCTCAGGAGTAAACGTTTCCACTAATTCGTCCTTGGTAATGCCACAAACCGTGGCATAGGCAGGTTTCATGCTGATATCGTTCAACTGGTTTAAATCACTGAACACACTTACCTGTGCAAACTTGGTTACTCCTGTCAGGAATACGAAACGAAGATAACGATCGGCACTTTTCAACACTCCATAAAAGGCTTTCAGGGTACGACGGTATTCTTCCAACAACGGTTCATCGAGGATAGCCTGAAGCAAGGGCTTGTCATACTCATCTATCAATACTACTGCTTGTTTGCCAGTTTGTTCGTAAGTACGCCTAAGTACTCCTATAAAACGGGAAGCAAGTGTATCTTCTGCCACATCCTTTCCCCATCGATCTTCCCACAGACTCAGATTACGAGAAAGCACCTGTTCCAGTGCTTCCTTACTGTCATATTTCTCGGCGTTCAAATCCAAATGAAATACCGGATATTCTTTCCATTCGGTTTCTAATTTTTCGATCGCAAGTCCTTGAAACAAGTCCTTACGTCCTTGAAAATAAGCCTCAAAAGTAGAGATAAGCAGGCTTTTTCCGAAACGACGTGGACGACTCAAAAAATAAGGCTTACCGACATTTGCAATCAGATAAACTATAGCAGTTTTATCCACATAGAGATAATTATCCTTACGTATTTCCTCAAAAGTCTGTATGCCGATTGGCAATTTACGCACCTGTTCCATTTTCGCCTTATTTTTTTAGAAGATATATGCAAATATACGCTTTTTCCTCAAAGAGAAGGCTTATTTATAGTTTTTTCTACTCCTCAATATACTCCCACGGATAAGGATTATCCACCACATTCTCAAACTCCTCGATGGCCTCCTGCTGTTCGGGAGTGAGTGATTTCCCATCCCAACCGGCAATGATTTTACGGGCTTCATCGGCCAAGGGTTCATCATAGACCTCACCATAACAGGCGGTGAGAAGACGGAGTTTCAACAGTGAGGCGGGAAGAGCCTCAAGAAGGTCCCAACAACGGTTCAGGACTTCCTGGACATGTCCCTGCTTTTCACCATGGTCGATGAAGGAAGCGTTGTAGCCCATCAGAAGGGCGAGACAGACATTCGCCTGTTCCTCGACAGTGGAACCTTGGAATACGGAATTGTACAAAGAGGTGGTCAGGCGATAAACCTCACCGTTACGACGGGAAAGGTCATCGCTGTAGACGGGACTGCCGTCCATACCCAAATACATCAGGTCGTGCGCGGCACGCTGAAGCGTAAGTGTTTCTTCAGAAAGAGACATATTGTTTATGATTGATGTTTATTTATTAATTCCGACTTGTTGGATGACCTGACCCGCAGTGGAATGCATGTCATGACACGACTTCTATCAGGTCGGGATGAACAGTGGCCAGGGCAACGACTATGACACCTTGGATTTCGATGACCACGCGGCGGTCACGCGCGCCCTTCACCTTCAGGAAGATACCTTCCTGGCCTGCAAAGTCACCGCCGGTGATACGTACTTTAGTTCCTTTCGAAAGGTTCAGTTCTTCGGGCTGGAAGTACAGGAGATGGTCGTTGTAAGTACCGGCAACGGCTATGAAACGCTGCATCTGCACGTCGGGGACGATGATTTTCTGGCCGCTGCGGGTGTCAGTGATATATTGCAGATATGCTACCTGGGACTTGACACGCTTCAAATCGGAAGGGCGAGCATGCACAAAAAGAAGATTGTGGATGACGGGCACTAGTACACGGATTTTCTTACCCTTCTTAATACATATCTTGTACTGCATGGGGACGAAACAACCTAATTTCTCTTTTTCTAAAAGACGCATGGCATCAGGCTCTCGGCGGTACGTGGCACGCATGGCGAACCAAGTCTCGGTCTCTTTTTCCGTTTCTATTTTGATGGTCGGTTCCATGTCCAGTTCAGAAAAGGGTGTTCTCCCGGGGCTTTGAAATTCTCACATAAGCTTGAATTCCAATCACTTGCGGGCACTTTATATAAAATACGGCAAGTATTGAGCCCCTCTTGCCGACTGTTTTTATGTACTTGTGCATTACCTGTCGGTAAATCACTATAAACGAACTGTTTATAGTACAAAACTGTTTTTTAAACGTTCATTTTAAAAACGTCAGGATATTTCAACAAGAAAAGACGAAAATTTAGATAAAGGAATAGAAAAGACGAATAACATTTTCGAGTGCGTATATTTCTGTATATCAACTTGTTTTAGTCTAAAACAAATAGCGATAAAAATATTTTTGTTAAACATTTTGCACAGTTCGGAAATACCCCGTATCTTTGCGGACATTAAATGAACATTAAAAAAACACCCTCGTTTTTCGCTTATACTCACCTGACATACAATTCATTACAGGCGTTTTTCAATAAAGTACCGTCCATTCGTTGCATATCTCTCGCAATAGCTGTAACTTCGTGATTCATGATGTTTTGTCCACCGGTAAATACCGGCACAAAATAGAAAATTAATATGAAACAATTAAAGAAAAAAACAGCGGGTAAAAAAAACCGCTGGAGCGAACAACAACAAGAGTAATCAAACTGTTAAACAAAACTTTAAGGCTAAAAGAGGACCGAAGCCGGGAGGGGATATTCAGTACGTTACAGGGGAACGGGGGGCGATAGAAAAAGCGTTCCTCATCACTTTCCTTAAAGGGGGTATGGGAGTGGACCCGAAGTATGGAACGGCAACGCTTTGCAGATATCTCACAAAGTTGGAGATTTTCCAAACAGCAAACGATAAACCGATGTCCTACAACACCATAAAGGAGGATATCACTGAAATCAAGAAGGAACTCCTTTTAGAAGAATCCAAGAGAAAACCATCCAAAAACAATAAAAATAAGTAACATTAACCAGTAATAAACCCGCCGGGTAATATCGGTGGACAACCTGTCATGAACGACCCGTATCTTTGCTGCGCTTTAGCAAGGATTGAGTCACACCCATAAAAAGATGCCGCTTTTTCAAAATGAGCCGGCATCTTTTTTTTATGCAGTGACCACAACACATGCTGAACGGAATTTAAATACTGTTTATTAATTATTTAATCAGAGAAATCATGAAAAAGAAAAAGGCGGCTTCACTTCACGAAGCATTAAGAAATCTGTGGAAAATCCGTATCATGTTGGAAAAGGGGCATTCGGAAGAATGCGCCGAATGGATGACAGGGCGCATTGAAAGCTTGTTGGACCACATGCAGTATGGGTATGCGCTTATTGCGTACCACAAGCAGGACGGGACGTTCAAGTTCGTAAAGGCGACGCTGCTGCCATACCAGACCATGTTCCAAAAGGAGTATGACATCATGAGAGTGACGGGAACCATTGTGTATTGGGATGTGGACTTGCAGAAATGGAGGAACTTCCAATTGGAGAATTTCTTGGAGTGGAGACCGATTTGCTGAGAAAATGAAAGAATGAAAGGAGTGAAAGTATGGCGATGAATTATGGGGGGATTATGTATTTCCCGTTGAACGTGAGTTTCTTTGAGGACACACCAATAGAACTGGTGGAGGCGAAATACGGGCTGGCAGGCGTGGGGGTAGTAATGAAGCTGCTCTGCAAGCTGCATAAGGAGAAGGGGTATTACCTGATGTGGGACAAGGAGCAGTGCACGCTTTTTGCACACAAGGCGGGAATTGCAGAGGAGGTAATGGAGAAGATTATAGGTATACTCACAGAAAAGCGGTTCTTCGAGCCGAAATATTACAAGGAGCAGGGGGTGCTGACGTCGGAAAACATACAGAAGATGTGGTGGGAAGCGACCAAAAGGAGGAAAAGGGACTTTGCGTCCCTTCCCTACCTTATGGAGAGTTGCAAGGCGGGAGAAGGAAACGCAGCTCAGATTACGGGAAATTCTGAACAAAGTACCGAAAGACAGGAACAAAACATCGAAAGACAAGGGCAAAGCAGTGCGAACCGTATGCTAAATGAAGAAAATTGCATGCAGCCTGTCGACATTTTCACCGAAAATGCAGACAATTCAGAACAAAGTAAAGTAAAGGAAACTAAAGCAGAAATAGAGGGAAGGAGTCCCGGCGAGAATTCTTTTTTGACGCCTCCGGAGTACGCCTACAACAAGCAGACTCACAACTATGACGGGCTGATGTTCACTCTGCAGCAAATGCGTATCACCAACCCGGAAGAGGCAAACGCGATACTCAGGCTGTCAGATTACGGCAGGCTGCGAGGATACGTTTGGCAGGTGATACACGGCACAAGGTGGAGCGAAGTGGCGGCAAAAGGAAAATACCTGATTGCAGCATTAGTGAAGGAAAGAAAGAAAAGAGCCGCAGGATAAGAGTGTTGCGAAAATAAATTTCCGGCGGTGAGAGGGACGTTTCCTATTCATAGAAAAATGAAGTTAACATCGTTCCATTCACGATGTTAACTTCATTGATAGAAGGATGTTAACTTATTGCAGTCTGCTTAGTTAACTTCATAAAGCTAAGTAAGTTAACTTCATCAAAACAAGGAAATAAACTTATACATAAGTTTCTAAAAGCTTCACACTGCCGCCTTCCGGAACAATTGTCACTTCTTGAGTGGCAGCAGGCAACAGAACTGTTTCACCGGCACGCAGGGTGACTTCATTCCGGTTGTCATCCGTCAAACGGCATGCACCTTCCACACAGATAAAAATGACGAAGGAATCCAACTCAGAATAGTCGCAAGTAATTTCTTCCGTCATATCATATATAGACGTTGTGAAATAAGGGCTTGCTACCATTTCAACAGGTTCATTCTCTATATGCTCGTATGCAGTACGGAAATCATCCTGTACATCGGTAAAATTAATGGCTTCGATAGCCTGGCTGGTATGCAGTTCACGGGACTTACCGTCTTTATCCTTACGATTATAATCAAAAATACGATAAGTGATATCCGAAGTTTGTTGAATTTCCGCTACAAATGCACCGGCACCTATCCCATGCACACGACCTGCCGGAACATAAAATACATCCCCCGGCTGGATGGCACAAGTCTGGAGAACTTCTGCAAAAGTTCCATTATAAACTCTCTCTTTATATTCTTTCGGAGTAATCTGTTCGGCAAAACCGGAAATTAATTTGGCACCTTTGTCCGCAGCAATCACATACCACATTTCATTTTTACCGAAACTGTTATGACGTTTCTTTGCCAACTCATCACCCGGATGTACCTGAATAGATAAATCCAATTTAGCATCAATAAATTTTATCAACAGAGGAAACTTGTTGCCAAAACGTGCATAATTGGCTTCACCCACCAATTCTTCCCTGTATTTACGAACCATTTCAGGCAAAGTCAATCCTTTGTCCGAACCATTGGCTACGACAGATTCACTATCTTCTACTGCTGAAATTTCCCAACTCTCACCTACATTCGGCAAGCTTTCATTCAAGTGTTTGAATGGAATAATCTTGTCGCCCCCCCAAAGCGTCTGCTTCAAAATGGGCTCAAATTTTAGAGGATACATTCGTTGTTTTTAATTAGTACAATTCGAAATTGATACAATACTTTTTTAGATTAACGCGACAAACATACAAAAAATATCAATTTGTCTTCCATTTGTTAAACGCTAAACTTTCCTAAAATGTTCTTCACATTTCCTCTCATTTACTTGGGGGAACAAAAGAATTTCTTTTTATTTGCAAGAAATTTAAATAATACCATGTTATGATAAACACTACTCCAACAGAAAGCAATTTGTCCGGATTGGACAAAAAAGACTTTCAAAAGGATATAAATAACAAAAAAACAGATTTGTTTATCCTTAAAAATGCCCAGGGAATGGAAGTGGCAGTTACCAACTACGGTTGTGCAATTCTTTCGATAATGGTACCTGACAAAAATGGGAAATATGCCAACGTAATTCTGGGACATGACAGTATAGACAACGTAATCAACAGTCCCGAACCTTTCCTGAATACTACTATCGGACGCTACGGCAACCGCATTGCTAAAGGAAAATTCACTTTATACGGCGAAGAACATCAGTTGACAATCAATAACGGCCCCAATTCATTGCATGGCGGTCCTACCGGCTTTCATGCACGTGTTTGGGATGCCACGCAACCCGATGAGTCAACCGTCATTTTCAACTATACCTCTGCCGATGGCGAAGAAGGTTTCCCCGGCAATCTGGAAGTGGAAATGACGTATCGTCTGGAAAACGAGACCAACGCTCTGGTTATAGAATACCGGGCCACTACCGACAAAGCTACTGTTGTCAACCTGACCAATCACGGTTTTTTCAATCTTGCAGGTATTGCAAACCCCTCTCCTACCGTTCTGAATAATATCGTTACCATCAATGCTGATTTTTATGTACCCATTGACGAGGTATCTATCCCCACCGGAGAAATTTTGAAAGTGGAAGGTACGCCGATGGATTTCCGTACTCCGCATACAATCGGTGAACGTATCGATGACAAATTCCAGCAATTGGTGAACGGAACCGGATATGATCATTGCTATGTACTGAATAAAACGGAAAGTGGCGAACTGAGCCTTGCCGCGACTTGTACTGACCCCGTCAGTGGCCGAACAATGGAAGTTTACACCACAGAGAACGGTGTACAACTTTACACAGGCAACTGGTTAGGTGGTTTTACCGGTGCACACGGTGCCACATTCCCTGCAAGAAGCGCAGTATGTTTTGAAGCCCAATGTTTCCCTGACACCCCGAATAAAGCTCACTTCCCCTCGGCAGTATTGCTTCCGGGCGATGAATATCAACAGATAACCATCTATAAGTTTGGTGTGGAGGAATAAATAAAACACAGAAAATTAATAATTTAATATCTACAAAAACATGAGTCAACAAAAAAAACAATGGGGAGCTATCATTATCATGATTGCACTCTTCGCTATGATTGCATTCGTTACTAACCTTTGTTCACCAATGGCAGTGATTGTAAAGAATGATTTCGGGGCCAGTAACGTACTTGCACAAATTGGTAACTATGGAAACTTTATCGCATATCTTGTTATGGGTATTCCTGCCGGTATGCTCATCGCCAAGTTCGGTTATAAGAAAACTGCACTTATCGGTCTGTTCGTGGGAATTATCGGTATTCTCGTGCAATGGTTGAGTGGACACGTGGGTAAAGAAAGCGCTTTTTTGGTTTATCTGATCGGTGCCTTCATCAGTGGTTTCACAATGTGTATCCTCAATTGTGTAGTCAATCCTATGCTGAACCTCCTCGGTGGCGGTGGAAACAAAGGAAACCAGCTCATCCAGATCGGTGGCGTGTTCAACAGTACTGCTGCCGTAGCCGTATATATCATTATGGGTGCCTTGATTGGTGATGCCGCTAAAGCACACATTGCCGATGCTACACCTGCATTGATGATTGCGCTTGCAATCTTCATCATCGGTTTCATCGTAATCTTCTTCACCAAGATTGAAGAACCCGAACAAGCTCCGGTTGACACCACGCTTATCAAAGGTGCCATGAAATATCGCCACTTCGTTCTCGGTATTATCGCTATCTTCCTGTATATGGGTGTTGAAGTAGGAACACCGACTTATATCCTCCAATATCTTTCTTCAGCGCCTGACGCAGCTACTCCCGGTTTGGGTATGGATGCCAGCATTGTAGGTCTTATTGTTGCCGTTTATTGGTTGATGATGCTCGTAGGCCGTTTGGTTGGTGGTACCATTGCCGGTAAGATTTCAAGTAGAAAAATGATTACGGTAGTTGCCAGTGCCAGCCTTATACTTGTGGCATTCGGTATGTTTGCGCCTACAGATATCACAGTAAATGTTCCGGGTATCGACTGGGCTCAATTAGAACTTATTTGGGCGGAAGTTCCTGTAGGAATATTCGCTTTCTTACTGGTTGGGCTCTGCACCAGTGTGATGTGGGGTGGTATTTTCAATATGGCAGTTGAAGGCCTTGGTAAATACACGGCTATTGCCAGTGGTATTTTCATGACAATGGTATTCGGTTGCGCTGTCATGGTAGCTATCCAAGGTTGGTTGGCTGACCTTACCGATTATATGACCAGCTATTGGGTAGTTCTCTTCTGTGCCGGTTATATCCTGTTCTACGCTTTGGTAGGTTCAAGAATTGACAGTTCAAAGAAATAATCAAGAATATAATTATTCACCTTAATATATTAGTATCATGGATATAGAATACGTAAGAAGCCGTTTCATCAAACATTTTGACGGAACAACGGGAGCTGTATATGCTTCTCCGGGTCGCATCAACCTTATCGGTGAACACACTGACTATAACGGTGGTTTTGTATTTCCCGGAGCAATCGACAAGGGCATGATTGCAGAAATTAAACCTAATGGCACAAACACAGTAAAAGCTTATTCCATCGATTTGAAAGATTATGTGGAGTTTGGTTTGAATGAAGAAGACGCCCCGCGTGCCAGCTGGGCAAGATATATTTTCGGTGTATGCCGTGAAATGATTAAGCGTGGTGTAGAAGTGAAAGGTTTCAATACCGCTTTTGCAGGTGATGTACCTCTGGGAGCCGGTATGTCTTCTTCCGCCGCATTGGAAAGTACATACGCATACGCTATAAATGACCTGTTTGGTGAGAACAAAATTGACAAATTCGAATTGGCGAAAGTAGGACAAGCTACCGAGCATAATTACTGTGGCGTGAACTGCGGTATCATGGATCAATTTGCATCCGTATTCGGAAAGCAAGGCAGCCTGATCCGTCTGGATTGCCGTTCACTGGAATATCAATACTTCCCGTTCAACCCGAAGGGATACCGTCTGGTATTGGTAGACTCCGTTGTAAAACATGAATTGGCTTCTTCTGCCTATAACAAACGTCGCCAAAGTTGCGAAGCTGCGGTTGCTGCCATACAGAAAAAACATCCCCATGTAGAATTCTTACGTGACTGTACCATGGAAATGCTGGAGGAAGCTAAAGCCGATATCAGCGCAGAAGATTATATGCGTGCAGAATATGTAATCGAAGAAATCCAGCGTGTGCTTGATGTTTGTGATGCTTTGGAGAAAGATGATTACGAAACTGTAGGCCAAAAGATGTACGAAACCCACCACGGTATGAGTAAGTTGTATGAAGTAAGCTGCGAAGAACTCGACTTCCTCAACGACCTTGCCTTTGACTGTGGCGTGACCGGTTCACGCGTAATGGGTGGCGGTTTTGGCGGTTGTACCATCAATCTGGTAAAAGATGAGCTTTACAGTACATTTATTGAAAGAGCAAAAGATGAATTCAAGAAGAAATTCGGTAGAAGCCCGAAAGTTTATGATGTAATCATTGGTGACGGTGCACGCAGATTAGAATAAAACTTCATTCTTTTTTCATAAACAATGGAAGCACTTTTCTCGTTTGTAGAAAAGTGCTTTTTCTGTATGTTACTAAAAAGACACTTTATTCATGAGGAAATTTACGTATAAAGAATTATCTTTGCCATGTGAAAGTTCCAATGAGAATATATTAAACGATTAAAGATATGAACGACAACAAACTTATGAACCGTGCAGCGGACAATATCCGTATTCTTGCTGCTTCAATGGTTGAGAAGGCCAATTCCGGACACCCCGGCGGTGCCATGGGTGGTGCTGACTTTGTAAATGTACTCTATTCGGAGTTTCTAGTATACGATCCCGAAAATCCGGCATGGGAAGGCCGTGACCGTTTCTTCCTTGATCCGGGACACATGTCACCGATGCTTTATTCTACATTGGCACTGACCGGCAAGTTCACGCTGGATGAATTGAAGGAATTCCGTCAATGGGGAAGTCCTACGCCGGGACATCCCGAACGTGATATTATGCGTGGCATCGAAAACACCTCCGGTCCGCTGGGACAGGGACATACTTATGCCGTAGGAGCTGCCATTGCCGCCAAGTTCATGAAAGCACGTTTCGATGAGGTAATGAACCAGACAATTTATGCATATATATCCGACGGCGGTATTCAGGAAGAAATTTCACAAGGTGCCGGCCGTATTGCCGGTGCGTTGGGACTGGATAACCTCATCATGTTCTATGATGCCAATGACATCCAGCTTTCTACTGAAACAAGAGATGTAACGATCGAAGATACTGCAAAAAAATACGAAGCCTGGGGTTGGAAAGTCATTACAATTGACGGTAATGATCCGGATGCCATTCGCGGTGCTCTTAACGCAGCTAAAGCAGAAAACGAACGTCCGACTTTGATAATCGGCCACACCATAATGGGTAAAGGTGCCCGTAAAGCGGATGGAAGCAGTTACGAAGCCAGTTGCGCCACTCATGGTGCTCCTTTGGGTGGTGATGCTTATGTCAACACTATCAAGAATTTGGGTGGAGACCCTACAAACCCTTTCGTTATCTTCCCCGAAGTAGCAGAATTATATGCCAAGCGTGCCGTAGAGCTGAAAAAGATCATGACAGAAAAATATGCTGTAAAAGCGGCATGGACGAAAGCCAATCCCGAATTAGCTGCTAAACTGGAGCTGTTCTTCTCGGGTAAAGTTCCTGAAGTGGACTGGGCTTCCATTGAACAAAAAGCCAATGTAGCTACACGTGCCGCATCTGCTACCGTACTCGGTGCTCTTGCCGAGCAAGTAGGAAACATGGTAGTGGCTTCTGCCGACCTTTCCAATTCGGACAAGACAGACGGTTTCCTGAAAAAGACTCACGCTTTCAAAAAAGGTGATTTCAGCGGTGCTTTCTTCCAAGCCGGTGTTTCCGAGCTGACGATGGCTTGTTGCTGTATCGGTATGTCACTCCACGGGGGGATCATCCCCGCTTGCGGAACATTCTTCGTATTCTCCGACTATATGAAACCCGCCATACGCATGGCAGCTTTGATGGAAGTACCCATTAAATTCATCTGGACACACGATGCATTCCGTGTAGGCGAAGACGGTCCTACCCATGAACCGGTAGAACAGGAAGCTCAAATCCGCCTGATGGAAAAGATGAAGAATCACAAAGGGCGTAATTCCATGCTGGTACTTCGCCCGGCAGATGCAGAAGAGACTACTATAGCCTGGAAACTCGCCATGGAAAATATGGCCACTCCTACCGCATTGATTTTCTCCCGTCAGAACATTGCCAACCTGCCGGCCGGTAACGATTATGGACAAGCAGTAAAAGGCGCTTATATCGTAGCCGGTTCGGATGAAAATCCGGATGTTGTTCTGGTTGCATCAGGTTCTGAGGTAGCGACATTAGTTGCAGGTACTGAATTGTTACGTAAAGACGGCATAAAAGTACGTATCGTATCTGCTCCGTCCGAAGGTTTATTCCGCAGCCAGGCTCCGGGTTATCAGGAAACCATTATTCCTGTCGGTGCCAAGGTATTCGGTTTGACTGCCGGTCTGCCTGTAACATTAGAAGGTCTTGTAGGCGTAAACGGTAAAGTTTGGGGATTGGAATCATTCGGTTTCTCAGCCCCTTACAAGGTACTGGACGAGAAATTAGGTTTTACAGCAGAAAATGTATATAAACAAGTAAAAGCAATGTTATAAATGAAAACAATCGGAATCTGTTGTGACCATGCAGGATATGCTCTGAAACAATATGTAAAAGAATGGCTTGAAGCTAAAGGTTTGGAATATAAGGACTTTGGTACTTATTCTCCCGAAAGTGTGGATTATCCGGATTTTGCACACCCCCTTGCACAAGCAGTAGAATCTGGTGAATGTTATCCGGGTATTGCTATCTGTGGAAGTGGAAACGGTATCAGTATGACACTGAACAAGCATCAGGGCATTCGTGCCGCATTATGCTGGAATACCGAAATAGCCGGTCTGGCCCGTCAACACAATGACGCTAACATACTTGTGATGCCAGGACGTTTCATCACCAACCAGGAAGCTGATGGAATTATGACTAAATTCTTCTCCACCCCGTTTGAGGGTGGACGCCATCAACGGAGAATTGACAAAATACCGGTAAAGTAAAAAGAGGTATCGTATGATATAAAAAAGGGCTTGACATGTGCTTTCAGCATTTGCAAGCCCTTCTTTATTCCCCCTATTTTCTTATTTTTAGCAGATAAGATGACTAATGTCTTTAAATAAAAACTATCTTTGTAGTTCAATAATCCGGAACTCAGAATGATATGGAGCAACTGAATACCATAAAAGAGCTTATCAATCAAGGAAATGTAGAGCAAGCTATCCCTCAGCTTGACAAAATATTACAATCCGATTTTCCCGGAAAGGACGAAGCCTATTATCTCCGTGGAAATGCTTACCGCAAACAGGGTAATTGGCAGCAGGCGCTGAACAACTACCAATATGCTATCGACCTTAATCCTGACAGTCCTGCCCGACAAGCCTACAACATGGTAATGGATATTCTGAATTTCTTCAATAAGGATATGTACAATCAATAAAATAAAAAAACGTAAATTATGGCAAAAATCAAAGGAGCAATCGTAGTGGACACCGAGCGTTGCAAAGGCTGCAACCTGTGTGTCGTGGCTTGTCCGCTCAATGTAATAGCCCTCACCAAAGAGGTGAACGTGAAGGGATATAATTATGCCCATCAGATATTGGAAGATACTTGCAACGGATGTAGCTCGTGTGCCACAGTATGTCCGGACGGATGTATCTCGGTTTATAAAGTAAAAGTAGAATAAATAAGAAGAATATGGCAGAAGAAGTTGTATTAATGAAAGGAAACGAAGCCATCGCCCACGCAGCCATTCGTTGCGGTGCCGATGGATATTTTGGTTATCCTATTACCCCCCAATCAGAAGTATTGGAAACTCTTGCCGAACTGAAACCATGGGAAACAACCGGTATGGTAGTGCTCCAGGCAGAAAGTGAAGTGGCGGCTATTAATATGGTATACGGTGGTGCCGGAAGCGGAAAGATGGTGATGACCTCCTCATCAAGCCCCGGTGTAAGTTTAAAACAGGAAGGTATCTCTTATATTGCCGGTGCCGAACTGCCTTGTTTGATTGTAAATGTGATGCGTGGCGGTCCCGGACTCGGAACTATTCAGCCTAGTCAGGCTGATTATTTTCAGACCGTAAAAGGTGGCGGTCACGGTGATTATCGCCTTATCGCCCTTGCTCCAGCTTCTGTACAGGAAATGGCAGATTTCGTAGGTCTTGGTTTTGAACTGGCTTTCAAGTATCGTAATCCGGCCATCATCCTTGCCGACGGTGTGATTGGACAAATGATGGAAAAAGTAGTTCTTCCTGCACAAAAGCCACGCCGCACGGATGCTGAGGTTATTGAACAATGTCCATGGGCTACTACCGGTAGAACTAATGGACGCAAACCCAATATCATCACTTCTCTGGAACTGAAACCGGAGGAAATGGAAAAGAACAATATCCGTTTCCAAGCCAAGTACAAAGAAATCGAAGAGAACGAAGTACGTTTTGAAGAAATTCATTGTGAAGATGCCGAATACCTGATTGTAGCCTTTGGTTCTATGGCACGTATCGGACAGAAAGCAATGGAACTGGCTCGCGAAGAAGGTATCAAAGTAGGTATGCTCCGCCCCATCACCTTGTGGCCATTCCCTACAAAAGCCATCGCCGCATACGCCGACAAGGTAAAAGGTATATTGGTTACCGAACTGAATGCCGGACAGATGATTGAAGACGTCCGTCTTGCAGTAAATGGTAAAGTGAAGGTGGAACACTTCGGACGTCTCGGTGGTATCGTGCCCGATCCGGATGAAATTGTTGTGGCACTTGCTAAATTAAAAATTGAGAGTTGAGAATTAAAAAATCTCAGCTATCTCCATTTTCTAATTTTTAATTTTTAATTCTCAATTAAAGAAATGAATCCTGATAAAATAAGAACCGTACTAAATATTCTTTTCATGATACTTGCTTTGGCAGCTATCATTGTTTATTTTGTTGCAAAAGATGACTTCAAACTATTTATCTACGTTTGCGGCGCAGCAATATTCGTTAAGTTGATGGAATTTTTCATACGGTTCACCAACAGATAAGGAGAAGTGATTATGACAAAAGAAGATATTATCAAACCTGAGAATCTGGTTGCTAAAAAACCGACTCTAATGAACGATAATCCCATGCATTACTGTCCGGGATGTAGCCACGGTGTGGTTCATAAACTGATTGCCGAAGTAATCGAAGAAATGGGACTGGAAGATAAAGCAATAGGTATCTCGCCCGTAGGATGTGCCGTGTTTATCTATAACTATATAGATATTGACTGGCAGGAAGCTGCTCACGGACGTGCGCCTGCTCTTGCCACCGCCATCAAACGTCTTTGGCCGGATCGTCTGGTATTCAGTTACCAAGGAGATGGTGACTTGGCTTGCATCGGTACCGCCGAAACAATTCATGCACTGAATAGAGGTGAGAATATAACCATTATCTTCATCAACAATGCCATCTATGGTATGACAGGTGGTCAAATGGCTCCGACTACACTCGTAGGCATGAAGACTTCAACCAGTCCTTATGGCCGTGATGTACATCTGCATGGTTATCCCCTGAAGATTGCCGATATTGCTGCCCAGTTGGAGGGTACGGCATACGTCACCCGCCAAAGCGTGGAAACCGTTCCCGCTATCCGTAAAGCAAAGAAAGCGATACGCAAAGCTTTTGAGAATTCAATGGCAGGCAAGGGTTCCAACCTTGTGGAAATAGTTTCTACTTGTAACTCCGGCTGGAAAATGTCTCCAGAGAAATCCAATAAATGGATGGAAGAGAATATGTTCCCATTCTATCCGCTGGGTGACTTGAAAGATAAATAATTGGTGCTAAAAACAGAAGAACAATGAAAGAAGAAATCATTATAGCAGGTTTCGGTGGACAAGGTGTATTGTCCATGGGAAAGATTTTGGCATATTCCGGATTGATGGAAGGTAAAGAAGTGAGCTGGATGCCCGCTTACGGACCTGAACAACGCGGTGGTACGGCAAACGTAACAGTGATTGTGAGCGATGAGAAAATCTCTTCTCCTATTCTCAGTAAATACGATGCAGCCATCATCCTGAACCAACCTTCACTCGAAAAATTCGAAAATAAAGTGAAACCGGGCGGTGTACTTATTTATGACGGCTACGGTATTATCAATCCGCCGACACGTAAAGATATCCATGTATACCGTATCGACGCCATGGATGCTGCCAATGAAATGAACAATGCCAAAGCGTTCAACATGATTGTGCTGGGTGGTCTATTGAAAATAGCACCCATCGTGACACTGGAGAATGTTATCAAAGGCTTGAAGAAGACACTCCCTGAACGTCACCACCACTTGATACCAATGAACGAAGAGGCTATCAAACGTGGTATGGAGCTGATTAAAGAGGTATAAAAAACACATCATCCGTTTGGGCCAAACAGATGATGCGTTTACTATAAACGGATGATGTATTTTGAGTGAATACATCATCCGTTTTTTTAGTGTTGTATAGAGAAAGCCTAATATTCTATTAATTATTTACCGTAATTATCCACCAAACTCTTGAACTCCGCACAACGTTCGTCCTCAAACAAATCTTCGAACTTATAACGGGCTTCTGCATCACCACAGAGATAGTAATACTTCCCGGCAACTTTCTCCGTAGCCACATAAGCGGAGTTTTCACAATCGGGAGTAGGTATAAAAGTAAAGGAAGGAGTATTATTCTTGGAACTCTTCTTTATAGTGACTTCCAACTTATCACCGCCTCTCGGAACTATCCTCACAAAATGTCCCGGTGTACATTGTATGTTGTCACCGTCCATCACATAAGTGTAAATATTAATACCATAAGCGCCCCTAATGTCATGCATCTTAAGGAACAAGCCCTTTTCGGGCATCAGATAACCGTATTCGGGAGCCATGGTAGTAAAATCACCACAAAAGTTGTTCGCCGCGATAGCAGGCATCAGATAACCGCTCGGAGCATCCCCGCCGGCTGCCGCTTGACCTTCAGCATCTTGAACATTCTTCTTTGTACCGCCACATGCTGACAACACGACCAGACCGCAAAGTATTGCGGAGATAATTGTAATAGTAAACTTTTTCATAACAATGATATGTTTTAAATGAGTAATGTCATCAACATTTACGGATAGGTATAATTCCTCTGGAGACTGCTGTCATTATCAAGTCCGCCACATTCTTTGCATCAAGTTTGTCCAACAGATGACGGCGGTGCGTATCTACGGTATTGGTAGATACACACAAATCCTGAGCTATCTCCTGCGTATTTTTGCCTTCGGAGATACATTTCAATACATCGAGTTCACGTTGCGTCAGTTCTTCACGCCGCCCTTCGTCCGAACGTCGCATCTGGTTGCGTACTTGTTCGGCATAAGTACAGTAGTAAGTCCCTCCATCGAGTACACAGCGAATAGCCTCGGCTATCTTATTCGAATCAACAGATTTGAATAGAATACTATCTACATCACACTGTATCAGATTCTTTATAAACCAAATTTCTTCGTGCATTGTATTCACGATAATACGTGCCTGAGGGTCTTTTTCCCGAATACGTGAGATTATTTCCAAACCGGATAAATCGGGTAATTCCATATCCAACAAGAAAAGATTAAAGCATTGGGAGGCGATTAAATGCAATGCCTCCCGTCCCGATGAAGCTGTACATACGGTCTTGATTTCGGGTAACGAACATTCCACTATCCGCTTCAATCCTTGAAGCACCAAATCGTGGTCATCTACCAACAAAATGCGTATATCTTTTTCTTTCATCAATCTATTTTTGTGTTCTGAATTATGCTGCAAAGAAAAAGCATTTATTAATATCCCGCATCATCAAAAATAGTGATTTTAGTATCCGGTGTCATGGTTTTCGACTAAATAAATAAAGGTATTTCAAGTTCAAACAGCTGCATGCTCTCCCTATAATTTACAGAAAGAACACCACCTATAGCCTTGACGCGTTCTTGGATAGTACTAAGTCCGATACCGTTAAATGTAGTTCCGGTATCAGGAAATGGTTTGCCATTGTTGGTGATAAGTAAAGTTAGCTGTTTTTTACTCAAAGAAAGATTTACATTCACATCCGTCGCACCGGAGTGCTTCACAATATTGGACAGTAATTCTTGCAAAATACGATAGACCTCATAAGCTATCTGTTCCGGTATCTGTTCCCATTCAGCATTATCACTTTCTTTACTAAAAGTTAGTTGCATGGATGCTGGAATTGCCAGACGTTCCACATACGATTCTACGGTTTCCGCCAATGTAACATACTGGAACTTTGGCGGCATCAGTTCATGGGAAATACAGCGTACATCACCACGTACCTGCTCCAACAAATCCAGAAGTTCGTGTTTTGACTCCGCCGAAGGTTGCATACATTGTACCTGCATACCTATGCCCAACAGATCATTACAAACACCGTCATGCAGTTCTTTTGCCAAACGGGTACGTTCACGTTCCAACCCATCAATGTAACTCTTGGCTAGTTTCAACTCTTCTTCTTTTTTGATACGTTTCTGACGGAAAACAAAATAAGTTGCCAAAAGTAAAAATGCAAATACTGCCACAGCAGCCACTATACCCCATTGCATCGTTTTGGCCTTTTGTTCCAGTTGCTCTTGAGTGAGCCGTGCTATTTCGAGCGCCTTTACCTGATTTTCATACTTCATGGAAAGCTCGGAAAGTTCCGCATCTACTTCTGTCTGATGCAGACTATCAGACGTCCAGTATGCTTTTTCATAGTAATCGGCGGCATGCAGGTAATCTTTCAGCCCTTTATAATTGCGTGCCATTTCTAAATAGAGCTTGTCAACCGGTGTCTGGGCATTGACATCCATAGCTTCAAGCATCTGGTACTGAATGGCAAGGCTTTCCCGATAACGTCCCATATTATTGAGAATCTTGAAAAGAGTTTCCTGATATCCCAATACCTCGCCCGAAGACTTGGGTAATTCAGCCATCACTTTTTCCGCCTCTCGCATATAGTGGCTAATCGAATCATTATTATTCATTCTGGAATAGACATTCAACAAATAAGTCATACTCTTCAGCACGAATTTAGGTTTCCGCTGTTTACGTGCCATGGCAAGCGCCGGATAGAGCATTTGTGCAGCTTCTTCGTATTTTTTTTGTAATGTCATAACACCACCCGCCGTAGATGCAGCATACAAAACCATATCCATGTCATCGCACTTCTTTGAAACTTCCACCGCAGTACGAACATAATTTTCAGCCTCTTTCAAGCGCGAGGTATTTGCATAAAGTACAGCCATGTTCGTCAACAGATGTACACGTTCGTCATAGGATTTACGTCCTTCGAGCTTTTCCAATGCCCGGTTGTAATATATCAATGCAGAGTCTGGCATGTCCTTTCTACGATAACTTACGCCAAGGGAAGTAAGTATGGAAATCACATTTTCCTCAACTCCGGTAAAACGTTCGGCTTCTTTAAGAGCTTGAAGATAACTATTAATTGCCGTCTCCATATCTCCCAAAGCGTTGTAAGTTTCCGCCCGGTTATTTAATAAGGTGATATAAGGTTCAGCTACATCTCTCCGGGCATATTCCAAACCTTTATCACAATAATACCGGGTACTGTCCGACTGACGATAAGCATAATATTCTCCTAAATGACAATAGGCGGCAGCAATACTATCCCGATTTTTTAACTTCATAGCGCGTGTCAACTCTTCCTGATAAGTTTTTAACTCAGCATCCTGAGCATATAGCAACGGGCAAAGAAAGTATAGGCATAACAAGAAAGATAGTGTTCTCATATACATATTATATTATTAGATTTTAAATTAAAAATCGACTTACTACGTAAAGAAACAGTAGCAAAGATAACAAAGGCATAGAATATACAGGCATATAGCCAATGATAATTATATATTCACACCGAGAAAACAAGAGTTTTAAAAGAAGCAAAAAAGGCTGAATTACATAAGCGAATAAGATTTTATTGTATCTTTGCGCCTAATTATGAGACGAATTGTACTGACATATATATTTCTGTCTATTATAAGTATATTGGGTATGCAAGCGCAATATACGCCCAACCGGATAGATCCTGCCACCGGACGTGACCAATATGGAAATCAGGTAGACCCCAACACATTGCCGGATAATCTGGAAGACAGCACCAATACGGAAATCCAAAGTATACCTCCTAAACTATATATGTGGCATTTGAGTGAAACGCTGGGTAACCGTACTATAATTCCTGCTGATACGACCAACCTCAATTTCCAAAACACCAACTTGGTAGAAGGTATGTACGGACACTATAATTATCTGGGAAATTTGGGATCGCCACGACTCTCGCGCATATTTTTTGACCGCAAAGGCAATGAACCGACTATCTTTATGGAACCGTTTTCCAGCTTTTTTGTGCGCCCTGACCAAGTGAACTTTACAAATAGTAATGTACCTTATACCAACCTGACCTATTATAAAGCGGGAAACAAGATGAATGGGGAAGAACGTTTCAAATCTTATTTTTCGGTAAATGCCAACAAACGCCTGGCATTTGGTTTCAACATTGATTATTTGTATGGACGCGGATATTACCAGAACCAGTCTACTTCCCACTTCAATGCAGGAATATTTGCCAGTTATATCGGAGAACGTTATCAGATGCAGGCGGTATACAACAATTTCATGTTAAAAATGAATGAGAATGGCGGTATACAAGACGACCGGTATATCACACGACCAGAAGATATGTCGGAAGGTAAAAAAGAATATGAGTCCACTACTATTCCTGTCAAATTGGAACAGACTGCCAATCGGAATAAAGATTTTTACGTCTATATGACGCAACGTTACCGGTTGGGGTTCAATCGGGAAACGACTACCATTGAAGATAAACAAGGTGCCGTAGCCATGCCGGTGAATGATAGTATTCCGGTAGCTAAAGATACGATTGTTACGGAAGAATTCGTACCTGTAACAAGCTTTATCCATACTATCAAGGTAGAACGGACGAGGCACCAGTTTACTTCTGCCACAGAAACAGCGGAACAATATCCTGACGCATTTTTCAATGAAACCTTCAGCCGTGACTCCACAACGGCATTCAGTGTAAAGAATATCTTCGGTATCGCTTTGCTTGAAGGTTTCAACAAATATGCCAAAGCGGGATTAACGGCTTATATTTCACATAAGTTCAGCCGTTATGAACTGATGGATACACTTTTGAATACCCGTTTTGATGAACAGGAAATATTTATAGGCGGTGAACTTGCCAAACGGCAAGGAAAGACTTTGCATTATAATGTGAACGGCGAAGTCGGTATCATGGATAAGGCTCTCGGTCAATTCCGTATCAATGCCGATTTCGATTTGAACTTCCGTTTATGGAAAGACACGGTGAATTTTTATGCACGCGGATATGTATCCAATACTCTCCCCTCATTCTATATGCGCCATTATCACTCCAATCACTACTATTGGGATAATTATAATATGGATAAGGAATTCCGTACGCGCGTAGAAGGAGAATTGAATATTGACCGTTGGAAAACCAATCTACGTGCCGGAGTTGAAAATATAAAAAATTATACATACTTCAACCAAAGTGGAATGCCGACACAGGAAAGTGGAAATATCCAAGTGTTATCAGCTACTTTGAAACAAGATTTCCGTTTGGGTATCTTACATCTGGATAATGAAGTGACTTGGCAAAAGTCAAGTAATGAAACAGTATTGCCGTTGCCCCAACTTTCGCTTTATCACAACTTATATATATTGACGAAGTTGGCAAAGAAAGTACTGACCGTACAGTTGGGTGCTGATGTGAGATACTTTACCAAGTATCATGCACCTGCTTATACTCCTGCCATCCAGCAATTTCATCTGCAAGCTGCAGACGATCAGGTAGAGATTGGCGGTTATCCGATAGTCAACGTATATGCTAACCTGCATCTGAAACGGACACGTATCTTTGCCATGATGTATCATGTAAATGCCGGTATGGGTAAAGCAAACTATTTCATGGTACCGCATTATCCTATCAATCCCCGTTTGCTCAAGATTGGTATCTCCTGGAATTTCTACGATTAACCTCCATACAACTAATCTACCCGAAATATGAAAAAAACCAAGTTATTGAGATATGTCATCTTAGGAGTGGTGACGGCTCTAATCGCTACTTTCCTGATGCCCCCAAAGGAGAAACCTAAAGGTAAACCTCGTGATTATGCAGAAATCGCAGCCGAAGGTATCTTACATGCAGCGACGGAATATAATTCCATCAGTTTCTATGTGGACGGTGATACGCTTTCTGGTTTTCATTATGAACTGATTGAAGCTTTTGCCCGCGATCATCATCTGAAAGTGGCAATCTCACCTGAAATGAGTTTCAATAAACGATTGTCCGGCCTAGCCGATGGTAAATATGATGTGATTGCTTACGGGATATTGGCTACCAGCGAACTGAAAGACTCTTTACTTCTTACCACTCCGATTGCACTGAACAGGCAAGTGTTGGTACAACGGAAAACAGAGTCTTCCGACGATTCTCTTTTTATTAAAAGCCAATTGGATTTAGCGGGAAAGACCTTGAATGTGGTAAAAGGCTCTCCTTCCATACTACGTATACATAATTTAGGGAATGAAATCGGAGATACAATCTATGTAAAAGAAATAGATAAATATGGTTCCGAACAATTAATATCTCTTGTTGCCCACGGAGACATCGACTATGCCGTATGTGATGAAAGTATCGCACGTGCAGCAGCTGACAGTTTACCGCAAATCGATATCAATACCGCCATTAGTTTTACGCAATTCTATTCATGGGGTGTGAGCAAGCAGTCTCCGGTACTTCTGGATAGCCTTAATACCTGGTTGGAGAAGTTTAAAGAAAAAAAAGAATATAAAGAGATTTATACGAAATATTATAAATGACCATTTAGGGACACTGTGCCCTTAAATGGTCATTTATCTTATAATGTCTCCACTTCCCTCAGCCACATCTCCGACGAAGCATCACTCGGCATACGCCAATCTCCCCGTGGACTGATCGAGATACTTCCTACCTTCGGTCCATCCGGTAAACAGGAACGCTTGAATTGTTGATTGAAAAAGCGACGGAAGAAAGTTTTCAACCACTTTTTTATGATCTCTTCATCATAAGTTCCTTTGAAAGTACGTGACGCCAGAAAGAAGATCTTGGAAGGCCGGAAGCCACAACGTAAAAAATAATAAAGGAAAAAATCATGCAACTCATAAGGACCGACCAAATCTTCGGTAATCTGCCGGATATTTCCATTTTCATCAGCAGGAATTAGTTCGGGGCTAATGGGAGTATTTACAATATCCAATAATGTTGCACGTGATGCCTCATCCATATCATTTTCGGCTACCCACTTCACCAAATGTTTGACAAGTGTCTTAGGAACACTTCCATTGACACCATACATCGACATATGGTCGCCATTATAAGTAGCCCAACCCAAAGCAAGTTCCGAAAGGTCCCCCGTCCCGATAACCATCCCCCAAGTCTGGTTGGCAATATCCATCAATATCTGTGTACGTTCACGTGCCTGAGCATTCTCATAAACCACATCATGTACATTGATGTCATGGTCTATATCCTTGAAATGCTGGATACAGGCCCCTTTGATACTCACCTCACGTACAGTCACTCCTAAAGAATTCATCAAGTCAATAGCATTGGTATGCGTACGGTCGGTAGTTCCGAATCCCGGCATCGTAACGCCGATAATTCCTTTACGTTCCCATCCCAGTTTATCGAATGTCTTAACACAAACCAGTAATGCCAATGTAGAATCCAATCCACCAGAAATACCGACTACCGCACTCTTAGCATTGGTATGTACCAACCGCTGAGCCAATCCGGATACCTGAATGGAAAATATTTCTTCACAACGTTCATTCAGTGCAGCTCCTTGCGGAACAAACGGATGAGGTTCAAAAGTACGGGTAAGATTGAGTTCTTTACTATTGACGTATTCTGTAGAAATACGTACCGGAGGTTCCGGTGCACAATAAGCATGGCAAGCGGCAAAAGTAGTATTAACACGACGTTCCGTACGCAGATGTTCTACATCTATTTCACTGATTACAACTTGCTCCTCAAACGAAAAACGTTCATTGGCAGCCAACAACGTACCATTCTCATAAATCAATCCATTACCTGCAAACACAACATCAGTAGTCGATTCTCCAAAACCGCACGAACTGAATACATACCCGGCAATGCAACGGGCTGACTGCTGGCTGATGAGCGAACGGAGATAGTTATGTTTACCTATACCTTCATTATCAGCCGACAAATTGAACAAAATCTCTGCTCCTTGCAACGCTAACATCGAACTGGGAGGCACAGGTGCCCACAAATCCTCGCAGATTTCAATTCCGAAAGTGGTATCAGCCGTTTCAAAAAGTAAATTCCGTCCCATAGGCACAATCTGCCCGCAAAGACGCACATTACTGTCAGAAATCTCACAAGCAGAAGTAAACCAACGTTTCTCATAAAATTCTTTATAATTGGGCAGATAAGTTTTAGGTACCACACCCAGCACTTTACCTTTCTGAATGACAACTGCTGCATTCAATAATGATCCATTCAATGTTATAGGCATCCCCAATATGGATATGATATCCAATTGACGTGTATTATTCAGGATTTGTATCAAGCCCATCTCTGCTTCTTCAAGTAAAAGCTGTTGTGAAAAAAGGTCTGCACAAGTATATCCGGTGATGCACAATTCAGGAAAAGCAATGATTTGTACTCCTTTTCCATCGGCAATGATAATCTCTTTTTCAATTTGTCCGGCATTGAACTTGCAGTCCGCCACCTTGACACGGGGCACAGCCGCCGCTACCTTGACATATCCGTAATTCATAAGAATTCTATTATATATTTGAGTACAAAAATACGGCAATTTATCTATAAACACAAAATTATCAATTCTTTCACCCGATAGTATATAAAAAATTCTCTATTTTTTTTGGAGTATTCAAAGAAGTACCTATCTTTGCAAAAGAAATAAAAGTGTAATTATTACAAGTTTGAACTATTAAATAGTATGGATGTAGTAAAAAGACTGCAAATGCACAACATTAAGCCTTCGGTACAGCGAATAGCTATAATGAATTACTTGATGGAGCATCATACGCATCCTACAGTGGATGAGATATATACGGCGCTTTCGCCTTCTATTCCTACTTTATCGAAAACAACTGTTTATAATACCTTGAAACTTCTTAGCGAACAAGGTGCGGCACAAACGTTGACCATCGATGAGAGAAATACTTGTTATGATGCGGATACTAATCCACATGCGCATTTCCTATGTAAACGTTGCGGAAAAATTTATGATTTACATTGCGACGCTAACATTAAAAAAGTAGAAGATACGGATATGGATGGACATGAAGTGCAGGAAATACATTACTATTATAAAGGTATCTGTAAAGATTGCATAGAAAACGAACAGTTTATAAAAACGAACAATAACTAATTCAACTATTTAAAATCTGAAAAAAATGAAAAAATTTAGATGTACTGTATGCGGTTATGTATACGAGGGTGACGCAGCTCCTGAAAAATGTCCTTTGTGTAAAGCTCCTGCCAGCAAATTCGTTGAAGTTGTAGAAGAACCGGGTGGTGCCCTGACTTTCGCTGACGAACACGTAATTGGTGTAGCTAAAGGATGTGATGACGAAATGATCAAAGACCTGAATAACCACTTCATGGGTGAATGTACAGAAGTCGGTATGTATTTGGCAATGAGTCGTCAGGCAGATCGTGAAGGCTACCCTGAAGTTGCAGAAGCTTTCAAGCGTTATGCTTGGGAAGAAGCAGAACACGCTGCTAAGTTCGCCGAACTACTGGGTGACTGTGTATGGGACACCAAGACTAACCTCGAAAAAAGAATGAATGCTGAATCAGGTGCCTGCGAAGATAAAAAACGCATTGCTACCCGTGCAAAAGCATTGAACTTGGATGCTATCCATGACACTGTTCATGAAATGGCTAAGGACGAAGCTCGTCACGGCAAAGGTTTTGAAGGCCTGTATAATCGCTATTTCAAGAAATAATCCTTCTGAAGTTTAAGGTAAAAGGTGTTCTTCCCAAAAAGAAGAACACCTTTTTTTATTTTTTCCTACTTTTGATGTCACGTTTATAGATCTCGTTCGTCTCATATACAGAAATGGAACTTAAACAATTTAAAATAACCGTTCTCCCACTCCGTAACAAACTATTGAACTATGCACGGAAGTTGACCGACGAACCGGAAGATGCAGAAGATGCTGTCCAGGAGGTATTACTCAAGTTGTGGAATAAAAGACTTGAATTGGAACAATACCGGAGTATCGAAGCATTTGCCATGACGTTGACACATAACCTCTGCATGGACATGTGGCGAAGTAAACGTAATAGTGACCAGCCATTGGAAAGCATACAAGTAACTGCCTCCAGCGGAACGCCGGAACGATTATTGGAAATTAAGGACGAAATACGGTTAATGCATGAAATTATCGATTCACTTCCTAATTTGCAACGTACCATCATGCGAATGAAAGATATCGAAGAATATGAAACGGATGAGATAGCTGAAATCACCGGATGTGGAGCAGAAGCTATTCGCAGTAATCTGTCGAGAGCCCGGAAAAAAGTGAGAGACATTTACCTGCAAACCATTCAAAAAAAGAAAAGGAGGAACGAACGATGAAGATAGATGAATTATTAAACAGATACTTTGAAGGCGAAACATCCTGCGAAGAAGAACGTGAACTACGTCGTTTCTTTACGGAAGATCAAGTACCGGAAGATTTGGAAACATATCGCCCTTTGTTCGTCTGCCTGGATCAAGAAGCCAAGATACATCAATCACTCCGAAATGAGGTGAAAGAAACCAATAAGTATTTTTCACCTAAACATCGCCTGTATTATATTATAGGAAGTGTAGCTGCCGGCATACTATTACTGATTGGCATTACCGATCTTTGCCAAAATACATGGACCGTTCCCTCCGATTACGTCATCATCAATGGTAAGCGTTATACTGATGCAAAAACCATAAGAGAACAAGCACTCTCGGCTTTCCAGGATGTACAGATGAACCAGGATGAAGTACTTGATTTAATGTTTGAATAGAATAAGATTAATAGATATATGTTTATGAAAAAGCTCATTCGTATCGTGTTTTGCTGTTTACTGTTACTGTGCAGTACCGGCCTGTACGCCCAGCAAGGTCTACAGATAGCTTCCGTATTCAAAAAATACGGTAACCAAAAGGGGGCAACTTACGTAGAACTCTCCAAAATGTTGTCCAAGGAATGGGATATCAACCACTATCAAAGTCTGAAACTGGCAAAAGTGGAAAAGGCGCTACCGGACATTTATCGTTGTTTGGAAACAGACAAACAACATGCCAAGAAAATAAAAGAGGTAGTGAGTAACGGACAGATACAATCGGGTTATTACCAACTACCGCCACTAAAAGGCAATATCAACCGTTTCATCCTCTTCCGTATAGGAAAGAAGGGTGATGCTACACTTATCTACATTGAAGGTGAGATAGATAGTGACGACCTTGTGACGCTGATGTTCAGTAAAGACTAATCGTCCTTTATCCATTGTAATTTTATCAAACTAACAAATATCAAACGTTATGAAACACATTTGCTCATTATTATTTCTTCTTATGTCTTCCATCACCGCCATGGCACAAGAAAGTATTCCTCAAGACACCACTATCTATCTGAATGGCCGTAAAATGGTGATCAAAGAAAATAACGGCAAGATCAAGGTAAAAATGTACGAAGCTAAATCGAATAACGATACCATTGAAAATGCTCAAGTTTTTGAAGGCGTCTATCTGAATGGGCGCAGCATTGAACAAACTACTATCGTATCAGTACCTTTTGTCAAAAAGAAAAATAAAAATTATCGCTTCGACCCTCACTATCCGGCTGTCTACGTAGGATTTGATAAACTGTCGAAGGGAGCTTTGCAATATTCGGCCGGCGTACCGCAGATCGGCAGTAAATCCTGGGAATGGGGTATCAACCCGTTCTGCGGGGGTATTGCTTTGACTCCCAATAACCATTGGGGAATAACAGCGGCATTGGGTATTGCACGTATCGTCCATAAAATTGACGATAACCATGGTTTCGAGAAGATTGACGGTATCACTGTGTGCCAACCTGCTCCCGAAGGTGTGGACTACCAAAAAAGCTGGTTACGTTACTGGGCTTTCCGTCTTCCTATCAGTATGGAATGGCAAACTAAGTTCGGCAGTAGCCGTGCATTCATTACTGCCGGTCCTGAAGTGGAGTGGCGTGTCGGAATCAAATCGAGAGCCAAGTATGAAGGTAGTAAGCATACCCTAAGTAGTAATATGAATACAAATCCCTTAGGTTTAAACCTCCTGCTACAAGCCGGTTATGGTTGTCTCGGTTTTAACGCACGCTTTGCACTGACTTCATTCTTCGAAAAGAATAAAGGGCCCGAACTTTATCCGGCTTCCCTCGGCTTTGCATGGTATTGGTAATAGCATTACAATAATAAACAGAAATCCCCGAAATACTTACCGTATTTCGGGGATTTCTGTTTATACCTAAGGATTTGCAATGAAAAGTTATTTGCTAAAACAGATTTCTTAGAAACGTACCCCCAATGTCAACAACACTTGACTACGGGTATTTTTTACTTTAGTGACATCAGGTAGAGCACCTAAAGTTCTATATGTAATTCCATTTTCTATTACATGGTCCATTTCAACAAACGGATAAAAGTCTTCTTTATAGGACGAAAACTTATATGCCAGATCTGCATAGAACATGGAACCCCGATAACCAATACCCAATGTATAATTACTCAAGGCCTTTGTATTGGCAAAATCAGTATCCGTCTGAATAGAATTTATCGGCAAATCTTTATAGGCATCGCTATTGAAAATCGCCGTACTATAATTATATCCCGCACGTAAAGCGAATTGAGGAATTACCTTATACTCAGCACCTAAACGTATAGTACTTACTCCTTTCATCATAGGAGTCGTACTATTTTCATATTCAAACATATCCGAATATCCGTCATCAGGATTCTTAAACTTCATCGAAGAGTAGTCCTGATACTCGTACTCGGCACCCAACGCCCAGTTCCGGCCTATAGTATATCCTAAGCTGACATTATATGTCCACGGAGTTTGAAGACGGAATTGGCGGATCATATCACCTTCGATCATATCGGAAGTATAAATATCGTGCGGCTCAATCTTGCCGGTCACTTCGCTATAAACATCCGACAGGACATAAGCACTTGTCTTATAGTCCAGCTTATAGTAAGTAGGTGTATGTACAGCTAAACCGATACGGAACGGGGAATATTCGAAAGGACGGACGATAGCTCCGAATTTCAGATCAAATCCCGAACCGTTGATTTTATTCATGCTCACCAAATCATAACCTTCACCAGTATAATCTCCTGAATAATTTTCACTATAGATACTATACTTATCATAATTGACGGCATAAGCCCCGATAGTCATACCCAGATAAACACGATCGCTGATATTAAAGGAAATGTTGAAATCGTACTGGTCAACCCCACCACGTTCTTCAGAACGGAAATTGGCAAGGCCATTCTCAGTCATACCGTAGAAAGAACCGGGCATCTCATAAAGAGGCTCACCATTTATATTATATATCTGGTTACCATTCTTGTCTTTATAGGGGACATCTGTGACTTTTGTCGTAAGATTGGAAATCAACCAACTATCATAACCCAGTACGGAAAGCCACCCTATATTGTTATCATCATAAGGATAATTTCCCCAATCGGTTATCCCCGTAGCTTGTTCCGCCATTTGAAATGTCTGAGAATGATCTCCCAAATTCCCTTTCATAGACATATTTTTATAGAACGATTTTGCCCTATGATAATTGAAACCAAAATTTACATAACGCAAAGTGGTTGCATTCCCTATTTTCGTAGCAAGTACGAAACCCGCATTATCAAAAGAAGCTCTTACTTTATCAGAGTTTATCTTATTACCCATATAGTTACTTTCAGTTCCATAGGCAGAAAGTCCAAATGACACCATCGCATCATTACTCCGATAAATACCGATACCGGCAGGATTTGTTCCAATGGTGGAAATATCACCCCCCAAGGCACCCATTGCACCACCCATACCCACAAAACGCGCAGTACCGTTTAAATCTTTATTTGTAATCTTAGCAGCATCATACACTGTCTGTGCAACGATCGGGGCTGCTGTTATCATCAGCCCCAGTGTAGCCAAAGTTATTATCTTTTTCATATCCTACTGATCTTTTCTATTAATACTAAAACCTATCTTCTTCTCGAAGACCCCCCACCGCCACCGGAAGAACGTGTAGAGCCACCTCCACCACCGGAAGAATAGCTGCGGGAACTCGAACTACCACCGGAAGAATAACTACGAGTAGACGAATTACTTTGTACAGGACTACTATAAGAGCGACGGGTACTTTCTGTATTATAACTACGTGACGGTGCAGTAGAGCTACCCCTATTATAAGTAGAATTACTTCTGCTATACGAAGAACTACTTCTTGTACTGGAATTTCTTTCACCTACAGAACTTGCGCTACCACCACGAGTAGAAGTTGATGTTCCGACACGTGTGCTACTTGGACGAGTATATACGCTACGACGTGTAGATGTACCATCCGGACGGGTTGTTACCCCTGTACGTTCTCCTGACGAACGTGTACCTACCACCCGTCTGGTGGTACCGCTTTGATTTCCTCTTCTATACGATGAAGTAGCGGAGGAACGGACAGAACTTGAAGAACGGACAGCACCTGAAGAACCACGTGTCACCGCAGATCCACTTCTGCGCACAGTGGAAGAGTTCCTATAACTGCTTGTTCCCGAAGAGCTACGTGTAGTATAAGTATTACGTCCCCAATGGCCGCTACCTCCCCACCAATGGCCGCCACCAGGATAGTATCCGGGATAATAATGGTGATGTCCCCACCATCCACTCCAGCCACCATACCAGCCGCCCCAGCCAAAGCTCCAACTCGGACCGTACCAGCTGTTCCAACCGAAACCATAGTAAGGATATCCCCAACCCCATCCATAGGAACCATAGCGCCAGTCCCACCACAAACGATTGGAGAAAGTGGGAAAAGCATATGCATAGAAACCATCGGTGTATACGTTCCAATCCCAAGAATTCAAGCCATAGACAACGTCCCAGTAGAATGGGCTGCTTATACTGATAGCATAACGGGGATTACGGAAACGAATAATACGCGTAGCATATTCATAATCATCTTCCGAACCACTGAAACCATTTACCCATTCACCGTCCAGGTCAGGTTGGTCTTTCTCATCTATATACAGAGTATCGTTCTCTAAGACAAATTCATTGTCCCGAGAATCATAACGACGGTTATATTCATCTACATCACGGGTATTTCCTTTACGGTCTCTTACAACAATTGTTGTATTACCCGGAGACGAGTAAACCGTAGTCGGTGCATTTGTCTTTACTACAACAGCATCACCAGCAGGAGTTTGCTTTTTCTCTACCTTCTCTTCTTTTTTCTTGGAAGGCACGTAGTAAAGGTCGTCATCCACACTTTGCGCCGACAGTGTCCACGGAAGACACAAGGCTAAAAGCGATAAAAAAACAATCTTCTTCATATTCATTTGGTTTATGGGGTTACTATTATATACTTTTTCCACATCACAAAGATAGTGCCGGAATTTATCCTATATAGAAGATTTTCCCCAAAGATTTATAGGGATTTCCCTAAATGACCTATCTTTGTAGCGAATAAACAAATATATGCAGAAATAAGTTGATCACCGGAAAGCACCTTCTGCATTTAACAAATAATCAGATTACGATGAAATATTTAGAATTTGCATTCCGCACCGTTCCCTGTACAGAAACTGTGAACGACATATTATCTGCTGTTTTGGGAGAAGTAGGCTTTGAAAGTTTTATAGAACAAGCTGACGGTATTGCCGCCTATATCCAGAAAGATTTATATAACGAAGCAGCTTTAAAAGAGGCTATTATAAACTTCCCCTTACCTGATACACAGATAAATTATACTTACCAGGAAGCGGAAGACAAGGATTGGAACGAGGAATGGGAAAAGAATTTTTTCCAGCCCATCGTTATCGGGGACCGTTGTGTCATTCACAGCACTTTCCACCACGATGTGCCCAAAGTTGAATACGATATCGTTATCAATCCTCAAATGGCATTCGGTACCGGACACCACGAAACCACCAGTCTCATCATCAGCGAACTGCTAGACAATGACCTCCAAGGAAAATCTCTGCTGGACATGGGTTGCGGAACTTCTATCCTTGCCATACTGGCCCGTATGCGTGGCGCCGTACCTTGTACTGCTATCGACATAGATGAGTGGTGTGTACGCAACTCCATCGAAAACATCGAATTGAATGATGTAGATAAAATCGATGTATCACAAGGTGATGCTTCTTCATTGACGGGCAAAGATCCGTTTGATGTAATCATCGCCAACATTAACCGTAATATCCTGTTGAATGATATGAAACAATACGTACATTGTATGCATCCCGGTTCCGAACTATACATGAGTGGTTTTTATGTAGATGATATTCCCGTAATACAGGCAGAAGCAGAACGCAATGGACTTCGTTTCGTACACCAACGGGAGAAAAACCGTTGGGTGGTAGTAAAGTTCATGCTATAAATTGTCAGGGTAGTGCCATAAAGGAACTATCCATTTAATACAAATAAGCTTATTTTTGTAAGGTAAGTGATTGCAATTCTTCCAATGTACCATTAAACACATTCAAATCTACCTCCTCTTCTATGCCAGGTACAATACCTACATCGGTATGTTGCCAAAAATGCCACTTACCTTCGTAACGTACGGAGTCCACGTAGTAATGGGCTATCCAATAGGGATAAGTATTAAAAATAGAATCGTTGAGATAACGTTTCTTGAATTTATAGGAAGTATAAAGGATCGGTTTCATTCCATAGTGAGCCTCAATCCTATCGAGCCAGGTTTTAACGGAGACTTTCAATTCTTCTGGAGACTTCTTACCGGTAGTTTCCACATCAAGTACCGGAGGCAAGTCACCTTTGGAAAGTTGTACGGTACGAATAAAAAAATCCGCCTGTTTATTGGCATCTGTTTTAGGCAAAAAGTAGTGATAAGCACCACGGATAAAGCCATATTTACGTGCTTGATCGAAATTCCGCGTAAATGTGTCATCTCCATGATCACCACCTTCGGTAGCTTTCATGAAAATAAAATGGATGGGAAATTTGACGTCCTTGCTGTGAAGAAGCCTTTCCCAATCAATATCACCCTGATAATGAGATATATCAATACCATGTACCTCGTAATTACAAGGCATACATACTCCATAACCTTTCTGCCCGTAACAAGGTTTCCAACGATAAGCATAAGGACGAATGAAGAACCAATAGAAACCTGCCGAGAAAACAACAACAATACAAAGCGCCAAAAGATTACGTAACCATATCGGCATAGTACGCATACGTGGCTGCGACTTCTTTTTTTTCTGTGAAGAAAAACGACGGGAAGTGGATTTACGGCGAGAAGTCGGATTGGTTTTAGCAGACATATTAATTTCAAACGCAGATTAACGCAAATTCTCACAGATTATTCTTCTTTACATTAATCTATATCGATCTGCGTTTAAAAGAAAGAGGTGGAAAGACTCCACCCCTCACTCATATTAATTCATTATTTACCTTGTTCTAATTGCAAAGTCTTAGTAGGCTGGTCGCAAACTTCAGTAGGACCGAAATATTGGATAGGACCCGGATATACGTAGTCTGTCTCCATAGCCCAACGGTCACGTTGAGCAGCAAATGCCTTGAAAGGAGCACCGTCCAGTTTCACCAGAGCTTTTTGGATAACAGGTTTCATTTCACCATGACGACGTTCCATATTCATCATCATCGTGATAGGTACACCACCAGCAATCCATTCTTCAGCAGGAGCAGTAGTATTACGTACAGATGACATATAACCAGTCTTACCATTAGCAATCAATGCAGATGCTGCATAACCCAAAGAGTAACAATAGTCAGCATCAAAATTGGACGGAGCAGCACAACGGCCTTCATAACCGAAGAAGTGATGCTGTGCGGCAAACTTACCTACATATTTACCTTCTTCTTTCCACTGAGCCAACTTAGTACTTACCATCTCAGACAGCAGCTTCTCTGTTTCAATGAGGGATACCTGTACGTTTCCGTGAGGATCACGATCCAATGACAACTGGCGTGCAACACCTTCAGGAAGACTTGCATAAATAGCCGCATTTTCCGGAGAGAGTTTACGGATAATATAGTCACGTTGGTGTGATTTCTTAATCTGAGAGAATTCTTCTGCATTGGCAGCGAGGAAGTCGTTCAATTCAGCAATCAGACGCTTCATAGCCGGGATGAATTCAACCAGACCTTCAGGAATAAGAACCGTACCGAAGTTATTACCTTGAGCAGCACGATCGGCCACCACCTTGGCTATATTGGTTACGATATCATCCAAAGAAAGATCATTGGCTTCAACTTCTTCAGATATGATACAGATATTGGGTTGCACTTGCAATGCACATTCCAAAGCAATATGAGATGCGGAACGTCCCATCAATTTAATGAAGTGCCAATACTTACGTGCAGAGTTACAGTCGCGTTGGATGTTACCGATAACTTCAGAGTAAGTCTTACAAGCCGTATCGAAACCAAAAGAGGTTTCAATCATTTCGTTCTTCAAGTCTCCATCGATAGTTTTGGGACAACCGATAACCTGCACACCGCAATTTTTGGCAGCATAATATTCAGCCAGTACGCAAGCGTTTGTATTAGAATCGTCACCACCGATGATTACCAATGCTTTGATATCCAATTTTTTCAAAATTTCAAGGCCTTTCTCAAATTGGTCTTCTTTTTCCAATTTGGTACGTCCTGAACCGATGATGTCGAAACCACCGGTATTACGGTATTCATCAATGATATCGGCAGTCAATTCCATATAGTTATGATCTACCAAACCACCGGGGCCAAGGATGAAACCGTACAGTTTACTGTCCTTATTCAACTTCTTGATACCATCGAAAATACCGGAAATTACGTTGTGACCACCGGGAGCCTGACCTCCAGAAAGGATAACGCCTACATTCATAGCAGGGAAATTAGCGGCTCCATCTGCAGTTTCAAACTTAATCAAAGGCATTCCGTACGTATTGGGAAACAATTTCTGAATAGCTTCCTGATCGGCTACCGACTGAGTAGCAACACCTGCTACCGCTTTAACAGTACCTCTCAGCGCTTTCGGAAGTTTGGGCTGATAGGCAGCCCTTGCAATTTGCAATGCACTTTTAGTCATTTCTCTTAATTATTTAAAGGTGTTAATAAAGTTCCGTTTAAAAGCGTCGCAAATTTCGTCTTTTTTCAGAAGATATGCAAATAGGAGGGGGAAATAATGTTGTAAATGATAATTTATAGTCCCAACTCTTCAATTATTACTTAAAAATAAAAAAAACAGAGTATTCTTCCAATATAAAGTATTATCTTTGCAGGCAGAGTTTGAGTTATGAATCATTATTGCACGGTACTTCTTTGTAATATACCAATTATTTAAGTAGACTTCTCTTTAATCATCTTCCTCACTCCAAATTTAATATTTATTTTTAAAAACCAATTAGATGAACATTTACATTGCAGGTTTGAATTTCAGCACTACAGAAGCTGATTTGAACGATTTATTTTCAGAGTATGGAGAAGTATCTTCTACAAAAATTATTTTAGACAGAGAGACCGGAAAGTCCAGAGGATTTGCTTTCGTAGAAATGTCCGATGATTCAGCTGCTCAAAAAGCTATCGATGAGTTGAATGGAGCGGAATTTGATAAAAAAACAATTTCAGTAAACATTGCCCGTCCTAGAGAAGAAAGACCTTCAAACCGTGGTAATCACGATAGAAGAGGTGGTTATAATTCTAGAAGATATTAAGATTTTTAATAACAAAAGAGGAGGTACTACCAAAGACCTCCTCTTTTCATATAAACCCCAATAAGAATATGGCTAAATCCTTATCCGCAGATAAGCGTGAAAACGAGAAAAAAAGGCTTGCCAAACGAGCTGAAAAACAAAAAAAGAAAGAAGAAAAGAGACTGTCAGGAAAAACTAACAGTTTTGATGATATGATAGCTTACGTTGACGAAAATGGTATGATTACCTCTACTCCTCCCGAACTAAACAGTAAGAAAGAGGAAATAAAATTAGAAGAAATCATCATATCAACTCCTAAAAAGGAAGATGAAATACCTGTCATTTTAAAAGGTAGAGTAGAATTCTTCAATACCTCAAAAGGTTTCGGTTTTATCAAAAACCTTGCCAATACCGAAAAGTATTTTTTTCATGTAAACAACGTACTTACTACAATATCAGAGAACGATATTGTGACATTCGACCTCGAACGTAGTCCCAAAGGGATGAATGCTGTAAATGTCAAGAAGGAGATGGAATAACTTACCATCCCCCTCCAAGGGCTTTATAAACATTGACTACAGCAATAAGTTCATCACGGATGGCATTGCTTACACCTATCTGAGCATCGAAATAACCGCGTTGTGCATCAAGCACATCCATGTAATTAATAACACCATTGATATATTGAAGTTGAGCTAAGTCTACATACGTCTTGGCTGAACGTTCCAATTTTAGGCGTAATTGATAAACTTCTTTTATCTTATTGAAATCTACAATCGCATTTTTAGCTTCTTTGAAGGCATTGAGTACAGATTTTTCATATTTATGTATCTCGGCTTCATAAGAAGCTTTTTGTGCTTTCAAGGCCGCACGGTTCTTTCCCCAATTGAACAGCGGGCTCAATAATGCACCATTCAACATAGAATAGGGAGATTGCAGGAAATTGGAAAGGACATCACTTTCCAAACCAAACTGTCCGGTAAGAGCAATACGGGGAAACATATTGGTATAAGCCACTTTCACCCTAGCATGTTCGGCACGGAGCTGTTGTTCCGCCGCACGGATATCGGGACGTCGTTCCAATAAATCGGATGGTAAACCAACGGGTAATGTATGCGGAACATCCAGCTCCTGCAAAAAACGACTACGTTCAATACTTGTAGGAAATTCACCAGCAAGAAAAGCAATATCATTCTCTTTCAGAGAAATACGACGTTCCAAGTCAGGGATTAAAGTAGCAGTACGCGCCAACTCTACTTGAGCCTGCTGATAGGATGTTTCCGAAGTCAAACCACCTTCAAAACGAATACGGGCAAGCCGGACACCTTCTTCACGGGCTTTCTGAGTTTGACGAACAATCTCCAATTCCGTATCAAGAGCCACCAGTTCATAATAGGCTTGTGCCACTTCAGCTATAATTGTCATACGCAGTGCACGCTGAGCCTCTATAGATTGAAGGTAATCAGCCACAGCAGCTACTTTTTTCCAGCGTAAATTTCCCCAAAGATCAAGTTCCCAAGAGAGAAGCGCCTTCGCTTCGTAAGTATTACCTACATCACGACTATGTCCACCATAATTTTCAACTTCACGTTCAGCGGAAACTTCAGCATTAAGCTGTGGTAACAAATTGGCAACACTGATCCGCTTTTCCGCCGCCATTTCTTTAACCCGAGCTGCTGCGATAAGTATGTCCTTATTATATTCCAGTGCACGGCCAATCAATGTACGCAATGTATTATCCGTATATACAGCCTGCCATTGTTCATCGGCAATGCTGATGCTATCCTGCTTTTGCACCAAACTATCCGGTAATGCCATCTCCGGACGAGTAAAGCTTTTGCCCATTTTGCAGGAAGTGAATATCAAAGTACTTAATAAGAAGAGTATATATATATTATTTCTTTTCATAATTTAATTCTTTAAACAGGAATTCGGTTCATAAACTATTTCCCCTCCCCTCTAGAGGAACGGATAGCCTTATCTTTCACTTTCGCCTTTGCCTTATAAACCATCACAAAGAAGAAAGGTACAAGCACTATACCAAATACAATGGCAAATATCATTCCGAAGAAGACACCCGTACCAATAGCCTGACGACTTGCAGAACCCGGTCCACTTGCCAATACCATAGGGAGCATACCTAATACAAATGCAAGAGATGTCATCAAGATCGGACGAAAACGAAGTTGCGCCGCATGAATGGCCGACTGTACCAAATCTCCCCCTTTATCAACCTGCACCTTAGCAAATTCCACAATAAGGATAGCATTCTTGGCAGCAAGTCCCACCAACATTACCAAACCTATCTGGAAATAAATATCATTTTCCAATCCACAGACAGCAACGCCTAAATAAGCTCCCAAAGCAGCTATCGGTAAAGACAACAATACAGCAATTGGTACGGTCCAACTTTCATACTGTGCAGCCAGAAAGAGAAAGACAAAGAGGAACACCAATGTCAAGACCAATCCGGTCTGACCACCTGCCTGTTTTTCCTGATAAGAAAGTCCACTCCATTCTACTCCGATATTATCCGGTAAATGTTCGCGGGCAATCTGTTCCATAATTTCCATTGCCTGACCTGAACTATAACCTTGTGCCGCAGAACCACGAATTACAGCAGTAGTAAACATATTGAAACGTTTGATACTACCCGGACCTGTGGTATAAGAAGCATTTCCCAACGAAGTTAAAGGAACCATTGCGCCATTGGCCGCTTTTACAAAAAACAAATTGATGTTTTCTTTATGCTCGCGATAAGGTGCCTCAGCCTGAATATATACTTTATATATACGGTTGAACATATTGAAATCATTTACATATACAGAACCGGTATAAGCCTTCATAGTAGAGAATACATCTGCCAAAGGTACTCCCAACATTTTAACCTTATCACGATCCACATCAAAATAAAGTTGTGGTATTTCTGACTGTAAAGAAGATGAAAGTCCGGTCAGCTGTTTATGTTTCTGAGCATAGTACAGTAACGTATCGGCAGCCTGTACCAGGTTATCAAAAGTAGCGTCTCCACGAGCTTCAAGCTGCATTTCAAACCCACCGGAGGTTCCCAAACCCGGAATTACGGGTGGAGTGGACAGATAGACCCTACATTCAGGATATTCCTTCAAATCCTTTTCTACATTTGACATAATTTTATCAATGCTGGTATCTTTACGATCCTCCCATGGTTTCAAAATCACCGTCAACTCACTACGAGCCTGATTGCTACCTACACGTGGGCTACTTCCCGTTACGTTCTGTACATAAGCTACGTATGGATTTTGTTCTAAATACTTCACTGCACGATCAGTAACAACACGAGTACGTTCCAAAGTAGCACCTTCAGGCAGTTCCAATTCTACCTTGAAATACCCCTGATCTTCTATCGGAAGGAAACTGGTAGGTACCAACCGATGAATGATAAATATAGTGATCAATACCATACCGAAAGCGGTAGTCAAACGCTTGGGATGTTTGATGACACGGCTGATAACACCGATATATTTATGATTACCAATATTCAACCATTGGTTTATTTTACGAAAAACAATGTTTTTCTTTTTGCCACTATCCGGCTTCAGAATAAGTGAACACATTACAGGACTGAGAGTTAGAGCTACTACAGTAGATAACAATACGGAAACCGCAATAGTAATAGTAAATTGACGATATAATTGTCCGGTTATACCGCTCAGGAAGCTTACTGGAACGAATACGGCACAAAGTACCAATGACGTAGCAATCAATGCACTTGCCAATCCGTTCATCGCTTTCTTGGTTGCCTCATAAGGAGAAAGTTTTTCCGTTTCCATCAGGTGTTCCACGTTCTCTACTACGACAATGGCATCATCCACCACAATACCGATGGCAAGAATTAATCCCAGCAAAGTCAGTATGTTCAATGAAAAACCGAAAATGAGCATGAAACCAAAGGTACCAATCAGGGATATAGGTACCGCTACAATCGGAATTAACGTAGCACGCCAACTTTGCAGGGAAAGAAATACTACTAATACAACAAGAATTAATGCTTCGAATAATGTTTTATATACTTCATGAATGGACTCTGAAATATAAGTAGTCATATCAAACGGGATCTCATAACTCATTCCCTCTGGGAAGTTGGCACTGATTTCTTCCATAGCCTCCTTCACATTTTTCGCTACTTCCATAGCGTTGGCACCAGGAAGCATATAGATACCAAGAACAGCTGCATTTTCTCCATTAATACCACTTTCTGTACTATACGAAGAAGCTTCGAGTGATACGCGAGCTACATCACGCAAACGGATGATAGAGCCATTGGAGTTGGCACGCACGACAATATCTTCAAATTGCTTTGCCGAACTTAAACGACCTTGTGTCGTAATTGGAATAGTGATATCCAATCCTTTCACCGGTTGTTGCCCCAATACGCCTGCAGCTGACTCACGATTTTGATCTTTCAGAGCATTCTGTAAGTCCTGTACAGTCAATCCGAAATTAGCGAGTTTATCAGGCATCGCCCAAATCTGCATAGCATAGTAACGGCTACCTATATTAGAAACACGTCCCACACCAGGAATACGACGGAGCAAATCAAGCACATTAATGGTTGCAAAGTTACTCAAATAAATTTCATCAAACTTCGGATCATTTGAAGTCAAACAGATAGTCATCAACTGGCTGGGTGCCTGTTTCTCTACAGAAATGCCATTCTGAATGACTTCAGCAGGTAAACGGTTTTCCGCCAACTTCACGCGATTCTGAATTTCCACGGCGGCCAAATCGGGATCAGCAGAAACATCAAAGGTTACCGTTGCCGAGAAACCACCGGAATTGGAACTATTAGACTCCATGTAAAGCATACCCGGAGTACCATTTATTTCTTGTTCGATAGGAGTTGCCACTGCTTGTGAAACCGTTAATGCGCTAGCTCCCGGATAGGAGGCGCTAATCTTTACGACAGGTGGCGTTATTTGTGGATATTGGTCTACCGGCAACATTGTCAGCCCAATGATACCAATGATAACAATCACAATCGATATCACCGCTGAAAATACCGGACGATCTATAAAAAAACTTACTTTCATACAGTCATTACTTTGAGATTTGGTTATCTTTTGCCTTATTCTCAGGAGCAACTTTCTTATTCAGAGAGTCCTCTTGCTGTTTTTCCTCTTCATCAGGAATAGCCGCTTGAGCACGTACTTTCATACCTGGAGTGAGTTTATGGAAACCCTCCGTTACCACTTGTTCTCCGGCTGCCAGACCACGTTCCACTACCCAGTTATTACCAAATTCAGGTCCCAATTCAATAAAACGTTTCTCCACAATAGAGTCACGGCGCATTACAAAGATATAAGCACCTCCCTTTTCTATGGTAACCGCTTTCTGAGGTACGGAAATTGCATCTTCACGTACATCAAGTAGTAACTTGACTTTGGTAAACTGTCCCGGCAACAGTACACTGTTCGGATTAGGCATCTCGGCTCGTACGGAGAAAGTACCTGTTTGCGGGTCAACCTGCGGTTCTGCAAAATCTACATAACCTTTATACGGATAGACAGTATTGTCTGCTAAAGTAATTGTAATATTCGGTTGCCAGGAACGCGTAGTGTCTTGACGCCCAATCTCGATATTACGTTCCTTACTTTTCAAATAGTCTAGTGCTGTCATACTGAAATCTACCAAGACAGTATCACTTTTCACTACAGTAGCCAATAAAGATTTGGCTCCGGGACCTACCAGTGTTCCCAAGTCAACATTTCTCTCACTGATATTCCCCGATAAAGGAGAACGTACCAGAGTATAACCCAACTCTAATTCAGCCTGATCCAAGTCAGCTTGACTCATAGCGACAGAAGCCTCAGCTGTTTCATATGCTGCCTGCGCATTATCCAAATCAAGTTGACTAGCGGCATTCTGTGCATACAAAGGACGAATACGTTCCAAGTCACGCTTAGCTTTCAAGGCTTGCGCTTCATCTTTTTTCAACTGTGCACGGGCTTTGTCGGCTTTTGCGCGATATTGATCCTGATTGATAACAAACAATACCTGATTTTTCGTCACATACTTACCCTCTGCAAAAAGCATACTTTCCAAATAACCTTCTACCCGTGCACGTACTTCTACAAATTGTTGCGCACGAATACGTCCCACGTATTCACCATATATTTCAACATCTCCCGTTTCGGTAGACTCCACTATTACAGTGGGAACTTCGGGCTGAACTTTCTTAGGCCATGTCAGAATAATATATCCCGCAAGTAATACAGCCATACAGGCAATCATGATAATCACCCTTTTTCTTTTTAATTCTAATTCTTTCTTAGTAAAAAATAGTCTCATGCTTGTTTGTTTATTAAATTTAACCCTGTTTTTTTTCATAAAACAAATCAGGTGCCAAAATGTCGTCCAAAATATCTTTTTTTTCTTTCAACTCATTAGCTGTCAGCGTCAAATTGTTATATGTAAATAAATAATTCTACATTTAATTCCACACTCTTCATGTAGAATTCCTCCACAAACTGTAGAATAATTCCACAAACGATCCTTTCCTGATTTAAATTGACTCGAAGTGAATTTCAAATGTGCAACAAAGGTAGAGTTTTTTAGACATTTCAAAATCATCCTTCTCAAATACTTCTTACAGGATCTTACCTATAAAAAGAGTAATCTATTTGTAAAATCCGCCTTTTACTTTACGAGTCAACCTTTTAGGTAAGATGAGCCCTATCCTCATTAAAAACACATAAAATCTTATTTTTACTCTATATTCAAATAGAAAAACACTATCTTTACCGAAAAATAATTCAATTTATTCACTTAAAAAGTAAAGATTATGGCAAGTAGAAAAGTATTGAAGAAGAATGTCAATTATATTGCAGGCGAATTATTCACAGAGTGTCTTGTATATAGTAAGTATGTACCTGGGATCGACAAAAATAAAGCTGACGAGCTGATGGGCGAAATTTTAAAAACACAGGATGAATTTGTGAGTCGTATCAGCCATACTGAACCAGGAAATGTAAAAGGTTACTACAAAAAATTCCGTTCTGATTTCAATGCAAAAGTGGAAGAAATTATTGATGCTTTGAGCAAATTGAAATAAGAATGAAAAAAAAACTATATAGCTTTATTTATTATCGCCTGTTAGGATGGAAAACCAATATAACGGTGCCAAATTATGATAAGTGTGTTATCTGTGCGGCACCCCACACTTCTAATTGGGATTTATTTATCGGTAAACTCTTTTATGGAGCCATTGGACGAAAAACCAGTTTTATGATGAAAAAGGAATGGTTTTTCTTTCCTTTGGGATTAATTTTCAAAGCAGTGGGAGGAATACCGGTAGACAGGGCTCGTAAGACTTCTTTAGTAGATCAGATGGCTGCAAGATTTACCCAAAGTAAACAATTTCATCTTGCCATCACTCCGGAAGGAACTCGTAAAGCTAATCCGAACTGGAAGAAAGGTTTTTATTTCATCGCCTTGAAAGCAAAAGTACCCATCATGTTAATCGGTATCGATTATCCAACTAAAACCATTACTTCTACCAAAGCGATGATCCCCACAGGAGATTTTGAAAAGGATATACATGAAATAAAACTTTATTTTAAAAACTTTCATGGAAAAAACCCTGAAAATTTTTCTATCGGAACTTTTTAAAAAAGTAGTCGGCAGCAACTGCTTATTACAATGAACCAACTACGCATCAGTATTCTGCAAACGGATATTGTTTGGGAAAATAAACAGGACAACCTCCGTCATCTCCACGAAAAACTAAAAAGACTTCGCGGAAAGACGGAGATTGTTGTTTTACCGGAAACCTTTTCTACAGGTTTCAGTATGAATACCTGTCATTTGGCAGAACCTATTACAGGTGAAACAATCACTACTTTGCGTCAATGGGCAACAGATTACCAACTTGCAATAACCGGAAGTTATATTGCTTGCGAAGAGAGTTCTGTACCCGATATATCTTCTTCCTATTATAACCGTGCCTTTTTCCTTACTCCCGAAGGTGACGCTCATTTTTACGATAAACGGCATCTGTTTCGCATGGGCAGTGAAACTGAACATTTCACAGCCGGTAACCGACGTCTTATTATTCCTTACCGAGGGTGGAATATACTTTTGCTCGTATGTTACGATTTACGTTTTCCTGTTTGGAGCCGTAATGTAAATAATGAATATGATCTTCTGATTTATGTCGCCAACTGGCCTGTTTCCCGACGAAAAGCCTGGGACATCCTGTTACAGGCGCGTGCAATAGAAAATATGAGCTATGTTTGTGGCGTTAACCGTATCGGTATGGACAATAACCATTTTCAACATAGTGGAGGCAGTGTAATCTATTCTCCTAAAGGTGAACTCCTTGCCCACGTACCGGACAATGAAGAAGGAATTTCTACTACTATCCTCGAACTTTCTGTATTGACAGAATTCAGGAAGAAATTTCCTATATGGAAAGATGCGGATGTCTTTACCCTTTTCAAATCATAAAAAATCTATTTTACTATGGGACAAGCTGAAACTAAACACCGTATAGCTGTCAAGCTATTCTTTTTTTTACTGACACTCTATGTTTTGTCTTCCTGTTCAAGCAGTAGAAAAGATATTATTCCTTCGGTCGAATATGCTCCTTATGTAAGTGCATATACCGGAGGTGTTATCTCACAAAACTCGAATATACGTATAGAGCTGAGTCACGACCAGCCCATGGTAGATTTAAACAATGAATTGAAGAAGAATCCATTTAGTTTTTCTCCTTCTTTGAAAGGTAAAGCTTACTGGGTCAGTAACAACACCATTGAGTTTCTTCCCGAAGAAGGATCTCTGGAACCGGGAGAACTTTATGAAGGGACTTTCCAATTAGGAGATTTCGTGGAAGTGGACAGTCGACTAAAGGAGTTCAAGTTCTCGTTTCGGGTACAAGCAAGTAACTTTACCTTACAAACAGAAGCACTTTCACAAACAGATGCCAAGCCCAATAAAGTAGACATAAAAGGAGAAATACGTTTCAGCGACATTGTAAAGAAAGAAAACGTAGAGAAAATCTTATCTGTTACTAACAGTAAAGGAGATAAATTCCCTTTTACTGTTACCGCAACTGACAACTCGACACAATACCTGTTCGAAATTAATGATATTCCCCGAATAAATGAAGATTATCAGTTGGCAATAGCAGCAGATGGAAGTTCCATCGGTATCAATTGGAAACAGAATGTAAATATACTGATCCCGGCTCGGAATAGTTTCCGCTTTCTATCTGCCAAACGCATTGAACAGCCGGAGAATGGAATTGAAGTGGTATTTTCTTCGCCCATCTCCACTACACAAGATCTGAAGGGATTAATTGAAATACCAGAAGTCACAAATTCCGCCATTCAGGTAAAAGACAATAAGGTATATGTTTATTTTGAAGCCAATCAACTGAATAAAATCACTCTGAATATACATGAAGGTATAAAAGACAGCAAAGACCAAACATTAGGTGTTCCGCATACCATTTCATTCAGTGAAATCAATCTGAAACCGGAAGTTAAAATGTTGACTTCTTCTGCTATCTTACCTAATTCTCAAAATCTTATCATCCCATTTCAGGCAGTCAACCTGTATGCAGTAGATTTAAGTGTCATCCGTATCTTTGAAAATAATATACTGATGTTTATGCAGACTAATACGCTGGCATCTGCCAATGAACTGAGACGAGCCGGTAGATTAGTCTATAAAAAAACACTATGGTTGGCCAAAGACAAAACCAAAGACATTCATCATTGGGAAAATTATTCCATAGACCTTGCGGGACTGATTAATCAGGAACCAGGTGCTATTTATCGTATTATCCTTACCTTTCGGCAAGAATATTCCGCTTATCCTTGCGGAAACACGAACGATCAGAATATGAAATTTGCGGATAATGCAACTTCAAATGGTTTGACCAAAGTCAGTGGGAACATCATTTCGGAAGAAGAAGAAGCTTCCTGGGATATTCCACAAAGTTATTTCTATTATAATGGTGGAGTACAAATGGACTGGAGCCAGTATGACTGGAGAAAACGCAATAATCCATGCCATCCATCCTATTATATGAATTCCGACCGAGCAGTTTCCTGTAACGTATTTGCCTCCAATATAGGAATGATCGTCAAACGAAACTCGTTAAACAAACTATGGATTACAGTAAACAATATTTTGGATACCAATCCCATAGAAGAAGCTAAAATAACCGTTTACAACTTTCAGTTGCAACCCATTGGAACGGGAAAAACAAATTATGAAGGATTTGCGGAAATAACTTCTAAAGGTATTCCGTTTATCGTAGTTGCCGAATCGGAAAAGCAGAAAGCATATGTCAGAGTTGCCGATGGTGAAGAACAGTCCGTCAGTCGTTTCGATGTAGGCGGCAAGGAAATTCAAAAAGGCTTAAAAGGGTTTATTTATGGTGAGAGAGGCGTTTGGAGACCAGGGGATACATTACATGTCTCCTTTATCCTGGAAGATAGAGAAAAGAGAATACCGGACAAACATCCTGTAGCTTTGGAAATCTACAATCCCAAAGGGCAGTTCTATACCAAAATGATTTCCACACAAAGTACGAATGGATTTTATACGTTCGATGTGCCAACACAACCGGAAGATCCGACAGGTCTTTGGAATGCATATGTAAAAGTTGGCGGAACCACTTTCCACAAAAGTCTGCGTATAGAGACTGTAAAACCTAACCGATTGAAAATTAACCTGAAATTACCACAAAATATTATTCAGGCCTCAGCAAAGGAAATACCTGTGACACTTTCTTCTGCCTGGCTGACAGGAGCTAACGCTTCGCATCTCAAGGCAAAGGTAGAAATGTCCCTATCGAAAGTTAACACACAATTTAAGAAGTATAGTAAATATACCTTTAATGATCCGAATACAGAATTTACCACCGTAAAAACAGATGTATTCAACGGCATCCTGGACGATGAAGGAAAAACGACTTTTATGTGGAAGCTTCCAAATGCCGCCAATGCGCCAGGTATGCTTAACGCTACACTTACCACTCGTGTGTTCGAACCGGGAGGGGATGCCAGTATCTATATACAAACTGTACCCTACTCTCCACTATCATCGTATGTCGGAATCAATTTGAATGAACCGGAAGGACGATACATCGAAACAGATAAAGATCACCGGTTTGACATCGTTACCGTTAATGATAAAGGTCAACCAATCAATCGTTCCAATCTGGAATACAAGGTCTATCGTATAGATTGGAGTTGGTGGTGGGAAAACCGTGAAGAATCATTCGGTACTTATATAAACAGCAGTTCAATCACTCCAATTGCCAGTGGTAATTTACGAACTGTCGGTGGAAAAGCTAATTTCAGATTACGTATCAACTATCCGGATTGGGGACGTTATCTGGTATATGTAAAAGATAAAGAGAGTGGTCATGCCACGGGGGGTACTGTATATATCGATTGGCCCGAATGGAGAGGACGTTCCAACAAGACGGATCCAAGCGGAATCAAAATGCTTACTTTCTCACTGGACAAAGACTCTTATGAGATTGGAGAAACAGCCACAGCCATTATCCCCGCTGCCGCGGGAGGACGGGCACTTGTTTCTCTTGAAAATGGTTCTACCATACTAAAACGTGAATGGATTGAAGTCGGAACTCAGGGCGATACCAAATATTCGTTTAAAGTTACCCCTGATATGACTCCGAACGTATATCTGCATATCAGCTTACTACAACCACACGTACAGACTATAAATGACTTACCAATTCGCATGTACGGTGTCATGCCGGTAATGGTTACCAATAAACAAACAGTATTGCAACCGCAAATCCAACTACCAGAAGTATTACGGCCGGAAACAAACTTCAATGTCACCATCAGTGAAAAAAACGGTAAGCCCATGACTTATACATTGGCTATTGTGGACGATGGTCTATTGGACCTCACCAACTACAAAACCCCTGACCCATGGAATGAATTCTATGCCCGCGAAGCATTGGGTATCCGTACCTGGGACATGTATGATGATGTTTTGGGAGCTTCTGCCGGTCGTTATACTTCCTTATTCAGTACAGGAGGCGACGAGATGCTGAAACCTGCCGACGCTAAAGCGAACCGTTTTAAACCAGTAGTTAAATTTATAGGTCCTTTCTATATAGGTAAAGGAAAGCAGCAGACACACACGCTGAAGTTACCCATGTATGTAGGTTCCGTACGTACCATGGTTGTCGCCGGTCAAGACGGAGCATACGGCAAAGCAGAAAAGAATTCATTTGTACGTACTCCTCTGATGTTATTATCTACCTTACCTCGCGTTCTAAGTACCCAAGAAGAAATTACCGTACCGGTAAATATCTTCGCTATGGAAAAAGAAGTGAAGAATGCAACCGTTTCCATCCAAGTTTCCGGAGGTGGCATACAAGTAGTTGGTAACGCCAGACAGTCCGTCACTTTCAACCAACCGGGCGATAAACTGATATCCTTCAAGATAAAAACCAGTAATAAAACCGGAAAAGCAACAGTTCATTTAACTGCCTCCGGTGGAGGACAACAAGTTAGAGAGATCATTGAAATAGAAGTCCGTAACCCTAACCCTACTGTAACACTTCGTAACAACCAGTGGGTGGAAGCAGGACAAAGCGCAACTCTATCTTATAACCTGCAAGGTACCACTCCTGGGAATAGCAGTGTGCAACTTGAAGTATCCCGCATACCTTCAGTAGATATCACCCGACGTTTCGATTTTCTCTATAATTATCAGCATAATTGTTCAGAACAGTTGACTTCCAAAACACTACCACTATTGTTTATCAATCAGCTCAAAATTGTAGACAACAAAGAAGCTGAAAAGATAAAAGTAAACGTACAGGAAGGAATACGCCGGCTTTATGGCCGTCAACTTCCTAATGGCGGATTTGTATACTGGCCCGGTGATGCTGTTGCCAATGAATGGATCACATCCTATGCCGGAATGTTCCTTGTCCTTGCTCAAGAAAAAGGATATGCCGTCAACCAGAATGTATTGAATAAATGGAAACGTTTCCAGCGTGCCGCTGCACAGAACTGGCGAATGCCTCAGCAAGAAAGTGAATGGATACAGTGGCAATCTGATTTACAACAAACATTCAGGCTCTATACCTTGGCATTGGCGGGTACGCCTGAATATGGAACAATGAATCGGATGAAGGAGCAACCGGGCTTATCCATGCAAGCCAAATGGAGACTTGCCGCAACCTATGCATTGACAGGTAAAATGAGACCTGCCGGGGAACTGATTTATAACATTGAAACTACCGTAAAACCGTATTCTTCAAATAATTTCATTTATGGTTCATCCAACCGTGATGAAGCAATGATTTTGGAAACCTTGATACTGATGAATCGCGAGCAAGCAGCTTTGCAGCAAGCGAAAAAGATTTCACAGAATTTATCTCGGGAAGACTGGTTCAGTACCCAGTCCACAGCTTTTGCTTTAATGGCTATGGGACGTCTGGCAGAGAAGCTTTCCGGTACTCTGAATTTTACATGGAACTGGAATGGGAAACAACAACCGGCTGTAAAATCAGCTAAAGCTGTATTTGAAGAAACCCTATCCACTACGCCCCTAAAAGGTAATGTTATTCTAAAAAATGAGGGTAAAGGTATATTAGAATTGAATATTATTACACGTATGCAGTTACTGAATGATACACTGCCCACGATGAGTAACAATCTTCGGATTGAAGTAAAATATACAGATTTGAACGGTTCCCCGATTTCTGTTGAAAACATTAAGCAAGGAACAGATTTTATGGCAATGATTGTAGTAAGTAATACCAGTGGTACTACCGATTACAGTAATCTGGCATTGACACATATCATACCATCCGGATGGGAGATTTACAATGACAGAATTATGGTTCCAGAAGTTATTTCCACCCAGAACTATACATTTCAGGATATTCGGGACGACCGTGTACTGACTTATTTCGACCTGCAACGTGGTGAGTCAAAGAAATTCATCATCAGAATACAAGCTACGTATGCAGGAAATTTTGTACTGCCGGCTATCCAGTGCGAAGCCATGTATGATTCATCCGCACAAGCGCGAACAAAGGCAGGAAGAACAACTGTGAGTCAATAATGCAAAGATTTCTATATAAAATAAAGAAATATATCAATCAGCTGCCTATTACCGGAAAAGTAGTACTCATCCTCCTTACTTTTCTGGTAATGGCTTACATTTTTTGTCTCCCTAAACAGTTATTCCACGTATCTTACTCTACCGTCGTTGCCGACCGGAATGGCGAACTTCTGGGAGCACGTATTGCATCCGACGGACAATGGCGTTTTCCTCCCCGTACCACTACTCCAGAGAAAATCAGGCAATGCCTGGTCACTTTTGAAGACAAACATTTCTACCACCATTGGGGAATTAATCCGTTATCCACCGGTAGAGCTATTTACCAAAATCTGAAAAACAAACATATCATAAGTGGAGGTAGTACCCTTACCATGCAAACCATTCGCCTGGCAAGAAATAAGCCCAGAACTTTCGGAGAAAAGTTCATTGAAATGATTTTAGCTACCCGGCTTGAATTTCGTGCGTCTAAAGAAGAAATTTTATCCATGTATATATCACATGCCCCATTCGGCGGAAATGTCGTAGGACTAGACGCAGCAGCATGGCGTTATTTCGGACATCCGGCAGAAGAACTATCGTGGGCAGAATCCGCAATGCTGGCTGTTCTACCGAATGCTCCTTCCATGATACATCTTTCAAAAGGACGTAAAGCGCTACTTGATAAACGAAACCGGCTTTTAAAACAGTTGCATGAAAAAGGAACAATCAATACCTCCACTTATGAATTGGCTATAAGTGAGCCACTTCCCGTCCAACCTCATCCACTACCTCATATTGCGCCACATCTGGTCAGCCGTTTTTATCAGGAACGAAACGGGCAATATTCATTATCGGCCATTAACAAGAGTCTCCAAATCCAAATAGAAAGCCTGGCCGAACGTTGGAGTAATGAATTCAGCAAGAGCGATATACGAAATCTGGCAATTCTGGTAATCGATATTGAAACTAATCAGGTAATAGCTTATTGTGGAAATGTCCATTTTGAACAGAAACAAACAGGCAATCAAGTAGACGTTATTCAAGCTCCTAGAAGTACAGGAAGTATCTTGAAGCCATTCCTCTATTATGCCATGTTGCAGGAAGGCAGTCTATTGCCGCAAATGTTATTGCCGGATATTCCCATTAACATCAATGGTTTCACTCCCCAGAATTTCAGCCTGCAATTTGAAGGAGCTGTCCCCGCATCAAAAGCATTGGCACGTTCCCTAAATATCCCTGCCGTAACCATGTTACAAAAATATGGTGTCCCCAAATTCTACAGTTTCCTCAAACAAATTGGTTTGAAGACATTGAACCGACCAGCTTCTCACTACGGCCTATCTCTCATCTTAGGAGGTGCGGAAGCCACTCTGTGGGATATTACAAACGCATACGCCAATATGGGACGTAGCCTACTGAAACTTCCACAAAGTACCTGTGACATACTACTCTCCGATGAGACGACACAAACAACAGACTTGTTTCAACCAGGTGCTGTATGGCAAACCTTTGATGCTTTGATAGAAGTCAACCGGCCTGAAGAAATAGACTGGAAATCCATTCCTTCCATGCATCCCGTTGCCTGGAAAACCGGTACGAGTTACGGTTTCCGTGACGCTTGGGCAGTAGGTGTAACTCCCCGTTATGCCGTAGGGGTATGGGTAGGCAATGCTACCGGAGAAGGAAAACCTGGACTAGTCGGTGCACGCACGGCAGGACCGGTACTGTTTGATATATTCAATCTGTTACCTTCCTCGCCTAAATGGTTTGAACGTCCTTCGGGTATCTTCGTTGAATCGGAAATATGCCGTCAATCCGGACATCTGAAGAGTCGATTCTGTGAAAAAGCCGATACTATATTGATACTCCCCTCAGGATTAAAAACAGAAGTATGCCCCTATCACCATCTCATCACTCTGTCGGCAAACGGTACTCATCGTGTCTATGAAAATTGTGCCAATACCGAACCTATCATTCAGAAATCATGGTTCATCCTACCTCCTGTATGGGAATGGTACTACAAACAACATCACCCTGAATATACTCCCCTACCTCCTTTCAAATCCGATTGTGGAGAAGATGCTCTACAAATCATGCAATTTATCTATCCACCCATGAATGCCCGTATCATTTTACCCAAGTTATTGGATGGCAGCAAGGGAATTTTCACTGCAGAACTAGCTCATAGTAATCCCAACACCACCATCTTTTGGCATCTCGACGAAACCTATCTCACTCTGACACAAGATTTTCACAAAATATCCCTACAACCTGTTCCCGGACAACATTCCCTCACTGCGGTGGATAGTGAAGGGAATTCCATTTCCACCACTTTCTACGTAGAATAAATCCCCAAACCAAGACTCTTTAAACATCGAACGTTCATTTTTAGAGTATTTAATAAAAATACCTAAAAGAGAGGAGTGCATATTACCTAAAAAGTGACTATTTTTGTCCTTCGAAACGATGTCGAAATGACAGTATGATTAATTTTATAACTCTAACCCCTAAATCCTATGTTGACTCAACTTATCAACGCTCGTATTCTGACCCCTCAAGGTTGGCTCAAAGATGGTTCTGTACTTATAAGAGACGGAAAAATTTTGGAAGTAACCAATTGTGATCTCGCCGTTATCGGTGCACAACTGATTGATGTAAAAGGTATGTATGTACTCCCCGGTGGTGTAGAAATACATGTACACGGCGGTGGAGGACGCGATTTTATGGAATGTACCGAAGATGCTTTCCGTGGAGCCGTCAAGACCCACATGAAATATGGAACAACCAGTATCTTCCCCACACTGTCTTCATCTACCGTACCCATGATTGAACAAGCTGCAGAAACTTGTACTCGACTGATGGCAGAAAAAGACAGTCCGATACTCGGTCTCCACTTGGAAGGCCACTATCTGAACATGGCTATGGCAGGCGGACAACTTCCCGAAAATATCAAGAATCCTGACCCGAACGAATACATCCCTATTGTAGAGAACCTGCATTGTATCAAGCGATGGGATGCAGCCCCCGAACTACCGGGAGCTATGCAATTCGGTAAATACATCACAGCCAAAGGTATTCTGGCATCTGTCGCACATACACAAGCAGAATTTGAGGATATCCGTACGGCATACGAAGCCGGATATACTCACGCCACTCACTTCTACAACGCTATGCCCGGTTTCCACAAACGCCGTGAGTATAAATATGAAGGAACAGTAGAAAGTATCTATTTGATGGACGATATGACGGTAGAAGTCGTTGCCGATGGTATCCATGTACCACCCACCATCCTGAGACTGGTATATAAAATAAAAGGTGTAGAACGTATGTGTGCTATCACTGATGCTTTAGCTTGCGCCGCAAGCGACAGTAAAGAAGCTTTTGACCCACGTGTCATCATTGAAGATGGAGTATGTAAACTTGCCGACCACTCCGCACTGGCAGGTAGTGTTGCAACCATGGATCGTCTGATACGCACTATGGTACAAAAAGCTGACATTCCATTGGCAGATGCAGCACGTATGGTTTCAGAAACTCCGGCACGTATCATGGGAGTATTCGACCGTAAAGGTTCTTTGCAAAAAGGTAAAGATGCCGATATCATCGTAATGGACGAAGATCTGAACGTAAGAGCAGTATGGGCAATGGGAAATTTAGTACCGGAAACCAATACTTTATCATAAAATATACTTCAACATTATACAAGTGAACTTTGTTTTACGTATTTTTGTTAAGTTTTAATGAGCGAACGCTTTAATCATTTATTAATACCAATAAAACGTATGAAAACCAATCTTAGTTCTCAAATTACTCTCAACAGAGTATCCCCCAGGTATTATAGACCTGAGAACGCTTTTGAGCGGTCTGTACTGACACGGCTCGAAAAAATTCCGACAGATATCTATGAAACCCCTGAAGAAGGTGCCAACCAAATTGCTCTCGACATTGCACAACTAATTCGAGACAAACAAAAAGCCGGACGTTTCTGCGTACTGGCATTAGCAGGCGGTAATTCTCCACGCAATGTATATGCAGCATTGGTACGCATGCATCAGGAAGAAGGTTTAAGTTTCCGTAATGTGGTTGTATTCAACCTTTATGAATATTATCCTTTGGCTCCCAACGCTGTCAACAGTAATCTGAATGCATTGAAAGAAATGCTGCTCGATCATGTGGATATCGACATGCAGAATGTATTCAGTCCGAACGGTACCATTGCCAAAGATGCTATTTTCGAATATTGCCGTCTGTACGAGCAACGTATCGAAAGCTTCGGTGGCCTGGACATTGCCTTGTTGGGTATTGGACGTGTAGGTAATATCGGCTTCAACGAACCGGGTTCCCGTCTGAATTCTACTACTCGCCTGATCTTGCTAGATAACGATTCGCGTAACGAAGCATCCAAAATTTTCGGTAACATTGACAATACCCCTATCAGTTCCATCACAATGGGTGTGGCTACTATCCTTTCTGCAAAAAAAGTATACTTGTTGGCATGGGGCGAAGAAAAAGCCAAAATGGTAAAAGAGTGCGTGGAGGGTCCTGTAACAGATACTATTCCTGCATCTTATCTGCAAACTCACAACAATGCACATATCGCCATCGACTTATCGGCATCTGCCAACCTGACGCGAATTCAACGTCCCTGGCTGGTAACTTCTTGTGAGTGGAACGACAAATTGATACGTAGTGCTATTGTTTGGCTGTGCCAATTGACGGGTAAACCGATCTTGAAGTTGACCAACAAAGACTATAACGAAAATGGTTTGAGTGAACTGTTGGCACTTTTCGGTTCTGCTTATAATGTGAATATCAAGATTTTCAATGATTTGCAACATACCATCACAGGTTGGCCGGGTGGTAAACCGAACGCTGACGATACTTATCGTCCCGAACGTGCGAAACCGTATCCGAAACGTGTCATTGTATTCTCCCCACATCCTGATGACGATGTAATTTCCATGGGTGGTACTATCCGTCGTCTGGTAGAACAGAAACATGATGTACATGTAGCCTATGAGACTTCCGGTAACATTGCTGTAGGTGATGAAGAAGTAATCCGTTTCCTACACTTCATTAATGGTTTTAACCAAATCTTCAATAACAGCGAAGACCAGGTTATCAACGATAAATACACAGAAATCCGCAAGTATCTCAAGGAAAAGAAAGACGGAGATATGGATAGCCGCGATATCCTTACTATTAAAGGATTGATCCGCCGTGGTGAAGCACGAACTGCTTGTACGTACAACAATATTCCGTTGGATCATGTACATTTCCTTGACCTGCCGTTTTACGAAACAGGCAAAATTCAGAAAAATCCTATCAGCGAAGCCGATGTAGAAATTGTACGCAACCTGTTGCGCGAAGTGAAACCCCACCAAATCTTTGTAGCCGGTGACCTTGCCGACCCGCACGGCACACACCGTGTTTGTACAGATGCCGTATTTGCAGCTGTCGACCTTGAAAAAGAAGAAGGTGCAAAATGGCTGAAAGATTGCCGTATTTGGATGTATCGTGGCGCATGGGCAGAATGGGAAATCGAGAACATCGAAATGGCTGTGCCTATCAGTCCTGAAGAATTGCGTGCTAAACGTAACTCCATCCTGAAACATCAGTCACAGATGGAAAGTGCTCCGTTCCTGGGCAATGACGAACGTTTGTTCTGGCAACGTAGTGAAGACCGTAACCGCGGTACAGCTGCATTATATGACAGCCTTGGTCTGGCATCTTACGAGGCAATGGAAGCTTTCGTAGAATATATTCCGTTGTAAAGTTTACTAAATAGAAATAAGAAGAGTGGGAAGCGCATAACTTCCCACTCTTTTTTTAGCTATTTTTGTCCGGTCATCATGAGAACTTTGAATTATGAAAAAATGTATATATCTTATTGTAATATTATTCTCCTTTTTTTCAGAAAAAGCGATATCCCAGGAAATAGAGCAGAATGTGGAAGAACGGTTACAAACTTTCTTCAAAAAACATACCGTTTCCACAGTCAATACAGGAACTTGCCGTTTGGATAGTTTCCGTATAGACTTTCAGAAAAAAAAGATATATATTTATGCAAGTGAACAATTAAGCTATCAGCCTCATCGCCCGGAAAGCGTCGATAACCTCTATCATAATATCAGATTATTGCTTCCCGGCCCTGTGAACTACTTTAATATCGCAGTGTTCACCGGAGGAAAAACCATTGAGGAGCTTATACCCAATATATACAGAAAAGGCAAGAAAGACAAAGAGCGTCTTTTCACAGACTTAAATTATAAAGGTACTCCGTGGGTAACTCGTATTTCCCGTCCATACGAAATATCTCGTGGACTGGAAGGACGCCACATAGCCGTGTGGCAAAGTCATGGAAAATATTATATTAATAATAAAAATAAATGGGGCTGGCAGCGTCCCCGACTGTTTTGTACAACCGAAGACCTGTTTACCCAGTCGTTCATTATCCCCTATCTGATTCCGATGCTTGAAAATGCCGGTGCCAACGTCTTTACTCCTCGTGAGCGAGACACTCAGAAACAGGAAGTGATTGTTGACAATGACGGAAATCTGGACCGGGACAGCGGACAAGGTTCTTTCTACCTTGAAGTAAAAAGTCGGAAATCACAATGGGCATCCACAGGCAAACCCGGTTTTGCACAGCGTAAACATATCTACGAAGACGGAGATACCCCCTTTCTTGACGGTACAGCACGCTTTACCAATACCGAAAAAAAGAAAGACAAGGCATTTGCCGAATGGGTACCCGATATACCCAAAACAGGAGAATATGCTGTATATGTATCCTATCAGAGTATGCCGAACAGTGTAAGTGATGCCAAATACCTCGTCTTTCACAATGGTGGTGTGACGGAATTTAAGGTAAACCAGCGTATCGGAGGTGGTACGTGGGTATACCTCGGAACGTTTACTTTCGACAAAGGAAGAAATGACTACGACATGGTAGTACTGAGCAATGAAAGTAAAGAAAAAGGTGTGGTCTGTGCAGATGCTGTCCGCTTCGGTGGGGGAATGGGGAATATCGCTCGTGGTGGACAAACCAGCGGACTTCCCCGTTATCTGGAAGGAGCACGTTATTCCGCCCAATGGGCAGGCATGCCTTATTCCGTATATGCCGGATATAAAGGAAAAGATGATATTTCAGATGATATCAACACACGTTCGCGTATGGTAAACTATCTGGCAGGTGGATCTATATTCAATCCTACTGAACAAGGGTTGGGAGTTCCATTTGAAATGAGCATGGCGTTACACAGCGATGCCGGTGTCAAAACCGACGACCGGATAGTAGGTACACTCGGCATTTATACCACCGACTTTAACAACGGGCAATTGACCACAGGAAAAGACCGCTATGCTTCACGTGACCTTTCCGATATCTTAATGACCCAATTGGAACACGATATCCGTTCTACCTATAATATCGACTGGACACGCCGTAGTATGTGGAACCGTAACTACAGCGAAACACGCCTGCCTTCCGTGGCTTCTACCATTGTAGAGTTACTGTCTCATCAAAATTTTGCAGACATGCAACTGGGACACGACCCTAACTTCAAATTCACTGTAGGACGTGCACTCTATAAAGCCATCTTGCAATATATATCTACCCAACACGGTAAAGATTATATAGTCCAACCTCTCCCCGTCAGCCATTTTGCCATCCATTTCGGTAAAAAGAAAAATACACTTGAACTCTCTTGGAAAGGCGAAAACGATCCATTGGAGCCCACCGCACAACCTCGTGAATACATTGTCTATACACGCATTGGCCGTGGAGGGTTTGATAATGGAGTACGTGTCAGTAATCCGTTCCACAGTGTAAAAATAGAACCGGGTATCGTTTACTCCTTTAAAGTAACCGCCGTGAACCGTGGAGGAGAAAGTTTTCCCTCTGAAATTCTCGCAGCCTATAAGGCGAAACATGAAAAAGAACGTGTACTCATCGTCAACGGTTTCGACCGTATCAGCGGTCCGGCAATTGTAAACACTCCTGATTTGGCAGGATTTGACCTGACACAAGATCCCGGTGTACCTTATCTCTACGACCTCTCCCTCTGTGGTACTCAGCAAAACTTCAACCGTAAAGAAGCAGGAAAGGGTTTAGGCGATAGCAACAATGAATATGAAGGAATGAAAATCATTGGAAATACATTTGATTACCCTTTTATTCATGGTAAAGCCATACAAGCAACGGGTGGCTATAGTTTCGTATCGTGCAGTGACGAAGCCGTAGAAACCGGAATAATCTCTTTGGAAGGATATCCGATAGTGGACTACATACTCGGCCTGGAGAAAGAAGATATCATCAATATCCCTTCCCGCCGGAACTTTTATAAAACATTCTCCTCTCCGATGCAACGGATATTAACCTCTTATTGCCGATCAGGAGGCAGCCTCCTGGTCAGTGGCGCTTATACGGGCAGTGACATGAACAGTTCGCAAGGCGACCGTGAATTTATCCGGAATATCTTGAAGTACCGTTATGGCAATACTTTGCAAAAAAACGGAAAAGACATTGCCATCCAAGGTCTGGGACATACATTCAGCATTCTCCGCTTACCTAACGAACAAGCTTATCCCGTCACAGCTCCGGACTGTATTCTGCCTACGGAAACGGCATTTTCCGTGATGACCTATACCGATGGAAATCTATCTGCCGCCATAGCCTATCGCGGTAGCGACTACCGTACTTTCATCATGGGATTTCCCTTTGAAAGTATCAAAGAAGAAACTGCCAGAAACACCATCATGGCATCTGTTTTACAGTTCCTCACCACAAATTAACCAGATACGTACAAATAAAAATAACAATCCCAATAAATAATCTATGTAAATCAGTGTAACCTGTAATGAAAAAACTTATCTTTGTTCCAACAGAGACCATTAATCGTTAAACATTAAAACATCAATATCATGTACACTATACAAACCAACCCCAGCGGAACCCGTAGTTTAGAAATATCAGAAGAAAACCTTGCCACTATCGAGAAGTATGGACTTTTTCGCCACCTCATCGACAGTAACGGTATCGTAGATGAAACTGTGCTCGACAAACTGAAACTGAATATCCGCTCTCTCATTGCCACCCAAGAGGAAGACAGCAAGGATCTGCTCGACCTCTGTATTGACGTGGTCTATCATAACAACATGAAAGCGTTCGGATTGCAACAACTCATCAAGCTCTATCTGCAATGGCTTTCCCAACAAGAAACCATAGAAGAAGAAAATAAATGAAAACCATCAATACGTGTGGACAAAAGCATTACAGCCCTCTCATCCCTGCCGTCAAAGCTATATGTCAAGCCGGAAAGGGTGAGAAGCTGGAAATCATTATGGACAATGCAACCGCTTTCAATGACCTGAAAGAATATCTTGCCGAACAGCATATCGGTTTCCGTGAGATTTATGACGGCGAACAGATGACGGTACAGTTCACCATGATTTAATGATTGGCGATTAGTGATTTACTCATTAATTGCCTATCTTTGCAGCCATGAAAGAATATCGACTGACAGATTGGTTGCCTACAACCAAAAAAGAAGTAGAATTGCGTGGTTGGAATGAATTGGACGTTATCCTGTTTAGTGGTGACGCATATGTAGACCATCCATCTTTCGGCGCTGCTGTTATCGGACGTATCCTTGAAGCAGAAGGATTACGCGTTGCTATTGTCCCCCAACCCAACTGGCGCGATGATTTACGCGACTTCAAGAAGTTGGGACGTCCCCGCCTTTTTTTTGGTGTCAGTGCCGGTTGCATGGACAGTATGGTTAATAAATATACTGCCAACAAACGTCTGCGCAGTGATGATGCCTATACTCCGGATGCCCGCTCCGATATGAGACCTGAATATCCTTCCATTGTTTATACTCAAATCCTAAAGAAGCTTTACCCGGATGTACCCGTCATTTTAGGGGGTATAGAGGCGAGTATGCGACGATTGACGCATTATGATTATTGGCAAGACCGAGTACGTCCAAGTATTCTGGTTGACAGCAGAGCCGATTTGTTGATTTACGGTATGGGAGAAAAACCGGTTGTAGCGCTTGCAGAAGGATTGAAGTCTGCGGAAGTTCATATTCCCCCAAAAAGCTTTAAAGAGCTTGTTACCAATATTCCACAAATGGTTTATCTTGAAAAGAAAGTTGTTCCCCAAGAAGGAGATATTACACTTTTCTCTCATGAAGAATGTTTGAAAGACAAAAAAAAAGAAGCTGCAAACTTTCGTCATATCGAGGAAGAAAGCAATAAATATGCGGCATCACGTATTTTACAGAAAGTAGGTACACAGACCGTTGTGGTAAATCCACCGTATCCTCCACTGACGGAAGCGGAACTCGATCGCTCATTCGACTTGCCCTATACCCGCCTTCCCCATCCTAAATACAAAGGAAAGCGTATTCCGGCTTACGACATGATAAAATTCTCCGTCAATCTTCATCGAGGATGTTTCGGAGGATGTGCTTTCTGTACCATATCCGCGCATCAGGGCAAGTTTATTGTAAGCCGTAGCAAGGAGAGTGTGCTGAAAGAGGTGAAAGCTGTCATGGAACTACCCGACTTCAAAGGTTATCTGAGTGACTTGGGAGGTCCCTCAGCCAACATGTACCAGATGAAAGGAAAAGATGAAGCACTCTGCAAAAGATGCAAACGTCCGTCGTGCATCCATCCCAAAGTATGTCCCAACTTGAATGCAGACCATCGTCCTCTGCTCGATATCTATCATGCCGTAGATGCATTGCCCGGTATCAAGAAATCATTTATCGGCAGTGGCGTACGCTATGACTTACTTTTACACCAATGTAAAGACCCCAAAGTAAATCAAAGTACCGCCGAATATACCCGTGAACTCATAACCCGCCACGTCAGTGGCCGCCTGAAAGTAGCTCCCGAACATACATCAGATCGAGTACTCAACCTCATGCGTAAACCTCCCTTCAGCCAATTCGGAGAGTTCAAGAAAATATTCGACCGTATCAATCGCGAAGAAGGCTTGCGACAGCAACTCATTCCCTACTTCATCAGCAGTCATCCCGGCTGCAAGGAAGAAGACATGGCAGAGCTTGCCGTCATCACCAAACGTTTGGATTTCCACTTGGAACAAGTACAAGACTTCACCCCTACTCCAATGACAGTTGCCACCGAAGCCTGGTATACCGGTTATCACCCCTACACGCTGGAACCTGTTTTCAGCGCCAAGACGCAACGGGAAAAGCTGGCGCAGCGCCAATTCTTTTTCTGGTACAAGCCGGAGGAACGAAAGAACATTATCAATGAACTGAGACGAATTGGCAGACAGGACCTGATCGACAAACTATATGGAAAACGATAACATGAAACGTCTCATCACTTTTTCTGTCTTCATCCTCACTTTCTGTGGAATGAACATACAAGCGCAAAGCGAATGTTTACCTCAAAAGTACAGCATCATCTTCGGTGGTGGATTGTCTCTACCATACGTAGAGGGAAACCGGAATGACTTTTTCAATAAAAACGGTAACCGGGTAGGTTATGACCTGATGACGGAAGGACGATACTACTTCCTCCCGAACTTTGCCGTGGGAGTTCAATATGATTATCTACGTATGGCGATCATATTGTCATGATTTCCTTAATAACCTCCGTCAACTTCACAAAATCGGCAGGATAAACGTCACCTATATTTCCGATACGGAAAGTATCGGCTTGTGAAATTTTACCCGGATAGATAACAAATCCCCTGGCTTTCAATTTCAGATAAAACTCCTTGAAGTTGAAGCCGGAAGAAGGATAATAGAAAGAGGTGATAACAGGAGATTGCTGATCATCAGAGAGTAGGGTCTTGTAACCCAAAGCGCGCATACCTTTCACCAGTATGCGATGATTTTCGCAGTAGCGGGCGTAACGTGCTTTCACACCACCTTCGGCCTTCAGTTCACTCAACGCCTGCATAAAAGCCCGTACTACATGGGTAGGCGAAGTAAAACGCCATTTACCACATCCCTTTTCCATAACTTCCCATTGATCGTAGAGGTCAAGTGAAAGTGAGCGGGCTACACCTTTACATTGTTCCAACAACGAACGGCGCGCAATGATAAAGCCAAATCCTGGTACTCCCTGAATACACTTGTTGGCGCTACTAATCATAAAATCGATACCCGATCGGGCCATGTCTATAGGTACACCACCGAAACTACTCATGGCATCTACAATCAGTACCTTACCGTGAGATTTTACCACAGCGGCAATCTCCTCAAGAGGATTAAGTACACCAGTGGTTGTTTCACAATGTACCACAGAAACGTGAGTAACCTCGGGATGTTTTTTCAGATAAGTGTCAATCTTCATAGCATCCACCGGTTCGGTTTCCTCAAACTTCATCACGTGGCAATCGATGTGATAGTATTCGGAAATCACCCCCATACGCTTACCGTAAGCACCGTTGGCAGCTACAAGTAGTTTATCCGTAGAGCGTACAACAGAGCCAAGAGTAGCTTCCACACAAAAACTTCCGCTACCCTGCATCAATACAGCGGTATACTCTTCAGGGCAACTTGTGGCAATCTCCACCAATTCTTTACGGATTACTTCCACAATATCCAGATTATAGTCTTCATCCCAAGTACACCAGTCACTCATCATGGCTTGTTTTACAGTATCGGTAGTTGTCAAAGGGCCGGGAGTCAAAAGTAAATAAGGTCTCATATTGATAATATTTAGTGATTAATGTTAATGATGATTTTCACAATGCCATGCGCTCATTGATATCCTCAATCAGCATCGGGAGTTCGGCTATGGTATCCACCACATAGTCGGCACCGGCAGCATACATACGATCACGTACTTTTGCCATACGGCATTTCAGTTCGCCCATAGACAGGTTACGGGTTTCCTCTTCACTCAGTCCCAGTTCGTTACTCCCCATCACCACCCCCACACTCCATACACCGGCATTCACGCCTTCACGGATATCGGCAATAGTGTCTCCGTACTTCAATACGGAAAACCGGGAAGGCACATCAAGCAGGCACATGTTCTGATAAATCATATAAGGTTTGGGACGGCCACCGGGCAAATGATCCGATGTGACACATGTATCAGTCTTGTATCCTTTTTTCTCCGCTATGGGAATTACCACATCCATCATACTCTTGGTATATCCGGTGGTAGATCCTATCTTGATGCCTTTGGTGCGCAGACCGGCAATCACTTCCACCACACCCGGAATAGGATTGCTATAGCCTTCCAAAGTCGCGAACAACACATCTTGGAAACGTTTATAGCATTCCCGCACATCGTTTTCATCAGGGGTACGCCCGTATTTCCGATGGAACTCCTCTGCTACACGCTCAATGGCGAAAAGGGCCCGGATTTCCTCAATCTTAGTCAGTCCCATATGAGCACGTGTTTCGGCAGGAGTCACATTCACTCCCATCTGCTTGAAACTTTCCACGAAAGCCGCTACCGGTGCAAAACATCCATAATCGACGGCAGTACCTGCCCAGTCCATTATCACACATTCTATTTTCTTCATATTGCTATTGTTTATGTTACCCATTCTTGTAAAACTGAAATCTATCATATCGTAGGATTTAAAGTTAATAATTCGTTATAGTTATCCGTGCCGGATATTTTTTTCCGCGTATCGCCCATCCGTTTAGCCTGCACCACATAGATGGCAGATGCCACGAAAGCAATGCAACAGATCACACCCACAAAGACACTCATTTCGTTATAGAATACCGCCCAATCCACATCTGGAGCCTTCAACTCTTTGAAAAGCAGCAATGCCAATGTACCCACATAACCGATGAAGTCGATGGTGATGATGAAGAACCCCACATTCCCCTTCACCTTGAAACAAGCGATGAACCGTTCAAAGAAGATAGTCTGAAAACTGAGATATGCTATATCTATACAAAGCGTTTGCAGAAAGAGCCACAAGGTGGTGGAGATCTGTACTTGTCCGGTACCCAACAAAGCCAATATACCCGTACCTACTGTAGAAAGTCCCAGCAATAGACAGAGCACTTTCAGATGATTACCACAGAAAGCAAGCAACGCAAACGTACCCAGCAACACAAGAGTAGCGATAGCATCGAGCTTGGCAAAAAGCCAGGAAGAAATAGCACTCACATCAATGATACAGACAATAAAATCTTCTTTGATGTCGCGCTGGACAGTAAGCATCAGATTGGCGATAAAGAGTAAAAGTAACAACGGCATATATTGCCTGAACAGTTTCCACCGTTGCTGTCCATTGAGGGTAACCCGCTCGGAACGTGCAGCGATGTCAACAGCCGTAGGACGTGGGAACTTGGTCATCATCCACCCCATGAAGCAAAGCAAAGGGAAAGCCAAAGCACCGACCAAAGCAGGCATCCAAAACTCGCTTACATGAAGTTGGTTCAACGCATAGAGTCCCATACTCTTGGCTACACCCGAGCTGAGTGCCATGCTCACCCCCATGATACTTGCCAAAATATCGGTAGTGCGCCGCCCTTCAAGGAAACTGAATATCACACCCCACATACATCCTAAAGAAAGACCATTGAAAAAGAGCGCTATTATATTATAAGGTACAGGTAGTAATCCGAATGCCAGCAACGACGCTTCGGACAAGGCTGCCGAGCCAATGATGAACTTCAACCGGTTTTGCGGTTTCAACTCTGAGATGAACTTAATGCCGAACAACTTCGCACATACGTAACCGATGAGTTGGATGATACTTACTATAATTTTATAGTCCATACCGGCAATCTGCAATCCTTCAAATTCGGCAGCGGTAAATGGTTTACGTAAAGCATAAACCAACGAATAAGACAAAAGTGCTGTTCCCCCCATCCAAAGAATAAAAACCCATTCCGGTGTATGTTCTCCAGCCATTCTGCATTGCGCCACTGTTTTGCCCCCTATCTGTTTATTCGGTGATAAATTCATATTCTACTTCGTTTTTTTGACGGGACAAAAGTAAGGAGGCCTTATGAAGCAAAAAATGAATAAAACAGGAATAATAAATGCGAAATAATTCAGAAATATTCATGCAATTGTAATGTAACACGTCCCCTAAGGAGAAGAAAACACATTTTTTACAAAAAGTAAGATACAGAAATTTGGGTATCGGAAAAGAAAAGTAATTTTGCCATTCATTAATGGACATAGAAGCATGAACGAATTGAAAGAAATCTACGACCGTATTACCTTCTTACGCAAAAAGGGAGTAAAGATGAAAGAGATGGCCGAACAGACCCAACTCACTCCCAGTGTACTTTCCGCCATGTATTCCACTGTGTTCCCCACCTATTTCAAGAATGTGGAAAAAGGGATGGATGAAGATGATGCCTTGGACAATGCCCTGATATGGGTGAATAACCTGTCGAAAAAGAAGTTCCTGGGTTCTCTTCCACAAATGAAGCAGAAACTTTTCTCCATAGACCTGACGGTAAAAGAACAGCCGGACGGACGAAATCCTTTCCTTGATGAACTGGAGCAAAACTCCCGCCGAAGTGTGAACCACATCGCCAATTACAGCGGTATTTATACCAGCTATAGCCTATCTTCCAGTACCAATGACCTGAAGATAGAACCTTATCTCATTGCTCCCGCCGAAAACGGAAATTACATTGAGGTGGGACATACCAACGCCCATGGTACCACTCATTGGGGGTTCGGAATGATGAACGGCATGAGCCATCTTTACCTGGCTTTCAACGAAAGCCAATCGCCCCAACTCTCGATGTTCAACATCTGCCTAAAACTACCCTTGTTCGACCGTCCGCCCTTTTTGCGTGGCATCTATCAATGTTTCGACTACAATTTCAATCCCATAGCCCGCCGCATCCTTCTGGTAAAGCAAACCGACGATACCGATCACCAGAAATTCCTGCAACAACAAGGTGTATTGAAGCCATACGAGGAACTGGACGAAACCGAATTGCTCTATTACAACTACACTTGCCGCGAGGGTGACGTAATTCGTATGTGTAATATCCCTACCCCAAGAATGAACAGTGATGATCTGGCTCTGGAAAAGAAGATCCTGGAGCTGACCGGTTGTAAATAAATCAGACACAATCAAAACAACCCTCTCCCGCACCAATCCCTATAAATCAATTACCGGAAAAGGCAGGAAGAGGGTTCACTCATAAAAACCTGTTAAGGTGTATCTGCCTTGAAGCAAGTCTTCCAAGTACCTGCTTCAAGAATTCGTTACATTATTTCAAAACACGTACACTTTTCAACATGTCATCCGTAACAGAGCCATACTTGATGCCGGATACTTTGGTAGAAGCGACACCGGTTTCGACGTTACGAGTCACACCATAACTGCCGTACTTGAATTTATAGCGGGAAATGACAGCCGAATTATCCGTTCCTTCTTGGTCGTGATACCCCAGTGTTATGATACCATACCATGAAGAGAGGTTTAAACCGCCTATCTCATAGATAGATGTATACGAACTCTTGAACACATCCAGTCCTTGGTTTTGGCAAACCGTTGCCCACGCGATGTCCGGTTCATTCTCAAACTGGTCATATTCTTCCACAAAAACACCTCTGTAGGATCTGCAGAAAGAGTATCCTACATTACTGGCTGTATTACTGAACTTGCTTGAATATATCCGATAACTGAATGAGCTTTTCGTATTTCCGGCCTTTATTACAGTAGCCTTCGGAGGATAATTGTCACGTTTAGTATACAATTCCATAGAAGAAACTATTCCGGGAGCCAAGTAAGTGTATCCTCCCACATCAGTTCTATTTTCCGCAAAAGGTATAATATAGACACGATAGCCCTTTCCTGCATCCAGTCCGGTAACATAACCGATCTTTGTCTTTCCATCTTCTCCTATGACAGTACCATTTTTCATTGCTTCCTTTACCACCTGCAAGTCATTGGCCGGTTCCTGGCCCAATTCGTAACAAGACATTATGAACCCGTGTGCGGGAGCTACCTTAAGAGTCACCGAAACACCACTCTGTAACGTCAGGAAATCAACGATATCTACTTTAAAATCGCTACGGTTATACAACTCCTTGGTAGTGACGGTAAGGGTCTTTTTATCCAACTGTTTCCCTCTGTCATCAAAAGAAACTACTGTAAAGGTATACTTGGTCGCAGGTTTCAAATTAGTATAAGTCACATTCTGCGTGGTTGTTCCATATCCGTAATTACTGTTTTTATATTCTTCATAATCCTCAGGATCATAGCTCGTACCTTCGGATACACGTACATACCGCGCGTTTTCGGGTATCAGGATAGAAATCGTACCGTACAAATCTTCTACATCTTTAGACGTAACGTTCAATGAGGACGAAGAAGGAGCGTCTTCATCCGGTATCAGACTTACTTCCCACTCATTGTCGCCGGCTGTGACATTGCCTGTCTTCGTAAACGGCTTATATCCCTCCACATTGATATTAACGGTTACCATTCCGGAAACAAGGCCATCGTACTTATTGTTACACAAAGCAGCTCCGGAGTCGTCGGTAGTATCGGTACAAAGCAACTTGTTGTTCTGTACAAACTCCACATCCACTCCTTCCAGCAAATAATTGTCCGAAGCATCGCGCACATACACATAGAGTTCGGCAGGCTCACCGCCTACCACATCCTTTTCATCGTCATCCGAACTACATCCCACCGCCAACATACTTAAAAACATCAGCAGTCCTGTCATTTTCAAAAACCTCATAATAGTACATTTTTTCGTTAAGACTCTTTTTCGATAATCAAGACAAGCAGAGCCTATCGCTTGTATTTTGGGCATAAAAAAAGCATGGACCGAACTATATCCATGCTCTGAGGTATTTGGCCTAACCCACTAATACGAATAAGTCCTGCCCACGCTATAGCGTAGACATCTACAAACTTATTCTTGTATTAGTTCTTCCAACGGCCAAATTTTCAGAGCATTACAGAATAAATAGCAAATGCTAAGTCTTTCCACAAAAATGCGAAGCCTTGCCACCGCAATTACTTCACAATGCAAAGATATTATTATTTATCCAAAAACAACAAACCGATGACGATTTTCACACGACCTATTCCTTCCTCTATTATAGAAGGACATGACAGAGTTCGATGAAGAAACCACATCAATCCCTTAAGAAAACATACTCTTATCGGGGGGAAAGTTTGCCCACTCCAAAGAAAAGATGTATCTTAGCTGCCAAGATACAAATCTCTGCAGCCGGGATGGCCATCTCAGCAGCCAAGATATATATCTCGCGGCGTGAGATGAAGCTTTTCCTATACTTCAACCCTCTTCTTCAAGGAACAGAGACTACCTTGTGAACCGACTTATACCGTCCATCTGATAACATCAGTCTCGTTAGCGTTTTATATACAACAGACATCATGGCAGAATACCAAATGCAAGAGCTGACCCTCCCCGGAGAGGACGGCAAGAAAGTGCTTTATCCCCGCATGAAGATTTGGGGACAAGTAGACCTCGGCTATCTGGCCGAACATATCAACTACGCCAGTACCTTCACCCCCGGTGATATTATCGGGCTGGTGAAATCGCTGACACAGGCCATTGCCCGTGAGATGGGCGAAGGACACTCGGTGAAAATAGACGGACTGGGCGTATTTACCCCCTCATTGGGAATACGTGACGGATTTGAACGTGAAAGCGGCGAACCGGGCGGACAGAAACGAAATGCCATGAGTATCTACATGCAGAACATCAACTTCCGGGCGGACAAGGAGTTTATACAAGAAACGGGGATGCACTGCCGGCTGGACCGCTCAAAGTGGAAATTCCAGCGTTCATCTTCGCGCTATACGGCAGAACAACGTTTGAGGCTGGCACAAAATTATCTGCAAACAAACGTTCTACTGAAAGTAAATGACTATTGCAACATGACAGGACTGTTGCGCAACGCTGCCGCACTGGAACTGAAAAGATGGAGCGAAATGCCTGACAGCGGCATAGGATACACCGGCAGAGGTTCGCACAAAATCTATATACGGAAAGAGGTGCAACAGAAAATGCCCTGACAACAGCGAGAAAAATGCGGGAAAAAAGACTCCCCGCTATTCTTCTACCTGCATCGCCACCACCTCTTGCAACACGCTGACAGCTTCTTCCACAGTCTTTACGTCCTTTACCAACATACTCCGTTTGCCATTCTGCTCACGCAGGTCACAGCGACGGGTATATTTCATCATATAGGCGATGACTTTCCCAAATGCCTGACTCTGATAATATGGACTGTCCGGATTGGAAATAAAGAACAGGGACATACGTCCACCCTTCAGGAAGACTTTCTCCGCACCGATGCGCGCGGCAAGGCGGCGAAGCGGAACAATGCGCAGAAGTTCTTCGGTTTCGGAAGGAACGGGGCCAAAGCGATCTTCAAGACGAGCACGGAAGGCTTCTACATCTTTATCGAGCGTCATGCTATCCAATTCCCGATAGAGCAACATGCGTTCGCTGCTACCGGTGACGTAAGTGGCGGGAAGCAGGAGTTCGAGATCACTTTCCACCTGGCACTCGTCAACGAACTGTTCACCACTGATAACACCCCCATCGGCTTTCAGCTCGTCGGCATACAAGTCGGCGAACTCATCGGTCTTCAATTCATGTACGGCTTCGGAGAGTATCTTTTGATAGGTTTCATAACCAAGGTCGGCAATGAAACCGCTTTGTTCCGCACCCAACATATTTCCCGCACCGCGGATGTCGAGGTCTTGCATAGCGATATGGATGCCACTACCTAAATCGGAAAAATTCTCGATGGCTTGCAGGCGGCGCTTGGCTTCCGGAGTAAGGGAAGACAGAGGAGGAGCCAACAGATAGCAAAAGGCTTTCTTGTTGCTTCGCCCCACACGGCCACGCATCTGGTGGAGGTCACTCAGTCCGAAGTTCTGGGCCTGGTTGATGACAATGGTATTGGCATTGGGGATATCAATACCACTTTCTATGATGGTGGTGGCAAGCAACACATCGTAATCATAATTGACGAAATCCAATATGATCTTCTCCAGTTCGGCAGGTTCCATCTGGCCATGACCGATGGCAACACGGCAGTCGGGAATATGACGCTGGATCATCATTTTGAGTTCCACAAGATTGGAAATACGATTATTCACGAAGAATACTTGTCCGTTGCGGCTCATTTCGAAGTTGATGGCATCGGCTATGATTTCTTCATTGAAAGTATGTACTTCCGTCTGAATGGGATAACGGTTGGGCGGCGGAGTTTGGATGACGCTCAAATCGCGGGCACCCATCAATGAGAATTGTAAAGTTCGGGGAATGGGCGTAGCAGTCATGGTGAGCGTATCTACATTGACCTTTAGCTGACGAAGTTTCTCTTTGACAGAAACTCCGAATTTCTGCTCCTCGTCAATAATCAGCAAGCCAAGATCTTTGAACTTCACATCTTTACCCAGGATACGATGAGTACCGATGAGGATATTCACTTCGCCGTCGGCAAGTCCCTTGATTACCGCTTTGGCTTGCGCGGCGGTGCGTGCACGGCTCAGATATTCCACCTTACAAGGCAAACCTTTCAGGCGTTCCTTGAAAGTCTGGAAATGCTGATAGGCAAGAACGGTAGTAGGCACCAAGACAGCTACCTGTTTGTTGTCGGCAACGGCTTTGAAAGCAGCCCGCACGGCAACTTCCGTTTTTCCGAAACCGACATCACCACACACCAGACGATCCATCGGACGGGCACTTTCCATATCAGCCTTTACCTCGGCAGTGGCTTTACTCTGGTCAGGAGTATCCTCATAAAGGAAAGAAGCTTCCAATTCATGTTGCAGGAAACTGTCGGGACTGTATTGAAAACCTTTCTCTTCACGGCGCTGTGAGTAAAGTTTGATGAGATCACGGGCAATGTCTTTTATCTTGGTCTTGGTACGGTCTTTCAACTTTTCCCAAGCCCCCGTACCCAATTTATTCAAGCGCAGAGCCTCCCCATCCTTCCCCTTATACTTGGACACTTTGTGCAGGGAATGAATAGAGACGAATACGACATCTTCATTCTGATAGACAAGCCTCATCACTTCTTGAGTGGTATCCCCATTGGGAATACGTACCAATCCGGTGAAGCGTCCCACACCGTGATCAGTATGGACAACATAATCGCCCGGAGTAAACTGGTTGAGCTCTTTCAGGGAAAGCGCCACCTTTCCGCTACGCGCTTTCTCACTCTTGAGGTTATACTTATGAAAACGGTCGAACAACTGGTGATCCGTAAAGATACAGAGACGCAATGTGTTATCGGCAAATCCCTCGTGCAAGGTACGTTCGACAGCGGTAAAAGCGATGTTATCGCCCCGATCCTCAAAGATGGCACGGATACGGTCGGTTTGCTTCACACTGTCGCTACATATATATAGGGTATAATTTTGTGCAAGGTATTCCTGAAAAGTTTCTGCCGCAAGGTCGAAGTTCTTATGGAAAATAGGTTGGACGGAAGTATCGAACGAAATAGTTGCATCAGGTGTTCCCGTAGGTTTTGTACCAAATTCCATCCGCCGGAAATCAAGCGCACGTAATGTAAACTCTCCTCCATCAATCAATTTGCCTTCTAAAGTGACGATTCCGTTTTCTTCCGATTCACGGGCAACAATGGCTTGAGGTGTAAGTGCTTCATCATGTACAGTCTGTATACGCTCGCGCAACCACAGGAAATCGCGCATGGAAAGTATGGTATCAGGTTGAAGAAAATCCAGAAACGACACCATACCACCACTACCGTTTTGCTCCAGACTACGGCTCAAATCGGGTACTATCACTATACTCTCTTTCTTCTCTTTGGAAAGCTGGGTATCGACTTCGAAGGTACGGATACTCTCTACTTCATCACCGAAAAAGTCGATTCGGAAAGGAGATTCGGAAGAAAAAGAAAAAACATCGATGATACTACCACGGACAGCATATTGTCCGGGTTCGTAGACATAATCTACATATTCAAAACCATAACTGCGTAATACTTCCGTGATGAAATTCATATCTACCTTTTCGCCCGTATGAAGTTTCAGGGTCTTATCGCCAAGTTCTTTGCGAGAAACCACTTTCTCTGCCAAAGCATCGGGATAGGTCACCACACAAAGTCCTTCTTCTCCCTTTTGTAAACGGCTCAGGACTTCAGTACGCAGAATTTCATTGGCGGCATCCTTCTGTCCGTATTTAATGGCACGCCGGAAAGAAGAGGGGAAAAACAATATTTTTTCCGTTCCCAATATCCGGGTCAAGTCATGATAGAAATAACCGGCTTCTTCCAAATCGCCCAAAATGAAAACGAACGGAACCTCGGCACGTTGCACCAACACGGATGAAAACAAGGAAGCAGCGGAAGCACACAGGCCACCACAGTACAAATGCCGGATAGAAGAGTCTTTAAACAACCGGCCCATACCCTCTACGTTGGGATGGGCGGCGTACAAGCGTTGTAGTTCGGTAATAGTCATCACGTTTGTTTTTATTTCACCACAAACTACACGGACTTACACAGATTGTCTAAATCATTAATCTGTGTAAATCTGCGTAATCCGTGGTGAGTTTCCGGCGCAAAAATACTAAATAATCCTTAGTTTTATCCGTAAATGATAGAAAAGCATTACATTTGTTCCCATTAACAACTCCTCATATTTAACAGGAATATATGCAGACATCAGATAGCATCGTCATCATCCCCACCTATAACGAACGGGAAAATATCGAAAATATAATTCGTGCCGTCTTCGCTTTGGAGCACGGTTTCCATATTCTCATCATTGAAGACGGATCGCCCGACGGAACGGCGGATATCGTAAAAAAACTACAAAAAGAGTTTCCCGAACGTCTGTTTATGGTGGAACGTAAAGGAAAACTTGGCTTGGGCACGGCTTATATCGCAGGTTTTAAATGGGCGTTGCAACACGATTACGAATATATCTTTGAAATGGATGCGGACTTCAGCCACAATCCCAAAGACTTGCCGCGCCTCTACCAAGCTTGTGCAGAAGAGGCTGCCGACATAGCCATAGGTTCACGATATGTAAGTGGTGTCAATGTGGTAAACTGGCCCATGGGACGTGTGCTGATGTCTTATTTCGCATCCAAATATGTACGTATCATCACCGGATTGCCTATCCATGATACGACTGCAGGGTTTGTATGTTATCGCAGACGGGTATTGGAGACTATCGACCTCGACGGTATACGTTTCAAAGGCTACGCTTTTCAGATTGAGATGAAATTTACCGCCTACAAATGCGGGTTCAAGGTAAAAGAAGTGCCTGTCATCTTCATCAACCGCGAATTGGGAACCTCCAAGATGAACAGCAGCATTTTCGGTGAGGCCGTCTTCGGAGTGATGAGATTAAAATGGAACAGTTGGTTTCACAAATTCCCAAAAGCGGCCGATGATAACTAATTAGCCATTATCAACTATCAATTATCCATCAAAGAAATGAAAAGAACGCTGATACATAATGCAATGATTGTCAATGAAGGACAATCCATCCAAGGTTCCGTTGTCATAGAAGACGGACGTATCGCCGAGGTACTGACAAACTGGAAACCTCTCTCCGCTCCTTGTGATGAAACGATTGACGCTACCGGTTGCTACTTGTTGCCGGGTATTATAGACGACCACGTGCATTTCCGTGATCCCGGATTGACCCATAAGGCAGACATCTTTACCGAAAGCCGGGCAGCTGCCGCAGGAGGTGTCACTTCTATTATGGACATGCCGAATACAAATCCACTCACTACATCGTTGGATGCCTTACATGCCAAGTTCGATTTGCTGAATGAAAAGTGTATCGTCAATCACTCTTGTTATTTCGGTGCAACCAATACGAATTATACCGAGTTTGATAAATTAGACAGACATCGTGTTTGCGGTATTAAACTATTCATGGGATCAAGTACCGGCAATATGCTGGTAGATAAGATGAACAGCCTGCTGAAGATATTCAATGGAACTGACATGCTGATTGCTGCCCATTGCGAAGATCAGGAAACCATACTTGCCAATATAGAGAAATACAAAGCGAAATATAAGGGGGAACAAGATATTCCCGTCAAGGAACATCCCAATATCCGCTCCATAGCTGCATGCTATACATCTTCGGAACTGGCGGTACGCCTGGCTACAATTGCCGGGGCAAGATTACATATACTTCATGTATCTACCGCTAAAGAGTTGAAACTATTCAGCGACGCTCCTCTTTCCGAAAAGCTGATTACAGCTGAAGCATGTATAGCCCATCTGATATACGGAACTTCCGATTATAGTAAATTAGGTACACGCATTAAATGTAATCCTGCCATTAAAAGACCTATCGAGCAGAGAGCCATACGCGCGGCAGTCAATTCAGGAGTTATCGATGTCATCGCTACAGACCACGCTCCCCATCTGCTGAGTGAAAAGAAGGGAGGCGCACTGAAAGCAATGTCAGGTATGCCTATGATACAATTCTCTCTTGTAAGCATGCTCGAACTGGTAGACCAAGGCGTGTTCTCCCTGGAAACGATTGTACAGAAGATGTGCCATGCGCCTGCACAGATATTCGGTATCTGCCGGCGAGGATATATCCGCGAAGGTTATCAGGCGGACTTAGTGTTGGTACGCCCCAATACTCCTTGGGAGGTAACTACTAAAAACATTCTAAGCAAATGCGGCTGGAGTCCACTGGAAGGACACACGTTCAATTGGAAAGTAGAAAAAACATTTGCCAACGGACACCTTATTTATAATGACAACAAGGTGGACGAGGCTTACCGGGGAGAAGAGTTGAGATTTGATTATAAATCCTAATTTACCAGCCTTTGCCTGTAATCAATTATAAAGTTCACGAAGTAACGCCCTATATCAACTGGATATACTTTTTCCATGCATGGGGTTTTCAGCCACGGTTTGCAACTATAGCCGGTATAGATGGTTGCTATGTTTGTCGTGCCTCTTGGATAACCACCTTTCCTGCAGAAGAACGTGTGAAGGCTGTAGAAGCAATGCAGCTTTTCAAGGAGGCAAGCAGAATGCTGAATGCATTGGATGGAGAACTTACCATCCAATGCATTTACCGGTTATGCCAAGCCAACTCGGATGGTGACGACCTGATTATAGAAGGAACGACTTTCCCTTTACTTCGACAACAAACGCCACATCCTGACGGGAGCCCATTTCTCTGTTTAAGCGATTTCATACGCCCGCTTTCATCGGGTACGACTGATACGATAGGGTTGTTTGCTTCTTCCATCAAGGAAGAAACTGAAAAATATTACAAAGACGACCCGTACAAACTTCTGCTCGTACAGACATTAAGCGACCGTCTGGCAGAAGCCGCAACCGAAAAAATGCACGAATATGTCCGTAAAAGGGCATGGGGATATGTGCCCGATGAGTCTTTATCTATTCCGGACTTGCTGGTAGAGAAATACCAAGGTATACGTCCGGCTGTAGGCTATCCTTCCTTGCCCGACCAATCGGTCAATTTCATACTGGATGAATTGCTCGACATGAAGCAGATCGGAATTACATTGACTGAAAACGGAGCTATGCACCCGCATGCTTCCGTTTGTGGAATGATGCTGGCTCATCCGGCATCCCATTATTTCGCTGTCGGCAAAATCGGTGAAGACCAGTTGGAAGACTATGCTCGACGGCGTGGAATGCCTGTCAATGAAATGCGAAAATACCTCGCAGCGAACCTCCGATAATTATTTTTGTTTTTATCTTTGGAGAGGTGATTTTCCAGCTTTCATTGCGACTAACAGAACAAAAAGCGAATTGAGAATAAAAACAATGGAAAACTTAGAACAAGAGTTCTTATCCGTGATACGGGAATACGAGCGTGTCATCTATAAGGTGTGTTATTTATACACCACACCTAATGCTACTCTCAATGACCTGTATCAGGAAGTAATACTCAATATTTGGAAAGCATTTCCTAAATTCAGGAGAGAATGTAAAGTTTCAACATGGATTTATCGAATTTCGCTGAATACCTGTATCAGCTTCTTGCGAAAAGAAAAAAATATTCCTGAAATTGTAACTTTGACGCAAGAAGCTGACCGTACTGAAGAAAACGACGAAACACAAGCTATGCTGAGACAACTCTACCAGATGATAAACCGGCTGGGACAACTGGAGAAATCCATCATTCTGCTCTATCTGGAAGAAAAAAGTTATGAAGAGATAGCCGAGATTACCGGTCTGACCGTAACTAACGTTGCCACCAAACTCAGCCGTATTAAAGACAAACTGAAAAAAATGAAGAAGGAGGAATAACATAATGGAACTGGATGAACTGAAAAAATCATGGAATGTACTGGATGCCCAGTTGCAAAAGGAACCTATTGCAGATGAGGAACGTATAAAGGAATTGATTGCCGGATACAAAGCGAATACTCGTGTGAGCATGGGATGTATATTGAACTCTCAACGCTTTTCACTCATCATCGGTGTCGTTGTTATTCTGCTTGCTATTGTCGCTGCCATCATTTTCCTACCCAATATCGTGGAAAACGAGAAATGGATTAACAAATTGTATATTATTGGCGGATTTATAGTTATAAGTATTATCGTTGGATTTTGGTGGGACTGGAAAACCTATCAATGGAATAAGAAGACTGAAATAGACAAAATGTCTGTAGCAGAAGTAAGCCGCCGTATGACCATTTTCCGTAGTTGGACTCGTACTGAGGTTTGGATCACGGCAATATGGGCCGTATTATTCACTATCCTGTTTTATTGGGTAATGGAGTATTATTTGCAGCCCGTCATAGTACAAGTCACCCTGATAAGCATCCTTACGATATTTGATATCTTAATCATTTATTTTATCTATAAAAAGATGATATACAAGCATCTTGACTCTATCAACAAAAACATAGAAGAACTGAAAGATATATGTACAGAATAACTTTAATCCTTCTTCTTTCCCTGCTCCTACCCGATGTATATATCTATCTGGTATACATCGTAAAACGGACACGTAGTATTCTTTGGCGTTGTGCCTACTGGCTTCCTTCTGCCATATTGGTGCTTCTGTATCTTTATTTCATCTATATGACCGGAGACAATGCCCTCTCCCGTCATTCACAAAGTATCGGAAAACTGGCAATAGCCGTCATGTTGTTTGCTGTTCCTAAAATACTGTTTATGTTCTCTTCACTACTCGGCATATTGTGCCGGGGTATCAGCCGTTGTTTGTCATTTCTGCTTTTCCGTACATCTTTCAAAGAACCATGTTTTCCTTTCGTTGTCCATCGTTTGCCATTCACGGTTTTAGGACTGACTTTAGGTATCATCAGTTTTGCCAATATTCTTTACGGAGCATTGGCGGGCATTACTCACTTTGAAATTAAAAACGTAGAATATCATTCGACCAATCTACCTAAAGGATTTAATGGATATCGTATCCTCCAAGTGTCTGATATTCATATCGGCAGTTGGCAAGAAAAGAAAGGAGCTATTCAAAGATTAGTAAATCTGATTAATGAGCAACATCCTGATCTCATCGTCTTTACCGGTGATCTGGTGAACCAGCAAAGCCATGAATTAGACGACTTCCGGAATGTCCTTTCGGAACTACATGCTCCCGACGGAGTCTATTCTATCTTGGGTAACCATGATTACGGAACTTATTTTCACTGGAAGAACCGGAAAGAAGAGGAAGAAAACTTGAACTATCTGTTAGAACAACAAAAAGTGATGGGATGGAAATTGCTGAACAATGAACATACCATCTTATATCATCAGGGGGACAGTATCGCTCTTATCGGTGTAGAGAATGACGGAGAACCTCCTTTCTCACAACATGCCGACTTACCTCGTGCCATACAAGGAACAGAGGGGTTGTTCAAAATATTACTAAGCCATAATCCTACCCACTGGCGACGTGAAGTATTGCCAGATTCGGACATTGACCTGATGCTCTCCGGACACACCCACGCCATGCAGATGGAAATGTTCGGACACTCATTATCCTCGCTTAAATATCCTGAATGGTCGGGTATGTATTACGATGGGAAAAGAGCTTTGTATGTCAATGTCGGCATTGGCTATGTAGGATTACCTTTCCGCTTTGGTGCCTGGCCGGAAATCACGATCATAAAATTAGTCAGTGATAATGGATGACAAAATATAAAAAACGTCTATCTTTGTAGCAACAAAATCCAACACCTATGAAGATACTCTATAATATTTATCAGGTTTGCTTTGCGCTGCCCATACTTTTAATATTGACAATTCTTACGGCATTGGTAACGATTATCGGTTCATTGCTGGGTGGTGCTCATATTTGGGGGTATTACCCCGGTAAAATATGGTCACAACTCATCTGCTATCTATTACTTATTCCGGTAAAGGTGCATGGACGTGAAAAACTCCATAAACATACTTCATACGTATTCGTCCCCAACCATCAGGGTTCATTCGATATTTTCCTGATTTATGGTTTTCTGGGAAGAAATTTCAAATGGATGATGAAGAAGAGCTTGAGAAAAATACCTTTCGTAGGGAAAGCTTGTGAAAGTGCAGGACATATCTTCGTAGACCGCTCCAGTCCCAAGAAAGTATTGGCAACTATGAAACAAGCGGAGTCTTCACTTAGAAATGGAGTGTCACTGGTAGTATTTCCTGAAGGGGCACGTACTTTTAGCGGACATATGGGATACTTTAAGAGAGGTGCTTTTCAATTGGCGGATGAGCTACAACTGGCTGTAGTACCTGTCACCATTGATGGTTCTTTCGAAATTTTACCCCGTACCGGAAAATGGATACACCGTCACCGTATGATACTGACTATCCATGATCCCATCCCCCCAAAAGGGCAAGGCATGGAAAACATAAAAGCAACTATGGCAGAAGCTTATACAGCCGTAGAAAGTGCCTTACCGGAAAAATTCAAGGGAATGATTAAGAACGAAGATCAAGACCGATAAAGCCTTGCTTCATTCTTTTGGGATAATAAAAAGTTTTATTATTGTTGAGATGCTTCAGAAGCGGCATTTTGTTCCATACGCTTGTGTTCTTCAATCAAACGCATATTCTCCTTCGCTTTGGATAAAAAATCCTTTACCAACGGGTTTTGCTTAAATGTTTGAGGAGCAGTACGCATAATATCTTCTATCTGTGGAGTCATGATGGGATAAGGCAAAGTACTGCATACCATCATAAAGACATTGGGACCGAGGACATTCTCATAGTTATCGGTAATAAATCCTTTGACATAGTCACTCATTTCCTTTGCCAAAGCTTCGCCCTCTTTCATCAGTTCATCATGAACATCTTCCAATCTGACACCTTCCAACACCATGCGGGCTTCCTTTCTATCCAATTCTTCAATCTTCACTTCCAATTCGTTACGCTTGTCTATAAACTCATAAAGTTGGTTGTTAAGCAACGTACCCTTAGCAGTCAGTTGCGTATTCGAAATGGAAACTTCAATCTTACCGTCTTCAAGCACCAAAGGCATGATACCTTCGTCACCCATATAAAGAGTTACCATCATTACAGAATCAACCTTTCCTTTCATCTTGAAAAGGCCGTGAACGACTTCCGCCGAATCGATAGCTACCCATTGTCCGTCTTGAAGAGTTTTGAGGAATAACATTTTCCCGTCAAGGCTTGTTACTGAGGAACTACCCTCAATTTTGTACTTACGACTACAAGAGACGAATAACACGAGCAAAAGCAAAAGAGGCAAAATACGGTTTACACTCATTCTAATCATGCAGGAAACGATTTATGAATTACACGCAGCAAAGGTATTAATATTCCTTATAAACCGGATAGAAAGAAAGGAATTTTCATTTGGTTTACGTATTTTTGCACAATCATAAATAATAAAAATAGAAAAAATATACATGTCAACTTATGCTCCTTTTGCAAAACCTCTTTATGTAATGCTCAAGCCCGTAGGGGCTGTATGTAATCTGGCATGCGATTATTGTTATTATCTGGAAAAGGCTAAGCTCTATACCAACAACCCGAAACACGTGATGAGCGATGAACTGCTGGAAAAATTCATCGAAGAATATATAAACTCACAAACCATGCCACAGGTCCTGTTTACCTGGCATGGAGGAGAAACTTTGATGCGCCCGCTTTCCTTTTACAAACGGGCTATGGAACTACAAAAGAAGTATGCCAAGGGCCGCACTATCGACAACTGCATACAGACTAATGGCACATTACTGACGGATGAATGGTGTGAGTTCTTCAAAGAGAACAACTGGCTGGTAGGTGTGTCCATCGATGGTCCGCAAGATTTCCACGATGAATATCGTAAAAACAAGCTGGGAAAACCCTCTTTCGTCAAAGTGATGCAGGGAATTAATCTGCTGAAAAAACATGGGGTTGAGTGGAATGGCATGGCGGTTGTCAACGATTATAATGCCGATTACCCACTGGATTTCTATAACTTTTTCAAGGAATTGGATTGCCACTATATTCAGTTTGCCCCTATTGTGGAACGAATTACATCCCGTCAGGACGGACGTCATCTTGCTTCTTTAGCCGACAAAGAAACCGCCACACAGTTGGCCGACTTTTCCGTAAGTCCTGAGCAATGGGGGAATTTCCTCTGTGCTCTATTCGATGAATGGATTAAAGAGGACGTCGGGACTTATTATATCCAACTGTTCGACTCCACCCTTGCCAACTGGATAGGCGAACAACCGGGTGTCTGTTCTATGGCAAAAACTTGTGGTCATGCAGGTGTCATGGAATTCAACGGTGATGTATACGCATGCGACCACTTCGTATTCCCCGAATACAAATTAGGTAATATCTACCAGAAAACTTTGGTAGAAATGATGTACAGCGAACGGCAACAAAACTTCGGCTTGATGAAACAGAAGTCACTCCCTACTCAATGCAAAGAATGTGAGTGGTTGTTTGCCTGCAATGGCGAATGCCCTAAAAACCGTTTTGCGCATACAGCCGACGGAGAACCGGGATTGAATTATCTCTGCGCCGGATACCGGAAGTTTTTCAAACATGTGGCCCCCTACATGGATTTCATGAAACAGGAGCTGATGAATCAACGTCCTCCCGCTAATGTGATGGAGGCCATCCGTAGAGGAGAATTCAAATAAAACAATTACTAACCATACAGTCAATCATTAAACAGAAAAATAACATGAAACTAAAATTTAGAAAATGCCTGGTTGCGGTATTTGCCGCAATGGCAGTGTGTTCCGCACACGCTGACGAGGGAATGTGGTTGTTGCAATTGATGCAGCAACAGAACTCCATCGATTTGATGAAGAAACAAGGATTGAAACTCGAGGCTGACGACCTTTACAATCCTAACGGTGTGTCCTTGAAAGATGCCGTAGGTATCTTCGGCGGGGGGTGTACCGGCGAAATAATCTCTCCGGAAGGATTGATTTTGACCAACCACCACTGCGGTTACGCATCCATCCAGCAACACAGTAGTGTAGAGCACGATTACCTGACTGACGGTTTTTGGGCAAAGAACCGTAATGAAGAGTTGCCTACTCCGGGATTGGAATTTCGCTTCGTTCATCGTATCGTAGACATCACCGACCTTGTAAACTCCAAGATAAAATCCGGTGAAGTGACCGAAACAAATGCCATGACTTATCCTTTCCTCCGGAAACTTGCCAAAGAGGAATTAGAAAAGAGTGACTTGAACGGCAAACCGGGTATCGAAGTAAGAGCATTGCCGTTCTATGCCGGAAACAAATATTATCTATTCTATTATAAAGTATACAATGACGTACGTATGGTAGCCGCTCCGCCCTCATCTATCGGAAAATTCGGTGGTGAAACGGATAACTGGATGTGGCCACGCCATACCGGTGACTTCTCCATGTTTCGTATTTATGCCGACAAAAACGGAGAACCGGCAGAATATTCCGCTGACAATGTACCTTTGAAAACCCCCAAATATCTGCCTATTTCTATCAAAGGATTACAGGAAAACGACTATGCCATGATTATGGGATTTCCGGGAAGTACTAGCCGTTACCTCACCCAATCGGAAGTGAAAGAACGTATGGAAGCTGATAATCAGGCCATGATCGATATGCGTGGTGTACGTCTTGAAGTTCTGAGAAAAGCAATGGAAGCCAGCGACAAGACCCGTATCCAATACGCCAATAAATTCGCAGGAAGCAGCAACTACTGGAAAAACTCCATCGGCATGAACAAAGCCATCATCGACAATGATGTACTGGGTGCCAAAGCCGAACAAGAGAAGAAGTTCGCTGAGTTCGCTAAAGGGAAACCTGAATATGAAGGTATCGTAGAAAAGATTGACGCCATCATCACTAACAGAATGCCGGTTTACCGCCAACTAAGTTACTTGTTCGAAGCTTTGAACGGAGCCATCGAATTCGGCAGCCCATATATGGTGATGGATAACATCAAAAAGGGCATTGAAGAAAAGAACGACTCCCTGCTCAATGCTTCCAAAGTTCAATTAGAGCAGGTGTACAATGATATCCACAATAAAGACTACGATCACGAAGTGGATCGCGCTGTAGCCAAAGCCATTCTGCCTGCTCTTGCCAAAGCCTTGACACCAGAGGAGTTGCCTACTTTCTATAAAACAATCCAAGATAAGTTCAAAGGTGACTATAGCGCTTTTGTCGATGATATTTACGACAACTCAATTCTTTCCAACCGTGAGAATTTCGACAAATTCATGAAGAAACCTACTATAAAAGCTATCGAGAAAGATCATGCAACCGCTTATTCACGCTCCAAAATAGAAAAGAGACTTGAAGTTGCCGGTGAATATCAGAAACGGTGCGGTGACCTAGAACTGCTTCACAAAACTTACATCCGTGGTTTAAGTGAAATGAAACTGCCGGTTCCTTCTTATCCGGATGCCAATTTCACTATCCGCCTGACGTATGGTAATGTAAAACCTTACAGTCCACGCGATGCCGTACATTATAAATATTACACTACCACAGACGGCATTCTTGAGAAAGAAGACCCCGAGGACAGCGAGTTCGTTGTTCCTGCCAAACTGAAAGAATTAATTCATAACAAGGACTTCGGACGTTATGCCATGCCTGACGGGACCATGCCCGTTTGTTTCCTTACCACCAATGACATCACAGGCGGAAACTCCGGTAGTCCTGTTATCAATGCCGAAGGTCAACTCATTGGCTGCGCTTTCGACGGAAACTGGGAATCGTTGAGTGGCGATATCAATTTTGACAATAACCTGCAACGTTGTATCAATCTTGATATCCGTTACGTACTCTTTATTCTCGAAAAACTGGGAGGTTGCGAGCACCTGATAAAAGAAATGACAATTATTGAGTAAATTCATATATTTACCTAGAAGAGATACGAGTGGATATCATCCAGTATACAAATGTACCCTATTCTGTTGTATACTGAATGTCATTCACTCGTATCTGAATAGTATTCAGTCGTATACTCATTCTTCCATATCAAAATACCCTACAATGACATTTTTATATGAAACGATTTTTATTATCAGTAATTTTTACATTTAGTATTTTTTTGATACAAGCCGATGAAGGCATGTGGATGCTTACCGACCTCAAAAAACAGAATGAAATCGCTATGACCGAACTCGGATTGTTGATACCCTCCGAAGAAATATACAATCCTAACGGAATAGCCCTGAAAGATGCAGTCGTACACTTCGGTGGCGGCTGTACAGGTGAAGTCATTTCTGCCGAAGGACTTGTATTGACCAACCACCATTGTGGTTATGGAGCCATCCAGCAGCATAGTAGTGTAGAACATGATTATCTGACCAACGGATTTTGGGCTATGTCTCGTGATGAGGAATTGCCTTGCAAAGGCCTTACCATCACCTATATCGATCAAATATTGGATGTGACCGACTATGTAAATACACAGTTAAAGCAAGATCCTGATCCAAACGGAACCAACTATCTTTCTCCCAAATATCTGGAAATTGTAGCCAAACGCTTTGCCCAAGCAGAAAACATCGAAATGACTCCAGGCAAAAAGCTGGAACTAAAAGCTTTCTACGGCGGAAACAAGTACTATCTGTTTGTGAAAACCACATACAGCGACATCCGCATGGTAGGTGCCCCTCCTTCCTCTATCGGAAAATTTGGAGCCGATACGGATAATTGGATGTGGCCTCGCCACACCGGCGATTTTTCCTTGTTCCGCATCTATGCGGACAAAAATGGTCAACCGGCTACTTACAGCGAAGATAATATACCTTTGCAAGTAAAAAAGCATCTCACAATCAGCCTTGCCGGTTATCGTGAAGGAGATTTCACTTTCATCATGGGATTTCCCGGACGCAATTGGCGCTACATGATTTCCGACGAAGTGGAAGAACGCATGCAAACTACAAATTTCATGCGCCACCATGTACGTGATGTACGCCAGAAAGCACTCATGGAGCAAATGTTGAAAGACGATGCCGTACGTATCCATTATGCCAGCAAATATGCATCTTCCGCCAACTATTGGAAAAATGCCATCGGCATGAACGAAGGTCTTGTACGCTTGAAAGTATTGGATACCAAACGTGTGCAACAGGAGCAGCTCCTCGCCCGTGGCCGTGAAAAAGGGGATAGTACCTACCAAAAGGCATTCGACCAGATACGCGGCATTGTGAAGCATCGCCGCAACGCTCTCTATCATCAGCAAGCCATTCAGGAGGCTCTGATTACCGGACTCGATTTCATGCGTATCCCCAATACAGCAACATTGGTTGCCGCACTGAAAAGCAAAGACAAAGCGCGTATAAAAGCCGCTGTCGACAGCTTGCAGATAGAAGCTGACAAATACTTTGCATCTGTACCTTTCCCGGAAGTAGAACGAATAGTAGGTAAGAAAATGTTGCAGACCTATATGAAGTACATTCCTGTAGAACAACGGATTGCCATCTTCCAGATCATCGATAAGCGTTTCAAGGGAAACAGTGATGCTTTCATAGATGCTTGTTTTGATTATTCCATATTCGGCAGTAGGGAGAATTTCGCCAAATTTATCCGTAAACCCAGCTTGTATAAGATTGCCAATGACTGGATGACACTATTCAAATTCTCTATCACTGATGGGTTGCTACAGACCACTATTGCCATGATGGATGCCAACCGAAACTATAATGCCGCCCACAAAGTATGGGTAAAAGGTATGATAGATATGAAACAGGATGCAGGTATACCCATCTATCCGGATGCAAATTCCACCCTGCGCCTGACTTATGGACGTGTATTGTCATATGCACCTGCCGATGGTGTGGAATATGCGTATTATACCACCCTAAAGGGTGCCATGGAGAAAGAAGATCCCGATAACTGGGAATTTGTTGTTCCTGCCAAACTGAAACAGCTGTATCAGGCAAAAGACTTTGGACGATATGCCATGCCCAACGGTGAAATGCCTGTATGCTTCATTGTGGATACGGATAATACAGGTGGCAATTCAGGAAGTCCGGTATTCAATGCGAAAGGTGAATTAATCGGTACCGGCTTCGACCGTAATTATGAGGGTCTGACGGGTGATATAGCTTTCCGTCCGTCTTCACAGCGTGCGGCATGTGTAGACATCCGGTACACTCTATTCATTATAGATAAATACGCCGGAGCATCACATATCATCAAGGAGTTGACCATAACAGAATAAAAAAGTCCGAACAATAACGGGTTACTTTTTGTTATGTATTATGCACATAAAAAAGAAAGGAAAATAATATGGAAAAATTTGAAGAATTAATACAGTCAGAAAAGCCCGTTTTGGTGGATTTCTTTGCTACATGGTGTGGACCTTGTAAAGCCATGCATCCCGTATTGGAAGAGTTGAAGGAAGAAATCGGTGATGCCGCCCGTATTACCAAGATCGATGTCGATAAACATGAAGAACTGGCAGCTCAATACCGCATACAAGCCGTACCTACGTTTATCGTATTCAAGAAAGGTGAAGCCGTATGGCGTCATTCGGGTGTAATCAGCGGCAAAGAGCTGAAAGCTGTTATTGAACAAAATTCATAATTGAACGTGATGAAGAAATTTATAGCTATAGCCGCTCTCATCTTTACAAGTGTATTGACCTATGCTTGTACGGATGGAGCCAAACAAAATCAGACAGAAAAGAAAGAAGCTCAGAGTGGAGACGTAATCGTAATGAATAAGGATATGTTTATCAAGGATGTATTCGATTACGAAAAATCCAAAGAGTGGAAATACAAAGGCGATAAACCGGCTATCATTGATTTGTACGCCGACTGGTGCGGGCCTTGCCGTATGACTGCTCCTATCATGAAAGAATTGGCTAAAGAATATGCGGGCAAAATCGTTATTTATAAAGTCAATGTTGATAAGGAAAAAGAATTGGCAGCATTGTTCAATGCTACCAGTATTCCTCTTTTTGTGTTTATTCCGATAAAAGGTGAGCCTCAACTGTTCCGTGGAGCAGCTGATAAGGCTACTTATAAAAAAGCAATCGACGAATTTCTGTTGAAGCAATAATTGCCATCAACAGGCAGTTGACCAAACAGGCCATAATATTATATTGGGTAATTACATCCAGCATAATATTATGGCCTGTTTGGTCAACGTTATACAGATAAGGATATTATCTTCTCATTTTCATTTAATGGGTATCTCTTTCCATGAATCTCCATATAGTTCCATTACTGTTTCATAACCAGCCTTCCCCAATGCCTGTAAAGCTTCGGGACGTCCATTGTTTATTCGCTCGGGATAATGCGAATCACTATTCACCTGTACACGAATACCCAAATCATGTAAATATGAGAAATAACGTTCATTAGGATAGAAAGTACCTAAATCATGATAAGATTTGGTATTGACTTCAACTTGATAACCATAATGAGCTATTTCTGCAAAATACTCTTTTACAAGCACATCATACCACGGTTCATCCAGCAAACCGGGATGATAACAGGCTGCATTATAATGCATCTTATCGGCATGACCTACTATGTCGAATCCCCCTAATTCCAACATCCGCATCAATCGGGCATAGTATAAACGAACAACCCGCTCCACATCTCCACCAAAGTGCTCATCTACGATTTTACAGAATGTATCTGCCGTAACATCAACATCCACCACTTCTTCTTTATCATTATACAACAAATGTACGGAACCGATACGATAATCCAGCGGCAATTCACGAAAACGGGCAATGGAAGGATTACTTTCTTCATTCAGATAATCAATCTCCAAGCCGATATACAATTCTATTTGCCCGGCATATTTGGTCTTCAGACGGTGAAACTCTGCCAAATAGTCGTCCATACAATCCCACTCCATGGTCCATGCTGTGGAAAAGGGTAACGGAGCATGAGAAGAGAAACCGTAAGAGGTAAACCCCTGGCTCAAGGCAAAACGCACAAAGTCTTCCATGCCAGCCCGTCCGTCACAATACAAACTATGACTATGATAATTCGTCAGATTCATCTTTTCTAATTATAAGTTTATCCCTCTATTTCACTCAGTTCGAGCCAACGCAATGTCTTTTCATCAATCAAATCAGTCAGTTCGGGCAAGCGTTTGGACTTCTCCGTAAGTTCGTCAACTGAGAGAGTACCGCTACATAAGGCTTCTTCGATGGATTTCTTTTCCTCTTCCAGCGTAGCTATTTCCTGTTCGAGCTGTTCAAACTCGCGTTTCTCCTTAAAAGACATGCGACGCTTTTCATTCAAACGGACTTTAACAGTTTTGTCTTCCTGAGGCTTGACCGCCTCTTTTTCTTTTTCCTGATGTGCCTTGGCGTCTTTCCAGTCACGATACTGAGTATAATTTCCGGGAAAATCACGGATATCAGCCTGTCCGTTGAATACCAGTAAGTGATCTACCACCTTATCCATGAAGTAACGGTCGTGACTCACTACGATAACGCACCCCTTAAAGTTTTGCAAATATTCTTCCAGCACATTCAACGTTACAATATCAAGGTCGTTGGTAGGCTCATCCAATACAAGAAAATTAGGATTTCGCATCAGTACAGTGCAGAGGTATAGACGACGACGTTCACCGCCACTCAACTTATAAACATAGCTATGCTGCGTCTCGGGCGTAAACAGGAAATGTTGCAGAAACTGTGATGCGGTCAATTTCTTACCATTGCCCAGTTCGATGACTTCGGCAATATCCTGTACTACATCAATCACTTTCATCTGTTCGTCAAACTGCAACCCCTCTTGAGAATAATAACCGAAACGCACTGTCTCGCCTATATCCAGTGTACCGCAGTCTGCCTTCTCCTCTCCCATCAATATTTTAATGAAAGTAGATTTTCCCGTCCCATTATTTCCCACAATACCCATCTTTTCGTAGCGGGCAAAGATGTAAGAAAAATCCTCCAATATCTTCAAGTCGCCAAACGACTTATACAAATGGTCTGCTTCAAAAATCTTACTACCTATATAGGAGGCTTTGACGTCCAACTTCACATTATCATTATTGAAGCGTTGCTTGGCTACTTTTTCCAGTTCATAAAAAGCATCCTCCCGGTAACGAGCTTTATGACCGCGAGCCTGAGGCATACGTCTCATCCATTCCAGTTCGGTACGATAAAGATTGTTGGCACGCTCCACTTCTACAGTTTTAGCCTCTATACGTTCTTGACGTTTTTCCAGATAATAACTGTAATTGCCTTTGTATTGATAAATCTGACGGTTGTCTATTTCGACAATTTCAGCACAGACACGATCCAGAAAATAACGGTCATGCGTCACCATCAGAAGGCTGAGATTATTGCGTCGTAAGTATTCTTCCAACCATTCCGTCATATCAAGGTCAAGATGGTTGGTAGGTTCATCCAATATCAACAAATCGGGTTCAGTGATAAGTGTATTGGCAAGCGCCACACGCTTCAACTGTCCGCCTGACAATTGTTTTACCTGCTGATTGAAATCACGGATCTTTAATTGCGAAAGGATTTGCTTGGCTTTTTGTTCATACTCCCATGCTTTTTCATGATCCATACGAACCAATATCTCATCCAGTCCGGGATGTCCTTCGGTTTCCATACAGCGCTCGTATTCCTTAATCAGTTCAACCGTACTATTACCATGATGAAAACAGGCCTCAAGCACGGTTAACCCTTCAGGATACTGCGGGTCTTGCTCCAAATAACCTATCCGCAAATCACGCCGGAAAGAGATAGTACCGTCATCATACCCTTCCTTACCGGAGAGAATATTAAGCAAAGTAGTTTTTCCACTGCCGTTCTTGGCTATCAGACCGACACGCTGGCCTTCTGATAAACCAAAAGATATATTTTCGAATAAAACCAGGTCGCCAAATGACTTTGTCAAGTTTTCTACCTGAAAAATAGAATTTACAGCTGCCAAATTAATTGATTATTGAAAGTTTGTAATTGATAATTAATTGGTTAGGAGAAGAGAGCTTGATAGGTTTCCGCCAAGTTACAAGGCCTGCCGGCTTTTACTTTACTCCACACTAATTTCATAGGATCTATCAGAGCACCGGTAGCAACATTCAAAAGTACAGGTGCTTCGCGATTACCATCAATCAACGTACGCCACTCCATACCGTCTACCTCATTAGTCACAATAACACAAAGGGTGATGCCCATTGCCAACCATGCTTCTTTTTTTTTAGCACCGATACTGCCGCTATCAATGATTTGCTGCATGTTGGCAATATCTTCCTCCTGTCCCTGAAAATCTTTTTTCAATCGCTCTTTAACCGTGGTACTTACCCACTCGTAAGCTTCATTAATCTGATATATCTCAGAAAGACGCACGGGAATTATCTCAGCCGGATATTTCAGGTTCTCCTTACGTAACTCCAGAGTAGCAATTACTTTTTCCGCTTCAGTTACCGGTTGTCCTTTTGAGACGGTGAACGAACACTCAAAAGCGACATCATCGATACCCGTAACCCAAAGATGAGACGTATAATATTTCCCCTCTTCTTCGAACATTTCTTTACTATATGCGCAATCCAACCCACCCACTTTGACAAGAGTGGCCGAAGGGTTTTCTTTCAATTCCTGCCGAAGCATCTCCCTACCGTATGTCGCATTGCCTTTATATGCCGAAATGCGGAAGTTACCGGTCCATTCATTAGGGTTATAAAACAGGAAGGAGCCTTCTCCGTCCTCAAATTCGTTCCAATCAGCCGGATATGTCATGGAGAACCATGCCCCCGGAGAAATAAATTTCTTACCTTGTTCCATACTTAATTGATAATACTCGCGAAGCATCCCTTCTTCACTATTTCTTGCAAAAGTAACATTACCACCGTTGATATGCAAACAATCGAAACAAAAAGCAATACTATTTCCCTATCGGCTGTATCTTTCTCCGGACGTCTTTTGAAATCTCCAGAAACATATAATTCAGTTTCCCAGAGTGAATGCCCTCCTCATTCTGCATATACTTATTATTGGCATACTCCTTGGATTTATCGAAAGTGATACGCGACATTTGGTTTTGTGATTTTCCAATCATTGTAGAGTCCAATTGCTCATCCGGAAAGAAATCATCCAAATCAACATCCCCTATCATGGTTGTTTCAAGAAAATTCATGTCTTTATGATTGGAGTCGGTATAATATCCCACAAACATGTGTCCGGGAGTACGCACCAGTATCGGTTCGATGTTGATGGCGCGAAGCAACGAAGCGAACAAAACACTACCGTCCACACAGTTTATCTGTGAAGACTGCAAAGCATCATCAAACGTGCGGACACGTTGTGAAAAAACCACATTGCTGGACAAACTTGTATTCGACACCGAACTATAACGGAACTTACGTTTCTGCAACACATTCCATAAAGCATACACCTGCTTATCCACTACTTCGGCTCCACCCTGATAACCCAAAAAACGGTTTACAATACGAGTATCCAACGCCTCACGCAGCAATTGGTCTATCATCGGGTTTTCTTCATTAACGTATGCGGAAAAAAAGATACCGGTATCATGAAATCTTGTACCGTTCGTCACATATCCTAACAAGCATTCATTGATACTACGTACAGAAAATGTGCGTACACGCTGTCCAAGCTCTTTTCCATTCATTTCTACTGCGACAGCCACACTGATAGGTTCTGCCTGGCTATTGTTTTTCAACGCCTCATAATTCCAGATAATATCAGGATAAATAATGTACTCCGTTCTGGGTTTCTCCAATACAAACTCCGATACAGAACGGGAGAAGAAGGGAGTTTCCGCAACCTCTACCCTCACCTTACTATAAGGCTTTCCTGAACGTATCCTGACCGCAACACACGATTTCGGATTTCCCACATACATCGAATCCACCGGAACTATGACCTGCGCATCCGTGGTAGCTACCGACAAGATGCTGGAAGGGAAAATATTTCCTCCCAATTCATCCGCTATTTCAAAACCGGAACGAAACGGAGCCACATTCAGCCAAATAGAACCGAGCACCACTATTGCTAAAACAACTATTACTATCGGCAAACGCCATTTATGAGACCCTTTACACATATCTATCAGCTTCTTCATACGACTGTTTATTTATCATACAAAGATATAACAATTTATTTCATGTTTTTCCTGTATCACTATTGAATATACGTCTGTATAAACAATACGTTGCATCTTTAAGGGAAACGGCTATAATTATCATAAATTCATCCAATATTTCATATAAATAGAATGTAAATATTTATCCGTCAAATCTATATATTCACTTTGAGGAACAAACATATTATTAACTCTCCTATTACGCGACAATACAAAAAAATAAGGTACACCAATATCGGTCAATACAGAATCTAACTTCAATCCTATATCATAAATATCAAATTTTATTTTATTTACTTTTTTAAATCGTCTAATATATCCTTTGTTCTGAGAAGTAGTAAATAAAGCAATATTTTCTATTCCAACAGAATCCATATATAAATTCAATTTACTGATTAAACTATCCACACAAACATCACAATTCATTTCCGAATAACGTAAAATTAACATGTTGTCAGTAACAATCTTGGATATATTTTTTTTACACCCATATATATCCAAAACTGAAGCATCTGCATTAATACTAGTCCCATTAAGAAATATCTCATATGCCCTACATTCTTTTAAAGCTTCCATTTGACCTATCTCCAAATCAGATTTCTTTTTTAAATCATATATAAACTCTTGATTTTCAACAATTATACCATAATGAATATAATTATAAACACTAATCACTACTAATACAATAACCAATAAACCAACTAATACAATTCTGCCCTTTTGCATTTCCCCTAATTTTTAAAATACCATTTCAATAATACCGGATTCGAATCTTCATTTATCGTAGAAACCAATAAATCCATCTTTTCTTTATTATAATGACTTTTACATTTATCCTTAACAACATTCCAATAGGACAATAGAAAATCAGATGAATATAATGCAAAAAAAACATTATTATCCGCCGTTGCAAAATCATAAACAGGAATTCCCCCTAAAGCATTAAATATCATTTGTTTCCCTACCACAACCTTAGATGTACGTTTATCATATAATATATATCTAAAATTACCATCAATATAATATCCCAATAAATAATTTTCCGTATGTTGTACAAACTCCAAACCTTTCAAATAACGCTTCTTGTGTACATATCGATAAAGTTCTTCGTTCTTTATATTCAGTTCTTCCGGCAGACTTCTCTCCGTAAAATGAACGAGATATGAAGGAAATACTCCTTCTTTATTTATCGTATAAATTGTATCATTTAAAGGATATATCAATAAACCAGTATCATTATATTTATCAGAATATCTTTTTAAACCATACGCTGATCTCAATTTAGTCCATTCTTCTTGAAAAGAAATTCCAGGTTCAATCAGATTACCTGTATTAAAATCATAACAAAACAAATTATAACTTCCATATTTCGATTGATAATAATTTGAAATGACATAAGCAATATTATCAAACAAAACGAATTCCACTCCATGTACATCACAAGAAACTTCCCGATAAGCATCACTAAAGAAATCATATATAATATAACTATCATTGAAGGCATCTTGAACGACAATAGAATCACCTTTAAAACTGAAGTCTCCTAAAGAAGAATATCTGCCGGGACCTTTCCCAAAATTACCGATACTTTTTATAAATTTTCCCGTCGAAGAAAACATGAAAATTTTAGCGTTCGTCCTATCCGATATAAATATATAATCTTTATAATATTCGAATTTACCTATAGCAGAAATCAGACACTCATCTGTTACTTCCAAAGATATAATATCCACTGAATCATTCAATCTAACGGACAAATCCCAAAAAGCTTCAACTTCTTCAGGATTTATCAATATTTCTTTTATGTTTTCGCAAGATTCATCATCATATGTCATGGAACGACACCCACACAAAATACATGTAATAAAACAAAAAACAAATAGTTTCATAGTATATAGATAATAATTAAAGAATCAGGAGGAGCTATTCTTTCTACAAAAAATTCCCCCTGATTATTAGTAGTATTTAATAAATCTTCGTACATGAATATGGAGAACAAGAACCAGTAATTCCCTCACAATTTCCCTGTTCTCCAGGGTATGCAACGGGGATAATAACAGGAGAGCCATCATCATGATGTCCGGCAATTTCATTTACTATAATTACACATCCATACGAACGTAATGGTCCTCTTCCTCCTCCTGCATCAATTTCTGGATTTGCGAGCGCTTCTAATTTTAACAATTCCAAATCTGAAAATTTCATTTCTCCGCATATAGAGAAACCTATATTAATAGCCACTATCAATAAAAGTAAGAATATATATATTTTTTTCATAAATGTTGATTTTTATAATTATTTCATCTGTGATACAAAAAATCATTTAAATATCTCATTCTTTCTATGTTTTCATCGGCGTCTTTTTTATATTAAACATTTTCTTAACAAATTATTAGGTACCTAATTGATTTTCAACTATATAAAATTCATCTAACCATCACATAATAAATAGGACATTTTATAAGTATCCTTTTCATAAACACTTATCACAGCCTACCTATATACAAACAGAAATACTCCTCCCTTATTATTAGTCCAACAACAAGCATTTCTTAAAATATTAATATATCTACCAACATTGAGTATCAAGGCCAAAACCTGAAATTACGAATTTCACTTTAGCACCAGAAGGGCAGTCCACACTTCTACTTCCATAACAATGTACAGGTACTTCATCTTCACCAGTAGCTAAAGCTTCTACATTATTTTAGAACAAATCATCAAGCTTTTTCTGCGATTGGGCGGCGTCAAAACACATTATACTCAATACATACAACAAGATTGCAAATAATCCATTTTTCTTCATAACGAAATCATAATATTATAAATTAATGATGGTATAAAATTATGCACTATAAAATCAATCTCCTATTTTTAACGCTGACAAATGCTGACTATATATTACTTGCCAGTATCAGTCAGTACGGGAACATCTACTTCCACATCATCAGTAACTTCATTTTTTTCGATGAAATGGGGAATTATTAACTGATATTCACCATGTTCATAGTTAATCTGAAGTTCTGAAATACTCGACAATGATTTACGTAAACGACGCATTACTGTATGTACACGTTCCACAGTTCCGCTACTGTCAGGCCAAAGTGCAGCACAAATCTCCTTTACAGAAATTTTATGATATTTATTCCTAAGGAACAATACAAACAAATCAGTCACTTGAGGAGCCAATCTCCTAATAATACCGTCTTTCTTCAGCATTTTCCGCTCTACATCAAAATAAAAATCTTTACCCAACTGATAAGTGCATGATTTTTCTGTTTCCACAGGAATAACCGGAACTTCTTTCTCTATTATAACTATCTTTTCTTCAACTAATTTAAGTTTTATCCAACAATATATTTTTTTCCCGAGATAAAAAAGACTTCCTATCAAAAGCCAAAGTAAACCCACTATCAATATATACCGAAAAGACAGAATATCCCACCAATGATAAAAGATAAAACCCGTTACTTCAATTTCACAACGGGCCCCTATATAGTAAGAACATAAACTATCAGCTGGAACGGAACTTAAATTTATTTTTGAATAAGAAGAAGTTATATATCCTTCCAAATCCGTAATGGAAACTCGTGTATAAGTCTTTAGGTCAGGATTTATTGTGGTTAATAAACTATCCCATATCACATTTATAGAATCCACGTTCAAAGGATTTTCACTTAAAAGGTAAGTCAGCAAACCACGTTGAGTTTCATCTTTTACAATACTATATTGGTATTTCTCAGATGGTATTCGATATTCTTTTTCACCAAGTTCTGTTTCTATCTTTACCACATCTGGAATATTTTCTTCCAAAAAAAGTGTTGTTTCTTTATTAGTCCAATGAAAAACAGATACAGTATCCCGTTTTTGCAATTCTTGTACTAATGCTTTCCTAAATATTGTTTTCGCTTGTTCATTACATAATCGCGATTCGTTCCGATATAACAAAAAAATCATACATCCTGTAGCCAGGATACCCAATATAATCTTACTCCATAACGTTTTTTTACAATAATTTTTCATAGTACAACCAGTCATTTATAGTTTGAAAATATAAAGAATGACTGGAAAATAAATTCCCAACCACATCCTTCACTACAAATGTAATGATAATGTAACACTTATTTCATTTTCCCGTAACAAAATCACTGCACTTTTGTCGAAGAAAAGAAATAAAGTTTAACTTTGTGATAAAGGAACTGTCAGTTCCACATCACATATAAATAAAAATGCAATGAACGATTACCGGATTTTAGTAGTGGACGATGAAGAAGATTTGTGCGAAATCTTAAAGTTCAACCTGGAGAACGAAGGTTACGAAGTAGATACGGCCAATTCTGCCGAAGAAGCCCTGAAGATGGACATCAGTAGCTATAATCTTTTATTACTGGATGTAATGATGGGGGAAATTTCCGGATTTAAAATGGCAAGTATGCTGAAGAAGGATAAAAAGACCGCCAAAGTCCCCATCATATTCATTACAGCCAAAGATACAGAAAACGACACGGTAACAGGGTTCAACCTGGGCGCCGACGACTATATATCCAAACCATTCTCGTTACGCGAAGTGGCTGCACGCGTCAAAGCCGTGTTACGCCGTACACAACAGGAGGAAACGGAGCACATACCGGAACAGCTCGTTTACCAGACACTGGTGCTGGACATCATCAAAAAGAAAGTAAGTATAAATGGAGAAGAAGCCCCACTCACCAAAAAAGAGTTCGAAATTCTACTCCTATTACTGCAAAACAAAGGACGTGTATTCTCCCGTGAAGACATTTTGGGTCGTATCTGGAGTGACGAGGTATATGTTCTAGACCGTACCATCGACGTAAACATTACCCGTCTGCGCAAAAAAATCGGTATTTATGGTAAATGCATTGTAACTCGTTTAGGATATGGATATTGTTTCGAAGCAGAATAACGATGGACATTTTTTGTCTTTCAGCCGGAAGTTATTCCTTTCGGTAATTTCGTTGTTTCTTGTATTCGCCATTTGTTTCATCGCTTATCAGTATCAACGGGAAAAAGAATACAAGGTAGAATTACTTGACACGCAACTTCAAGACTACAACGAACGCCTGCAGCAAGAGATACGGGACATTCCCGACAGCCTGTGGACTCCCCTGCTGGATAATTACACATCCCGATATATAGCCGGAGACCTGCGTGTCACCATTGTGGATTTGCACGGAGACGTATTGTACGACAGTTACAATAAAATCAATCACAGCCAATTCAACAACCACATCAATCGCCAGGAAATACAAACCGCATTAAAAAGCGGAAAAGGATACGACTTGCGCCGAACTTCCGAGACTACCGGAATGCCCTATTTCTATTCTGCCACACTTTATAAAAACTATATTATCCGTTCGGCATTGCCTTACAATGTCAATCTGATAAACAGCCTGGCAGCAGATCCACACTACATATGGTTTACCGTCATTGTAACGCTGCTGTTAATGTTCGTTTTTTACAAGTTTACCTCCAAGCTCGGAACAGCCATCAATCATCTACGCGAGTTTGCCAAACGCGCCGATAAAAACGAGCCTGTAGAAATGGATATGCAATCAGCATTTCCACACAATGAATTGGGAGAAATATCCCAACATATCATCCAGATATACAAGCGTCTACGTGAGACGAAGGAAGCCTTATACATCGAACGTGAAAAGCTGATTACCCACTTGCAGACCTCACGCGAAGGTTTAGGGGTATTCACCAAAGACAAAAAAGAAATACTTGTCAACAATCTGTTCACCCAATACAGCAATCTGATTTCTGACTCCAACCTGCAAACAACGGAAGAAATCTTCGCTATCTGTGAATTCCAGAAACTTACGGATTTCATCAACAAGGCACAAAAACGTCCGTCCGGCAAGGAAGAGAAACGCATGTCCGTCAATATCAATAAAAACGGACGCATCTTTATTGTGGAGTGTATTATCTTTCAGGATTTAAGTTTCGAGATTTCCATCAATGATATTACTCTGGAAGAAGAACAGATACGGATGAAACGGCAACTGACTCAGAACATCGCCCACGAATTGAAAACGCCCGTAAGCAGCATTCAGGGATATTTGGAAACCATTGTAAACAATGAAACCATCTCCCGAGAGAAAATGCAGACTTTTTTGGAACGATGCTATGCTCAAAGTAACCGTCTGAGCCGTCTGCTACGGGACATTTCGGTATTGACACGCATGGACGAAGCCGCCAATATGATCGACATGGAGAAAGTGGACATCAGCATGCTGGTGACCAACATCGTCAACGAAGTATCTTTGGAGTTGGAAGAAAAACAAATAACTGTTGTCAATTCCTTAAAACCCAACATACAACTGCGAGGCAATTATTCTCTCCTCTATTCCATTTTCCGTAATCTGACGGATAACGCCATTGCATATGCGGGAACGCATATCCACATCCATATCAGCTGTTTCCGTGAAGATGAGAACTTTTATTATTTCAGTTTTGCCGATACCGGAGTAGGCGTATCACCAGAACATTTGAACCGCCTGTTCGAACGTTTCTACCGGGTGGACAAAGGACGTTCACGCAAACTTGGAGGTACCGGACTAGGATTGGCTATCGTAAAAAACGCCGTCATCATACATGGAGGAACAATATCCGCCAAGAACAGCCAAGGCGGAGGACTGGAGTTCGTGTTTACATTGGCTAAAGAGAAATACTGATGCATATCAGGCAATATACCCCACTATATTGAAAAACGTATATCAATCTGCTGATAAATATATATTCTCATCAGGAGAAAAGCACACCATCCTAAAGATAAACTATAGCTTAGCAGCCGAGATGCAAATCTCAGCTGCCGAGATGGCCATCTTAGCCGCCAAGATATATATCCCGGCGGTTGAGACGAAGCTTAATTATGAGGTTAATATCTCCTTTAGCGTACAAAAACTATCTTATGAACGGATTTGTACCATCTTTCCAACGGTATCATCCCACTGACATTTAATATATTCATAAACTTGTTTTCTCCCAAATTCTTCTTATCTTTGCAACGCATTGGTTTGCCATTTTTTCTTTCAAAGATGGCAATTAAAAGGGAATCAGGTGCAAATCCTGAACAGTCCCGCTGCTGTAAGTTTCATGTAATGTTACAGACAACAACTCTCTATACCACTGGAAGCATGCTTCCGGGAAGGTGTTTGTAACAGAAACGAGTCAGAAGACCTGCCATGCAACCATTTATCATTGCTTTCGAGGAAAAAGCGTTGAGTCTAATGAAGCCGGACAAATCGTCCACATCATTTCATTCATCAAACCTGATTCAGAGAAAGTAAAATTACAATAAACTCTGCCAAGTTTATTTGAATAGTGTCCGGTCGAAGTGATTTCGCTCGGACATTTATTTTACAAAAAGTAAGATCAAATATTGTTTTATAGCTATTTTATAATTATATTCGGCACACAAAAAGTAATTAACCTACTTTTCAATGACCTATTGTCAAATACTAAAAAGAAAAGATTATGGAAATCCCATTTGCCGAATCATGGAAAATCAAAATGGTGGAGCCTATCCGTAAAAGTACCCGCCAAGAACGTGAACAATGGTTGAAAGAAGCCCACTATAACGTCTTTCAACTCAAATCGGAACAAGTTTATATCGACCTCATCACCGACTCCGGTACGGGTGCCATGAGCGACCGTCAATGGGCAGGAATGATGTTGGGTGATGAAAGTTATGCCGGTGCCACTTCCTTCTTCAAACTAAAAGAAGTCATCACCCGTCTGACGGGTTTTGAATATATCATCCCCACCCATCAGGGACGCGCTGCAGAAAATGTACTGTTCTCCTATTTGGTTCACGAGGGAGACATCGTTCCCGGAAATTCCCACTTCGATACTACCAAAGGACATATAGAAGGACGTAAAGCAACGGCATTGGACTGTACCATTGACGAAGCCAAACAAACACAACTGGAAATTCCATTCAAAGGCAATGTAGATCCGGTTAAACTGGAAAAAGCTTTGCAGGAACACAATGACCGTATCCCGTTTATCATTGTCACTATCACCAACAATACGGCCGGCGGGCAACCCGTTTCCATGCAAAATCTACGCGAAGTTCGTGCTGTTGCAGATAAGTATGGCAAACCTGTATTATTCGACTCTGCACGCTTTGCCGAAAATGCTTATTTTATAAAAATGAGAGAAGACGGCTATAGCGAAAAAAGCATTAAAGAGATTACTCGTGAAATGTTTACCCTTGCTGACGGTATGACCATGAGTGCCAAAAAGGATGGTATCGTAAACATGGGTGGATTTATCGCTACCCGCCGGAAAGACTGGTATGAAGGGGCTAAAAGTTTTTGTGTACAATTTGAAGGATACCTCACTTATGGTGGTATGAATGGTCGTGACATGAATGCGCTTGCCATCGGTCTGGATGAAAACACAGAATTCGATAACCTCGAAACCCGTATACGCCAAGTGGAATATCTGGCTCAAAAGTTGGATGAATACGGGATACCTTACCAACGTCCGGCAGGAGGTCACGCCATCTTTGTAGATGCCCCCAAAGTTCTGACTCATGTTCCCAAAGAAGAATTTCCGGCACAAACCTTAACCATTGAACTGTATCTGGAAGCTGGTATCCGTGGTTGCGAAATCGGTTATCTGCTTGCCGACCGTGACCCCGTTACTCGTGAAAACCGCTTCGACGGCTTGGATTTGTTGCGTTTGGCTATTCCTCGCCGGGTATATACCGACAATCACATGAATGTGGTGGCTGCCGCCCTGAAAAACGTATATGATAAACGCGAAAGCATTAAGCATGGAATACGTATCGCATGGGAAGCTCCATTGATGCGCCACTTCACCATACAGTTAGAAAGACTGTAAACAGTGATTTTACAGACTCATAGTCAGTACAAAATCCGGATATATATAATAATGAATTGAATAGTGCATTTTCTCTGCTGTACGATATTCTTCAGCGGAGAAAATGCCTTGTCGGTCTACCGTAAATGGGAAAATACGCAAATGTTCCCGAAAATCGACTTCGGAAGCATTCATACATTTAAACATCGTTTCCTTTGCCGACCAGTAAAGCAGCAAAGACCAAATATCAGTTCCCTGAAATGTTTCCGGTATTTCATCATCACGCATGAATTTATGCGATACACGCCTCACCCGTTCACCGTATTGCTCAATATCGATTCCAACCTCATTCCCCGGTGGTCCCAACAGTACTGCAACATATCCTTTGGTATGCGAAATACTGATAGAAGCAGAATTGTCCGGCAAATAAGGTTTACCGTTGGAATAATAAGCAATCTCTTTTTCTTCTCCCAACAAAGTATACAGTAACACACGAACTGCCAACCATTCCAAACGACGATGACCGGCAGCAAACCGTTGCATACTTTGCCTGTAATATTCCTGATGAGGAAGACAAACAAGCAATTCTTCCAGTGTTTCATCCATTTTCCAAATGCCCCACCGGCAGGCAAATTCTGTATTTTGAAAAAAAAGAGGCACGTTATCAGTCAAGAGTTGAATTGATTGTGAATTTCACTTTCAAGATACGACGGTTATCCATTTCGAGAACTTCAAACTCATAACGGTCATAAGTAACTTTCTCGTGAAGTGCAGGAAACTCTCCTTTCAACTCAAGCAACAGCCCTGCCAGAGTATCGGCATCGCCAGCCACCTCATCAAAGGTTTCTTCATCTATTTTGGTTATCTTATAGAAGTCCGTCAATTGCGTTTTCGCTTCAAACACCCAGGTATGGTCGTTAAGAATTGCATACGTACGTTCTTCATCATCATATTCATCACGTATCTCACCGACAATTTCTTCAATGATATCCTCCATCGTGACAATACCCGATGTACCTCCAAACTCATCCACCACAATAGCAATATGAATTTTATTCGCTTGAAAGTCACGTAACAAGTCATCAATCATTTTAGTCTCGGGAACAAAATAGGCCGGACGTATCAATGACTGCCAACGGAAATTATCGCCTTTATTCAAATGAGGAAGCAAATCTTTGATATACAACACTCCCTTAATATTATCACGTGTTTCCGCATATATCGGAATACGCGAATAAGCATTTTCTACAATACATTTCAAAACTTCTTTAAAAGGGGTACGTATTTCCAGATCGACTACATCCAGACGAGAGGTCATAACTTCTTTAGCTGTCTCACCACCAAAACGTATGATACCTTCCAATATATTATTTTCTTCAGAAAGTTCCGCTTTATCCGTCAATTCCAATGCATGAGACAATTCGTCTACCGAGATATTATGATTTTTGCGTACAAAGTGTTTATTCAGGAAAGAAGTGGAACGTACCAACAAAGAAGATAGCGGATAGAATATGGAACGGCAAACCATAATACCAGGAGCAGCAAAACGACAGAAAGCCAACGTTTTCTGCGCAGAATAGATCTTCGGCATAATTTCACCGAAAAGCAGTAACAAGAAAGTAAGAATAACCGTCAGCACAATAAACTCGGCAATCACCGAATGAAATTGAACTACATTCATAAAGAAAAAGTTACAAAGCATGATAATGGTTACGTTTACAAAATTGTTCGTAATCAATATTGTAGCCAACAACCGTTCCGTATCATCCAACAAATTACGGATTTTCTTATCTGAAGAGTGTTTTCCCTCTTCAATAGTACTCAAGTCTGATGGAGAGAGTGAGAAAAAAGCAATTTCGGAAGCCGAAGCAAAACCGGAAACAAGTAAAAGCAAACTCGCCAAAATAATAGCTATAACAGCCGAAATAGAGGGAGCATGTACGGATATACCGTTAAAAACATCTGCCAATTGGCATAAATAAGCGTCTGGGTCCAAAGAATTTGGTTTTAGTTAAACAATTAGAACGGTAAATCGTCCGTTGAATTATCTTGCGCAGGAGCATTTTGCGGGATAGGTTGCTGAGTTGCAGATTGTCCGCCCATACCAGCCTGAGGGGTATATGGAGCCGTTCCTGGCACTGTGGCACCTTTAGGTGACAACATTTCCATTACATCTACGAAAATCTCTGTGACATAGCGTTTAGCACCTGTCTGGTCATCGTAAGAACGGGTACGTATTTTACCTTCTACATAAAGTTTGTCCCCTTTATGCACATACTTTTCTGCTGTTTCTGCCAGTCCGCGCCAAAGAACGAGATTATGCCATTCCGTACGATCCGGAACCTGAGTTCCATTCTGCAAAGTATACCCTCTTTCGGTAGTAGCCAAAGATAAAGTTGCAACAGCCACACCACTATCAAGATACCTCACTTCTGGATCCCTACCGACATTTCCCAACAATATCACTTTATTTACTGACATAAGCTTGTTATTTTAATTTGCTGCCAAAATTAACGAGAATAACAACATCATGCAAGAATACAGACAACTTTTATACATATTTCTCAATGAATGCATGTACCAGACGTGATATCGGATATTGTCCCAAATCTTCGGTTCTGATACATTGATAACCCGAAAAAGATTGTGACGTTTCAGGCAAAACCACTTCATAAAAGTTCGTATAAATCACCCGGTGTGACAAAACATGTTTCACATTCCGGAGAATAGAACGGACTTCGGGTTTCTCTCCTTCTGCAAAAAGTGAACGGAACTGAGAACTTTTCACAAAGTCTTCTTCCGATAAATCTGCCTCTGTCTCTATCAACGGCAGTTCGAACAGGTTTTTCCAAATGTCGTTTTCCGTTCGTTTATGTATAAAAGTACACGCACCCATGCGTACATATATATAATTAAAATAGCGATTGCTCGTTTTCGTTCTATGTTGTTTTACAGGTAATTTCATCACCTGGCCTTTTGCCAGAGCCGAGCAACTGTCTGCCAAAGGACAAAACATACAATTAGGAGATTGCGGCGTACACTGAATAGCTCCGAAATCCATTATGGCCTGATTGTAAATGGCAGGATGTAATTTATCCAACATTTCGTCTGCCAAAGTTGCAAACAGCCTTTTCCCTTCCGTAGAATCTATAGGAGTATCAATACCAAAATAGCGAGAAAGTACCCGATACACATTACCATCAACCACCGCATAAGGTTGATTGTAAGCAAAAGAACAAATCGCGGCGGCCGTATAGTCTCCTACTCCCTTCAATGCCCGTACTTCCTGATATTTTTTGGGAAAGACACCATTCATACTCTTAGCAGCAGCATACAAATTACGGGCACGAGAGTAATAACCCAGTCCCTGCCAATACTTCATCACTTCATCCTCCGAAGCTGAAGCCAAAGCTTCTACATCGGGAAAACGACGTATAAAACGAAGGAAATAATCATATCCCTGCACCACTCTGGTCTGTTGCAGAATAATTTCAGATATCCATATCTGATAAGGATCAGTAGTCTCCCGCCAAGGTAGTTCACGCTTGTTTTCCTCATACCAATCCAGCAATGTTTCAGTCAATATACTCATGTTGAAAACAGCATTTTAAGAAGACAAAAGTACTGTTTTTCAGTCTAAGAAAACTTAATGCCGCGACTTTTTTAGAAAATTGTCCGAAATATATTTTTTAGAGCCACGGAAAAGCTATA